>Ga0307410_10001554_pt1 | contig 10470 bp, 7 predicted proteins | sample 322Ometagenome_3_FD_203707 | JGI IMG/M metagenome (GOLD analysis project Ga0307410, IMG submission 203707) | Maize rhizosphere microbial communities from greenhouse at UC Davis, California, United States - 322HYB-O-3 | ecosystem: Host-associated > Plants > Roots > Rhizosphere > Soil | place...
TGGCTAATGGTCATGGCTACGAGATAAGAGGTCGGCCGAAGAGGCCCACGATTATGCGCCGCTGTAAACCTTCAGCCCATCGGCACCCTCCACCATGATCGGGTGAGCGGCGAACGCGGCGCTCATGCCGGAGGTGGGCGCGAACCGCAGCGCAAGGAGATGAGAGAGGGGATCCAGCACGGGACGAAGTCCCCATTTGGATTTGCTGCGGGGAATGCCGTCGTTCAAGAAGGGAGTAGTTCGCCCGGCATCGATCCGAACGGCACCCTGCTCTCGCGCCCACCGGAAGATGTTGCTGAATACGGCAACGGACACACCCTGGCGGAGCAGCAGTGAATCTCCGTTGAGGACTCCACTGAGGGGCAGCCAGATTGTGTCGCCATGGCGCACCGAGCAGATTGCCGCGACCCACTGTCCTTCCCTATGCAGCATGTGCAGCACTCCCCGCGCGGCGAGCTCGGCGATGAAGCGCCGGCTGGGCAGCCACGCAGCCTCTCCGAACCTACTCACCGCCTGAGGTACGAGCATGGTTTCGTAGAACTCCTCCCATAGCCGCCACTCGGTGGTCTGGGTCAGGCTGTATTCGTAACGCCGCAGCTTCCGATAATCTTCCTTCAGGCTGTGAGGCGGCACCGGCGGCGGAGTTGTCGCGGTCTCACCGGCCCATCTCACCGAATCCGGCATCAACAGCCATCCAGCATCACGGAACCGGGAAGCAACCAGCCGGTTCACTTCAGCGATCACGAGGTCGGCTTGGATACCATCGAGCCCGGCTGGTCTCCAGAGCTGCCGCGTGGCGCCAGTCTCGAGCTCTGTTATCTGGCCAAACAGTCGGCGGAGGAGCGGTTCGAAGCGCTTTCGGCGGCCGATACCGATGACTCGCAGGTGCTGCCCGCCCCGGTTAGCCGCGTAGTGTTGCACCTTTCCCTGCAGCTGAAGCGGAAACGAGATCGCCTGGTGTGCCGCGATCCACAGCGGCGCTCGGGGTGAGGAATAGCCAGGCACCAGAAACCGCTCTTCCAGGAACGCAGTCACCCCAGGGCGACGGTGGTACGCGGTCGGCTTGGCGGCAGACTCGAGTGGCCCGGCCGGGGGAGCCACGATAAGCGGTTCGATCAGACTAGACATACGTTGGCTGATCCGACCGCTCGTCATAGTCGAATGTCATGAGCTTGCGGGTCGCAGCGGACCCCAACCCTAGCAGCTCACGGGCGCGGGCCGGGCTGGCCAATGGCCGTCCGAATGTCTCGGCGAGGAGCTTTACCCGTGCAACCAGGCCCAGATTAGTCGCCAGCTCGCCCCTGTCGAATCCATGATAGATGTTGTCCTCGAGTCCTACCCTGCAGTGCCCCCCCATTGCGATCGCGAGCGTGTTCATGGGCAGCTGAAACAGGCCTATGCCGGCCGCAGACCACACTGAATTGGGTGGCAAGTCCTCCAGCATGTTTGACAGGTGGCGTGCGGTCGCGGGAACGGAGTAGCGTGAGCCCAGAAGGAGGTTGAAATAGTAGGGTGGCGCGCCCAGCAGCCCCTTCGCAATCAGCATGTTCGCTGCGTTGATCATCCCGAAGTCGAAGCACTCGAGCTCCGGCTTGATCCCTCGCGCGACCATTTTTTCCCCCAGAGCGAGCACCATCTCTGGTGCGTTCTGGCTGGTACCGGTCGGAAAGTCCAGGCTGGTCAGTGTGAGGCTTGCAAGGTCCGGCCGTGCCGCGCCGGTGAGCTCCAGCACTTCACTTCGTTGCTCGAATTCCGGAAAGTTCCGGCCGCTACAGCTCACGCAAACGATGGCGTCGGAGAAGTGCCCGCGTATGCCGAGGATCATCTTCTCGTAGATTTCGCCGCGGTAGGTTGGGGATCCGTCCACTTCCCTGGCATGCAAGTGCACGATGGCCACGCCAAGCTCGAGCGCCCGACAGGCATCGTCGATCACCTCGTCCGGAGTGATAGGCACGTGCGGTGTCATCGCCTTCGTGGGAATCATTCCGGTCGGGCAGAAGTTCACCATCAGCTCAGGATAGGCCGTGAGCGGGTAGGGGAGCGGATTAGCTCGTCTCATGATCATAGAGGCTCCACCACCCGGAACTTGGCTGCGGGACCGGTGGGAAGCCGATCGACAAACTCCACCTCTGCATCGAGGAATGGGGCCACATCGTACCGGAGCGCCGTGCGCATCTCGTGCGCAATTGCCTGCCGGTTGGCGGCCCCTTCCGCGATGGCACGTACCCGAACTCGTGCTGCGTCCAGTTGACTGACCTGGTAGCGGAGCACCCCGCGTACGCGTTCCAGGGAAGAGGTGAGTGCATAGGGAGAGATCCGCCGCCCGCCTCGCAAGACGAGCATATCCGCCAGCCGGCCGCTGACCACTCCAAGCAGAGGTGAAGAGCGGCCGCAGCTGCACCGCCCCGATAACAGCGCGCCACGGTCGCCGGTCAGATATCGAAGCAGGGGCATGGCGTGGCTTACGAGCAGGGTGGCCACCAGATTTCCCTCTTCGCCGGGGCCGAGACTGCGCCCGGCGTCATCCAGCACTTCCAGCCGTACCACATCCGAGTTCAGGTGCATGCCGCCTTCCGGACACTGCCAGGCGATCTCCTTGGTTTCGGAGGTGCCGTAGATGTCGTACACCGGCGCGTCGTACAGGCTCTTCAATGCGGCACGAGATCCATTGAGGAGCTCGCCACTGGTGAACAGCATTCGCAGATCCAGCTTGCTCCCGCGACTTTGGAGCGTACGTCCGACCTCCAGCAGTGCGGAGGGTAGCCCATAGATCACGTCCGGGGCGAAGGCGACGAGGGCATCCGCGATGGCGGAGGCGGGCTGGAGCACACTGATGCGTGACCAGCCAATGTTTCTCTGCAAGGCGGTCGGCGCTGATGGTGTGCACGTGTCGAGGATCGCTATCCGGTCTGTGGGGCCCAGCCCGCATGCGCTTCGCGCGCGCAGCTTTACTGCGTATTTCAGGCGGGCCCAGGCACGGGGCGCGTAGTAGACCCTGAACGGCTCCCCGGTAGACCCGGATGAGCACGAGGACAGCCAACCCTCGCGCACCTTTCCACCCGTCAGAGCTCCCGCTCCTGCCTGTCGTAATTCCAGCTTCGAAACTGGTGGGAGTGCCGCCAGCGCACGATACGGATCGAGCCACAGGATCGGATCAGCCCATTCGATCCCCGCATCCTGGAGCCGGCGGCCATAGAACGCATTGTTGCGCGCTGCGTTGAAGAGCAGCCTGCTCAAACGGCCACGAGCCAGCTCGTCGACAGAGCCGCTGTCCAGCTTCAAGGCGGCGAACGTGCGTGCAGCGTCTACGGTCAGCCAGAACGGAACACTGTTCATGAGACGCTCGTGGTGGGTTGGGCGACCAGAGCACCAGCAGGACGCCGGCTCTGGATCGCCTCGTAGGTTGCTAAGTAGCGCCGGGTCACCTGCGACCATTCGAGGGTTGCCTCAGCCTTGGCGCGGTTCCTCTGTGCCATCTCCTGCCTGAGCTCAGGGTCGTCAGCCAGATACCGAATCGCCCCGGCAAGCGCTTCGATGTTGCCGGCCTGCACGAGAAGGCCATTCGTGCCGTGTTCCACGAGGTCCGGGATTCCTCCGATCGAGCTGCCGACGATCGGCAGGCCCGACGCGAGAGCCTCCGCGAACACATTGCCGAACGCTTCAGCTGAAGAGGGGAGGGTGAACAGGTCAGCGGCCCGGTAGCGCCGAGCGACTTCGGCCCGTGGCATTGGGCCCACGAAGCGGACCTCGTTCGCCAGCCCGAGGTCGGCTGCGAGACCCCGCAGCACCACCTCGTCGGAACCGCCACCGACGATCTCCACCTGAAACCGTCCTCGTTCCAGCAGAGCCATGGCGCGGATGAGGTCGCCAAGTCCCTTGCGCTCGATCAGCCGCGCAACCGCCAAACACCGAATCGGCCCCGGCTTCCTCGGCTCGGTACGCGGATGAAACAGGGACAGGTCTACACCATTAGGAACCACGTTGTAGCGAAGATCGGGGCACGTATGCAGAGCAAGTCGCCCAAGGCTTTCACAGACAGCTACGACCCTGTCAGCCCTCCGCCAGATCCACCGAGTAAGCGGTGTGAGCAGAAAATGAACGAGCTGTAGCGAACGATTGTGTGGATCGTAACCGGGAACGTCAGAGCCTCTGAGCGAGACCACCACCGGGGTACCGCGCAGGTCCAGGAGCGGCAGGAGCGCGCCGGTAGGCAGTGAGAAGAAGACGTGGATCGCGTCGTAGGTATGGGTGCGCATCAGCTGCCGGATCAACGGCAGTGCCGCTATCAGGTAGCTGGCGGCGTCACCCATACCGGCCTGGTGCACACCGGTGCGACTGCTTCTGACCCGAAACACTCTGAGGTTCGGGTGCTCGAAGCGCTCATGGCCGGACTCGGGCGTGCAATGTTCGGAAGCGGTTCCAGTTCCTGCCGTCACGACATCCACTTGGACGGCACGTTCAGCCAGCCCCTGCGCTACCGCCGCCGTCGCGACCGCAGCCCCGCCACCGAGTGGTGGATACTCGTAGTTCAGCACCAGGATCCGCATCACGACTGCTCCAGTCGGAGTAGGTCCGCACTCGAGCCTCCGGGGATCAGAGGCTTGCGTTCAGATGTGCCAGGATGAAGAGGATTTCAGGGCACTGAAGGGCAAGAGGTACGCCACCCACCACTGGCTCAGGTGAGGAAGCTCAGAACTACTTACAAGCTGTTCGTTGGGCTCAGGTTACTGGGAGGGCGACGGCCGCTGTGACGCAACACCTCAGTATTGTTGCTCGTAATCAGGTGCTGTAGCGGACCGACTACACGCGTGCCAACATTCGCACTGTCTAGAGTTGAAAGAGGTAGCTGAGCTTGAGGAAAAAGCCGTCTTCAGCACGACGAAGGTTGGAGCGGCCAAGCACCGTCGGATCCCGCAGGGTACTGCCGTAGCCGGCGAACAGCACGGTGCCCGGATTCGGCTGATAAGAGAAGAGGAAATCGCCGCGGAAGGACCGCCGACCGAAGGGTGTGGTGCGCACGTACGCGTCTGCCTCGTGATCGAAGATCAGCACCGGTGCCCCGGTACGAGTGTCATCACGAAGCGCGTCACGCCGCTCGGTCGTGTACTCGCCAACCAGCCTGAGAAAAATGGGGCGGGAGAGCTGATACTCGATTTTCAGTCGCGGACTCCGCCAGATGTTCACCGTACTTCCATCCGTGCGGCGTCCCACGAACTGAAGCCGGTAGAGGCCATTGACCCGAAGCTTGTCGGTAGGGCGCCAGTCCAGTGTCAGATCGAGCCAGCTGATATTGGCGGACGCCCACTCATAGAAGTTTTCGTCGTGTCCCCACAGAAAGAAGATGTTGCCGGAGAAGTGGGAGAACTCGGGCGTATCCAGCGAGAGAACGTAGTCCAGGTTCGGAATCGTAGGAGTGCCGGTAAACGGAACGGTATCGAGTCCGGCACCGGCGGGCACTTCAAGCGCATAGTCCTGGTATAGATCAGACGGATATCCGAACGACTCTACGAGGACCGAAGCTCCCAGCTTCCAGCCGCCCTGGAGCGTGGTGTTGGTGTTGAAGTGAAGCTTCTTATCCTGGATGCCCTCGCCATCGACGAACCGCTGGTACTCCCAGGTGCCGTTCAGGGTAATGTCACCGGTAAAGCTCTCCAGCAGCCCCCGCGGCTTGCCGTAGATGGTGAGCCGATGCGTCAGGTTCGCCAGGACGATCCCCGGTCGCGAGATGAAGCCGCTGCCGGCACGGAAGTCCTCATCGATTCCGGTGATGTTGTATCGAAGGCCGAACGTCCTGCCGTTGCGGACAAATCGCGCACCCCAGAGCGGGGCCGAGACAGTGTTGCTAAGTGTTCGAGTGCGGCTGCCGGCGACCTGAAGCTGCGCGCTGTACACCTCGCCGAAAACGAGCCGAGCATCGGCCCCACCCACCCGGTTGTAGTTGTCACCATCGATCTTGTCGGTATAGACGAGACCCACACGGGACTGAGACCCTACATCTCGCTGCATCCGGAGCAGGTTGTAGATCGGATGCTCACCCGTGGCCGACCCCACACGGTCGTCCACCGCGGTGAGTACCGCGAGGTCGGTCCCGAACGCCTTGCCGGTGAGCTTTGCGGCTGCGACCGGTTGAACGATCCGGCGGGTGTAGATCAGCTGGTTGGGTGTCGTGAACTGCTCGATGCCGTCGAGAAAGAAGGGCCGCTTCTCCGAGAAGAAAATCTCCTGCCGTGGGTCGAAGGCGAACTGCTGCGCGTCGGACTCGACCTGGGAGAAGTCGGGGTTCGCGGTGCCGTTGAGTGTCAGGTTGTTCGTGACACCCCAGCGCACCGTGCCGCCGACCTCCGGCCCCCCGCCCGTGTAGTCCCAACCCGAGGATCCTGCCGTTCCCGTCGTTCTCGATGTCAGCGAAGGGGTGAAATCGAGAACCATACCCCGCCGCATATCGGTAAGGCCTACCAGCCGTCCGAACTGTCCCAGGAATGACGCGCTGGCGCGCCGGGCCGGTGCCCATGAGTCTTCGTGCCCCGAGTGTTGCACCAGCCGCACGACGTTGATGCCCCAGCTCTGCTCGCGTGCAGGCTGGTATCGAAGGCTCTTGAACGGAATCCGCACCTCGACCTCGTACCCATACTCCGTGAGCCTTCCCTTCGACTCAAAGACGAAGTCGGGGCTCAGGTCGGCTATCTCCCGTTTGACCACTGCGTTGTTGAAGCCGTTCCCGCTGGTGGATCCCGTTTCCACCAGGGCGCCGTCTGACTGCACGCCAAGTGGATTCACGGAAAAGACCGTCGCCTGACGGCCATCGTTAAACGTGCTGAGAAGAATCTGCACGTGGTCGTCCGAGGCGATCCGGTCCCGATCCGCGAGGGTCGCGTGGACTGACCCATGAGCTTCAAAGGCCCGGATGCCAAACAGGATGGCTGTGGGAGAGTACCAGACCAGCACCTCGGTGGAATCGGCCGCCGGCACTCCATCGGCTGGAGAAAACTGGGAGAAACCGGTGAGAACGGCAGCCTCGCCCCAGACGGCTTCCTCCAGCTTGCCGTCGATCGCGGGCTCTACCTCGATGCGGGGAGCACGGACAGCAAGCTTTCCTGCCCGACCGTCGTAGGTGGTTGGGGGATCGGTGATGCCGGAGTAGAGGGCCAGGAGCAGAGCGAGATGCATAGGCTCCTACATGGTACGATAGCGGTGAGCCGGCGGTTTCGGGGGTTGGATAATTGAGCAGGGTACCTGCGAACACCAGTGCGTCCCGGGGTCGGGCAGCCCAGCCGCTTATATTCCCTGAGGTGCCCGCTCGAACGAGCAGGCTCATGACACCGAGGAGAAACATGCTGCAACGAATGCTGGCTATGCTGGGAGCCATGGTCCTGATGCTCAGCTCGTCCGCTCCGGCCCAGACCACTGCCGCGAAACATGGCGAGCCGGTCTCTGCAGGACGGCCCCTGAGCGATTGGATCGCGGACCTCAAGGGCTTGTCGCCGCAGACCCGTAATGCCGCGGCGTACGAGATCGCGGGCATCGGACCCGCGGCAGCCGCTGCCGTTCCCGCGCTGATCGAGGCACTGGATGACCCGATTCCAGCGGTTCGGTTCCCGGTCACCGTCGCCCTGATGGAGATTGGCCCCGCTGCCAAAGCCGCGGTGCCCCGGCTGAAGACCATGATGGACGAGGAGATCAACGACGAGATTGCGGCCTCGGCGCGCCGAGCCCTCCGGCACATCGACCCTGCCGCCACTCGCTCGCCGTAGCTACAGCAGGCGCCGGAGCGTGGGAACCAGAAGGGCCAGCACGCCTCCGGCCAGGACGCAGGAAATGACGAAGATCAGGAAGAAGTCGGCTTGCCCGCCGAGTAATCTGAAGACTTCGCCCCGCTCGACGCGCTGCACCATGCCTGCCAGGTAGCCACCGCTCAGACTCGCAAAAAAGTTCGCCGTAAGCCAGGCGCCCATGAGCATGGACGCCAGCCGGACGGGCGCAGTTTGAGTCACGAATGAGATCCCCACCGGGAGAAAGCACAGCTCTCCGCAGCTGAACACAAAATAGAATGCGACCAAGAACCACGGACTGACTGGAACGCCGGTGTCGCTTTGCGCGGCGCCAACGACCATGACCATATACGCCAGGCCAAGCAGTAACAGCCCCAGCGCCATTTTTGCCGGAGTGCTGGGCGCGCGCGGTCCGAGTCGCCGCCACATTCCGGCTACGACGGGTGCCAGCAGCAGAATAAAGAAGGGGTTGATCGCCTGAAACCAGGCGGCTGGGATCTCCCCGCCAGGAAGCACGGTGGACATCCAGCCCCCAACGGTTCGCTCGGTGCGGTGTGCCGCAAACACGTTCAGGGAGGAGCCGACCTGCTCGAATGCGAGCCAGAAGAAGACGACAAATACGGTGATGATCGCGATCGCCAGGATCCGGCTTCGCTCGCCCGGCGTGAGGGGCACCTGAGTCGCAGACGTTGTCTGCCCCCTCGCCGGAGGAACGCCGATGCCCGCCAGCCGGTAATCACGACTCCACACATAGAAAATCAGGCCAACCAGCATCGCCGCCCCTGCGGTGGCAAAGCCGTATGGCCATCCGTAGCGCGGGTCAGCGGCCAGCCAGGCGCAGATCAGGGGACCCAGCAGGGCCCCCACATTGATCGCCATGTAATAGACTGTGAATCCGGAATCGCGGCGGGGATCGCCCTGGGTGTACAGCTGGCCGACCAGCGTGTAGCCATTCGGCTTGAAAAACCCGGTGCCGAGCGCCACCAGGCCGAGCCCGGCGAACAAGGGCCAGGTACGTCCCAGTGCGAGTGCGAAATATCCCAGCGTAAGTAGAGCGCCGCCGATAACCAGTGATCGGCTGGTACCGAGATAGCGGTCGGCCAGCCAGCCTCCGAGCACGGGCGTGAGATAAACCAGGCCCGTGAACCATCCGTACAGCCGGCTCGCACTTTCCTGGGTCCAGCCCAGGCCGCCGCTGGTTGCATCGATGAGATACAGGATGAGCAGACTGCGCACGCCGTAGTAGGCGAGGCGCTCCCAGAGCTCGGTGAAGAAGAGGACACTGAGCCCGGGTGGATGGCGAGTGGCTATCTGGAAACCTCGGCCTCCACGAGCGAACGCAGCAAGGCTCTCACTGCGGTCACGCTCTCGAGGCGGAAGCGGGCTTTGGTGGGCCCGGGCCCCACCCGCACCGTAATCCCGTCAGACGGCACGGCGGCGAACAGATCCTCATCTGTTCGATCATCGCCGATCGCAAGCACGGCTGTAGACGCGAGACGTTCTGGCGACATGGGGGGAACGATACGGCCCTTGTTGACCCCGTACGGCCGAATCTCCAGGATCTTGTGGCCCGCCAGAATTTCGACTGGTTGATTGCTCAGGAGCTGAGACAGGTGCAGCCGCAGCTCGTTCGCCCGCCGTGCGCCCGCCTCCTGGTCGGCCAGCCGATAATGCCAGGCCAGGGCAACGGACTTGACCTCGATCAACGAGCCCGGAGTTCGCGCGGTGAAGTCACGCAGAATCGCCAGGGCGGCATCCCGCCAGCCGCCGGTGATCTCCGCCGCGGGAATCCAGGTCCGGCTGCCGTAAGGCCGGGACCAGAATCCGTGCTCTGCGTGTAACGCGATCGGGAGGTCACCGAGCCAGTGTTCCAACGGTTCGCGGCCCCGGCCGCTTACCACATGCAGCTCCGTGTGAGGGCGCCTGGCCAGCTCCTCCAGCAGATGTATCAGCGCGGCGTCCGGACGCGCCAGCTCCGGCGTCGGTGTGTACGTCACCAGGGTACCGTCGTAGTCCAGCAACAGCAGCAGGTCTTCCGTTTCCTGCAGCCGCGACTGGAGCGCAGCGCGGGCGGCCGCTGCGCCACCGGGCGCCGCGGCGGCTGCCGGTGAGCGCCGGGTAATCGTTTCCAACTGCTCCAGGAACGTGGCCGCCCAGCGATGCACGTCGTACGTCTCTACTCGGGTCCGCAGTGGTGCCAGCCGCGAGCGCCGCTCCTCCGGGTCCATCATCAGGGCGCGATAGGCACTTTCCGCCATCGCATCCAGGTCGTACGGATTCACCTGAATCGCTTCAGGCAGCTCCCACGAGGCGCCGGCAAATTCACTGAGAACCAGCACACCATCGCCGTCGGTCCGCGAGGCAACAAACTCCTTAGCCACGAGATTCATACCGTCACGCAGCGGTGTCACCAGCATGACGTCGGCAGCGCGATACAGCGCCACCAACTCAGTTTCGGACAGCGAGCGGAAGATGTAGTGCACCGGCACCCAGCGTGGCGTGCCGAAATCACCGTTGATGCGGCCGACCAGGCCCTCCACCAGCGCACGGAATTCCTGATACGCCCCGACGCCGGTGCGCGACGGCACCGCCACCTGTACCAGGCGAACGCGCTCGCGCAGCTCCGGATGCGTCTGGAGCATTTTTTCATACGACAGAAGTCGCCGCGGAATTCCCTTGGTATAGTCGAGACGGTCTACAC
>Ga0307410_10001555_pt1 | contig 10470 bp, 11 predicted proteins | sample 322Ometagenome_3_FD_203707 | JGI IMG/M metagenome (GOLD analysis project Ga0307410, IMG submission 203707) | Maize rhizosphere microbial communities from greenhouse at UC Davis, California, United States - 322HYB-O-3 | ecosystem: Host-associated > Plants > Roots > Rhizosphere > Soil | place...
CGCGACACCTGTTCCGCGGCCAGGCTCGAACCTGCGCCTGGACGATTCTCGACGACCACCGACTCGCCCAGCTCCTTGGCCAGCGGCACCGCGAGCGTGCGTGCGAACACGTCGGTCGACCCGCCCGGCGCGTAGCCGACGACGAGCCGGATCGGTTTCGAAGGATACGGCTGGGCAAACGCGCTTCCGCAGGCCAGCACGAGCGCGACGAGGATCGACGATCGGAGATTCATGTGGACTCGAGCGAGGGAGTGAACTGGAGAGTCGTGTACGTGTTCGCGCACGGCGGGCCGTCGGTGTACCAGAGCTCGCCCGCGGTTAGATCCGCGATCACCGACGACACCGTGCAGCGTGCGTAAAGCGGATGGGCGGAAGGGTCGGGATGCGAGCAAACGCCATTGGGGGCGTGGTCGTGCATGCGCAGGATCGACTGCAGACGGGGCACCGACAGCTCGGCTGCACGCAGCCCGTTGCGCAGGTCCTCGAGTCGCGTGACGCTGTGCGGACTTCCCGCGAGGTAGGCGTCGCCGGCTTGCCACTCGGGCGCGAGGAAATGGTTGGAATGCGCGATCACGCCACGCTCGGGCCGCGTCGCGCGGATCTCCGCGGCGCCCCCGCCCACCGTCTCGAAGTTGGCGGCGCTGCCGCGCTTGTCCGCGACGAGATAGTTCGCCGAGAGGGCGCGCTCGGCCGAATGCAGCAGGCGGCTCGCGTCCTGCACCGAGGTCGCGTCGAGCAGAACGCGAAGCATCACGTGGTACGGCACGCCGGCGCGCCCGGCATCGGTGTGGCTCACCAGCGTGTTCGTGCACAGTCCCAATCCCGCGGCATTGACGCCCACCTTGGCGAGCATGCCGGCTTCGACGATCGTCACGTAGTCCGGACCGTCGTCGCGCTTCATGTCGAGGAGCACGCAGAGGTCGCGCGCGAACGGGACCCAGTCCCAGTTCTGGCCGAGCAGCGTATGACCGTTCGCGCTCGCCTGGGGCGTCACGGCGAACGAAGTGCACTCGCCCGGAGGCACGCCACCCTGCGCGCGCGCGCCGGCGAACATGAGCTCGCTGCGACAGTTGAGCACGAGGATCGCGTCGAAGTCGACGCCGGCCCCTTCGGCGATGCCGCGCATCTCCTGAAGGCACGCCGGCGCGAACGACTCGATCGCGGGGAGGAATGCGCGCGCGCGCGTGACGGCAGTCGCCCAGTCGAGGCCGGCACGAAGCCTGAACGCGTCGTCGTAGCACTCGATGCTGCGACGTATGCGCGCGGCCGCCGCTGCGCCGTACTGCCGGCCGCGGGCCAGCGGGAACCCGCGTGCCCGGATGCGCTCCATCAAAGGACGCGCGCGCCGGTCTTGACGAGCGTCGTGTAATCGGCCGACGCCGTGCCGCGCGGGCCTTGCGTCAGCTCGGCAACGTGCGTGTACCCCGCCGATACGCGAGGCCCTGGGACGTCAAGCGGGCGGGTGGCGGTGCGCGGTGCTTCCCTCAGGTAGTCGACGATCGCCTTGCAGAACACGTGCAGGTCGCTCGGCAGGCGTGACGTGATCAGGTTGCGATCGATGACGACGGCCTTGTCCACATACCTGCCGCCGGCGTGGATCACGTCGTCCTTCACCAGTGCAACGCAAGTCAGGTCACGGTCGCGTGCAATGCCTGCCGACGCGAGCACGAGGCCGGCGTGGCACACCGCCGCAACGAGCGAGCCCTGGTCGTGGACCTTGCGAACGAAATCGATCATCGCGCGATGCCGCCGCATGTTCTCGGGCGCGAAGCCCCCGGGGATGACGACTGCGTCGAATGCGGCAGCGTCGGCGTCGGCGATCGCAAGGTCGGGCTTCACCGGATAGCCGAGCTTGCTCGCGTACGTCTGGTGGGCGGGGCCGACAACGACGACGTTGCAGCCCTCCTCGCGCAGGCGCATCAGCGGATACCAGAGCTCCAGCTCCTGATACAAGTTCTCCGCCAGGACGGCGATCTGTGCATCGGCCAGCTTCATGCGTGGATCTCCTCGAGCAGGCTGCGTGTCCAGGCGGGCACGTCGTCGGTCGTGCGAGCCAGTGCAGCGCCCGACGGCACGAGCGATGTCGCCTGAGACGCCGCGGCAATCCGCACGCGGGCGGTGTCCGCGTCGCGAAGGAACGCCTTGAAAGGGGCACTTTCGGCGAGTGCCTTTACGTTGCCACCCGGCACGATCAGCACCGCGTAGTCACCAGGCCTCGTATCGGCCATTGCGACATCGGGCACGACGGGATAGCCCAGAACGCTGGACGCCGCATCGGCGCCATCGACGCCGATGACGACGACGTCCACGCCGACCTCGCGCAGACGCAGCACCGGGTACCAGAACTCCATCTCCTGGAACCCGTTGAAGAGAAACACACCAACGCGCGCAGGCTTGCTCATCGTTCCGATTGCCGTTAAGCTGTATTACAGGTGTCCGCGGGCTGAGTGCGCGCGATGTGCTCAGCAGGATAGCGCGAGATCGCCTGGGTCGGAAGGGGTTCGGCAGAAATCTTGCGGGCAGGCTGTCTTACATGAAGCTCCACGTGATTCCGCCGCGCCGCGGTGCCGTCGCCGACGTCCAGGCGAAGCTGCAGGCGCAGATCGTTGCCGGCGAGTACCGGCCGAGCGATCGCCTGCCATCGGAGAGCGACCTCGCGAAAGCGTTCGGCGTGAGCCGGCCCGTCATTCGCGAAGCGCTCATGCACCTGCAGGCGCTGGGGTTCACGACCTCGCAGACCGGCATCGGGACGTTCGTCGTATCGAATCGCGTCCGGGTGCCGCTGCTGGTGGGCCGCTACTCGCCCGCACACGTTCGCGAGGTCCGGCGTTACATCGAGGTACCCGCGGCCCGGCTTTCCGCCCAGCGGCGCAGCGACCGCGACGTCGGCGAGCTCGCGGGCATCCTCGCGCGTATGGAGGACGCCGACGATCCCTCGAAGCGCTATCTGCTCGACGCGAGCTTCCACATCGCGATCGCGCGGTCGTCGGGCAATCCGCTGATGGTCAGGCTGGTCGAAGACCTGCGCGACGTTCTCGAGCAGAATTCGCTGGCCGCTGCGCGCGCCCCGTATCGCCGTCGCGAAGCAAGCGACGAGCATCGCGCGATCTACGACGCCATCGTCGATCGCGACAGCGACGCCGCCGCCGCGGCGATGGAAGCGCACCTCACCGCCGCCGAACACAGCATCGCCGCTTGGGAACGCAAGGAGGCGCAATGAAGATCCGCACCGTCACCGGCGACCTGCCCGCCGACGCCATCGGCCGCACGCTCACGCACGAGCACCTGCTGTACACCTACCCCGGCGGCGAATACGATCACCTGTCGAGCTTCGATCTCGACGACGCGGTGAGCCGCATCTCGACCGAGCTGCGCGCAGGCATGGATCGCTACGGCTACGCGACGATCGTCGACATGACGCCGTGCGAGGTGGGCCGCAATCCCGAGCTCATGAAGCGCGTCGCCCAGAAGACCGGCGCGAACGTCATCGGCGTGACCGGCTTCTTCCCGGAGCGCATGGGCGTGCCGTACTGGTTCCGCAGGCAGAGCGTCGACGAGCTCGCCGCGTTCTACGAGCGCGACATCACGCAGGGCATGGTGTTCGGCGGCATGCAGACCGACATCAAGGCCGGCGCCATCAAGATCGCGACCGGCCAGGAGAGCGTCAATCCGATGCCGAGCCCGATCGGGCCGAACGGACGCCGCATCGGCGTGTACGAGGATCGCCTGATCCGCGCGGCCGGACGCACGCAGAAGCGCCTGGGCTGCTGCATCAACACGCACACCGACCCGATGGACTTCACCGTCACCAACCCCGGCATCGAGCAGCTCGACATCCTCGAGGAGGAAGGGGCCGATCCGTCCAAAGTCATCATCGGCCACACGTTCGTGGAGCCGCGCAGCGTCGAGCAGATCATCGACATCTGCAAGCGCGGCGCGAGCGTCCAGGTCGACCACCTCGGGATTCCGTGGCGCCACGACAGCACCGAGGAGCTCGACGAGACGATGGCCACGATGATGTGCGAGGTTGCGGACCGCGGCTTTCTCGCCAACATGACGATCACCTACGACCGCTGGTTCTTCAATCCGCGCGGCCCGGCCACCGCCGACAACCCGCAGCTGCTCAACCAGAAGGTGGGCCTGGGCCACCTGTTCGAGAGCTTCGCGCCTCGCCTCGCAGCGAAGGGCTTCGGCGCAGCCGAGCTCGAGACGCTGCTCGTCGACAACCCTCGCCGCATCCTCGCGTTCTGATCATGCCCACGACTTCGACGCTAAGCTGCCTCGCCATCGCGTTCCTCGCGCTCATCGCTGCGCCCGTCGGGGCGCAGCAGTATCCGAACCAGCCGATCAAGCTTATCGTGGCGTTTCCTCCGGGCGGCGGCGCGGACGTCGCGGCGCGCGTGCTGGCCACGGGCCTGAGCGAGCAGTTGGGACAGACCGTCGTCGTCGAGAACCTCTCGGGCGCCGGCGGAACGATCGGGACGGCGCGCGCGGCGCAGGCGGCGCCGGACGGCTACACGCTGCTCGTCGGCACGCCGAGCACCCACGGGGCCAATCCCGCCGTCTACGCGAACCTGAGCTACGACCCGGTGCGGGACTTCGCGCCGATCATGCTGGTCGGCTCGTCGCCGTTGATGGTGCTCGCGTCGCCCGTATTCGAAGCCAGGAACGTGAAGGAGCTGATCGCCACCGCGAAGGCGAAACCCGGGCAGGTGAATTACGCGTCGTATGGCAATGGCAGCATCAACCATCTCGCCGGCGAGCTCTTCGCGTCGCTGGCCGACATCAACGTGACGCACGTGCCGTATCGCGGCGGCGCGCCTGCGCTCGCCGATCTGATGGCCGGCCGCGTGCAGTACACGCTCGACGGCACGGCGTCGCTCGGGCAGGTCAAGGGCGGCAAGGTGAAGCTTCTCGCCGTGACGAGCAAGGAGCGCTGGGCGGTGTTTCCCGACGTGCCCACCGTCGCCGAGTCCGGCGTGCCCGGATTCGACGCGATCACCTGGTACGGACTGTTCGCACCGGCCGCGACACCGAAGGCGATCGTCGAGCTCCTCAACGCCAAGGCGAACGCAGCGATACGCAGCGCATCGGCAAAGGAAGGCTTTGCGCAGCTGTCGCTCGATCCCGGCGGCGGCGGCCCGGACGTGCTGGCGCGTCAGGTGCGCAACGAGATCGACAAGTGGGTCGACACTGCGCGCAAGCGCAACATCCGGATCACGGAGTAGCTCCGCGATACCGATCGAGCAGCCGCCGGGCGTTTTCGCCTTCGATCGCGCGTAGCACGCTCGAAGGCAGGCTGTTCCCATGCAACTCCGCGAGCTGGTCTGCGCTACGACGCAACGGTGCGTCGGTCCCAAGCAGCAACTGCGTCGGCTCGACGAGCTCCAGCGCAGCACGAATCCCCGCCGTATGCATGCGCAGCGCCGTATCGAAGTGCAACGCGCCTATTGCCGCACGCACCCCGCCAGGCACATTGCGAGCAAGGTGCGCGTCGACGAACGCCGCACGAACCAGGTGCTCGGCGACAAGCGGCAGGACTCCCCCCACGTGCGCGAAAATGAAGCGAATGCCCGGGCACCGCGCGAGCGTGCCGCTGAACAGGAGGCTCGCGATCGTGCGCGTGGTATCGACCGGGAACTCGATCACCCAGTCGGCGATGCCGGGCATCAGGTTGCGACAGCAGTCGGCGGTCGTGGGATGCACGTAAACGACCGCCCCGCGCCTGTGGAGCTCGTCGAAGACAGGCGCGAAGGCGGCATCGCCCAGCCATCGATTCCCGTAGCTCGTCAGCACGCCGATGCCGTCGGCGCGCAGCGTGTCGAGCGCATGGTCGATCTCGCGCAGGCTCGCCTCCACGTCGGGCAGCGGCAGGCATGCGAAGAGACCGAAGCGCTCGCCGTGATCGCGCATCATCCGCGCGCCGAACTCGTTGCATTCGCGAGCGATCGCCGCTCGGCGCTCGTCGGCGACAAGGGCAAAACCCGGCGCCGTGATCGACGTGAAAGCGGTCGCGATCCCGGCTTCGTCCATGTCGTCGATGGACAGCTGCGGCGTCCAGCGGCTCGCCACGCCGCTCGCGAGATAGTGTTCGCTGTCCACGAGCTGCGCGACGAATGGCGGCGGAAACAGATGATGATGAACGTCGACGCGGTTCGCGTGCATCGGTGCGTTATACCTCCAAAGCGATGAAGATTGCATACCGGCGCGAGGGCCGTGGCCCCGCCGTCCTGCTGATCCACGGCGTGGGCGGCGACGCGTCCAACTGGTCGTCGATCGTTCCGCGGCTGCGTAACCAGTACGACGTCATCAGCATGGACCTGCGCGGCCATGGCGCCTCGGATCGCATCACGAGCCCGGTCACGGCAGCGGAGCTCGCGAACGACGCCGTGCAGGTCCTCGACGAAGCGGGGGTGACGCGTTGCCGTGTCGTCGGCTTCTCGCTCGGCGGGGCGGTCGCCCAGGCGCTGACGCTGGACCACCCCGCGCGCGTAGAAAGGCTCGCCGTGATCGCCACCGTATGCGGGCGAACCGTCGGTGAGCGCTCTCAGGCAGAGGAGCGCATCGCGTTCGTCCGGCAGCACGGAACCGCCGGTATCGCCGAAGCGAATCGCGAGCGCTGGTTCACCGACGCGTTCCGGGAGAAGCATCCGGACGTCGTCGAAGCGCGGGTCCGGCAGGTGCGCGAGACCGATCCGGCGTCGTACCTGCATGCGTTCACCGCTTTCTGCACGACGGATTACGCGAGCCGACTGACCGAGATCACGGTGCCCACGCTGATCGTCGCCGGCGAGCACGATGTCGCCGCGACACCGCGGATGGCGGCGCTGATGCGCGAACGCATCCGGGGCTCACAGGTGTTCGTGCTTCCGGGATTGCGGCACAGCCTGCTGATCGAGGCGCCGGAGCGCATCGGCGAGCTCCTCGAGGACTTCTTCTGACCACGGCGCCAACGCCCTAGGCGTATCCGACGCTGCGCTGGTCGAACGAGACCGCCTTCACGAGGGCATAGACCTCGACGCCTTCGGCAATGCCGAGCTCGTTTCGGGAACGTCGCGTGACGCGGGCGGTGAGCAGCGTCTTTCCGACGCGGATCTGCACGTCGACGACTGCACCGTCCTCGTCCGAGAGGGAAACCACTTCGCCGCGCAGCACGTTGAGGATGCTGAGCGCATCGGGCTTTCGCGTCGCCAGCGACACGTCGCGCGCGCGGATGCGCGTGCGCACGCGCTCCCCCGGACTCGCTTCCACGCGCGGAACGATCAGCTCGCCCCCGTCGAACGCCAGCGTGCTGAGGTGATCGACGTCGTCGTGCGCGATCACGCGCGCGTCGACCAGCGCGCCCGCTTCGTAGCGGCCGGTCGCCGGGCGGAGATCGATGCGCCCCATCACTTCATCGACCGGCCCGGCCGCGAGACAGCGTCCCTCCGAGAGCAGCACGACGGTGTCGGCGAGCCGTGTGATCTCGGGGACGGAGTGACTCACGTAAACGATCGGAATCCCCAGCTCACGGCGCAGGCGCTCGATGTAGTCGAGCACTTCCGTCTTGCGCGGAACATCGAGCGAGGCGAGCGGTTCGTCCATCAGCAGGATTCGCGGCTGCGCAAGCAGCGCGCGGCCGATCGCAACGCGCTGCTTCTCGCCACCGGACAGGTTCGCAGGCCGCCGCGGCAGCAGCGCTTCCAGGCCGAGGAGACCGATGACACGCGTAGGCTCGATGAAACGCTCGCTCGACGTGCGGAGCCGCTCGCCGTACATGAGGTTGCGCTCGACGGTCATGTGCGGGAACAGCAACGCATCCTGGAAGACATAACCGATGCGGCGGCGTTCGGGCGGAACGTCGATGCGCTCCTGCGAGTCGAACAGCGTCGTACCGTTGATGCGTATGTAGCCACGTTCCGGCGTCGACGTGCCTGCTATCGCGTTGACGACGCTGCTCTTCCCCGCGCCCGACCGGCCGAAGAGGCCGATCACGGGGGCATCCGCTTCGAATGCGACGCGCAGGTCGAAACGTCCGAGACGCTTCTCGATGTCGACTGCGATCACGCCGGCGCTGCCCGTTGCGCGCGACGCGTGAGCCATTCGCTCATCACCAGCGCCGCGACGGAGAGCAGCACCGCGATGATGCTCAGGCGCAGCGCCGATGCGTCTCCTCCCGGAACCTGCGTGAACGTGTAGATCGCAAGAGGAAGCGTCTGCGTCTCGCCGGGAATGTTGGAGACGAACGTGATCGTCGCGCCGAATTCGCCGAGCCCGCGAGCAAAGGACAGGAGCGACCCCGTCACGATTCCCGGCAGCGCGAGCGGCAGCGTCACCGTGGCGAGGACTCGCCATCGCGAGGCGCCGAGCGTGCGCGCGGCCGTTTCCAGCCGGCGGTCGATCGCCTCGATCGACAGCCGGATCGCCCGGACCATCAGGGGAAACCCCATGATCGCGGAGGCGAGCGCCGCGCCCGTCCAGCGGAATGCGAAGACGATGCCGAACCACTCTTCAAGCGCGGCGCCGATGACACCGCGCCTTCCCAACAGGATGAGCAGCGCGTAGCCGACGACGACCGGGGGCAGCACCAGCGGCAGGTGCACGATCGCATCCAGGAGCGTGCGCCCCGGGAATTTCAAACGCGCAAGGACGTATGCGACGGCGATCGCGGGCGGAAGGCTCGCGACGACGCTCACCAGCGCGACGCGCAGGCTCAGCGCGAGAATGCCCAGGTCCTCGGCCGCGACGAGGTCCATCGTTCAGGTCACCGTCATCGGAACGTCCGCGAGCGATCAATGCGCGACGACGAAGCCATGCTGCTCCCATATCCCGCGCGCGGCCGGTGACGCGAGGTAGTCGAGCAGCGGCCTTGCGCCCGGCGACTTGGACCCCGCAACGATCGCTGCCGGATAGACGATGGGCGGATGGCTGCTCGCCGGGAACGCGTCGACGATCCTCACGCTGCGATCGGCGAGCGCGTCGGTGCGATAGACGATGCCCAGCGGCGCTTCGCCGCGCGACACGAGGGCCAGTGCGGCGCGCACGTTCTCGGCGCGCGCGATACGGGGCTCGGCCTCCTTCCAGACGCCGAGCGATTCGAGCGCGCTGCGGCCGTACTTGCCGGCGGGAACGCTGTCGGGGTTCGCCATCGCGAGCTTTTCCTGACGAAGCGCGGTCGCGAGCGCGAAGCCGGATCGGAGGGTCAGCGTCGCATTCGACCCGCGCGGGGCGACGAGCACGAGAACGTTGCGAAGCAGATCGACGCGGCTGCCCGGTGCGAGGAGCTTGCGCTGGTCGACGTAATCCATCCAGTCCGCATCGGCGGAGACGAATACGTCGGCGGGCGCGCCCGACTCGATCTGCTTCGCGAGCGCATTGGTGCCTGCATAGGACACGACGACGCGGTGGCCGCTGGCCCGCTCGAAGGATCGCACCTGGGCGTCGAGCGCCTCCTTGAGGCTCGCTGCGGCGAAGACGGTCAGCGGGGCAGCGTTCGCGGCGGCCAGCCCCGTACAAAGCAGGACGCATCCCGCCAGCAGTCGCAACATCATCGAAGGGGCTCCAGGGTGGCCGTAATATACCGAAGAATACGACGGTTGCCGCTGCGCGCCGGATGAGCGAACCTTCCCGGCGCCACGCTGTCATCCGTTCGCGCCCGTCGCGCGTGCCTGCGTCCTTTCCGCCTCCCCCCATGCTCAAACTCCTGTTCGCCGCCGTTGCGCTTGCAGCATCGCTCCTTCCCGCGTCCGGCGCCGACGCCCAGCTCAAGCCGCCCGCGGGCGCCGTCGAGGTTGCCAGCGTCGAAGGCGTCACCGAGTACCGCCTCGACAACGGTCTTCGCGTACTGCTGATGCCCGACGCCACGAAGGCGACGACGACGGTGAACGTGACGTATCTCGTCGGGTCGCGCCACGAGAACTACGGCGAGACCGGCATGGCGCACCTGCTCGAGCATCTGGTCTTCAAGGGAACGCCGTCGTTCCCCAACGTGTTCGCCGAGCTCGGCCGACGCGGCATGCAGTTCAACGGAACGACGTCGTTCGACCGCACCAATTATTTCGAGACGTTCTCCGCGAACGACGAGACGCTGGACTGGGCGCTCGCGATGGAAGCCGAGCGGATGACGCAGTCGACGTTCTCCAAGGCCGATCTCGACACCGAGATGACGGTCGTGCGTAACGAGTTCGAGATGGGCGAGAACGATCCCCGGCGCGTGCTGTGGAAGCGCGTCCAGGCGCTGGCGTTCGACTGGCACAACTATGGCAACACGTCGATCGGTGCGCGCTCCGACGTGGAGAACGTCGACATCGAACGCCTGCGCGCGTTCTATCGCACCTACTACCAGCCGGACAACGCGGCGTTGATCGTTGCCGGTCGCTTCGACGCTGCGAAGACGCTCGCGCTGATCGTGCAGCGCTTCGGCGCGATCCCGCGGCCCGCTCGAACGCTGCCGCGCCTTTACACGCACGAGCCGGTGCAGGATGGCGAGCG
>Ga0307410_10001556_pt1 | contig 10469 bp, 8 predicted proteins | sample 322Ometagenome_3_FD_203707 | JGI IMG/M metagenome (GOLD analysis project Ga0307410, IMG submission 203707) | Maize rhizosphere microbial communities from greenhouse at UC Davis, California, United States - 322HYB-O-3 | ecosystem: Host-associated > Plants > Roots > Rhizosphere > Soil | place...
TCCAGCATGCGCCTGGATCAGGCCGTAGCTCAGCGAGAGGCCGAGGCCCGTGCCCTGGCCGGCGGGCTTGGTGGTGAAGAACGGCGTGAAGAGGTTGGCGACGTGCTCGGCCGGCACGCCGTCTCCGGTGTCTCGCACCGCGAGGATGACGCGATCCTCGACCCGCGCGGTCTCGATCGTGATGCGGCGGAGCCGTCCCGGCGGAAGGTCGGCGATCGCCTGCACGGCATTGGTGAGCAGGTTGAGGAGCACCTGCTGCAGCTCGTGCGGATCGCCCATGACGACCGCCGGGAGCGGGTGCAGCTCGGTGACGAGCTCGATCTCCCGCAACCGGATCTCGTACGCGACGAGCATCGTGGTGCGCGCGACCACGTCGTTGACATCGACCGGCGACTGCTCCGTCGTTCCGGTCCGCACGAAGGTGAGCAGGTTCTTCACGATGCGCCCGGCGCGTCCTGCCTGCTCTTGGATAATCCGCAGGTGCTGGCGCGGCGCATCCCCTCCCACGTCCCGCTCGAGCAACAGTTCGGTGAGCCCCGCAATCGAGGTGAGCGGGTTGTTGAGCTCGTGCGCGACGCCGGAGACGAGCTGGCCGATCGCCGCCATCTTCTCGTTCTGGAACAGCTGCGCTTCCATTGAACGCTGCTCTGTGACGTCCTCGACCAGCGCCACCATCGAGCCGGCGCGGTCGTGCCCGGTCTCGAGCGGGGCGATCGTGAGGCGGAGGAAGCGATCGCGCCCTTCCGGACGGAGCACGACGGGCGGCGGGCTCTCGCCTTCGTGCGCCGCCTCGATCAGGGCGGCCGCGGTCTCCATGTCGCCGAAGACGAGCTCCCGGAAGTTCCGCCCGATGAGCTCCGCCTCGGTCAGCCCCGCCAGGCGCGCGAGCGAGGAGTTCGCACGCTGGATGGCGCCGCCCGGATCGATCACCGCGATACCTTCCCGCAGTGCGTTGAACGCCGTTTCCCACTCCCGGCGCCCCTGCTCGACGATGGCGAAGAGCCGGCTGTTGGCGAGCGCCACCGAGGCGTTCGTCGCGACGGTCGAGAGGAGCCAGAGATCCTCGGTGGTGAACGGCCCGCCCTGGCGCTCGGTCACGGCGATGGCCCCGATCCGCTCCCCGTGCAGGCGGAGCGGCACGACCGCGGCGGAACGGGCGCGGATCGTCCCGAACACCGTGACGTCGCGGTTCTCGACTTCCTGCGCCACTTCGATGCGACCGCGCTCGATCGCGGTGGCCACGAGCGACCCCGTGGCCGTGCTCGCAGCGGACCGGTGCCCCGCGAGCGTGCCCTCGGCAGCGACGACTTCGAGCATGGACCCGCCTGGCTCGCCGAGCACGACGATCGACCCGTCCGCCTGAAGGAACCGCGCCGCATAGCGGGCCACCTGATCGACGATGTGCTCGAGCTCGAGCGACTCGGAGAGGACATAGCTCAGCTCTCGCAGCGAGAAGAGCTCGCTGATGCGGCGGTCGAGCTGGGCCGCGGTCTCATCGCGCTGGCGCCCGGCGTCCGCGAGCGCGCGGCGAAGGCGGCGCGCCTCGAGCACGAGCACGAGGAAGGCGGTGACGACGGGAAGGAGGAGGAGCCACCAGGGGGAGAGACCGGCGGCCCGGAGCACGAGCCAGCCGGAGAGCGCGATCAGCAGACCGAGCCCCGTCGCCGCGAGCGCCGGCGGCACCGTGCGGCGGGGCTTTCCGTTCAGCTGGACGACTCTCCCGGCCGGCGGCTGACCCGCTCGGTCACGTAGCTGTCGGCCGGCGCGTTCGGCTTGACCCGCACCGATTTGGCGGGAATGCCGACGTTGACGTGATAGGGGCGGACGTCCTTCGTGGCGAGGGCCGACGCGCCGACCATCCCGTTCCGGCCCACCCGAACGCCGGCGAGGACCGTGGCGTGATAGGTGATGCGGACATCGTCCTCGAGCACGGTGCGGACGCTGGTGACGTCCTTCTGGTCCACGATGCTGTGCGTATGGCTGTAGATGTTGGCGTAATCCGAGATGCTGACACGGTCGCCGAGCGTGATCCCTCCGCGGTCGTCGAGAAGCACGTGGCGGTGCACCACGACGTCGTCACCGACCTCGAGATTGTAGCCGAAGGAAAACTCGGTGTGCTGGAAGCATTTGAAGTTGCGCCCGCAGCGCGCGAAGATCCTCGGCGCGAGCAGCCGGCGAAAGCGCACGCCCAGATCCACGTTCTGGCCGCCCGCGACGGTCCGGTCGAACGCATACCAGAGCCAGAGCAGCGGCTTCACACGCGCGAATTTCTCGCGGTCCACGTCCCCGTAGTATTCGGGCTCGAGCGTGATGTTGTGGGGATCGAGCGTCGCGAGCAGCGCCCTGGTCGCGGCGGGAACGGCGGGATCGGCCAGGCGCTCGGCCAGATCGGCCCCGGGGACATGGAGATCGACCAGCGTGTCGCGGCAGATGGCGTACCAGTCGGCGTCCCTCGCCCCGAGCCGCTCGTCGAGCTCGCCCAGCCAGGCGGCGTAGATCCGCTCGCCTGCCGCGGGAAGTGCGATGGGGCGGAGAGGAAGATTTACCATGGCGGTCTCCTCGGAGCGGCGCTCCGAACGAACACGTGATCCGACGGCGGAGCGACCTACCTCGGGGTCGCCGCCAGCCGGTCGCGCTCCCGCTGCAGCTGCGGCAGCCGCCGCTCCCACTCCCGTGAGACGAGGTTCTCGTAGTTCACCGTGAACGGCTCCCACACCGGCAGGAGCTCCTCGAAGATATAGACCGCCATCGCGCTCTCCCGCGCGTTGAGCTGCGCCGCGCCGAAGCGCGGGCTCAGCGGCACGATGGCCATGGGCCGGACGAGCTGGTTCCGTGCGGTCAACGTGAGGAGCTCCGGATCGAACCGCGCACCCGGCTGCTGCGCGAAGAAGGTCACGAGCGCGAGGCCCGGCTCGGAGACGCCCGCCGCGCGGCCGGCGGAGTCGATCGCCGGCCGGTTGCGCTCGACGAGCCGCTGGAGCGACTCGGCGCCGTCCCGCACGAGCAGGGTGGTGATCCGGAGGTCGAGCGGCACGAAGCGGATCTCGAGCTCGTCGGTCCGGAGCCGGACCGCAATCTCGTTCTGGCTGAGCGCGCCGTAGACGCCGGGCGGGATGACGACCGAGTCCGCTGGGGCGGGCGGGACGGTTCGGGCAGGCGGGTTCTGGGCCCGCGCGCACGCCGCCTCCGCTCCCACCGAGGCGAGCGCGAGCGCCAGCGAAGCCACCGTGCGTCTCATGCGGTCTCCGGGTTCATGGCCGCCAGGATGCTCGCGCCGAGATCGGCGATTCCCTGGCCGGTTTCGCTGCTGACGAGCTGTGTCTGCCCCTCCTCGAGGCCGAGCGCCCGCGCGATGGCGCGGCTCTGCGTCGCCTGTGCCTGCCGCCCGAGCTTGTCCGCCTTGGTGAAGACCGCGAGCACCGAGGCGCCGGCCTCGATGAGCAGCTCCTGCATCGCGAGGTCTTCCTTCGAGGGGAGGTGCCGGATGTCGAGGAGCCATACGACCCCTGCCAGGGTGTCCCGTCGCCTGAGATACCCCTCCACGAGCCGCCGGTACCCGAACCTGGTGGCCTTGCTCGCCTTGGCGAAGCCGTATCCCGGCAGGTCGATCAGGTAGAACTCCGGCAGCCGGAAGACGTTGATGTGCGCCGTCTTTCCCGGTGTCCCGCTCACGCGCGCGAGCCCCGCTCGACCAGTCAGCGCATTGAGCAGGCTCGACTTGCCGACGTTCGATCGGCCGACGAAGGCGATTTCCGGGAGGATGGGAAGGAGCCGGACGGCGGGATCGGGAAAGCTGCCGACGAAGTCGACGGGGAGGTCGTAGAAGGGGCGGACGGAAGGACGGAAAGACGGAAGGACGGAAGGGGTCGCCGCGTGCTCTAGATCCTGCAGTTGCTTCGACCTTTCCGTCTTTCCGTCCTTCCGTCCTTCCGTCTCCCGACTCACGCCTCCCGCTTGGCCCGGGGCCGCTCGGTCACGACGAGCGGCTGCTTCCCGTCGGTGACCGACTCCTTCGTGATCACCACCTCGCGCACGTCGTCACGGCTCGGGAGATCGAACATCATGTCGGTCATCAGCATCTCGAGGATGGAACGAAGGCCCCGCGCGCCGGTGCCGCGCTTGAGGGCCTTCTCCGCCACCGCCCGGAGCGCCTCGGCGTCGAACGTGAGACCGACGTTCTCCAGCTCGAAGAGCTTCTTGTACTGCTTCGTGAGCGCATTCTTCGGCTCGAGCAGGATGCGGACGAGCGCGTCCTCGTCGAGCGCTTCGAGCGAGACCACCACCGGCAGCCGCCCGACCAGCTCGGGAATGAGCCCGAACCGGAGGAGGTCGTCCGGCTCCACCTCGGCGTACGGATTCTTCTTGTCGAGCTCCGGCCGCGAGTCGCGCCCGCCGGCGAAGCCGATCTGCTGCCGCCCGGTCCGTGCCTCGATGATCTTCTCGAGGCCGTCGAACGCGCCGCCGCAGATGAAGAGGATGTCCTTGGTGTTGATCTGGATGTATTCCTGCTGCGGGTGCTTCCGGCCGCCCTGCGGCGGCACCGAGGCCACGGTGCCCTCGAGGATCTTGAGGAGCGCCTGCTGGACGCCCTCGCCCGAGACGTCCCGGGTGATGCTCGGGTTCTCGCTCTTGCGGGCGATCTTGTCGATCTCGTCGATGTAGACGATGCCGCGCTCGCACTCGGCGACGTTGAACTCACCGGCCTGCAGCAGCCTGACGAGGATGTTCTCCACGTCCTCGCCGACGTAGCCGGCCTCGGTGAGCGTCGTGGCGTCGGCGATGGTGAAGGGGACGTCGAGGATGCGGGCGAGCGTCTGGGCCAGGAGCGTCTTCCCGACGCCGGTGGGACCGAGCAGGAGGATGTTGGACTTGTCGAGCTCCACATCCCCGTCGCGGCCGCCGGCGGCGTTGATCCGCTTGTAGTGGTTGTAGACCGCGACCGCGAGTGCCCGCTTGGCCTGCTCCTGCCCGATCACGTACTGGTCCAGCACGTCCTTGATCTCGGTGGGCGTCGGGACCTGGGTAATGCTGTCCGCAACCTCGCGCTCCTCATCCTCTGCCAGGATCTCGTTGCAGAGGGTGATGCACTCGTTGCAGATATAGACCGACGGGCCGGAAATGAATTTCCGGACAGAGTCCTTCGACTTTCCGCAGAACGAGCAGCGCAGGTGCTTATCGTTCGACATAGGGCCGCTTCGTCGGGGAATGGGGCAGGTGGGGGCCTGACGTAAAGTGGCCCCCCGGACGGCCTTGCGTCAAGTCGTGCGGGCCGGCGTCACCGAGGCGGGGACGAGCTCGGTCCGTGGAGTGAACACGCTGTCGATGAGACCGTAGGTCTTGGCCTCCTCGGCGCTCATGAACCGGTCGCGGTCCATGTCCCGCTCGATCGTCTCGATCGGCTGCCCGGTATGACGGCTGTAGAGCTCGTTCATCTTGGCGCGCAGATAGAGGATCTCCCGGGCCTGGATCTCGATGTCGGAGGCCGTGCCCTGGGCGCCGCCCGAGGGCTGGTGGATCATGATCCGGGAGTGGGGAAGGGCGCTCCGCTTCCCCTTCCGGCCGGCGGCCAGCAGGAAGGAGCCCATCGAGGCCGCCATGCCCATGCAGATCGTGTTCACCGGCGCCCGCAGGTGCTGCATCGTGTCGTAGATGGCCATGCCCGCCGAGACGACGCCCCCGGGCGAGTTGATGTAGAGGTAGATGTCCTTGTCCGGATTGTCCGCCTCGAGGAAGAGCAGCTGCGCGATGATGATGTTCGCGACGTCGTCGTTGATGGGCGCGCCCAGGAAGACGATCCGATCCATCAGCAGGCGCGAGAAGATGTCGTAGGTGCGCTCGCCGCGGCTGGAACGCTCGATGATGTATGGCGGGTACAGGGTGGCCATCGTCAGGATGTCGCCTCGTCTACGGTGGACTTGGAGAGGAGCCAGGCGAACGCCTTCTCCTCGGTGATGGCGCGCTCGAGCTCGGGCAGTCGGTTGGCCTTCTGCAGCTGGGCGTAGAGCTGCCCGGCATCGACGGCCCGCGCGCCGGCCATCTCGGCGACCCGGGCATCGATATCGCCTTCGGTCGCCTCGAGCCCGTTGGCGCGCACGACGGCTCCCAGGATGAGGTCGCGTCGGACGTGCGCCTCGGCGATCGAGTGGAATTGCCCTTCGAAGGTGTGGATCTGCTCGTCGGGAATCCCGTAGGCGTTCGCGTACCCGTGCATGACGCGATGCACCAGCGACTCGGGGGCGGGCACCGCGTTGGCCTCCGCGAGCTGGCGGATCAGGTCGTCGCGGAGCCGGGCATCGGCCTCGCGGGTGGCCTCGCGCTCGAGGTCCTGGCGGACCGCGGCACGCAGGGCGTCGAGCGTTTCGAATTCGCCCGCCTCACGTGCGAAGGCGTCGTCGAGCGCCGGCAGTTCCTTCCGCTTCACCTCGAGCAGCTTCACCCGCACCCGCCGGGTCTGCCCGCGCCGTGCGGTGTCGGGATGGTCGTCGGGGAAGCGGATGTCGGCCTCGACCTCCTCCCCCGGCGCGAGCGTCATGACCCGCTCTTCGAGGTCCGGCACGGCCCGCCCCTCGCCGAGCACCAGCGGGTACGTCTGGGTGGCAGCTGCCTTGCCATCCTCGATGGGCGTCACCTCGACCTGTACCAGGTGCCCGGGCGCCGGTCGCTCGCCCTCGACGGGCAGCCAGGCGGCCTTCTGGTCACGCATGGCCTGCAGCTGTTCCTCGACCGCGGCGTCGGTCACCTGAGGCACCGTGCGCGTCAGGCGGAACCCCTCGGTCCGCGCGAGGCTGATCTCCGGCCGCACCTCGACGAGGATCTCGAACTCGATCGGGCTCCCCTCCTCGAAACGCAGATTCCGTACGCTCGGTTCGGAGATCGGCTCGAGTGACTCGCTGGTCCGCGCGGTTTCCCAGCTTTCGCGCAGGACCTCCTCGAGGACCGACTGCCGGATCGCGTCCGTGAAGCGCTTCCGGACCACGGCTTCCGGGGCCTTGCCCTTCCGGAATCCGGGGAGCCGTGCGCGCTGGGCGTAATAGGTGATGGCCTTCGCCTCCGCGGCGCGGACGCGCTCGACCGGTACGGTGACCTTGAGCGACTTGGACGCCGCGTCCTCGGCGGTCTTCTCGACGGTGATCTGACTCATGGGGCGCAATCTAGCCGTCCTCACGGGCGGGGGTCAATTTTGCGCTCGGCTTGACATGCACCCATGGTGCGCAGTGCTTACGCGATGCCTCGAGCCCTTCTCGTGGACGATGATCCCGCGGTCCGCCGTGCGCTGGCCAGACTGCTGCTTCGCGCGGAGATCGAAGTCGCCGAGGCGGACTCCGCGGCGGCCGCGCTGGGCGTGCTGGCGGAGGATCCGGGGATCGACGCCGTGGTGTGTGACGTGGTGATGCCGGGGGTCGACGGCGTCAGGTTCTACGACGCGCTGCTGCAGTCGACGCCGCGGCTTCGCGGGCGCGTCGTCTTCCTGACCGGGGCGGCACACGAGCGCGGGGTGCAGGGCTCGATCGAGGAGCGGGGGGTCCCGCTCGTGAGCAAGCTCTCGGATCTGCAGATCGTCGTGGATGCGGTGAGGCTGGCGCTGCTCAGGACTCCCTGACGACGCCGCCGTCGAGGATGTCCCGGACCTTCCACGCGAGCCGGTCCGGCGTGAACGGCTTCGCCTCGAGCGGAGATCCGGGCGCGAGGAGCCCGCGCTCGATGACGTCGTCCCCGGTGTAACCCGACATGAAGAGGATCGGCAGCTCCGGCCGCAGCAGTCCGAGGCGCGCGCCGAGCTCTCGCCCCCCCATTCCCGGCATCACCACATCCGACACGACCATCCGGACGTCGTTGCCGTCAGCCGTCAGGAGCGTGAGCGCTTCGGTTCCGTTCCGTGCCTCGAGCACGGTGTACCCGTATTCCCTTAGCACGCGGCAGGTGAGGTCGCGGACTATCTGCTCGTCCTCGACCACGAGGATCGTTTCGCTCCCCCGCGCCGGGCGGGGCGCGGGTGCGGCGGCGTCCGCTTCGCTCGGCGCCGCGACCTGGGGCAGGTAGACCTTGAAGACCGTCCCCTCGCCCGGCTCGCTGTACGCCCAGATGTAGCCGCTGCTCTGCTTGACGATGCCATAGGCCGTGGAGAGCCCCAGCCCCGTTCCCTTGCCGACCGGCTTGGTGGTGAAGAACGGCTCGAAGATGCGGCTCAGCGTGTGCGCATCCATGCCGTGCCCGGTATCGCTCACGGCCAGCAGCACGTACTGCCCGCGCACGAGCTGCAGGTCGCGGTGGCGGTTCGCATACTCGTCGCCCAGCTCGGCGACGCCGGTCTCGATGGTCACGCTGCCCCCGCGCGGCATCGCGTCGCGCGCGTTGAGCACGAGGTTGAGGATGACCTGCTCGAGCTGGCTCGGATCCGCGCGCACGCGCCCCACGCTCGCGCCGAGCCGGAGACGCAGCTGGCGGTCCTCTCCGAGTGACCGCCGCAGGAGCGGAACCAGCCCGTTCACCACGGCATTCGGATCGAGCACGCGCGGCTGCAGGAACTGCTGACGGCTGAAGGCGAGCAGCTGCTGGGTGACGTCCGCCGCACGGTGCGCCGCCTTGAGGATCTCGTTCACTTCGCCCGTGCGCGGATCGCCCTGGTCGAGCCCGCGCAGCAGGAAGTCGGCGAAGCCGATCACCGCCGTCATCATGTTGTTCACTTCGTGCGCCACGCCGCCGGCGAGCTTCCCCGTCGCCTCCATCCGCTCCGCCCGCCGCAGACTCTCCTCCACCCGCCGCCGCTCCGTCACGTCCGTGGCGCTGATGCAGACACCGAGCACCCCGCGCTGGTCGTCCACCACCGGGGCGTAGGTGCACTCGTAGAAGCGCTCGCCGCCGTCGAGATGCACGATTTCCTGCTCCCGGACCAGCTGGCTCCCTGCGAGCGCCACGGCGACGTCGCCCCCCGCCGCCAGCGGGAAATCGGTGACCTGGCTTCCTTCGGCGAGGGGGACACCGGTGAGCGCCTCCGACAGCCGCGCGGCCATGGCATTCAGGACCTGGATGCGGCCGTCGCGGTCGGCGAGCACGAACGCCTGGAGCGTGGAGTCGAAGATCGCGCGGAGGTTGGCCTCCGACCGATGAAGTGCCGTCTCGGCACGAAGCCGCTCGGCCCGGGCACTTTCGCGCTCGAGTGCGGCTTCGATGGCCGGCCCGATGCGGGCGAGGTTGCTCTTGAGGAGGTAGTCCGTCGCGCCCGCCTTCATGCAGCGGACGGCGGTTTCCTCGTTGATCGAGCCGGTGACGATGATGAACGGGAGGGTCGGATACCGCGCGTGACACGCGGCGAGTGCCTCCATGCCGTCGAACTGGGGCAGGGTATAGTCGGAGAGGACGAGATCGGGCTCGAATTCGTGCAGCGCTGCCTCGAACCCGGCCCGGGTGCAGGCGCAGCGGGACTCGAAGTCGATGTTCGCCCGCCGGAGCTCGTACTCGATGAGCTCGGCGTCCATCGGGACGTCTTCGAGGAGGAGGATCCGGAGCGGTGGACTCGGCATCGGGCGGATGGGCGTCAAATGCGTCCGGGACGGAGGGTTGCGGAAGCTTCGGCCCGCCAGTGCCCGATGTCAACCGGCAGGGTTGACCCGGCCCGCCGATGGGCCCATCCTCAGGGGTGCGCCGCACCCGGCGCGCGTCCACGCATCTCCGCTTCGAAGCGCTCCAGGAGCTCCCATGCCGAACACCCCGCCGACCGCGAATGGTCGCGGCGCCGCCGGCCGCCGATCCCGGCGCGCCCCCACCGCGTCCGACCAGCTCGACATCGCTCAGCTCATCGAGGTGCTCGCCGCCGTGCGCCGAGGAGACTTCTCGGTCCGCATGCCGCGCGACCAGGTGGGGATGGCCGGCAAGGTGGCCGACTCGCTCAACGACATCATCCAGCTGAACGAGGACATGGCGCGCGAGTTCGAGCGCGTGAGCCAGGTCGTCGGCAAGGAAGGGCGCATCACGCAGCGCGCCTCGGTCCGTGGGGCCGGCGGCGCGTGGGCGGCGTCGGTCGAATCGGTGAATACGCTGATCGCGGACATGGTCCAGCCGACGAGCGAGGTGGCCCGCGTGATCGGCGCCGTGGCCAAGGGCGACCTCTCGCAGAACATGTCGCTCGACATCGAGGGCCGCCCGCTCATGGGCGAGTTCCTCCGCATCGGGCGCACGGTGAACGCGATGGTGGACCAGCTCAGCTCCTTCGCCTCGGAAGTGACCCGCGTGGCACGCGAGGTTGGCTCGGAAGGGAAGCTCGGCGGCCAGGCGCGCGTGAAGGGCGTGGCCGGCACGTGGAAGGACCTGACGGACAACGTGAACTCGATGGCGAGCAACCTGACGGCGCAGGTCCGCAACATCGCGCTCGTCACGACGGCTGTCGCCAACGGCGACCTCTCGAAGAAGATCACCGTGGACGTGAAGGGCGAGATCCTGGAGCTCAAGACCACGATCAACACGATGGTGGA
>Ga0307410_10001557_pt1 | contig 10467 bp, 9 predicted proteins | sample 322Ometagenome_3_FD_203707 | JGI IMG/M metagenome (GOLD analysis project Ga0307410, IMG submission 203707) | Maize rhizosphere microbial communities from greenhouse at UC Davis, California, United States - 322HYB-O-3 | ecosystem: Host-associated > Plants > Roots > Rhizosphere > Soil | place...
CACCCCGGCGGTCGACATCTACGTCAACGGCGCCAAGACCCTGTCGGACGTGTCCTACGGGACCCTCAGCGACTACCTGAAGGTGCCCAAGGGCACCTACAACGTCCAGGTCAAGGTGGCCCCCTCGACCGCGGGCGACCCGGCCGCCCTCGAGGCCGACGTGCGCCTGGGCCGCCGCCCGGTGACCATCGCCGCCATCGGCTCACTGACCGGCGACGGCGGCCCCCTCCAGCTCAAGGTGCTGCGCGACCGCGACACCGTCTCGCGCTACCTGACCCGCCTGCGGGTCGCCCACACCAGCCCCGACGCCCCGGCCGTCGACGTCCAGGCCAAGCTGTTCGGTCGCTGGGTCCCGGTCGTCCGCGGCCTCCAGTTCGGCGAGGCCAGCGGCTACCTGCTCCTCCCGGCCTGGACCTACCGGCTGCGGATCGTCGCCGCCGGCACCAACACCGTCGTCAAGGACCTGGGCAAGGTCAAGCTCAAGGGCAGCACCTCCTCCACCGCCTGGGCGGTCGGCTTCCTCAGCCCCGACGACAGCTACCCTGGCTTCGACGTGTTCGTGTCGGTGGACGGCTGATCGAGGACGATGGAGTCGGTCTGGGACTACCCGCGGCCGCCGAGGGTCGAGCCCTCGGCGGCCCGCGTCGTCGTCCAGCTCGACGGGCAGGTGCTGGCCGACACCCGGCGCAGCCTCCGGGTGCTGGAGACCAGCCACCCGCCCGTCTACTACATCCCCGCGGCCGACGTCCGCACCTGGCTGCTGCGACCCTCACCCTGGCGGTCCACCTGGTGCGAGTTCAAGGGGGCGGCCGTGTACTACGATGCCGGCGACCACACGGCGGTGGCCTGGTCCTACCCGACGCCCAGCCCAGGCTATGAGGACATCACCGGCCACTTCGCCTTCTACCCGGGCCGGGTGGACCGCGCCACCGTCGACGGCGAGCAGGTCGAGGCCCAGCCGGGCGACTTCTACGGCGGCTGGATCACCTCGGCGGTGACCGGGCCGTTCAAGGGCGGGTCGGGAACGACGGGCTGGTGACGGGACGGAGGTGAGCGGCCGGTGCCGGTGCTGGTCGGGACCTCTGGCTGGCAGTACCGGGACTGGCGGGGCCGCTTCTATCCCAAGGGGCTGGCCCAGGCCCGCTGGCTGGAGCACTACGCCGAGCGGTTCGCCACCGTCGAGTCCAACAACGCCTTCTACCGGCTGCCCGAGGCGCACACCTTCGCCGCCTGGGCCGAGCGGACCCCGCCCGGGTTCGTGATGGCCGTCAAGGCCAGCCGGTTCCTGACCCACCAGAAGCGCCTGCGCGACCCCGAGGAGCCGGTCGGCCGGCTGATGGACCGCGCCCGCCACCTCGGCGACAAGCTCGGCCCGGTCCTGCTCCAGCTCCCCCCGACCCTCAAGGCCGACCCGGCCGCCCTCGACCGGGTCCTGCGGGCGTTCCCGGCCGGGACCCGGGTCGCGGTCGAGCCCCGCCACGACAGCTGGTGGACCGACGAGGTCCGCGACCTGCTCGGCGAGCACGGGGCGGCCCTGTGCCTGGCCGACAGCCCGCACCGCTCCACCCCGGTCTGGGACACCGCCGACTGGACCTACCTGCGCCTGCACGAGGGCACGGCCGACCCGCGGCCCTGCTACGACCGCCAGGCCCTGGCCGCCTGGGCGGGCCGGCTGGCCGGCCTGGTCGGTCCCGGTGCCGACGCCTACGTCTACTTCAACAACGACCCGGGCGGCTGCGCGGTCCGCGACGCCGTCTGGTTCGCCGAGGAGGCGGCCCGGGCCGGCCTGCACCCGACCCGGGTGCCCGACCCCGGCGAGGTCCCGGTGGGCTAGCCGGGCGAGGGCGGCCCGGCGCCGGCCTCGGACCGGGCCGCCTGGATGGCGCCGGTGGTGATCACCGGGGTGGCGGCCAGGGCGGCCAGGGCCAGCACGGCCGCGCCACCCAGGAACGGGGCCCGCAGCCCGAAGGCGCGGGCGACCAGGCCGCCGAGCAGCGCCCCGACCGGGATGGAGCCGAACCCGATCAGGCGGACGGCCCCGACCACCCGGCCCATCAGCCGGTCGGGCACGATGGCCTGGCGCAGCGACAGCAGGGTCACGTTCCACACCCCCCACACCGCCCCGGTGGCGGCGTAGGCGGCCCCGGCCACCCAGGGGTCGGTGGCCAGCCCGAAGCAGGCCATGACAACCGCCCCGACCAGGACCCCGCCGACAATCAACGTCCCCGGGGGCACCCGCCCCCCGACCCGGGCCGCGAGCAGGCTGCCCGGCAGCCCGCCAAGGGCGACCGCGGCCAGCAGCAGCCCGTAGCCGCGGCTGCCCAGGCCGAGCTCGTCGGTGGCGAACAGGACCAGCACGGCCTCGCCGGCCATGAAGGCCAGGTTGCTGGCGCTGACCAGCAGCACACAGGCCCGCAGCAGCCGGTGCCCGAACAGGAACCGGAGCCCCTCGGCGATCTCAGCCCGCAGGTTCCGCACCGCCGCCGGGGATGGGGAGGACGGGGGGCTGTGGACAACCGGGGCCGCCGTTCCCGCTGTTGGGCTACGCTCCCCCTCCGGGGGGCCTGGCACCGGACGGTGGGGCTCGAGGGTGCCTTCGGGCTGGAACCGGCCCTTGATGGCGGCGACCAGGCCGGCGCTGGCGCCGAACGAGACGGCGTCGGCCAGGAACGGCAGCCAGGGGGCGAGGGCGAAGGCGGCGCTGCCGGCCGGCGGTCCGATGAGCTGCTGGCCGATGGTGAGGGAGGCGACCAGCTGGCCGTTGGCCCGCTCCAGTCGGCGCGGGCCGCGGCCGGCCACGGCCACCACCATGGCCTGGGCGGCGTTCTCGAACAGGGTCTGCCCGGCCCCGACCAGGAACCCGGCCACGGCCAGCAGCGGGATGCTGGCCCAGCCGGCGAGCACGGCCACGGTCAGAACGCCGACGACCAGCGCCCGGGCGGCGTCGACGGTCCACATGACCCGGCGCCGGTCCAGGCGGTCGACCAGCGCCCCCGCGGGCAGGGCGAACAGCAGCCAGGGCAGCCAGCCGGCGAAGGTGACCACCGACACGGCCAGCGGGTCGCGGGTCAGGGTGGCGGCCAGCAGCGGCAGGGCGGCCAGGTACATGCCGTCGCCGAGCGACGACACCGTCGAGGCAGCCCACAACCGCCGGAAGGCTCCCGGACGCCTCAGCGGCGGCGGAGGAACTCGGCGCGGACCTGTTCCATCTCGGCCTGGAACTCGGCCACGATGGTCGCGGTGCCGTCGGGGTAGGCGGCCGCCTCGGCCAGGAACCGGGCGCCCTTGTCGCTCTGGGACGCCTCGGCCAGGACCTCAGGGTCGACCCGGATGGGAGCGCCGGTCAGCAGGGCCAGGTTGAGGATGTCGCTCGGGCGGGCGTCGACCTCGCGGGTCCCGGCCGGCCCGTCGACCACGGCCACGCCGTAGAAGGTGCCGTCGTCCAGCCGGGTCACCCTGGCCTCGGCCAGCCGGCCGCCGGTCGCCTCCAGCAGCGAGGTCATGAACTGGTACGCCATCGGCCGGGGCAGCGTGGTCCCCTCGAGGGCGAAGGCGACCTGGAGAGCCTCGAACCCTCCCACCCAGATCGACAGCCGCCGCTCCCCCGCCTCCTCGGTGAGCAGGATGGCCGTCTTCTCGGGCCGCTCGGCCTCCCCCGGCTGCCGGCGGACCTCGGTCACCCGCATGGTCACCGGCCCGGTCGTCGTCGTCGCTGCCATGTCGTCCTCCCTCTCCAGGGCCGCCAGCTCCTCGCGGAGGGCGGCTCTGCCCTTATGCAGCCGGGTCTTGACCGCGCCGACCCCGATGCCGAGCGCCGCCGCCACCTCCCGGTGGGCCATCCCCACCAGGTAGAACAGGACGACCGCGGCCCGCTGCCCGGCCGGCAGCCGCCCCACCGCCTGGCGCACCCGCCTGGCCTCCTCGGCCCGCTCGGCCACGTCCGCGGGCTCGTCGGGCACCGGGTCGGGCCCGGCCCGCCCCCCGGTGAGCGCGGCCAGCGACCACGCCTCGCGCGCCTGGTCGCGCCGCCACCGCCGGCTGACGTTGAGCCCGATCCCCCCCAGCCAGGCCCCGAACCGCTCCGGCCGTTCCAGCCGGTCCAGCCCGACCATCGCCTGCAGCACCGCCTCCTGCGCGGCGTCCTCGGCCAGCCCCCGGTCCCCCAGCACCCGCCAGCACAGCGCCACCAGCATCGCCCGGTGCCTGCCCACCAGCACCGCGAACGCCCCTCGATCCCCCTCCCGGGCCAGTTGCACCAACCCCGCGTCGTCCATCACCCGGTAGTCGCCCCAACCCCGCCGAGGGTTACCCGAGGCCGGTTGCGCGGGCGATGAGGATGCGCATGATCTCGCTGGTGCCCTCGCCGATCTCCAGGACCTTGGCGTCGCGGTAGAAGCGGGCGACGGGGAACTCCTCCATGTAGCCGTAGCCGCCGTGGACCTGGACGGCGTCGCGGGCCGAGGTGACGGCGGCTTCGGAGGCGTACAGCTTGGCGATGGCGGCCTCGCGGCCGAACGGCTGGCCGGCGTCGAGCTTGGCCGCGGCCCGCTGCCAGGCCAGGCGGGCGGTGTGGGCTCGGACCTCCATGTCGGCGATCTTGAAGGCGACCGCCTGGAACCCGGCGATCGGCTGGCCGAAGGCCTGGCGCTCGCGGGCGTACTTTGTGGACTCGTCGACGCAGCCCTGGCACAGGCCGGTGGCCAGGGCGGCCACGGCGATGCGGCCCTCCTCGAGGGTGCGCAGGAAGTTGGCCAGGCCGGCGCCGCGTTCGCCGAGGGTGTTGGCCAGCGGCACCCGGCAGCTCTCGAAGACCAGCTCGCGGGTATCGGAGGCGTGCCAGCCGACCTTGGCGTAGGTGCGGCCGACCCGGTACCCGGGGGTGCCGGTGGGCACGATGATGTTGGTGATCTCGTTGCGGCCGCCGGGCCGCTGGCCGGTCACGGCGGCCACGGTGACCAGCCCGGAGCGGTCAAGACCGGCGTTGGTGATGAACGCCTTGGTGCCGTCGATCACCCACTCGTCGCCGTCGACGGCGGCCTTGGTGGTCAGGGCCCCGGCGTCGGACCCGCCGGCCGGCTCGGTGAGCCCGAAGGCCCCCAGCCGCTCCCCGGTGGCCAGCGGGCGCAGCCACCGCTGATGCTGGTCGGCGGTGCCGTAGCGCCAGATCGGCATCGCCCCCAGCCCGACCGCCGCCTCAAGGGTGATGGCCACCGACGAGTCGACCCGGCCCAGCTCCTCCACGGCCAGGCACAGGGTGGTGTAGTCGGCGCCCATGCCGCCGACCTCCTCGGGGAACGGCAGCCCGAACAGGCCCATGCCGGCCATCTGGTCGAGCACCACGGGGTCCAGGGCCCCGGCCCGGTCCATCGCCTCCGCCCGTGGAGCCACCACCTCCTCGGCGAAGGCCCGGACGATCTTGCGGAACTCCTCTTGCTCTGGGGTCAGCTCGAAGTCCATCGGCACTCCCTTGTGGACGGAACGGTGTGATGGAACGGCCAGTTCGGGCGCCTCGTGGGCGACCCGGCCATGCTAACCGCCGCCGCCTTCCCGAGGGTCGTACTCCAGCGCGAGCAGGGCAAGGTCGTCGTCGTGGCGGCCCTCGGCGTGGCGGTCGACCAGCTCGACCAGCCGGTCGAGGGCCTTGGTCAGCGAGTCGGCGGCGACCGCCTGCTCGAACACCGAGCGGTCGAGGAACTCGCCGGCGGTGTTGCGGGCCTCGACCAGGCCGTCGGTGTAGCAGATCAGGCGGTCGCCGGGGCGCAGGTGGCCCTGGCTCTCGTTGGCCTGGGTGCCGAGGCCGAGGGGGGCGGCCACCTGGACCAGGCGAGGGCCGGCGCCAAGGGGGGCGGGGTGGCCGGCCGAGGCGAGCAGGATGCGGCCGTCGGGGTGGACCCGGCCGGCCAGGGCGGTCACGAAGTCCTCGTCGCCGCCCTCGCGGGCCACCAGCCGGTCGAGGCGGTTGAGGATGCGGGCCGGGCCGGCGCCCTCACCGGCCAGGCTGCGGAAGGCCCCCTTGAGCACGGCGGCCAGCGAGCTTGCCTCCAGCCCCTTGCCGCGGGCGTCGGCCAGGATGAAGGCCAGGCCGCGCTCGTCCAGCTCGACCACGTCGTAGAAGTCGCCGCCGATCTGGGCCAGGCCGCTGGCCGACTGGTACCTGACCCCGACCTGGAACCCGGCCACCCAGACCGGCGGGGTGGTCAGCAGCAGGGCCTGGACCTGCTCGAGGACCTCGGTCTGGGCCCGCACCCGCTCGGACCCGGAGATGGCCCTGGCACCGAGGCTGGCGAAGCTCTCGGAGGCCTCCAGCTCCTGGGCCGACAGCTTGGGGTCGCGCTTCCAGGCGAGCACGATGGTCCCGAGCTGCTCGCCGGCCCGGTCGAGCAGCGGCAGCCAGAGCAGGCTGCTGAGGCCGCGGGCGTCCAGCATCGGCGCCTCCGGCTCGGTCGAGGCGCGCACGCTGGCCCGGCGGGTCACGGTCATGAAGGCGGCCGGGAAGCTTGCCCTCGGCAGCCGCAGCGGCATCGCCGGCACCTCGGGGTCGCGGGCCTGGCCGACGGTCACCATCTGGTCGCCCTGGCGGCGGTAGACGGCGGCCACGTCGGCCGCGTACAGCGTCCGGGCCGAGCGGGCGAGCAGGTCGTAGGCCTCCTCCGGCTCCAGCCCGGCGGCCAGCGACCCGGCCATCCGGATGGTGTCGGCGGCCCGCTCAAGGGCCGACTGCTCGCGCTGGGCGGCGCCCCAGTTGACCAGGGCGAACAAGGTGGCCAGGGCGATCAGGAGGAGGCGGATGAACAGCTGGCCGCCGACCAGCTTGCCGGTCCAGATCCCCAGGGCGGCGGCCACGATCAGGGTGACCAGGCCGACGGCGATGACCTGGCTGCGGCGGCCCGACAGCCGGCTGGCCAGCAGCGGGGCCAGGACCAGGAACCCGCCGACGATGATCCCCTGGGCCAGCAGCTCGACCAGGGACACGACGGCGATGACCAGGTACGGGAGCAGCCAGCCGCGGGTCGCCGCGACCATCCGGGTGCCGGCCGTGACCGGCCTGGCCGCCTCCTGCACGTGCGCTCCTCCCGCCTGGCTTGCCCGACGGAGCCTGAACGATCCAACGACCCACGACAAGACGGAGCTTGCTCTAGGATGACCGCTCTGACCGATCCCGAGGAAAGGTGACCTTGGCATGCGAACGCTGGTCACGGGCGGTTCCGGCTTCATCGGCTCGGCGGTGGTCGACCGCCTGGCCGGCCACGGGCACCAGGTGACGGTGGTCGACGACCTGTCGACCGGTCGGCGGGAGAACCTGGCCGACGCGCTGGCCTCCGGGCGGGTCGAGCTGGCCGAGGTCGACCTGGCCGGGCCGGAGCTGGCCGGGGTGGTGGCCGGGGCGCGGCCCGAGGTCGTCTACCACCTGGCCGCACAGATCGACGTCCGCCGCAGCGTCAGCGACCCGCTGCACGACGCCCGGGTCAACGTGCTCGGGACCATCGCGCTGGCCAAGGCCGCCCTTGCCGCCGGCTGCCGGCGGCTGGTCTTCGCCAGCTCGGGGGGGACGGTGTACGGCGAGCCCGACCCGTCGGCCCTGCCGATCGACGAGCGCTACCCGCCGCGGGTCACCAACCCCTACGGGGTGTCGAAGCGGTCGGCCGAGGACTACCTGGCCAGCTTCGCCGAGCTCCACGGGCTGGAGCCGGTCAGCCTGCGCCTCGGCAACGTCTACGGGCCACGCCAGGACCCGCACGGCGAGGCCGGGGTGGTGGCCATCTTCTGCAACCGGCTGCTGGCCGACGAGCCGGTGACAATCTTCGGCGACGGCCGCCAGACCCGCGACTACGTGTTCGTGGAGGACGTGGTCGACGCGTTCATGGCCGGGGGCGAGCACCCGGACGCGCCCGGGGCCCGGGTCAACATCGGCACCGGGGTCGAGACGTCGGTGCTGGAGCTGTACGACGCCCTGCGGGGGGTCGCCGGGTTCGGCGCCGACCCCTCCTTCGCCCCGGCCCGGCCGGGCGAGCTGGCCCGGATCGCACTGGACTGCTCCGAGGCCCGGCGGGTCCTTGGCTGGTCCCCGAAGGCCGACCTGGCCGGCGGGCTGGCCCGCACCTGGGCCTGGGCGTTCCAGGAGGTCAACGCCGGGAGCGTCGGCGGGTGACCCCCCTGGTCCGGGTGGAGGTGGCCGGGCGGGTGGCCACCGTGACCCTGGACCGGCCGGAGGCGCTGAACGCCATCTCGACCGAGCTGGCCGTCGACCTGGCCGAGGCGGTCGAGCCGCTGGCCACCGACCCGGGGGTCCGGGCGGTGGTGCTGACCGGGGCCGGGGAGCGGGCGTTCTGCGTCGGGGCCGACCTCAAGCAGCGGGCCGGGTTCGACGACCACGGCTGGTTCGTGCAGCGGGAGGCGTTCCGGCGCGGCTTCGCGGCCGTGCGGCGCTGCCCCCTGCCGACGGTGGCGGCCGTGTCCGGGTTCGCCCTTGGCGGCGGCACCGAGCTGGCCCTGTCCTGCGACCTGGTGGTGGCGGCCGGCGACGCCAGCTTCGGCCTCCCCGAGGTCCGCCTCGGCCTGGTCCCGGCCGGCGGCGGCACCCAGCTGCTGGTCCGGCGGGTCGGCCGGTCGGTGGCCAGGGACCTGGTGCTGACCGGCCGGCGGGTCGGGGCGGAGGAGGCTCTGCGGCTCGGCCTGGCCGACCGGGTCGTGCCGCGGGGCGAGGCGCTGGCCGCGGCGACCGCCCTGGCGGCCGAGATCGCCGGCAACGCCCCGACCGCCGTCCGCATGGCCAAGTGGGCCCTCGAGGTGGGTGGCGACCTGCCGGTGGAGGCGGCCATGGAGGTCGAGGACCAGGCCTGGCGCCGGGCCGTGCTGTCGGACGACCGCCGTGAGGGCATCGCCGCCTGGCTGGAGAAGCGCGACCCCGACTTCTAGCGGCTGGCGTCGCTGCGGGCCTGCTGGGCGGCCAGGTCGAGCTCGAACCAGACCGTCCGGCCGTCCTGGGTGCCGTCGACCCCCCAGCGGTCCGAAAGGGCGTCGAACAGGTCGAGGCCGCGGCCGGTCATCGACTCCAGGTGGTGGACCCGGCGCCGGGGGCTGGTCGGCCCGCCGCCGTCGTGGACCTCGACCCGGAGCAGGTCGTCGGAGATCAGGTACTGGACCGAGAAGGTGCCGCCGTTGCCCGAGGCCGAGTGCAGGACGGCGTTGGTCGCCGCCTCACTGACAAGAAGCCGGCTGACGTCGCGGGCGGAACCGCCGGGCTGGATGGCGGAAACCACAAAGCGACGGGCCGCCGCGACCTGGTCGGCATGCCCGATGAACTCCCGACGTCCCTGCGCCTCCAACATCCCCGCTTCCGACGACCGGATGACAACCTCCTATGGCGCTCCGGCCTTGACCTCGACCACGACCTGACCGGCGGCGACAGGTCCGCCAACGACGGATCTTACCCCGACCACCGTGCCATGAAACGGCGCCAGCAGCGGGGTCTCCATCTTCATGGCCTCGACCACGGCCAGCGCCTCCCCTTCGGCAACGCGCTGACCTGCGACGACGTGCACCTTGGCCAGGGTCCCGGCCAGCGGTGAGGCCACCATGCCGCCGCCGGTCCCGCCCCGCGAGCTGCCGGGCCGGTGCCGGTAGAGCCGGACCGGCCAGATCCGCCCGCCGGCGGTGACCTGGAAGTCGGCCTCGGCCGCCGGAGCCGCCGCCGGGGCCAGGCCGCCGAGGTCCAGCGTCTCCTCCAGCCAGGTCGTCCAGTGCCGGGCCGCCCGGAAGTCGTCGTGGTCCAGCACCCGGGCCAGGGCCGGGGTGGTGGTGGCGACCCCCTCGACGGCCAGGTCGTCGAGGGCGGCCCGCATCCGGGCGATCGCCCGGTCGCGGTCGGGGGCCCAGGCGACCAGCTTGCCCAGCAGGTCGTCGTAGAACTCGGAGACGGTGTCGCCGGCCTCGTAGCCGGCGTCGACCCGCAGGCCGGGGCCGCCCGGCCAGCGCAGGGCGGTGATCGTGCCCGGGGTGGGCAGGAACCCGCGGGCCGGGTCCTCGGCGTTGACCCGGCACTCGATGGCGTGGCCGCGGACGGCCACGTCCTCCTGGGTCAGGCCGAGGGGCTCGCCTGCCGCCACCCGCAGCTGGGCGGCGACGATGTCGACCCCGGTGACCTCCTCGGTGATGGGATGCTCGACCTGGACGCGGGTGTTCATCTCCAGGAACCAGGCGCCGCCAGAGTCCGGGTCCCAGAGGAACTCGACCGTCCCGGCGCCGACGTAGCCGCAGGCCTTGGCCACGGCCACCGCCCAGGTGCGGAGCTGCTGACCCACGCCGGCCGGCAGCCCGGGCGACGGGGCCTCCTCGACCAGCTTCTGGTGGCGGCGCTGCACCGAGCAGTCCCGCTCCCCCAGCTGCACGATGGCCCCGTGGCCGTCGGCCAGGACCTGGACCTCGACGTGGCGGGGCCGGGGGAAAAACCGCTCCAGGTAGCAGGTG
>Ga0307410_10001559_pt1 | contig 10463 bp, 11 predicted proteins | sample 322Ometagenome_3_FD_203707 | JGI IMG/M metagenome (GOLD analysis project Ga0307410, IMG submission 203707) | Maize rhizosphere microbial communities from greenhouse at UC Davis, California, United States - 322HYB-O-3 | ecosystem: Host-associated > Plants > Roots > Rhizosphere > Soil | place...
TGTCGGCTAACCGACTTAATCGACCCGGATTTCGCGCTTGAGCACCTTGCCGAGCGCACCGGCGAGCGAGTCGAGCTCGTAGGGCTTCTGAAGCACCGGAAAGCCGTGCGTCCCGCCGACCTGCTCGCTGTAGCCGGTCGTGAGCAGCACGGGCAGCTCCGGGAAGCGGTCGCGCACCTTGCGCGCAAGCTCGATGCCGCTGATCCCGCCCGGCATCACGATGTCGGTGAAGATGAGCTTGGGCTTCTCGCCGCCCGTCAGTCGGTCGAGCGCCTCCTTCGCGCTGTGCGCGACGACCGGCTCGAAACCGAGCTCGCTGACCATTCCCGCCGCGAGCTCCGCGACCAGGGTGTCGTCCTCGACGATCAGCACCCGCCCGAGCGCGGTCGCTGCATTGATCCTCGACTCGGCCGCAGTCGCTCCGCGGCTCGCCGGCAGGTAGAGCGTGAAGGTCGCGCCCTTGCCGGGCCTGGAGTCGACGGTGACGGTGCCGCCGATCTGCTTGGCGAAGCCGAACACCTGGCTGAGGCCCAGCCCGGTCCCCTCGCCGAACCCTTTGGTGGTGAAGAAGGGCTCGAAGACCCGCTCCATCGTCTCGGCGTTCATGCCGACGCCCGTGTCGGCGACGCGCAGCGCCACATGCTCGCCCTTGAGTCCGTCGGGCTCGCCCTTGAGCACCACATTGTGCGCGCTGATCCTGAGCGTCCCTGCGTCCTTCATCGCATCCCTGGCGTTGAACGCGAGGTTGAGAATCGCGAGCTCCAGCGCGCCGGGATCGGTGTCGGTCGGCCACACCTGGTCGGAGATCTCCGTGACAAGCTCGATATCGGTGCGGAGCGACGGCCGCACCAGCGTCGCAACCTCGCCCAGGAAGGGTTGGAGCTCGATCTGCTTGATCTCGAGCGGTTGCGCGCGAGCGAATGCCAGCAATTGCTTGGTGAGGTTGGCGCCGCGCTGCGCGGACGAGCGGATGCCCTCGATCATCCGCCGCACCCTTCCTTCGTCACCAAGGTTGCGGACCGCGAGATCGGCCGCTCCGAGGATCGCGGTCAGCAGGTTGTTGAAGTCGTGCGCGAGCCCGCCCGTCAGCTTGCCGAGCGCCTCCATCTTCTGCGAGCGGAACAGTTGTTCGCGCGATTCCTGGAGCCGCAACTGCGTTTCGCGCTTCTCGCTCATGTCGCGGGTGATCTTCGCGAAGCCGATCAGCTTGCCGTCCTCGTCGCGAACGGCGTCGATGACCACGCTCGCCCAAAAGCGCGTGCCGTCCTTGCGCACGCGCCACCCTTCGGACTCGTAACGGCCGGTTTCGCGCGCCGTCTCGAGCGCCGTCTTCGGCACTCCGATGTCGAGGTCCTCGGGGGTGTAGAAGCGGCTGAAGTGTTCGCCGACGATTTCATCGGGGGAATAGCCCTTGATCCGCTCGGCGCCGGCGTTCCAGTTGGTTATCCGTCCGTCGGGGTCGAGCATGTAGATCGCATAATCGGTGACGCCCTGGACGAGGATCCGGAAGCGCCGCTCGGCCTCGAGCAGGGCCTGCTGGGCGGCGCGGTTTTCGGTCATGTCGCGGGTGACCTTGGCAAAGCCGACCAGCTTCCCGTTGTCGTCGTTGATGCGGTCGATGACGACGCTCGCCCAGAAGCGGGTGCCGTCCTTGCGCACGCGCCAGCCTTCGCCCTCGAACTTGCCTTCGCGGCGGGCGGTTTCGAGGACCTGCTTGGGCACTCCGGCCTTGCGGTCCTCGTCGGTGTAGAAGGTCGAGAAATGGCGGCCGACGATCTCTTCGGTCTGGAAGCCCTTGATGCGTTCCGCGCCCGAGTTCCAGCTCGTCACGAACCCCTTGGGGTCGAGCATGTAGATCGCATAATCGACGATCGACTGGACCAGCCTTCTGAACGGGTCCTCTGTGACTTCATTCTTGGTGATCTCAGCTTCCCCTCGGCCGCCCGGTAGACTCTCGCGAGACGCTCAACCCACAAGCGCGGCTGCGGTTGCAGCCGAGTTAAAGCCGTGCGCGCTGACGCGGCGGCCTGATTGCAGAGCCGCAGCCAGCCCTCGGCTCGGAGCGCTTTCCTACAGCACACCTATTTGGTTACTAAACCGCGACTCGGACGAAACGGAGGAGCGTGTGGAGGAGGTGCTTGGAGTCGATCAGCTGATCGACGCTCTGATCGACAGGGAAGGCGGGTTCGTTGACCACCCCGCCGACAAGGGCGGCTCGACCTGCTTCGGGATCACCGAGGCGGTTGCCCGCGCCCATGGCTATCGCGGCGCGATGCGCCAACTCCCGCGGAGCGAGGCCGCGGACATCTACCGTAGGATCTACTGGAACAGGCCGCGCTTCAACGAGGTCGCGAACCGGAGCCGGCAAATCGCCGCCGAGCTGTTCGACACCGGAGCGAACATGGGCCCGGCCGTTGCGGTGACCTTCCTCCAGCGCGCGCTGACCGCGCTCAACCGCAACGGCAAGGACTATCCCGATCTCGTGCCCGACGGCCGGATCGGCGATGTCACCCTTCACGCGCTGGACGCCTTTTTGGCCACGCGCGGCAAGAGCGGTGGCGAGACGGTGCTGCTGCGCGCGCTCGAGGCGCTGCAGGGAGAGCGCTACCTGCGCCTTGCAGAGCGGCGGCCTGCCAACGAGGCGTTCCTCTACGGGTGGCTCGCGAACCGAATTGGTGAGCTCTGACTCACGCGCGCGCGTTGAGGGCACAACTTTGACAACTTCCAGTTCGGAGATCGGAATGAAATCACTCCCACCTCCCGGCACGTTCGCCGAGGGCCAGCGCTACGTCTACGGCCTGCTCGCGGCCGCCGCCGGAATGTTCTGCGGCGCCTGCGCCGTCGCCATGGTCGCCCTGCTGATGTGGGGGGCCTGGTCTGCGGCCGAGGAACACAGCATCGTCCTGATCTTCGGCTGGTCGCTGGCCGGTTTCATCGTGGCGATGGTCGCGGTCATCGTTGGGCTTCTCGCCGGGGGGCCGGTCGGCCGCTTCAAGGTCGCGGCGAACCGCGAGGGGGCATCCTTGGAAACGGAGTCGCGGCCATGATCCTGCGCCTCCTTGGCCCGCAGGGCATCGCCGGCCTCGCCGCCTCGCTGTGCCTCGCCCTGTTGCTCGTGCTGCAGAAGGGCGAGACGCGCCACTGGAAGAAGCAGAGCGGGCAATTCGAACAGCTCCACCGCGGCGAGCAGGCCGCCTTCGCAACCACCGTCGCCAACTACCGCGCGGCCGCCGAGGCCGCCCGCGCTGCCGACCGGGCGGCTGCCGAGCGCGTCGCGGCCGAGCAGCGCGCGATCAACGAAAGGACCCAACATGATTATGAAACACGCTTGGCCGATGCTCGCGCCAGGGCTGTCGCTGTTGCTGATGAGCTGCGCCGGCAAGCCGCAAGCGCCGCAGCCGATCCCCGCGGTCGCGGAAGCGCGCCAGTGCCCGGCCTGGCCGCTGCCTCCGGCCAAGCTCATCAAGCCGCCGGTGACGATCGACTTTCTATCGCCGAGCGGCTCACCGCAACCGAGCAGGCGATCCAGCTCGACGAGCTGATCAAGTGGGTCCGGCAGCAGCACGCCGTGGAGCGCAACGCGGCTACTGGAACACATTAGATCCCGAGGGCAGCGAAGCAATCCAGACCTCCCGAGGTTTGTAACTGGATTGCTTCGTCCCCCTGATCAGGTCAGGGGTCCTCGCAATGACGGCGAACAGCGACGCACGCGCATGAAACCGGACCGCCTGAACGCGCTGACCGATGCCGTCGTCGCGATCGTGCTGACCATCATGGTGCTGGAGCTTAGGTTTCCGGCGGAGCCCACCGTCGGCGCGGCGGTCGCGGTGCTTCCGCTCCTCGCAGCCTACCTCCTCGCCTTCATCTACGTCGCCATCTACTGGAACAATCACCACCACATGATGCAGTCGGCGCACAAGGTGACCGGCGCCGTGCTGTGGGCGAACCATTCGCTTCTCTTCTGGCTGACGCTCTTCCCCCTGATGATCCGCTGGATCGACGAAGTCGGGATCGCGTCCTTGCCGGTTGCGTCGTTCGGCCTGGTGCTGGTCGGCGCGTCCATTTCATACCAGCTGCTCGAGCGCGCGCTCATGGCCGCGGAGGGCGACGCGTCGGGCGTCAAAAGGGCGGTCGGCCGCGGAGCGAAGGAGTGGATCAGCTTCGTTTCTTACGTCGCTGCGGTCCCCGCAGCCTTCGTGTCGCCCTACGTCTCGATCGCCATCTATGGCTGCGTCGCGGTGCTGTGGCTGATCCCCGACCGCAGGTTCGAGCGCTCCGCCTAGTTGCAGCGCGAACGGCTGCTCCCCACCTCAGCGCCAAAGGAGAATACTTTGGATAGCTGGCACGGAACGACGATCATCGGAGTGAAGAAGGGCGGCAAGACCGTGATCGCGGGCGACGGGCAGGTCAGCCTCGGCAACACGGTGATCAAGCCCAATGCGAAGAAGGTGCGGCGCATCGGCGAGGACGGCAAGGTGATCGGCGGCTTCGCCGGAGCGACGGCCGACGCCTTCACCTTGTTCGAGCGGCTGGAGCGCAAGCTCGAGCAGTATAACGGCCAGTTGCTGCGCGCGGCGGTCGAGCTCGCCAAGGACTGGCGGACCGACAAGTACCTGAGGAACCTCGAGGCGCTGATGATCGTCGCTGACGCCGAGCAGATGCTGATCCTGACCGGCAATGGCGACGTACTCGAGCCCGAAGGCGGGATCGCCGCGATCGGCTCGGGCGGCAATTACGCTTTGTCCGCGGCGAAGGCGCTGGCGGATTACGAGCAGGACCCGGAAGTGCTCGCCCGCCGGGCGATGCAGATCGCCTCGGAGGTGTGCGTGTTCACCAACGACCGGGTGACGGTGGAGATGGTGGAAGGCTGATGAAGCGCGGCGCCGGGAACTGCGCATGCTGATCGGCCGGCGCGGCTTCCTCGCCTCCGGAGGTGCCGCGTTCCTGGCCGGTTGCGCCACGCTGCCCAGGCGCGAAGCGTGCACTCCGCTGCCGCCGGTCAGGGTCGATCCGGCGCGCGTCACCCGCACCTACGCGGGCCTTCGGCCCTACCGCGCGGGCGGCTTCGTGGTTCGCGAGGAGCGGCTCGGCGACAAGCGGCTCGTCCATAATTACGGGCACGGCGGCGCCGGAATCACGCTGAGCTGGGGCACGTCGGCGCTGGCTCGCGACCTCGGCCTGCAGGAACACAGCGGACCGGTTGCGGTGATCGGCGCGGGCGTGATCGGGCTGACGACCGCGCGGCTCGTCCAGGAAGCCGGCTTCCCGGTCACCATCTACGCCGCCGCGCTTCCGCCCGACACCACGTCCAGCCTGGCGGCTGGGCAGTGGGGGCCGACCGGCCACTATCGCGAGGCCTGGGTCACGCCGGAATGGCGGACGCAGTACAAGGCCGCGCTGGCGACGAGCTGGGAGCGCTTTCAGCGGCTCGACCCGGCGCGGTACGGAGTCCGCTGGCTGCCGACTTACACCGACGCGAGCCGGGTCGGGCCGCCGGGCCTGGAGCCATATTATCCGGACTCGCGCCTGCTGACGCGAGCGGAGCATCCGTTCCCGCTCGGCCAGCTTGCCGTCTACCGCACCATGTACGTGGACGTAGCGCGGTATCTGAAACAGCTCACCGACGATGTTCTCTCGGCTGGAGGGCAGATCCGCGTCCGCCGCTTCGGCAGCCAGGCCGAGCTCGCCGCACTGCCCGAGACGCTGCTGTTCAATTGCACCGGACTGGGTGCGCGCGAGTTGTTCGGCGACTCCGACCTCCGGCCCGCGCGCGGGCAGATCGTCGTGCTCGAACCGCAGGCCGAAGTGCAATATGCGGTGACCGCGGGTCCCGGCTACATGTTCCCGCGGTCCGACGGGATCTTTCTCGGAGGCACGTTCGAGCTCGACGAATGGTCGACCGTGCCGGAGCCCGCTACGGTCCAACGCATGCTCGCGTCGCACAAGCGCTTCTTCGACGCCTTCCGCTGCACCGCTTGAAGTGGGTTCCCCCACCTCCAATGTATCGATCCAATGAACTATCATGCATCCCTTCCCCAGAGCGGCGAAGCTTCTGAATTGCTCCAGGACAAACTTACACCCAAGGCAATCGTTGCCGCGCTCAACGACCATATCGTCGGGCAGGACGACGCCAAGCGCGCGGTCGCCGTCGCGCTCAGGAACCGCTGGCGCCGCCAGCAGCTCTCGGCCGAGCTGCGCGACGAAGTCACGCCCAAGAACATCCTGATGATCGGCCCGACCGGGTGCGGGAAGACCGAGATCAGCCGGCGCCTGGCGAAGCTGGCCGACGCACCCTTCGTCAAGGTCGAGGCCACCAAGTTCACGGAGGTCGGCTATGTCGGCCGCGACGTCGAGCAGATCGCTCGCGACCTCGTCGAGGAGGCCGTTCGGCTCGAACGCGACCGCCGCCGCGCCAAGGTCCGCGCCTCCGCCGAAGAGGCGGCGATGGACCGGCTGCTCGATGCGCTGACCGGCAAGGGCTCGAGCGAGGCGACGCGCCAGAGCTTCAAGCAGCGCTTCGCCGACGGCAGCCTCGCCAATGCCGAAGTCGAGATCGAGGTCGACGAGCAGCCGGGGCTGCCGTTCGAGATCCCGGGCATGGGCGCTCAGGTGTTCGACTTGAAGTCGATCATGGGCAAGGCGATGGGCGGCGGCCCGCGCAAGCGCCGCAAGCTCAAGGTGCCCGAGGCGTTCGCGCGCTTGACCGACGAGGAGGCCGACAAGCGCCTCGATCCGGACGACATCAACCGCGCGGCGCTGGCCGACGCGGAGGCGAACGGGATCGTGTTCCTCGACGAGATCGACAAGATCGCGGTCAGCGACGTGCGCGGCGGCTCGGTCAGCCGCGAAGGCGTCCAGCGTGACCTCCTGCCGCTGATCGAGGGCACGACGGTCGCGACCAAGTACGGGCCGCTGAAGACCGACCACATCCTGTTCATCGCATCGGGCGCGTTCCACATCGCCAAGCCCGCCGACCTGCTTCCGGAACTTCAGGGCCGCCTTCCGATCCGGGTCGAGCTGAAGGCCCTTACGGAGCAGGATTTCGTCCGCATCCTGTCGGCGACGCGGGCGAGCCTGACCGAGCAGTATCAGGCGCTCCTCGGCACCGAAGGTGTGACGATCGCGTTCGCCGACGACGGCATCGCGGCGCTCGCGCGCATCGCCGCCGAGGTCAACGAGTCGCTCGAGAACATCGGCGCGCGGCGGCTGCAGACGGTGATGGAAAAGCTCCTTGAGGACGTCAGCTTCGACGCCGAGAACCGGCGGGGCGAGACGCTGGTGGTCGATGCCGCCTTCGTCGAGCAGCAGCTCGCCAGCATCGCTCGCAACGCCGACCTCAGCCGCTACGTGCTCTGAGGCGACTTGCGATAACGCCAGACGAGGCCCTGGACGAACGGCGGCCACAGGCTGGTCTCGATTCCGGCGAGGCGCAGCCGTCCTGCGGCCCAGCTGTTGCAGGTGCGGAACATGCTCGCCCGGCCCGTCGCCCAATAGAAAGTGTCGCAGCAGCCGTAGCCCGGATGGGCGATGTGCCGGACCCGCCCGCGGTCGTCGAGCACGAAGTCGGCGCGGATCGCCGCCCACAGCCGCCGGTATTCCTCCGGACGAAGGCGGATTTCGCGGGCCGTGTAGCTGGGGTTGGAGACATATTCGACGTGCATCACCCGCCGCCCGCCGGTCAGCGCGGACCAGACCGTCCGCGGCGTCAGGTCCCACCAGGTCGGAGTCTCGAGGTAGACGCGCTCCTCACCGGAACCGAATGCGATCCAGCGGGCGTTCGGGTCGGCTGCGGCGAAGTCGCGCCTGGGGATCAGCGGCGCCCAATCGAGGCCGTTCGTCCTCACGGGCATGATGATGTCGGCATGGACGCCGTTGTCGGCGAGATAGATGACGGTCCCGCGATCGGCTTCCGTCCAGCCGCGGTTCACCGGCACCAGCGAGCCGATCAGCGCGGCGAGGAGATAGGCGGCGGGAATCGCGAGCAGTACGCTCAGCGCCCCTCGGACCCATCGGCCGATTTTCGATTTCCGCCGTCGACGGGCCACGCGGCCTCCTACACCTTGCCTTGAATGGTCCGCCTGCCTAGATGCGCCAGCCGTCGGGGCGTAGCGCAGCCTGGTAGCGCATCACACTGGGGGTGTGGAGGTCGCTGGTTCGAATCCAGTCGCCCCGACCATCAGCCGGACTGGCTGATCAGAAGGATTTCACGGAAAGTCTCAGCCCACAATGTCCAGCTCACCGACCCTGCTGATGATGCAAGCAGCGCCCGCCGGCGGTTCCGACGGCACTGCGCAGCTGCTGATGGGCATCGCCCCCTGGCTGCTCATATTCGTGATCTTCTACATGCTGATGATCCGGCCGCAGCAGCGGCGGGTGAAGGAGCATCAGGCCGCCATTGCCGCCATCAAGAAAGGCGATGAAGTGATCACCGGCGGCGGCGTTCGCGGCAAGGTGACGAAGGTCACCGACGACGAAGCCGAGGTCGAGGTCGCGCAGGGCGTGCGCATCCGGGTGATCAAGTCGACCATCAGCCATGTGCTGACGGGCTCGTCCAAGCCTGCGAACGACTAGGCCGGCACAATGCTCGATTTCCCGCGCTGGAAGATCTGGGCGATCTCGCTGACGATCATCGTCGGCATCCTTCTCGCCATTCCCAGCCTGCTTCCAGCGCAGCTCAAGAGCCGCTGGCCGACCTGGATGCCGAACTCCACCATCAGCCTCGGCCTCGATCTCGCGGGCGGCAGCCAGCTGCTCCTCGAGGCGGACGCCGCCGATGCCGCCAAGCAGCGGCTGCAGGCGATGGAGGACACGGTCACCACCGAGCTCCGGCGCAACCCACGTATCGACATCGGCGACATCTCGACCGCCGGCGGGCGGCTCTCCTTCATGGTCCGCGATCCGCGGCAGCTCGACGCGGCAGTCGAGCGGCTGCGTGCGATCACCCAGCCGGTCGGAACCTTCACCGGTCAGCGCGACTGGGACGTGCAGGTGGTCGATTCGACTCGGATCGTGCTCACTCCGACCGCCTCCGGCTCGGCGCAGGCGCTGCGCAACGCAATGACCGTGGCGCGCGACGTCGTCCGTCGCCGCATCGACCCCCAGGGCACCAAGGAAATCACCGTCATCAACCAGGGCGAGCGGCGCATCCTCGTGCAGGTGCCGGGCGTCGAGGATCCGGAGGCGCTGAAGAACCTGATCGGCCAGACCGCGCGGCTCGAGTTCAAGCTGGTCGATCTTGCGGCCAACCCGGAGGACGTCCAGCGGGGCATTGCGCCCCCGGGAAGCCAGGTGCTGCCGATGGCTGACGGCAGCGGCGCAATGGCCGTGAAGCGCCGAGTGATGGTCTCGGGCGAGCAGCTGATCGATGCCAAGCAGGCGTTCGATCAGAACGGAGCGCCCGACATCGAAATCACCTTCAACACGTCGGGCGCGCGGCGCTTCGGCCGGGTCACGCAGGAGAATGTCGGCAAGCCGTTCGCGATCATCCTCGACGACAAGATTCTGTCGGCGCCCAACATCAACGAGCCGATCCTCGGCGGCCGCGCGCAAATCACCGGCAACTTCACGGTCCAGACCGCGAACGACCTCGCGGTGTCGCTCGCGAGCGGCAAGCTTCCGGTCAAGCTCAATGTCATCGAGGAGCGGACGGTCGGCCCAGACCTCGGGAAGGATTCGATCCGGAAGGGAGTCATCGCCAGCGTGGTGGCGACGGTCGTGGTGATCGTCTTCATGCTGGTCACCTACGGCCGCTTCGGCATCTACACGACGTACGGCCTGATCGTGAACGCGCTGCTGATCCTCGGGATCATGGCGCTGTTCAATGCCTCGCTCACCTTGCCGGGCATCGCCGGCTTCGTTCTCACGATCGGCGCGGCGGTCGACGCGAACGTGCTGATCAACGAGCGCATCCGCGAGGAGCAGCGCCGAGGGCGGCGGATCGTCGACGCGATCGAGACCGGCTACAAGGAAGCTTCCACCGCGATTTTCGACGCCAACATCACCAATGTGATCGCCGCGGCGCTGATGTGGTATTTCGGCTCTGGGCCGATCCGCGGCTTCGCCGTCGTGCTGATGATCGGAATCGTCACGTCGGTGTTCACGGCCGTCAATTTCACGCGCATGCTGGTTGCGCTGTGGGTCAGGCGCAAGCGCCCCCGCGAACTCCATATCTGAAGGTTCTCGAACGCATGAAGCTCCTGAAGCTCGTCCCCGACAACACCAACTTGAACTTCATGCGCTGGCGTAACATCGCGTTGGTCATCTCGATCGTGGCCACGATCGCAAGCCTTGCTTTCGTGGCTGTTCGCGGCCTCAACCTTGGAGTCGACTTCGTCGGCGGGCAGATGATCCGCGCGACCTTCTCCAGCCAGATCAATGTCGAGCAGCTCCGTTCCGACGTCGGCGGTCTCCAGCTCGGCGAGGCGAGCATCCAGGAGTCGGGCGGTCCGAGGAGCTATCAGATC
>Ga0307410_10001563_pt1 | contig 10459 bp, 6 predicted proteins | sample 322Ometagenome_3_FD_203707 | JGI IMG/M metagenome (GOLD analysis project Ga0307410, IMG submission 203707) | Maize rhizosphere microbial communities from greenhouse at UC Davis, California, United States - 322HYB-O-3 | ecosystem: Host-associated > Plants > Roots > Rhizosphere > Soil | place...
CCCCCTGACGGCGAACCGCACGTTCTTCGACAATGTCGACGAGCGCCAGTTCTCCCAGGAGCTCACGCTAATTTCTCCGGACAATCAGCGGTTCAGCTATTTGTTCGGCGTGTTCGGCGTCTGGAACAAGTACAACTTCCTCCCGCCGTTCCAATTCGTCAGCGACAATTCGGCAGCGCCTGGCGCGGCCAGCGAATATCGCTTGCAGGGTACCAATCCGAACCGCTCGCTCGCCGCCTTCGGTCAGGTCGGCTTCGCGATCACGCCCGCGCTTAAGCTCGAGCTAGGCGGCCGCTACACTGCGAGCCGCAGCGTGAACCACGTCCAGATCCTGCAGTTCAGCACGCCGATCACTGCGGAATCGAGAACGAAGTCCGACAACTTCTCGTACAAGGCGTCGCTCGGCTGGGAAGCCGACCGCAACAACTATCTCTATGCCTTCGTCGCCACTGGCTTCAAACCGGGCGGACTGAACGTGCCGGTTGGGTTGGGTGCGCTGGATGGACCGCCTGCATTCAAGGCAGAAAGCGTCACGTCTTACGAAGCTGGCTGGAAGGGCAATTTCGCCGACCACCGGATTCGCACCACGGTCAGCGCATTCTACAACCGCTACAAGAACTTCCAGGTCATCATCGCGAATCCGATCTTCCCGGTGTTCGGCACGGAGATCAACGTCCCGAACACGACCAAGATCTACGGCTTCGAAGCCGAGGCCGAGGGCAAGTTCGGCGCGTTGGCGTTCAGCTTGGGCGCGAATGTCACCCGCAGCAGCATTGGCGAGTTCTTCGCGATCGACGCGCGACGCGGTGTCATCACCATTGCAGCCTGCAACCCTGAAACCGGACCAGCGACGACGGCCTGTATCAATTTGGGCGGGCAGGATCAGACTTATGCGCCGCGCTTCACGTTCAACGCGTCTCTGTCGTACGAGTTCGCCCTCGGCGGCGACACGAAGCTGACTCCCCGAGTGAATTACGGCCACATCGGCAAGCAGTGGGCGACTTTGTTCGAAACGCGTACGTTCGGCGACCGGATTGAGGAGCGCAATATCCTCAACGCGCAGCTGGAGCTGGCGATGAAGAGCTTCACGGTCACGGCTTATGCGACGAACCTTACGAACCAGCATTATCCGGCTGCGCTCAACAGCGGGCTCTATTTCGCGGGGGCACCGCGCCAGTACGGCATCAAGATCCTGAAGCCGTTCTGATGATGAGTTTCCGGGCGGGACTTACCGTCTCGCCCGGCAGCTCACGCCTCCGGCCACTGAAGCGTTCATGCAGGACTATCAGCTCACTGTAGACAAGTTCCTCGACCATGCCGCCAAGTGGTTTCCCGACGTCGAAGTCGTCGAGGCCGCGGCTGGAAGCGTGGCGAGGCGGGAGACTTACGCGCAGCTTCGCGACCGCGGCAACCGACTATCCGGCGCCTTGCTGTCGCTTGGCGTGAAGCCGGGCGATCGCATCGCGACGCTCGCGTGGAACACGCTGCAGCATTTCGAGATCTACTACGCCGCAATGGGAGTGGGCCTCGTCTGCCACACGCTCAATCCGCGTCTGACGGCGGATCACCTGGCCGAGATGATCCGCGAAGCACAGGACCGGGTGGTGGCGGTCTCGCAGGATCTGTTGCCACTGCTGGATCGAGTGATCGAACTGTGTCCGATCATCCAGCATGTGATCGTCCTGGAGGCGGAGGGCAGGGCGAAGCCAATTGGATCGACAAAGCTGTGGACGCTCGAGGAATTGCGCAGTGAGCGCGGTTGCCAGACTCGCTGGGGCGACTTCGACGAGAACGCACCGGCAGGGCTTTGCTACACGTCGGGGACGACTGGCCCGCCAAAGGGCGTGCTTTACACACACCGCTCGAATTACCTTCATACGCTGCGCGCGCTGCAGGCGGACGCGATGGCCATTACCGCGGACGACGTCGTGTTGGTCGCGGTGCCAATGTTCCACGCCAACGGCTGGGGACTTCCGTTCGCGGGCCCGGCAGTTGGCGCGAAACTGGTTCTGCCAGGCCGTTCCACGGATGGCGCAAGCCTGGCAAGGCTGATGCGCGACGAAAAGGTCACAATCGCGATCGGTGTACAGACAGTCTGGCTCGGCGTCGCCGATCATCTCGACGAAAGCGGCGGGCAGGCCCCGACCGATCTCAAGCGCATCATCATCGGCGGCTCTAGCTGCCCGGACAATCTGATCCGGCGCATGGAGGAAGGCCTCGGCGCTTATGTGCGGACAAGCTGGGGCATGACCGAGCTGTCACCGCTGGGCACGATCGCGCCGCCGACGCCAGGCGCGGCATCCGCATCTGGGCGGCCGATCATGGGATTGGACCTCAAGCTCACTGACGCCTCGGGCGCGACATTGCCCGACCAACGCGGACAAGTTGGGCACTTATGGGTGAAGGGCGCCAGCGTTCTCGACCGTTATTTCGAGGCGGATGCGGCCTCGCTGGACGACGAAGGCTACTTCAACACCGGCGACCTCGCCGAGATCGACGCGGCGGGCAACCTCAGCATCCGCGGGCGCTCCAAGGACTTGATCAAGTCGGGCGGCGAGTGGATCAATCCCGCCGAGATCGAAGCGATTATCGGTCGCGATGCTGCCGTTAGCCTCGTCGCCGTAATCAGCACGCCCCACGACAAATGGGGGGAGCGTCCGCTCCTCATCGTGCAGCCCCAAGCCGGCAACGCGGTTCACGGGCGCACCTTGGTGAACTCGCTTCGCGGCAAGGTTGCGGATTGGTGGATCCCGGAACGGATCGCGCAGGTCGATGCAATGCCTCTGTCCGGCTCGGGGAAGATCGACAAGAACCGGCTGCGCGAAGAGGTCGAGGCCGGCAGGATCGTCGGCGAACCCGTCGGCGCTTAGGGACGCTCGCAGCCGGCCGCTGGCGGCAGAGGCGGCGACACCAAGCCCACGTTCCAGTTCCATCCGATCGTCCCCGTCGCGCGGCGGCGACAGACGACTTGCTCGTTAAGTTCGTACATGCCCGGCATCATGTGCGATGCGGAGCGCGATGTCTCGGTGACGTGCAGATAGCCGCGTTTATCGCTGTACTTCGGCCAATTCGAAGCCTTGCGCGCGCTCGGGCGCCCGGTCTTGGCGAAGCTCGTCCAGTAATCGATCATTGCATCGGACAGCGCATATTCCTGCGCCGTGCGCGGGATCTTCGGCCACAGCGGCGGTGTGCCATCGAACGACCCGAACACGTAAGGGATCTCGCTGCCATGGAAGGCATGGAGGCCCGCCTCGTCCGCCGCCGGATATCCGTGGTCCCACAGGTAAAGATAGGATGGCACCCCGCGCTCGGCCTGCTTCTTTGCCAGCCGCTCTGCCGTCCATCCGTAAAGGGCATCGCGCGTCGTCGCGAGGATGCTCTCGTTGTAGTCGGTGGCCGGATAGAGGCGCAGGAAGTCGTCGGCGAGCTCCCCATAATTGGCGCGGATCGTCTTTTCATAATCGCCGGCGGTTGCCGGCGCGGGCGGCGCGAGCATCCGAAGGGAGCGAATTTCACCGCTATTGAATCCGGCCATTAGGGGCACTGGAGCCTGCTGCTTCTTATCCAGGACATCGACGAGTTGCCCGGCCAGGATCTTTCCGTCGACGGCGCCGAAAGGGAAAAAACCTGCGGCGGGAGCCGCTGTGGTCAACTTCTCCGCATCGATTGCACGCAAGGCATCGATGGTCGGCGCATTCAGCTTGGCGCCCAGGAATGTTCCGACCTGCTCGGACGACGGCGCGCCGTACCGCGCCGCCTTTAGGTCCGGTGTCGAGATCATGTACGCGCTTTGCGCGATTGCCTTGTGGAACAGGCCGCGCGCAGGTGGCGACGCAAGCAAATACATGACGCTGAGCCCGCCCGCGGACTCGCCGGCGATGGTCACGTTGTTGGGGTTACCGCCGAACGCCGCGATGTTGCGCTTCACCCAGCGCAGCGCTTCGATCTGGTCGAGCAGCCCGTAATTCCCGGAGATGTCTTCCGGCGATTCCTTGCTCAGTTCCGGATGCGCAAGCCAGCCGAGGACTCCGACGCGGTAGTTGATCGACACGACGATGACGCCCCGCTCGGCAAGCTTCTTGCCGTCATATTTCGCCTCCCGGCTCGCTCCGGTCGTCAGCGCGCCGCCGTAGATCCAGAAGAAGATCGGCGCGTTGCGCGCCTTTGCCGGCGCCCAGATGTTGAGGGAGAGGCAGTCCTCGCTCATCGGGAAAGTCTCACCGGCATAGATATTGTTGAGCTTGCTCACCGGTTGCCAGCAGGCCGGTCCGAATTCGGTTGCTTCGCGAACGCCCTGCCATTTTGACTTCGGCACGGGTGGCTTCCAGCGCAGCGGGCCCACCGGCGGCTCGGCAAACGGAATGCCCTTAAAGATGTTGATCCCGGCGTCGCTTGTGCCGCGAACCGTGCCCGCCGCTGACTGAACGGTCGGAGCCGGCGATTGCACCGCGAGCACTGCTGCGGCGAGCAGGGAAATCACGCGAGGGCCTCCGTCGATTGCTGCTCCCTGCGCAGGCGCCGCGCGAGGACCAAGAAGATGATGATGGCGATGACGTAAAATGGAGTCAGCGTGTACAACGCGCTCTGCAACGGCAGCGCGTGTCCAAGCGAACGGAAATAATCGCTCACAGCCCCGACGTAGGTCGGCCCCAACCCCAGCCCGATGAAGTTCATGATCAGGAGCAGCAAAGCTCCCGCCATCACGCGCTGATCGGGTCGCACTTCCTCCTGCACCAGCGTCACTGCCGACGACAGGTAGAAGTAATTGAGCACCATCACGCCAGTCAGGAACACCAGCGACAGCGCCCAGCCAGGTGCCCAGACGAACGCGAGATACAGCGGAATCGCGAGGACCAGCGATGCTGCCGGGATGAGCGCATAATAGGTTCGGGAACGCCGCACGAAGGTATCGATCGCGCGGCCCGAGATGAGCATGCCCACGCTCATTCCGAAGCCGGCGACGAGCGCGTACCAGACCGCGACTTCCTCCAGCGTCATGCCCTTCTCGCGCATCAGGAACAGGCTCGTGAAATTGCCGAGGCCGTAAGTGATGAACTGCGTCGCGCCGCTACCGAGCGCGATCAGCACCAGCGTCGGGTTGCCGAAGAAAGACCGCATGGTTTCCCAGAAACCGGCTTTCCTGTCGTTCGCCGCGATCTTGTCGAATGTCCCCCGCGGCGGTTCCTTGACGATGACGCGGACCGCGATGGCGGCAACAATCCCGACTGCGCCCATAGCGATGAAAGCGGTGCGCCAGTCGAACGCGGCAGCGATCGAGGCACCGAACGCAATGCCTAGCGCAACGCCGATCGGCGGGCCGAGATTGTAGATGCCGAACGCGAACCCGCGCCGTCCGGGCGGATAATAATCGGTGACGAGAGCATAGGACGGAGGAACGCCGCCGGCTTCCCCGACTCCGACCATCATCCGTGCGATGACCAGTTGGGTGTAATTGCTGGCGAGGCCGCAGCACGCTGTCGCTCCGCTCCACACGGCACACGCAAGCGACAACACGCCGACGCGGCTGGTGCGGTCGGCGAGCCAGCCGACTGGGATCGCGATGAAGCAATAGAAGAAGGCGAAATAGAGACCGCCGATCAGCCCAAGCTGCCCATCGGTAATGTGCAGGCTATCCTGGATCGGTTTGGCGAGAATGCCCAGCAGCGAGCGGTCGAGGAAGTTGACGACGTAGACAAAGGTCAGCGTGACGAGGACTAGCCTCGCGCGGGGCAATGGCGCCGCAATCCCCTTGTCATCCACGCGCAGATCCTCCCGTCCCTGTTGGACTGCCTGCCAAACAATGCGGTGGACATGGGGGTCTGTCAACGCACACTATCACGCGTGTGAATGAAATGATCGAGAAGCCGCGATTCGCCTTGACGCCCTCTATGGGGCGGTCAAAACGGGCTGGCGTGAACAAGCCCGCCACCACCAAGCGCCGCACCAAGAAAGCCGAGCAGCGGGCCGAGACGATCGAGCAAATCCTCGACGCGGCCGAAGACCTGTTCTCCAAGCACGGCCTCTACGGAGTGACGTTGAAGGAGGTCGCGAAGCAAGTCGGCGTCCACCACACGCTCCTCAACTATTATTTCAGTGACAAGAAGACCTTGTTCGATGCCGTCTTCGCGCGTCGGGCCGTGGTCACCAGCGAACTGCGGATGAAAGCGCTTGACGATTACGAACGGTCGTCAAAGGGCAAACCGACCGTAGAAGGCGCGCTGCGTGCGTTCCTCGACACCGATCTCGATCTCTACATCAACGGCGGCGAGGGCTGGAAGAATTATGCCCAGCTTGGCGCCCAGGTCGCGAACACGCCCCACTGGGGCGCCGAGCTGATGGACCAGCATTTCGATCCAGTGGTGCTCAAGCTCCTCGGTTTGCTGCGCAAGTCGCTCCCCGGCTGCGCGCCCGAAGACATCTTCTGGGGCTATCATTTCGTCACTGGCGCCCTGATGCTTACGCTCGCCCGGACCGGACGCATCGACAAATTGTCCGACGGCATGTGCAAGTCCGACGATTTTGCAGCCGTGAAGGAGCGCATGGCATCTTTCATGGCAGCGGGCTTCATCGGCATCTGCAAGGACCGCGCGAAAGCACGCAAGACTGCCGTCAAGAAATAGACTTCTTCGCTATCTTGTGAGTTAATATAAGCGGCGCTACGCCGAGCGCCTTCGTTCGGAAGGAAGCGCAATGTTGCTGAATGATCGGGTGGCCATCGTCACCGGCGCGGGATCGGGCCTCGGCCGCGCGCATGCCAAATATCTGGCGAGCCAAGGCGCCAAAGTGGTTGTCAACGATCTGTCCCTCCAGGCTGCCGAAAGCGTGTCGGAAGAGATCCGCTCCGCCGGCGGAGCCGCGCTCGCTTACGCCGCATCGGTCACGGATGAGGCTGCGATCGGCGCCATGGTACAGTCGGTCGTCGACGAATGGGCCCGCATCGATATCCTCATCAACAATGCCGGCATTCTTCGTGACAAGAGCTTTGCGAAAATGTCGATCGACGACTTCCGCCTCGTCGTTGACGTCCACCTGATGGGCGCGGTCATTTGCACCAAGGCTGTCTGGGAACTCATGCGGGCGCAGAATTTCGGCCGCATCGTGATGACGACCTCGTCGTCCGGCCTGTTCGGCAATTTCGGCCAGGCGAATTACGGCGCGGCCAAGATGGCGCTCGTCGGCCTCATGCAAACGCTCGCGATCGAGGGGAAGAAGTACAACATCCGCGTCAATTGCCTGGCGCCAACGGCTGCTACGGCGATGACGCAGGACATTTTGTCCGGCGACAGCCTTCAGCTACTTGCGCCTGAGCATGTGAGTCCGGGCCTCCTCGCTTTGGTCGGCGAGGATGCGCCAACCCGCGCGATCCTGTGCGCCGGCGCGGGTCACTTCGCAGCCTCGCATATCACGCTGACGGGCGGCCTGTTCGTCGGCTCGGGTGACGGTGTCGGCGAGGAGATCGTCCGCAATTGGGCCGCCGTCAACGATCGCGCTGGTGAGGTTGCTCCGGCTTATGGATTCACCCAAGCGGAGCGTGAAGTGGCCAGCGCGACCGGTTCGACCGCTCCCAAGGTTGCGGCCAGCCGCTAGACACGGGCCTTCATCCAGATTGATGGCCTGACCCTTCTAAATTCATTCCGTATCTGATCGCTGAAATCATGGTGCGGCGTTGGAGAATTTTCGGCTTTTCTGTCTGGACCGCTCGGGAATGGACGTCGCTTCGCGGTGGATTGAGGCGTCAAGCGATCGAGGAGGCAATTCGCCTTGCGCGGCAGGCCGCGCGCCGCGCCGCTAAATGTGAGTTGTGGTTGAGGACGTGGCTGGTCCTAAGGTTCCAGGGTGAAGCAGCGCCGCCGAGTCCCATCGCTATTGCAAATCAATCGCAACACGGTAACGCTCGCTAGAATTGGAACTGGCGAGGTTGGCGACGTGAAGAATGATTCGGTGGCGCGAACGCGCAAGCAGCGGCTGCGCGCGCTATGGCTCCAGGTTCACAAATGGATCGGGATCACGCTCGCGATCCTGATCATTCCAATCTCGCTGTCGGGATCGGCATTGGTTTGGGATGAGGCGTTGGATGCCGTGATCAACCCGCAACGCCATCCTGCAGCAAAGGTAGAATTGCCGCCCTCAAGCTATGCTCAAGCCGCGCGAAATGCGGCGAGCAACGGCGAGGCCTTGATCGGTCTCGACTATCCGGAGGACACGGGCGCAGTCGTCGCTACGTTCACGCAGCCACGCAAAGGCGCAGGCCGTCCGGTGCGGACCTTCATCTACCTCGATCCCACAGATGCCCACGTTCTCGACCGCAGCACGAACAGCAAGGACGCCATCAGGATCATGCACGTTCTGCACGGTTCGTTGATGGTTCCCGGGACGGGCCGCCAGATCGTTGGTTGGGTAGGCGTCGCCATGCTGATTTCGTCACTCACCGGCATCTGGCTGTGGTGGCCGCTCAAAGGCAGCCTCCGCCGGGGGCTGCGCTGGAAGAGGCAGGGCACGACGAGCGCCAATCTGCATCACATGGTCGGCTTCTGGATCTCGCTGCCGCTGGCGGTGCTTTCTTTCACCGGTGTGTGGATTGCCCTGGTGCCGTTCTTCGCACAGCTTCTGGGGATCTCGCCTGCCTTAAACCCCGCCGAGCGGATGCGGCGGATGAACCCGACGCCGATCGTGCAGACCCGCATCAATCCCGATCAGGTCATCGAGCTAACCAAGCGACATGCGACGGGTGCCTTGATGAGCATCGCGTGGCCCACTGCGCCGGAAGCGAATTGGCGGGTCAGCTATCACCGGGCCGGCGGTGCGGCGGACGTACAGGTCGGCGACGGCAATGGCGAGGTTACGCCGCCCGCACCACCGCGGCCCGAAACCACCGCGCGCCTGATGCGCCGCATCCATGACGGTACCGGTACGGGTCCGGTGTGGCAGGCGATCATCTTTGTTGGCGGGATCATACCGGCGGTCCTTGCAGTCACCGGCATCATGATGTGGCTCAACATCCGGCGCCGACGCCGCGAAATGGAGTGGCGGCGGTCGGCCTAAGAGTTGATAGATCGGCCGCGGGTCTCGGGCAGGAGCAGCAGGCCGACAACCAACGTCAGCACGGCAATCGCGACCGGGTACCAAAGTCCCGCGTAGATATTCCCGTTCGCGGCGACGATGGCGAAGGCGATGGTCGGCAAGAAGCCGCCGAACCAGCCGTTGCCGACATGGTAGGGCAGTGACATCGACGTGTAGCGGATGCGCGCCGGGAACAGCTCGACCAGCAGCGCCGCGATCGGGCCGTAGACCATCGTCACGTAGAGGACGAGCACGACCAGTATTGCGATGGCCAGCGGCATGTTGGCCTGCGCTGGGTCGGCCTTTGTCGGATAGCCGGCAGACTTCAGCGCGGCCGCGGCATCGGTTTGGAACGCCTTGATCGTCTCCGCAGTGGCGGGAATTGCCGGCGCGGCAATAACCTGCTCGCCGATCTTTAGTTGAGCGGCGGATCCTGCCGGCGCTCCTGCGTTGGCGTAGCTGACGCCGGCCTTGGCGACGAACGCTTTGACGATGTCGCAGGAATGGCGGTCGAACTTATTTTTGCCGATCGGGTCGAACTGGACGGAGCAATCGGCGGGATCGGCGATCACGCTGACAGGCGCTCTCGCTTGAGCATGGGCGAGCGCCGGGTTCACGGCACCGGCAAGCGCATGGAACAGCGGGAAATAGGTCAACGCCGCCAGCAGGCAGCCGGTGAGAATGATAGGCTTGCGGCCGATGCGGTCGGACAGCCACCCGAAGAAGACGAAGAAAGGCGTTCCGATCGCGAGCGCGGCGGCGATCAGCAGGTTGGTCGTCGCGCCGTCGAGCTTCATCGTCTTTTCGAGGAAGAACAGCGCGTAGAATTGTCCGGTGTACCAGACCACCGCCTGGCCAGCGACGGCTCCGAACAAGGCGATGAGCACGAGGCGCAGGTTCGACCATTGCCCGAAGGATTCGCGAAGCGGCGCACGCGACGTGGCGCCCTCCGCCTTCATGCGCTGATAGACCGGGCTCTCGTTGAGCTGCAGGCGGATCCACAGCGACACTAGCAGCAGTACCACCGACAACAGGAACGGAATGCGCCAGCCCCACGCCGCGAACGCTTCCTCGCCGATCATCGAGCGGGTGCCGATGACGATTAGCAAGGTGGCGAACAGGCCGAGCGTCGCGGTGGTTTGGATCCAGCTGGTGAAGAAGCCGCGCTTTCCGTCCGGGGCGTGCTCGGCAACGTAGATTGCGGCGCCGCCATATTGCCCGCCGAGGGCCAGGCCCTGCAGGAGCCGCAGCAACACCAACAGTACCGGCGCGAGCACGCCGGCGGTCGCATAACTAGGCAGCAGGCCAACCGCGAAGGTAGAGAAGCCCATGATGCCCATGGTCACGAGGAAGGTATTCTTGCGACCAACGAGATCGCCAATCCGGCCGAAGACGAGCG
>Ga0307410_10001565_pt1 | contig 10456 bp, 22 predicted proteins | sample 322Ometagenome_3_FD_203707 | JGI IMG/M metagenome (GOLD analysis project Ga0307410, IMG submission 203707) | Maize rhizosphere microbial communities from greenhouse at UC Davis, California, United States - 322HYB-O-3 | ecosystem: Host-associated > Plants > Roots > Rhizosphere > Soil | place...
CCATGCCCAGCCTGCCGCCATCTGGTCTTGCGCGTAGGTCTTGGCGTCTACCATGCGTTGGAGCCAGTCGCGCACGTCGAGGGCGTGCAGGTTGATGGGTGGTTTGGATCCTGTTGGCCCGCCTCCACCGCCTGTTGATGGTTGGCGGATGTTGTCGAGCCGGTAGATGGTGGCGGTCATGTCGGGGATAAGTGCACGGCCTTTATCAATCCATTGCTGAAGGTCCGATACGCACTGGTTGCAGAGGTAGGTTTCGGTGGGCCGTTCACAGTCGATGGTGGTGCAGTTCATGCTGCGTTGTTCCTTCCGAGTCGTGCCCGTCGTTTGAGGATCCAGGCGGTGAGGTGGTTGGGCGGGTCCGTTAGTGGCGCGACTGGCGTGGCCTTGGGTTTGGATCCGCCGGCGAGTGGGTTGCCGTGTCGTTGCCAGCGCTGGTAGTGGAGGCGACACCGGCCACGCGAGTTGTGTTCGCGGTCGCAGCCATCAATGGTGCAGCCGATTGTTTGGGCTGGTTTTTTGGTGGTGTGGGGGTTTCCGTAGCGTTTCCAGCGTGAGTAGTGTTTGGCGCAGTATGTGCGGGCTACGTGTGGTTGTTCGCATTCGTCTACCGAGCATGGTGCGGGTTCGACTTGTTGGCGTTCGACGGTTACAAGGTAGAGCGGGTCACCGTTTCGTTGCCACCGCCGATAATGCAGATCGCACCATCCCCGCGCCTCGGTTAGTCGTTCGCACCCCTCGATGGAGCAGGGTTTGCGGACGGGCTTGAATGGTTCGTCGGTGGAACCTGTTTTCAGCCAACGGTTGTAATGCGTGTGACACCACCCGCGGGCGTTCGGTTTACGGTCGCACCCATCCACAGTGCATTCCGGGGGTTGCGTGTTCGGGCGGCCGGTCACTGGTCGGCCTCCTGCTTGCTGTATCCGGCTGCGAGAATGGCGTCAACCACGTTCATGATGATCGGCGCCGACTGGTTATATCCGCCGACTGCGGCGGAGATGATGGCGGCTAGGTCTTCTCGTTCGTTCATGTTGTCTCCTTAAAGCAGGAAAGCCGCTCTGTGGCGGCTTGTGAATGGTTTACCCTCCGCGTACTCGGGGGCGTGGTTTGCGCGTCCCCTAGGCCCCTTCACGGGCCGCTGAGTGGTATGCGCGGTGATCGGCGCGAGTGAGGCCGTCTAGGTGGCCGTTGTGGAAGAACGAACAGTGCTCACAGCGGAAAGGCCTCGCGGTGTCGTTGAACATCTTGTTGGCCTTCTTCGCTATCCGCCGTGTCGTGTACTGGGCTTTCCCTGTTACGGGGCAGCGGCCAAGACGATAACCCGGCGCGCTCACTCCCGAACCCCTTTTGGATCCCAGGTGTTGTAGCAGCCGTCTGCTGGGCACATGATCTCGTCAACTTCATCGCCGCCAATCCATCCGCCTGTGCCCCGAGTAAGGATCAACAACGGTTCTCCATGACAGGGGGTGACTATGTTCATCTCCCGGTCGCTCATTTCTTACCTCCCGTCATGTACCCCATGTGCCGGTCGTGGTCGGCTTGGGTGAGCCAACCACGCACGGTGCGGGCTGGGGTGCCGGGCATGGTCACGACACCGTCAGCCAGGGTTAGGTCGTCCGTCAGGTTGTAGCTCGCCTTCAGTAGTTGGGTCACCGTTGCTTCGTCCGGGGTTCCCGCGATGAAAAGGGTTGTCATGGTTTCTCCTTGGGTTAGTCCTGGATGCGTGAGTAATGGCCGGCGAACTGAAGCGATGCGGCGCCAGTGGATCCATGCCGGTTCTTGGCTACGAGCATGTCGAGGTTGTTCTTCGTGTCGCCCATAATTTCGCGGTGCATGAGGATCACCACGTCGGCATCTTGCTCCACAGCTCCGCTCTCGCGTAGGTCGGACAGCTTTGGCCGGCGGTCATCGCGTGACTCGGATCCTCGGTTTAGCTGGCTGAGTGCGATCACTGGCACGTTCATGTCCATCGCCATGATCTTTAGCTGCCGTGACATGTCGGCAACGAACTCATGCCGTGGCCGGTTGTCGCCGCGGGTCTGAGACATCAACTGCAGGTAGTCCACGACAATGCCCGCCAGCGGTTTACGCCGGTTCACTGAGCGAGCGAACCGCTTGATGTCCACAATGCTGGCCCCGGCGTCATCGCTCACCGCAAGAGGAATGTTGTCCCGGTCGCGCATCCACTCACCAACACGGTTCCAGTCGCCTGGGGTGAGGTCATGGCGAACCAGCCGGCCCATGTCGATGTTTAGCTCGGATGCCATCAGTCGGATATTCACATCATCCCTAGACATCTCAAGGCTAAACATGGCAACGGACCCATGCCGGGTTAGTTGCCGTGCGATCTGCAGCCCCGCGACTGACTTGCCCACGGACGGGCGCGCACCGATCACGTAGAGGGCTCCGGGCTTGAATCCTGTGATGACCTCATTGACTGCCTGCCATGGCGAGGGCACGGAATCAATCTTGGAATCCAAGTAGTTGATCGTCGCTTCCAGTGTTTCCCCGATGAACTGGACGGGCTGGGACCGCGAATTGTTCTGCGCTTGGTCCACTTCACGACGGGCTGCTTCCACAATCTCGTCTGACTTGCCGCCCTGTGCGACCATTTGCCGGATCTTGGTTGCTGCGGCGTCAAGGCGGCGGAGGCTGGCTGCGTCCGCCACGATGGCCGCATAATATTCAGCCGATGCGTAAGAGCCAGTAATCTCCATGGCCTTGCTGAGCAACGTCGGGTCAGTGCGTTCGCCGGAGTTCACCAGCTTGTCCGAGACGGTCACAAGGTCGATGGGGTGTCCGGCCTGCTTCATCTCTTGCATGGTGCGGTGGATGAACTCGTGCGCGGGGTGCTGGTAGTCGGTTGGTGCGAAGTCCAGTTCATCCAGGACTTTCCCGGATGACAGGAGTATGGATCCGATGATGGAAAGTTCGGCGTCTTTCGTGTCAATCATGCTTGCCTCTCATGTCCCACGGTGATGCTCCCGTGAATGTTGATTTCTCGGCTTTGAGTAGCCAGTTCTTGAATGCGGCGTCCCAGTTCACTATTCGGCGGTCGTTCGCTTCGGCGTGTGTTCGGAACCTCTCGGCTTGGAAGTCGAGGTTGATTCTTTCTGCGCTGGCGTATTCCCTGTGTGTTTCGTTGGGTTGCCAGCTGGCTGGGAGTGGCCGCTTCGGTTTCTTGCGGCCCTCCCCAGACCCCTCCACGACAGTGGAGGTAGCTGTAGTTGTAGCTGTAGATGTAGGCAGGGGGTCAGCTTGCCCGCCCGTTGGGGTACTTGCAGGGGTAACCGCAGGGGTAAAGCTATGGGTAAATTCCCCCATATCCTTACCCTCAAGCTTGAGCAGGGCTTGCACCTTCTCTTGGCTAAACGCACCCCATTCGGGGTACTCACCGTTTAGCCTTCGAAGCTCATGCACGATGACTTGCCGGATCGGTTTTGATGCCACAGACCCGAAAGCGTTGACCATGGAGATGGAAAGTTTCGGCTGCTTCAACAGCCCGTCATGCCGAAGGAATGAGCGCACCAAGATTTCCTCGGTGTCGTCATCCACAAAGACGAAGCGGGCTTCCTGCAGCCCCTTAGCCGCCCTCTCGATGTCCTCCTTGGAGGTGCTTGCGGCCATGGCGGATAGTCGAGCTGTTCGCCAGTCAGCGACGCCGGCATAGGTCAGGCTGGGGTGAGTCATGAGCAACGTGTAGAGCCATTGCTCATCGCGGGTCAGGTCGCGCCAGTCCTGGTCCGTCCAAATGTTCGTGTTGATGTTTGCCCGGTCGCGTGCCATTACTTCACCTCCACGCCTTCTAGCGCCTTGTTGTAGCCCATCTGATAGGCCTCTATCCGTTCGTCCACCATGGCGTCCTCGAACTCCAGTTGCGTGTAGACGGCAACCTGCTCGGGGGCTAGTCCCACGGGCGCATCGGCTTCATCGAGGGTTCGCCAGATGACGCCGGCCATGTAGCGGAACTCGACGCCCTCACCGCTTAGCCCGTTCTTAGCCATGGCGATGTCGATTGCGCGATCAATGAGTGCGGACGGGATACCCATGCTGGCGAACCTGTGAATGGCGGCCTTGTAGTCCAGTGGCAGCGGGACGGTCTTGCCGCCGCGGTGCCATCTGTTCCAGGAGTCCTCGAACTCCTCTAGGAACTCATCTTCGGCTTGCAGTCTTGCCCGCAATCGGGTCATGCGGTCGGTTAGGTCGATGGCGTAGGCTGCTGCCCGTGAGTTGAGCCCTTCCACTGCCGGTCCGTCGAGTTTGGCTGAGGACTTCCCTGAATTGCAGTCCTTGCAGGCGGCCACGAGGTTTCCTGGCTGGTCTGTTCCACCGAGGGTTACCGGGATGACGTGATCGACGTGCAGGATAACGTTGGGCGCTTTCTCCCCGCAGTATTGGCATGTGTGGTTGTCGCGCCGCAGGATCTCAAAGCGGAGGCGTTTGGATACCGCCATTTGGTGTTCTCCTAGAGTGGTTCGATTTCGAGTACGAGTGCGGCTGGTCCTGGTTGTCCGCGGCGCATGTCTGGGCCGATCACTTGCCGCCAGTCGTCGTCGGTGAGTAGTTGGGCGTCCACGATCCCGTCAACACACGCTTTCGCGGTGGGGTACCAGTTGCCGGGATCGAATCGGTTTCGGACGGGCTTGACCACGTAGGCCACGATCCGAACCGGGCAGCCGAACGGGGCCGCGTTGAGTGCCGCCGCCTTCGCTGCTGCGCGCCACGCCTTAGTGAGTTTCGCCTTCTTCTGCGGGTGAAGGCGCTGGTTGCTGTTGATGAAGTCGGCCGGCGCGGGGATGGCGATGGTTATCAATCCCACTCACCCCCGCCTTCGCCTGAGCAGTGGTCGCATCCGTCGCCGCGGCAGGCTGTGCATTGAATCCAGGTCATGCCATTCCTCCATAAAGTCGTAGTGCCACATCGCGGACGACGTTCACCGTCACCGCATTGCCGCATTGCCGATATCGCTGGGTGTCGCTGCCGATAGTCCAACCGTCAGGGAAGCCCTGAAGCCTCTCGGCCTCGACTGGCGTGAGTCGTCTGATGCGCTCCACGAGGAGGCCGCGGGTGGTCGCCTTACTGTCGTCGTACATGCCGGTAAGCGCACCCATGCCGCCTCCCTGTGACTTCAAGGTGCGCGCCAACTCTGGCTCATACATGCGGTATGCGTCCGCAACTCCCCGAGTGATTTCCCTTAGTCGCCGACTGGTGCCCTCCGTGAATGGGAAGACCGCTTTTTCTTGGATCACGGTCATGCCGGAGTGGTTGCCGCCGCTGTTTCCGCCTGCTGTAAATGTTCGAGCAACTGCGGTTTCTGTTGTGACGCCGACTGTAGTATGAGGGTTACCCTGTCCGGCGATAGGTAGTACCGTTCGTGCGGGGATTCCTCCAAGATGTCCGACAATGTAGATGCGTTCTCTTGACTGGGGGACACCGTGATTTTTGCTGTTGAGAACTTGCCACTCCACGCAATACCCCAACTCTGTAAGCGTGTTGATGATGACTCGGATAGTTTGCCCTCCGTCATGGCTGAGAATGCCTTTGACGTTTTCCAGGATGAAGTGTCGGGGTCGCTTGGTTTTGAGGATTCGGGCGATGTCGAAGAAAAGAGTTCCCCTTGCTTCATCGAATCCGAGGCGTTTGCCGGCGATACTGAAGGCTTGGCAGGGGAATCCAGCCACGAGAAGCGAGAAGTCGGGGAGGTCATCAGGATTGATGTTTGTTGCATCGCCGTAGTTGTCATGATTGAAGTGCTCCTCATAGGTTTTGATGGCGTTGGGTTCGATCTCGGAGTAGCCCACGCATTCCGTGGTGAGGCCCAACTGGTCGGCGGCGGCCTGGATCCCCAACTCGAAGCCGCCAATACCGCTGAACATGGAGAAGTAGCGGACGATGCTCATTCCTTTTCCTTCCCTCGGTAGTGCCGCAACCACAAATCCCCGTCCCAGGGCACCGCGTATCCGAGTGCGTGGATGTCGAGGATGTCCCATAGCGGGTGGTCGGGTGCGGAGTGGTATTCCTGCTGCTTGTCGGTGGTCACTTGCGGTGCCTTTCCTTCATGACGTTGCGAATAGCGGTATTCCCTGTGGGGTCTGGGGGTCGCGGGATGGGTGACGCCGTTTCGGGTGCGGGTTTGACGCCGAGCCACGCAGCGAGTTCGGAGTGGCATTCACAGAGACGCCCGGTGCTGCAGGTGTTCCAGGGGTTCCAGCAGCATCCGCGGCGGCACGGGTCGTACTTTGAAGGGGACATGCTCGCTCCTATGCGGCTTTGGTTCGGCTGGTTCGTGCGAGGCGGGCACGGCGGGCGGCGAGGAACCCGGACAGGTCGGGGGTTATCTCGGGTTCGGGGGTGATGGGCGGGTATTTGGAGCCGAGCGGGTTGCCGTAGCGCTGCCATGCGACGTAGTGGGTGTGGCACCAACCGCGAGAGGATGAGGGCCGGTCGCAGTCGTCAATCGTGCAGGGCTTCTTGGGCTGCGGCGGTCGTCCGGTCTTGTGTCGGGTTGCGGTGTCACCATGTCGGCGCCAACGCTCATAGTGGGTGCCGCACATGCCGCGGCCCTTCGCCGGTTTCGGGCAGTCGTCAATCTTGCAGGTAGCCATGGGTTTTCCTTTGGACATGACAGTGCCCGCCGTGGTTAGCGACGGGCACTGAAGGTTTATTGGTTTGGACTAAATCGGACTAAAGCCTAAAAAGGAGGCTCATTGGAGTCGGCGGCGGGCGTACCCCAGTTGGTGTTGCCCGCCGGTGCACCCCAGCCGCCTTGAGCCTGCCCGCCGAGCTGGTTGGCGACGTTCTGCGCACCCTGCGAGGGGGGGCCGTTGCGCTGTGCTCGCGTGACCTTGGCTGATGCCCAGCGGAGTGATGGGCCGATTTCGTCCACCTCAAGCTCGATGACGGTACGCTTTTCACCCTCTTTCGTTTCGTAGCTGCGGGACTTCAAGCGGCCCTGTATGACGACACGCATCCCCTTCGTCAGGGATTCGGCAACGTTCTCTGCAGCCTCGCGCCACACTGAGCAGCGGAGGAACAGCGTCTCGCCGTCCTTGAACTCGTTGGACTGCTTATCGAACGTCTTCGGGGTGCTTGCAATGGTGAAGTTAGCCACCGCGGATCCCGAGGTTGTGAAACGAAGCTCCGGGTCGTTGGTGAGGTTACCTACTACTGTGATTACGGTTTCGCCGGCCATGGTTACTTACTTTCCTGTCGTTGTGCTGCTGCTTGGATTTCGTTGAGTTCTTCGGGTGTCGCGCCGGCTGCTTTGCGGTCCATGTAGAGGTTGCGCAGGCTGTCGAGGTCGAGCGCGTCCAGGTCATAGGCGGGCTGCGGATCCGGCGTGGGGGTGGGTGACTGCTCCCGTAGCGGCTCCACCTTGAAGGGCTTACGTTTGCCGCGGGTGACCGTGAGGGATACGGTCAGCGGCTTGTCGAGGTGGGACATGGCTGCAATCTCGATGCCGCCCACAGTTTCTCGTCCGAACTTGATGTCGGGATTGCGGAACAAGGTGAGACGCCGCCCAACGTAGGCTGAGGCCTCCTTCCCCCATGCCGCCACCAGTACCCGCCTCATGCTCTTGGAGGGCTTGTAGGGCCTGCCGGGGTACTCCACAAGCTCGACGTTCACGGGCTGCTCGGGCGTTCCTGCTGTCACGTTGGCGATGGTCACGGTCAGCGGCCCGCCAACCATGTCGTCCGCATTCATTTGGTCGCTGCGGGGTGCGATTGATTCAGTGAGATCCATTTAGATCACGATGTCCTCTAGGTCGAAGTCGATGCGCTCGGTTTCGGGTGCATCCTTGGTGTTGGTTTCGTAGGTGGCGATCATTTGCGCGGCGTTTTCCTCGAAGGTGGTCACGGCGCTGATGATTGCTTCCTGCCACTTGGGATCCGGGTAGACGCGCTTGACGAAGAGCCGCATACCCCCGTTGTAAGAGCAGAAGTCGAGCCATTTGCGCCTGGTCACGAGTAGCCCGGTTTGAATCTGGGCCATGTGTTCGAGCGGCACTTCGTCGGCGAGGATGGTGGCAAGGTGCTTCTTTTGCCGCGGCGACTTGATCTCAAGTAGGCCGTCATCGTCTATAAGGCCATCGGGAGAGAAGCCAAGTTTCCAGGCTTCTTCATCGCGCACGATGAAGCCGACCTCATCGACGGTCACGCCGGCGTGCTCTGCGTAAATGTCACGGGCGTAAGGCTCGGAAAGTGTGCCCCTGCGCATGTCGGCGTTTTCGTAGATGGGTTCCACGTAGCCGGTTATCCGCTCGGCAACTAGTGTTGCCGTGAGCGCCCGTGAGTAGTCGTTGCTGGCAGGTTTCACGGTCTTGGGGGTGATGAGCTGGCCGACAGTGCTGGCCGTGACCAGACCGCATCGAGCAGCCAGCCACGCATCGGTCCCTTGTTCGAGCTCGTCATAAATATGCAAGGTCATTGTGTCTCCAATGAAAAAAGACCCCGTTAGGAGTCTTTGTGGTTTCGGTTGTTGTGGGACTTACTCTTTTGGTTTGCGCCGTGCCGCGGTGGTGTCGCCATCCATTCCGCGCATTGTGGTTTCCGTGAACCGCTGCGACATGTCTTCAAGGTGGGATGCGATGGCAGCGAACACTCCCCGCTCAATCGGATCGGAGCGCATTTCCTTCATCTTGTTCACGTCTTCGATTTCCCCCTCAAGCCATTCGAGGATTGCGGGTGCGGTCATTACGGGGGTTTTGCTGCTATCAGGGAATTGGTAACTCACGAGTTCTCCCGGTGGTGTCGGTTGTTGTGGTTGTATTGCCAGTCAACGGCTCTGCGTTTCGTGGTTCCGCTGATCCCGGTTTGGCAGGTTTCGCACCATGCGCCATGTGAGGATGTGCCGGCGCGGGTCAGGATCGCGGTCACTCGTCGGGGCTCTCAATCTTCTTGAGAGCGAAGGAAAGAGCTTCGGGGTGAGTGTCGAATCGCTCATCCTCGCGGCGTTGGCAGCATTCCCAGTGGCCGAATGGGTCCGGGTATTCGACAATCCAACTGGTTCTCCCTGCTAGTGCGGCGGGGAATGTAACCACTGCGCGGCGGATCCTTATCGGCGTTTCTTCACTCATGATTGCCTCACGGGTTCCGCCGTGTCAGTCATCGCAATCTCCAGGATCCGGTTTCGGTTGCGGCTGTTTTCGGCCCACACCTGGGGTTCGGTTGCGGCGACCATTGCGCGGACTTTGCTGCCGAGCCTGTCACGGTCGGCGGTCATGACGATGAGCGCGGATTCGAGTTCCTTCACCCTCCGGTCGGCGGCGTCTCGTTCCTTCGCGATCACCTGGAGCATGTCGGCGGCGTCAATCATCAGGTCATCGCCGACGAGACGCAGCCGGTAATCAAGCTTGCCGAGTGGCGTGCTGTCGTCACAGCGGAGGCGGCCCGGTGCTTTATGACCCGTGTACGGTTGCAAGTTCATGATTCCTTCTTCCACATGCGGAGTGGCCTGGCGCAGGTTGAGCGGGCCATGCGCCGACTCCACTCGTTGTAGTCAATGGGCGTATTCCACGACTCTTTGAAGTTCTTGCGGTCCCATCCATCCGGATCCATGACCGCAATGTCATCGACGACTTCCCATTCAGAGGGCAGCTTTAGTTCGCCGTGGAAAGTCGCGGCAACCTTGTCGTTGGCGCCCATCAGCTACCCGCCTCGATGGAGTCAGCATGATTGCGCAATCGCAATGCCGACGCCAGCCACGTCTCCATGGCCTGCTCGCTATCTCGGTAGCTTGCGTCACTGGCTATCTGGTCGTGCAAGTCGGCGGCGTCCCTGAGCGCTTGGGCGGCGATGAGCGGGGCGGCGGCGGTGAGTAGCTGTTCAAGGTCACTACTGGTTAGTTCCAGTCCGAACGAGTCACCGGCTGCTTTGGCTGCATCCACAGCGTTATTTGGAATGTTCATGATGTCTAGCCTTTTTCCAAGGTGTCGTTGGCAGTATCGAGTCCAAGCATTCGGGCGAAAAGGGGGCCGTCCGGTTGCTTGGTGAGGAGGCTGGTGACGGTCGCGTAATCCTGGTCTGTGGGGGCCGGGATGGAGTTCAGCCGCATCTCACCTCCATGCGGGGACAACGAGCCAGTGTCAACGGCGACATGGTTGCGGCGGTAACCAGTGCGGGTGCGGGTGCTGTTCATGGTGGGTCAGAGTCCTTTGTGGGTGAAGTAGCGTTCGACGTGGATGGACTGCTCGGCTGGCGACATTGCAAGCCAGCGGGTGAAAGTGATGCCGAAAAACTCCATCACCGACTGCTCGAGGTAGGTCGGCGGCTTCGGGGTTAGCGGGCGGGAATCAGGCTCAACCCCGTCATGCCGCGTCGTCGCCCAGAAGATGATGACCGCGCCCAAGAAGGATGCGATCAGGCCGGCGAGGATCCAGAAAACGGCGGGGGTCATGAGGCCCGCTCCAGATCAATGATGCGGTTGATGGCACGCTTCATGCTTGGGTTTGCAAATCGAT
>Ga0307410_10001566_pt1 | contig 10452 bp, 7 predicted proteins | sample 322Ometagenome_3_FD_203707 | JGI IMG/M metagenome (GOLD analysis project Ga0307410, IMG submission 203707) | Maize rhizosphere microbial communities from greenhouse at UC Davis, California, United States - 322HYB-O-3 | ecosystem: Host-associated > Plants > Roots > Rhizosphere > Soil | place...
CGCGAGGTAGCGTTCTGCCGCGGGACGTGCCCCGGCGCGGGCCGCAAGCCGTCCGAGTGCCAGGTGGCTCAACGCAGCCTGATAGCGTTCACCGAGCAGGTCGAAGACGTTCGCGCTCTGCGCGAAGTCGTGATATGCCTCGGTGAGCCGTCCCGCGCGATCGTGCATCGTGCCGCGGAGGCGCAGATATTCGCCCCAGTTGCCCGGTGTGCTGCGCGGGTCGAGCCGGTTCTCGCAACTGGCGAGCCGTTGCTCGGCCTCTTCAAGCCGCCCCGCGAACACGAGCGCCTCGCACGCCGCGAGATCCGCCTGGAGGGCTTCGGCCGGCGGCACCCCGGCGGTGCGCGCGATCTCTTCCGCCGTCTGCAGCGCCTCGTCGTAGGCGCCGCGCCGGATCGCGAGCTTTGCCACGAGGACCTTGAGCGACCACTCGTACCAGCCGCTCGTCTGGCTTCCGTAGGCCTCGCTCGCATGGCGCAGGTACTCTCCGGCCCGCTCGTAGGAGCCGCGCATCAGGTGAATCTGCGCGAGCGTATCGAACACCGCGCCCGTGGTTTCGTGGAACTGGACCGGGCTGCGCACTTCGAGCGCGCGATTGAGCACCTGCTCGGCGCGTTCGAGATCGCCGAGGAGCACGAGGATCTGTCCGAGCGTCGCGAGCGCCACGGCGAGGCCATGGCGCGACCCGATGTTCTGGTGCAGGACGAGGCTGCGCTCGGCGAGCGCGAGCGCCTCTTCGTGACGGTGCCGCATGAGGGCAACGTTCGCCTGGTTGTGCACCGCCCCGGCGAGCACGTCGTCGGCCTGGATCGCCACGGCGAGACGCTCGGACTGGCGCAGCGCGCTCGTCGCCTCGTCGTAGCGTCCTGATTGCGCGAGCAGGATCCCGGAGAGCGAGTGCACCAGGGCCAGGTGCCGCCGGTCGCCCGCCGCGTGCAGCGCCGACGCCGCCTCGGTGAGGTGATCGCGCACGATCCCCATGTCGCCGACCTGCCGGTAGCAGAGCCCGAGCTCGAGATGCGCGAGCCCGATCGCGCGTGAGTCGTGCGCGAGCTCGGCCTGCTTCAGGGCGCGCGTGTGGAGCGCGATGGCGCGCGACTGCTCGCCGCGCGCCATCGCGATGCGGCCGTGCAGGCGCCACAGCGTCGAGAGGCGTGCCGGCGGAATCTGCTCGCGCAGGGCGTCAGGTGGCCGTCCGAGTGCCGCGGCCGCCTGCGCGAGGTCATCCTGCAGCAGCCACGCCTCTGCAAGGCTCGAGCGGATCGACAGCTCGTCCTGCCGCGACTGCGAGCCCGAGCGCAGGGCTTGCGCCAGGAGCTGGGCCGCTTCAGCGCCGCGGCCCCGCTCGAGCGCTGCATTCGCACGAGCCAACGTGGATTGGATGGTCGCCGTGACCACGTCGAGAGTATACAGGCACGGCACCGACATTGCTCCCTTGGCGGGTGATCAGCGATCGTTCAACGGTAATCGGCGGAGGACGCAGCTTCGGGCTGCGCCTCCGCTGTCGAAAGCACTGAGGGAGGCAAGGGATGTCACAGGTGACCAGTAAGCTGACAACGATGCTGGCAGGCGTCGCGCTGGCGAGCCTGCCGATGCTCGTCGATGCGCAGAGCACATCGACAGGATCAACCCAGCAGAGCAAACCCCGGCAGACCACGTCTCAGCAGCAGACGCGTTCCTCTGACGAGAACTCGCCGCAGCACCATCTGGACGAGGCGAAGCGCGTTCTCAACGGCATCAACGCGAGCTCGGTTCAGGGCGACACGCGTACGCAGATCAGCCAGCTGAAGACGCACTTCAATCAGCTCGAAAGCGCGTGGAAGAAGGAGAGCGCGAGCTCGGCTCGCTCGGGCGCGGCGCGTTCCTCTGACACGGCGCATGCCGGCACGTCAGGCACGACCGGCACGGCCACGGGTTCGGAGACGACAGAGCAGACGGGAACCACGGCGCGTCAGAGCACCAAGAGCGGCAGCAGCAGCGCGCACGCGGGCGGCGGCGAATGGATGACGCACTACACGGCTATCACCGGCATTCTCGACAAACTGAACGTGCAGGCTGATTCCAGCATGACGGGCTCGGCGGGCGCGTCGGCGGGCACGACGACGGGGACCGCGGGTTCCGCGTCGGCCGGCGCGAGCCTCGACACGGGCGTCCGCACCAAGCTTGCGGAGTTCCGTCGTCACCTCGACATGTTCCACGAGGCGGCGATGCAGCAGAGCGGCGCGAGCGACGAAGAAACGAGCGCATCCGCCGGCTCCGAGACCAGCGGCTCGATGAGCGGCACGGCGGGTACGTCGGGAACGACGAGCGCGTCGGGCGCCACGGGCACGTCCGGCACCACGAGCGCGACCGGCACGTCGGGCACCACGGGCACGTCCGGCACGACCTCGGGCACGTCCTCGATGACCGGCACGACGGGGCAGACCAGCGGCACGGGCAGCAGCACCGGCCAGACGACGGGTACCGCGAGCACCGCGGGCCAGACGACCGGCACGTCGAGCAGCATGCAGACGAGCGCGTCGGGCCAGGTCGATAGCGCCGCGATTGCGCGCATCAGCGCGGCGATCGACGAACTGCTTCGCGGCGACTCGCAGACTTCCGCCGCCGGCACGACGACCGGCACGAGCGGCACGACCGGAACGACCTCGAGCACCACGAGCGGCACGACGGGCACCGGCAGCACCACGATGTCGGGCAGCACGTCGTCGACCGGCACGGTGTGCGTCGATCGCGCCAAGCTCGAAGACCTGAAGCGACAGATTCAGGCCCTTCAGAACAGGCAGTAAGAAAGAGGTTCGCGGGGTTCGCAGGGTTCGCAGGGGTTCGCACGGTTCGGCGAACCCGCGAACCTGGCGAACCGCGCGAACCCCTGCGAACCCGTATAATCCGCCCGTGCGGCTCTCCTTCCATGGTGCGACACATCCGGGTCGCCGCGCTTCCAACGAGGACGCGCTGCTCGTGGAACCCGCGCTCGGCCTCTTCGTCGTCGCCGACGGCATGGGCGGGCACAAGGCCGGAGAAGTCGCGGCGCAGCTCGCCATCGACGCCATCCACGAGTTCATCGAGCAGAGTCGCAACCGCGACGAGATCACCTGGCCGTTCGGAGTCGATCCGGAGCTTTCGCACGACGCCAACCGGCTGCGCACGGCCGTGCGCGTGGCCAACGGCCGCGTGCTCGAGGCGTCGGAGTCGCGCGCCGACTACACCGGTATGGGGACGACCGTTGTCGCGGTGCTCACATCGGCCGATCGCATCGTGTTCGTGGGCGTCGGTGACAGCCGCGTCTACCTGTGGCAGCGCGGCGGTGTGAAGCAGCTGACGCAGGACGATTCGTGGGTGGCAACCGTCCTGGCGCGCGAACCGGGGATGACGGAGAGCGCGCTCGCACAGCACCCGATGCGCCATGTTCTGACCAGCGTCGTCGGTGCGCGCGCGGACACCGAGCCGCAGGCCGAAGATCGTCCATTCCTCGAAGGCGACGTCGTGCTGCTCTGCAGCGACGGGCTGCATGGAGCGTTGTCGCCGGAAGAGATCGGGGCGGTGCTGGGATCGGATCGCTCACCCGAGGACATGACGGCCGCGTTGATCGAGCAGGCGCTCGCGCGCGGGGCGTCGGACAACGTCACCGCCGTCGTGATCCGTCGCGACGGTTAGATTTCCTTCAGCAGCGCCTGCGCCACCTGTTCCACCGCCGCGGCGTCGGGTCGCGGCAGCTGCACGAGCAGTGCGCGCCGGCCGGTCTTGTCGAGCGACTGGAAGTCGCCGATGCCCTGCGCCGTTTCGAGCACACCAAACGAGAATTTCTCGCCCGGAATCTCCAGGTCTTCCGCCGGCGGCGCCACGAGCACTACGAACACGCCCGAGTTCGGGCCGCCCTTGTGCAGCTGTCCGGTGGAGTGGAGATACCGCGGGCCGAAGCCGAACATCGTTGCACGTCCCGCGCGCCTGGCAACCTCCGCACGCAGGCGATCGCATACGCCCGCAATCATCGCGTTGGCTGGTGAAACGTACGCGAGCAGCCCGAAGTAGTCGCCTGGCGCGAGCAGCCGGAGGACGCGCTCGGCCGGTTCGCTGCCCAGTTGGGTTCGTGCAGCGCCGCTCAGTGTCAGCCGCGCGCCGCCGATCGAGGCGTGCGGTTCCGGCGCGGGCAGCCGGCGCTGGCTGGTGTAGGTGTCGAGCAGCGCCTTCGTCGCATCTTTGGCCTGCTGTACGTTCGGTTCGTCGAACGGGTTGATCCCGAGCAGCCACCCGCACGCGGCCGTCGCAGTTTCCCAGCGAAAGAACTCGGCGCCGAGCGCATTGGTGTCGGGCATCTCGAGCGACACCATCGGCGCACCCGAGGCGCGAAGCCGCTCGATCGCGCCGGCGTCGGGTGCGTCGGTACCCACCTTGACTGCCACGGCGACGCGGTCGCTTCCGTACGTCGCATCGGGCGTTTCGCCGGCGATCGGCACGACGCCCTTGCCCTGCTTACCTGTGCTCTCGGCGACCAGCTGCTCGACCCACAGGCCGAACGATGCGAGCTTTCGCGGCAGCACGAGCGTCAGCTTGTCTCGCCCGGAGGCCGCCGCGGCGCCCATCACCGCGCCAAGCGCCAGTCCCGGGTTCACGCGCGGGTCCGCCGCATGGCACGCGTCAGCCATGGCGCGCGCGCCGGCGAGCAGGCGATCGAGGTCGGCTCCCATCAACACCGCGGGGACGAGGCCGAAGTAGGAGAGTGCCGAGTACCGCCCGCCGATGTCGGCAGGGTTGACGAAGATATCGCGGAACCGCTCGGCCACCGCGCGTGTGTGGAGCGCGGTGTTCTCGTCGGTGATCGCCACGAAACGCGACGCCCAGTCCGTGTGGCCGGCTGCTTCGATCCTGCGGCGTGCTTCGGCCGCCATCACGTTCGGCTCGATCGTCGACCCCGACTTGCTGGCGAACACGAAGAGCGACGTGGCCGCGTTCGCCATGGCGTCGCGCACCGCGTCGGGATCCACCGAATCGAGCATGCGGAAGCGCGGATACCCCGGTGCGACTCCGAGCACCTGGCGCATCACCTCCGGCGCAAGGCTCGATCCGCCCATGCCGAGCAGGACCACGTCGGTGAAGCCGCCCGACCGCACACCCTCGGCAAAGCCGAGAAGTCGATCGCGCGCCGGAGTCACGAACTCGAGGACCGACAGCCATCCGAGACGGTTGCCGACCTTCTGCTGGACGCCGCGGTCGGGCGACCAGATGTCGAGGGTGCGGCGCCACAGCCCGTCGGCGAAGCCGGCCTGCGACAGGCGCTCGAATGCACGATCGATCTCGGAGGCGAGCGCGCCGGGGGCGAGAGAGTTGGTCATCGAATGAGGTAGAAGGCAGTCTGCCGCCCGTCGATCCAGTTCCAGCCGCTCTCGAGGATCGCGGCGTCTTCTTCGAGAGCGAAGCGCACCGGCTGGTTGTCCCACTCCTTGACGTTGTGCGTCACGTTCAGCTCGATCGAGTGCCACGTGTTCGGCCGGAAGACGTAGTCGCCCCGCGCGGGCACCCCCTGCTGGTAGTCGGTCATGCCGATGGGCGGTCCGGCGGCGTGGCCGTGATAGCCGATGGGATGACAGTAAATCGACGGCGTGATCCCCTCGCTCTTTGCGTGCGCCAGCGCCTTCGCCAGCGCCTCGTTCCCGGTCGCCCCCACCTTCGCATATTGCATCGTCAAATCCTGCAGGCGATTGGCCGCCTTGAGGCCTTCCTTGAGGCCCTCGGGCGCGTCCGTCTCGCCTGGCCGCAGGATATAGGCGTTGTGCTGCGTGTCCGTGGAGAAGCCGAGGTAAACGAGGCCGAAGTCGGTGTGGAGCATGTCGCCGCGCTGGATCACGCGGCGATCCGGCGGAATGTCAGATGGAACCCCGCCCCTGCGCCAGATCGTAATCGAGGGGTGGAACCATCCGCCGAGGCCGAGCTCGGCGACGCGCTGCCGCATCCACCAGGCGACGTCTTCAGAGGTGGTCACGCCGGGCACGATCAGCTGATTGGAGAACGCCTCGCGAATGACCTGATGGGCGATGCGCATGACGTGTCGGAATGCGTCGGTCTCTTCGGGAAGCTTCACCTCGAGCCAGGCGACGGCGAGCATCTCGGCGGACTTCACCCGCGGCGAGTACTTCGGACCGAGCGCCTTCATCAGGTTGTCGCGCTCGGTCGCGGTGAGACCGTCGGCGTGGTTCCATGCCTCCGACGTGTTCACGCCGATCACCTTCGGGTCTCGCGCTTCGACGAACCTGCGCAGCCCGTCCCACTGCTCGTCATTACCGGTTTTGACGACCGTGAACAGGCCATCGTAGTCGAAGCGGCCGATCGACACGCGCTCGACCGTGTTCTGCGGCGTGCGAAAGAACGCCAGGATGGTGCGGCGGCGTGAGGAGTAGGTAGTGAGCGGCGCCATCGAGCGAAACACGGGATCGTCGTTGTACTCGCGCGAGACGATGATCCACAGGTCGATACCTTCGCGGCGCATCAGCTCCGGCAGCACGGTGTCGAAGCGCTTGGCGATCCATCCCTTGATGAGCGGCGCCTGCTCGCGATGCGTGAGCACCCGCTCGCCGGCGGGAAGCGTCTGAGCTACAGGAGAGACGAGCGACAACACCACGAGGGACGCGACGGCGAGACAGCGCATGGGTGGACCTTATAACATAATGATTCAGCTGCCTTCTGTGATGACGCGCGCGCGCTTTGCCCTCCTGTGTGTGTTCGCGATGAGCGTTGCCGGGTGCTCGACTTCCGAGCCGGCGGCGCGGACGGAGCGGCCCGCGCCGTCGGACTCGTCGGCGCCGGCGCCGACACCGAGCACGTCCGCGTCGGAGACGCCCCGCATCGTGATCCTCGGCGACAGCCTGACCGCAGGACTCGGCATCGAGAAGTCGCAGTCGTTTCCCTCGCTGCTGCAGGAGCGTCTCGACGCCGAGGGCCTGCGCTACGAAGTGGTGAACGCGGGCGTGTCGGGTGACACCACGGCGGGCGGGTTGCGCCGCTTCGAGTGGGCGACCGAGGGAAACGTGGATGTGCTCGTGATCGCGCTCGGCGGCAACGACGGCCTTCGCGGCCTGCCCGTCGCCGAAACACGCAGGAACCTCGCACAGATCATCGAGCGCGCGCAGCAGCGCGGCATCCGCGTGATTCTCGCCGGCATGGAAGCGCCGCCAAACTACGGCGAGCAGTACACGTCAGAGTTCCGCCAGACGTTCAGCGACCTGGCGAAGCAGTACAACGTCACGTTCGTGCCGTTCCTGCTCGAGGGAGTCGCCGGCGTTCCCGCCCTGAACACCGCCGACGGCATTCATCCCAATCCCGAGGGCGCGCGGGTCGTCGAGCGGAACATCTGGAAGGCGCTCGAGCCGGTACTGCACGAGCGCACGCGATGATCGAGCTGCGCGGCGTCTCGAAGACCGTCATGAGCGGCGGCCAGCCGCTCACCATCCTCCATCCCCTCGACCTCTTCGTTCCCTCGGGACAGTTTCTCGCCATCGTGGGACCGTCGGGCAGCGGCAAGTCGACCCTGCTCGGGCTGCTTGCCGGGCTCGACGCGCCGACGGCCGGCGAAATCCTGATCGACGGCACCGACCTGACGAAGTTGAGCGAGGACGCGCTCGCGCGGCTGCGCGGCGAGAAGATCGGGTTCGTGTTCCAGTTCTTTCACCTCGTCCCGTCGCTGACGGCATTCGAGAACATTGCCGTGCCGATGGAGATCGCGCGGCGCCGGGACGCCTCTGCCCGCGCGGCAACGCTGCTCGGCGAAGTCGGGCTCGCCGACCGCGGCCATCACTACCCGTCGCAGCTCTCGGGCGGCGAGCAGCAGCGCGTCGCCCTCGCCCGCGCGCTCGCCAACGATCCGCCGATCGTGCTCGCGGACGAGCCGACCGGCAATCTCGACTCGACCACCGGGCAACACATCCTCGACCTGCTCCTCGGCATTCACCGCGCGCGCAAGACCACGCTCATCCTGGTGACGCATGATGCCGAGCTCGCGGCGCTGGCCAACGTCCGGCTGTCACTGCGCGACGGCCGCCGCGTCGAGCCGCGCGTCGAAGCGGAAGCGCGTGCGGCAGGAGCCGAACGACCTGCCCCGAGCGGAGTCGAGCGATGACCTTCGTCTTGCGCATGGCGCTGCGTGAGATCCGCGCCTCATGGCGCCGGCTGCTGTTCTTCTTCATCTGCATCGCCATCGGCGTCGCGTCGATCGTCGCGCTGCGGTCGGTGATTCAGAGCGTCCGCGTCGCGCTCTCGCGCGAGGCGCGCGCCTTGATGGGCGCCGACGTGATCATTTCGAGCAACGATCCGTTCAAGCCGTCGGTGCTGCGGACCCTCGCGCGGGAGCAGCGCGAGGGGCGTATCGTGGCGCGGATGGAATCAACCGAGCTCTCGACGATGGTGCGGCCGGCGGTTGCGGCGCACCAGGGAACGCGGATGGTGGAGCTCCGCGCCGTCGAGCCGTCGTTTCCGATGTACGGGACCCTGCGCCTGCAGGACGGCCGCCCGTACTCGTACGAGCTGCTCCGCAATCGCGGCACGCTCGTCCGGCCGGAGTTGCTCGCGCAGTTCGGCCTGCACGTCGGCGACGAGATCACGATCGGCAAGGCGGCGTTCCAGATCCGCGGCGTGATCACCGCCGAACCCGGACGGCGCATCGGCGCGTTCAGCATCGGCCCGCGTGTGCTGATCAGCCGCGAGGATCTGCCGGCAACGGGCCTGCTGGCGTTCGGCAGCCGGGTCAGTCACCAGCTGCTGCTGCGAGTGCCGGATGCAGCGCTCGCGCCGCTCACCGCCGACCTGCGCCGCGCGTTTGCCAACGAGTTCGTCGGCGTCCGCTCCTACCGCCGCGCCGAGGATCAGATGGGCGAGGACATGGCTCGCGCGGAGAACTACCTCAGTCTGGTCGGCCTCGTCGTCCTCATCCTCGGCGGCATCGGCGTGTCGAGCGTGACGCGGGTGTTCGTGCAGCAGAAGATTCGCAGCGTCGCGATCCTGAAATGCGTCGGCGGCACCTCCACGCAGCTGCTTGCGGTGTATATGACGCAGGTGCTGCTGCTTGGCATGGCCGGAAGCCTGCTCGGGGTGGCAATTGCCGCCGGAGTGGTCGCCGCTGTTCCATCGTTTGTCGGCAGGGCCGTGGAGATGCTGCAGGTCGACTACGGCCTCACGGCGTCCGCCGTTGCGCAGGGCCTTGCGGTCGGCTTGCTCGTTTCGCTGCTGTTCTCGCTCGTGCCGCTTCTCGAAGTCCGAAACGTCAAGCCGTCGCTCCTGTTGCGCCAGGACATCCCGTCGCTCCCGGGCATCGACTGGCTGAAATGGATTGTGACGGCGATTGTGGCCGCGGCGCTCGTCGCCGTCGCCGCCTGGCAGGCCGGCTCGCTGCGTGTCGGGCTGATGCTCTCGGGCGGTTTCGTGCTCACGGCGTTCGTGCTGCAGCTTGCGGGCGCGGCGCTCGTGCGCGCGGTCCAGCCGCTCCGTCACGCCCGCTCGTTCGCGCTGCGTCAGGCCGTGCTGCACGTCGCGCGACCCGGCAACCAGACCCGGGTCATCCTGCTTGCCGTCGGCCTCGGCACCTTCTTCATCCTCGGCGTTCGCAGCCTGCAGGCGAACCTGCTCGACCAGTTCGAGCTCCAGGTCGGCGAGGACGCGCCCGACATGTTCCTCATCGACATCCAGGGCGACCAGCGCCAGGCGCTCTCCGCGTTCATCGACGAGCGCAACGCTCAGGACGGCCCGCCCAGGCTGATTCCCGTGCTGCGCGCACGCGTCGTGGGGGTCAAAGGCGAGCAGGTGAACCTCGAACGATACGAGGACGTGCGCGGGCGAGGGTCGCTTTCACGCGAATACACCATCACCTACCGTCCGGCGCTCGCGGCGAACGAGTCGGTGATCGCCGGCCAATGGTGGGGAAGCGACCAGTTCCGCACGCCGCAAGTGTCGATCGAGGAAAGCATCCGCGACCGCTTCCGCATCCAGGTTGGCGACGAGATGCGTTTCGACGTGCTCGGCCGCATCGTCACCGCGAAGGTGGCGAGCGTGCGGCGCGTCAACTGGCGGGACATCCGCGCCGGCGGGTTCATGTTCGTGTTCCGTCCGGGAACCTTCGACACGGCGCCGCACACGTTCATCTCCGCTCTTCGCGGGCCGTCGCAGCCCGAGGCACGCGCGCGCATGCAGGCGGAGCTCGTGAACGCCTACCCGAACGTTTCGGTGATCGACCTGCGCGAGGTGCTCGACACCATTCGCGCCGTGGTCAACAACGTGACCCTCGCGGTCACAGTGGTTGGCGCACTCGTGCTTCTGAGCGGCGCGCTCATCCTCATCGGCGCGGTCTCGATGACCAAGTTCCGCCGCGTCTACGAGGCAGCCATCCTCAAGACGCTCGGCGCGAGCAGCCGCCTCATCGCGACGATGCTGCTGCTCGAGTATGGCGTGCTCGGTGCCATTGCCGGCACCGTG
>Ga0307410_10001567_pt1 | contig 10452 bp, 5 predicted proteins | sample 322Ometagenome_3_FD_203707 | JGI IMG/M metagenome (GOLD analysis project Ga0307410, IMG submission 203707) | Maize rhizosphere microbial communities from greenhouse at UC Davis, California, United States - 322HYB-O-3 | ecosystem: Host-associated > Plants > Roots > Rhizosphere > Soil | place...
AGGTGCACCCAGGCGTGGGCGAATCGCGCTGCCACATAACCCCAGGCAAGAACCAGGCCCGGCGTCCCGGTGGCCCCGGCCACCAGGGCGGCCAGGCAGCCCGCATAGAAAAGAGTGGGCACCTCGAACAGGTTGGCGAAGTGCCGCGTGGGCTTGGCGAGATATTCCTGCTCCACCGGGGAACCGGCGAACACCCGGAAGTAACTCACCGGCGTGTGGCCCTCGCGCACCGAGCGGATTCGTGCCCGGAACAAGACCACGGCGACCCCAAAGGTCAGCAGAACCATCGCCGCCATCGGGTAGACCAGTCGGAAATCGGACATGGATTGCCTCGCCTTCAACTCAACCAGGGGAAAACAATGGGTAGTCGCAATTCGATCTTTTACGCCGGGGCCATCGCGGCCCTGCTCGGGGCGGGTAGTTTGATGGCGCACGACGGGGACGACAACGACCGCGGCCGGGAACGCAGCCGGTTCCTCGTGAGCGCCGACCTGATCGGGTACCAGGAAGTGCCGGCCCTCTCCACCACGGCCAAGGGCCACTTTCGCGCCTGGATCGACACCCGGTCGAACACCATCAACTGGAGGCTGAGCTATGACGCGCTGGAAGGTTCGGTGACGCAATCACACGTGCACTTCGGCCAGAGGAGCGTGAACGGCGGCATCAGCTTCTTCCTGTGCTCGAACCTTGGTAACGGTCCCACGGGGACCCAGGCCTGTCCGGCACCGCCGGCCGAGATCAGCGGCGTCATCACGCCGGACCTGGTCATCGGGCCCGGGCCCACGGGCACGCCGCCGGCCGGTGGCCAGGGCATCGAAGTCGGGGCATTCGATGAAATCGCGGCGGCCATCCGCGACGGCGTGGCCTACGCGAACGTCCATTCGAGCAAGTGGCCGGGAGGTGAAATCCGCGGCCAGCTGCACGATTGACAGCGTAGTCATGTCACCCGGCCCGCGCTCCAGGGGGTGCGGGCCGGGGATTTGCGTACAAATTCCTGCTGAAAAAGTCGCCACCGGACAGCAAATCCTGTACCGTCCACGGCGGCTTGCTGATCCTTGGTTGATGCGACCCCGTATTCACGGCGTCGAAACTTCAAAGAATTCGCGAAGCACCAGCCGGCAGGGCTGAGAGCCTGCCACCCTGTCTCTTAATTTTGTGAGTTGTTTTGTGACGAAACTTTACGTTGGAAATCTGCCTTTTAATGCCACCGAAGACCAGGTGCGCACCCACTTCGCCGCCCACGGCACCGTCGACAAGGTGTCGCTGGTGAACGATCGCGAAACCGGACGCCCCCGTGGCTTCGGCTTCGTCGAAATGCCGAGCGCCGATGCCCAGCGCGCCATGCAGGCGCTCGACGGCAAGGACTTCGGCGGTCGTCCGCTGAAGGTCAACGAAGCCCAGGAGCGCGATCGTGGTGCCCCGCGTGGCAACTTCGGTGGTGGTGGTGGCGGCCGCGGCCGTTACTAAGATCATCGAATAGATCGACTTGGATCGGCGGCGTCTTCGGACGCCGCCTTTTTTTTTGCCCTGACTACTCGGCCAGCAGCGCGCGGCCGATCCCCACCACCGCCTCGGCATCGACGTCGTAGAGCTCGGCGCGCAGGCGCCCTTGTTTGTCGAGCGCGTACACCCGCGTCGAGTGCTGCACGAGATAGGCGCCGTCCTTCGGCGGATCCTTGAAGAACGGCGCCGAAAACTTCAGCGCCAGGTTGCGCACCTCGCCGGCCGGCGCGGTCAACCCGACGAAATCCGGTGAGAAGCGGCCGAGAAATGCTTTCAGCACCGCGGGGGTGTCGCGCTCGCCGTCGACGGTGATCAACACCACGCGCACGCCGGCGAGCTGCTTCGGTTGCGCGCGCTGGATCATGGCCAGCCTTTGCAGCGTCGTCGGGCAGATCTCGGGACAATGCGTGAAGCCGAAGAAGACGAAGACCGGCGCGCCGGCGAGATCGGCGAGGCGCGCGGGCTTGCCGTCCTGGTCGGTCATCGCGAGGTCACCGACCAGGCGCGGCTCGACGCTCATCACCCGCTCGAAGGCCGGCAAGGGCTTCGGCGTGCTCGCGGCCGCGCAGGCCACGAGACACACCAGCAAAGCACCGAGTACCGGCTTCATGGTCACTGCGTCCGGATGTTCACGATGGACGAGCGGTTGCTCGTATTACCGGCCGCGTCGTAGGCGCGCACGTTGTAGTAGTAGCGGGTGCGTGCGCGCGCCGTGGTGTCGGTCCAGGTACGGGTACCGGCCGTGGTGCGCGCGACTTCCGAACCGGAGCCGCCACTGGTCGAGCGGTAGACGATGTAGCCCGCGACGCCGACGTTGTCCGTCGACGCGGTCCACGCCAGGCGCGGATCGCCATTCGACAGCGCCACGCTCAGGCTCGGCGTCGACGGCGCCTGCGACGGCGTCACCGATCGCAGGCTGGTCAGCGTGCTGGTGTTGCCGGCCGCGTCGTAGGCCTTGACCGAGTAGGTGTAGCGCACTTTTTCCTGGAAGGCATTGTCGGTCCAGCTGCGGACGCCCGGGGTGGTACGGGCGACCTCACTACCCTGCGTGCCATTGGTGGAGCGGTACACGATGTAGCCCGCCACGCCGACGTTGTCGGTCGACGCACTCCAGGTCAGCACCGGCCGGCCGCTGCTGGCCGAGGCCGAGAAACTGCCGGGCCGGGTCGGCGCGCTGGTGTCGCGCACCGTGATGCTCCAGGTGAACGATTGCGAGGCCGTGTATTCGGCATCGCGCGCGGTCGCGGTGACGTTGAAGTTGCCCGCCGCGGTCGGTGTGCCGCTGATGACACCCGTCGCGGTGTTGATCGCCAGGCCGTTCGGCAGCCCGCCGGCGCCGTAGGTCAGCGTGTTGCCGTCGGGGTCGCTGGCGCTCAGTGCCAGGGTCACCGCGGTGCCGGTGAAGCCACTGCGATTGCCCGGATTGGCGAGCACCGGCGGATGGTTCGGCGTCGGCGCGCTGCTCTCCTGCGCGCCGATCTGCTGCACGTAGGCCACCAGGTTGGCGACGTCCGTGGCGCCGAGGCTGATGCCGTCGTGCGCGGCGAGTGCGTCGGCCAGCGTGGGCGCGGAGCCGTCGTGTAGATAGGGTGCCGTCACCCAGGCATCGCGCAGCGTGGGCACGTCGATGCCGGTGAGCGGGCCGCCGAGGCGGCTGCCGCTCGCGGGCTTGAGCGTGCCGATGTCCTGCAGGTTGGCCGCCGCGCTGTTGGTGAACGCCGTACCGGCGTGGCATTGCGCGCAGTTCGCCGTGCGGAACACCTGGCGGCCCGCCACCGCGGCGGCGGTCAGCGTGCCGTCGTCGTTGCGATACGGGCTGTTCGCGAAAGTATCGAGCGAAGCCACGTAGGCCGCGAGCGCGTCGAGGTCGGCGGAGAGACCCGTCTTGCGATCGCCCAGCGTGGTCGAGCGCGTACCCGCATTGAAATCGGCATCGGCCATCAGGCCGGTGCCGCCGGCCAGCGCACGGATCTGTCCCTCGAAGTCCTGCAGTTCGTCGAAGTTGCCCGACCAGTGCAGGAAGCCCTGCCCGGCCGCGCGGCCGCGCAGGTTCACGGTGTTGCGCAGGCCCTCACCCATGCCGGTGAGATCCCAGGTGCGGCCGTCATCGCCGCCGTCGTTGTGGCACGAGGCGCAGCTCATGTAGGCGTCGCGCGCCAGTCGCGTGTCGCGCGCGTCGTAGAAGAACTGCTTGCCCTTGAGCACCTGCGCGCCCAGCGCCTCGGTGGTCACGGCTGGCAGTGTCGCCACCGCGGGGATGTTGGACTCGCCGAGCGTCAGCAGCCGCGACACGTCGAAGACACCCACGCTGCGATCCATGAAATTGTTCACGTACAGGCGGCGGCCGTCGCCGGACATTGCCAGGCCCTGCGGCGCGCGGCCCACGTTGAAGCGGAAGATCTCGTACCAGCCCTGCACGTCCACCACGGCCACTTGGCGGCTGGTCTCCAGCGCCACGAACAGGTAGTTGCCGTACGGATCGAAAACCGCGGCACTGGCCACGCTCGCATTGTCGAGGTCGACGCGCGCGCCGAGGTTCTCGAGGCCGGTGGTGAGGTCGAGGCGCGAGGCGATGGCGCGCACCGTGTTCTGGAAGTTGAGGTTGGCGCCATTGCGCGCCGTGCCGCGCCGCACGTTGTCCTGCTTGGACGGCACCCAGGCCGTGAGCCCGTCCGGCGAGATGGCCATGGCGCCCAGGTAGTTGGGAATGCCGCTGCCCTGGATCTCGAAATCCTCGAGGTCACTGTGATGCAAGGTGAGCGTGCGGGCCACCGTCATGCTGCCCGCGGAGACTTCGACCACCTCGCCACCCGCGTCGCCCGGCTGCACGAGCACGGTGCTCTCGCCCGGCAGCGGGCGCGTGACGAAGCGCGAGACGTACACGCGGGTGCCTGCGGAATCGATCGCGACGTGACGCACGTTGCCGCCGACGTCGACGCTGCCCAGCACCGCGCCGCTGACGGCGTCGAGCTTGAGCAACACACCGCGCGCCTCGAGCGCCACATAGGCCACGCCGCCCGCGGGCGCGAACGCGAGACCGAAGGGCTGCGAGGCAAACGGCAGCGACAGCGTCTGCGCGACGCTCAGCGACGAGGGGTTGATGATGCTGATGGTCGCCGCGTGCTTGTTGGCCACCCAGACACTGCCGTTCGGGGCCACGGCCAGCGTGCGCGGACCCGCGCCCACGGTGATCTCGGCGATGCGCGTGTTGGTGGCCGCATTGAACACCGACACCGAGTTGTTGTCCTGGTTGGCCACCCAGACGCGTCCGCCGGAGCTCGCGTCGAACACGATGTTGCTCGACATGGCGGGCTTGGCAGGCGTCAGCGGCAGGTGGATCACCTGCGTGGTGGTCTGCGACTGCGCCGGGCTGCCCTCCGACAGCGCGGTCACGGTCACGTAGTAGATGCCCGGCCTGGTGAACGTGTGCGTGATGGCCGGCGAGCTCGAGGGCGCGGAATTGGGCGAGCCGTCGTCGAAGAACCAGCTGTACAACACGTCACTGCCGTTGCGCGCGGTGGCCGTGTAGCTCACCGTCGCCCCGGTCGGCTGCGGCGTTGCCGCCGGCAGCGGATCCAGCGCGAACGGCGGCCGGGTGGTGATCGACCAGCTGAAGTTCACGGTGGCGCTCACGGTGCCGTCGAAGGCCGACAGGCCCACCGTGTATTCGCCGATGGTGGTCGGCGTGCCCGTGATGCGGCCGGTGGCCGTGTTCACGCTCAGGCCATCGGGCAGTCCGATGGCGCTGAACGTGAGCGCATTGCCGTCGGCATCCGCGGCGGTGATGGGCAGATCGACCAGCGTGTCCACCGTGCTCGACTGGCTGCCGGGGTTCGACAGGTTCGGCGGCGAGTTGACGAAGGTGGCCGAGGCCTGGCGGCATTGCAGCCCGACGTTGTCCATCCAGCTGCCCGAGCGGCCATAGAGCGCGAATCCGGGGTTGCCGGAGTCGCAGCGCCACGGGCCCTGCGCCGTGCCGGTGTTCGGGCCGACGGCGCCGAGGAAGGTGCCGGTGCCGGTGAGCTTGCCCGCCGACGTCAGCGGCCGGCACTCGAAATCCAGCTGGTTGACATACGAACTGAAGCGCCCGCGGAAGCCGCTGATGGCCTGGTTCACCGGGCACATCTTCGAGTAGCCAGCCGTGCCGGCGCCGCCGGCGATGCCGCGCTCGACGGGTGCGCCGATCCACTGGCCGCCCTGGTTCACGCGTACGCACAACGGGCCGACCTGGTTCACGTACGTGGCGGTGCTGCCGCGCACGCCGACCAGCACTTCCTGGGTGTCGCAGGCCAGCGTGAACGGTCCGCCGCCCGCTCCACCCACGGCCGGCGTGAAGTCCGAGGCCGGCGGCTCGGTGGTGGTGATGCCCACGCGCACCACGCGCGCCACCGAGGGCACGCCCTGCGCGTTCAGCACGAACAGCATGTAATAACCCGGCGGCAGGTCGCCGGCACGCGAAGGCAGCTGCACGTCGAGCAGCGCGCCGTTGGCGCTGAACGGCAATTGCAGGTAACGCTGGTCCATGTTGAAGCTGTGCGTGGTCGAGCCCGTCTTGATGAACGAGACGCGCGACACGCTGCCGCTGACTCCGACCTGGAAACGATCGCCGGGCATGACGGTGTCCGGCGCCGAGGTGATCTCGGGCCGCGCCGCGCGCGCACCGGTGGAGTCATACAGGTACGGTGGGTAGTAGAGCTCGGCGTTGAGGTTCTTCAGCGGCCCGGGCGCTCCGCCGCCCCCCACGAGCACCGTGGCATCGGGCAGCAACAGGCCGAAGGAGTGATACAGGCGGGCGTTGGTGCCCGTCGCTCCCTGCGTCCACGTGCCCGTGGCGGGATTCCAGATCTCGGCGATGTTGTTGACGCCGGAGAGCTGGTTTTCGACGGCGCTGCCGCCGGTGCCGAGCACGCGGCCATCGGGCAGCACCGTGGCCGAGACCCACTGGCGCTGCGTCGACATGGACTGGGTGGAGGTCACGACCGGCTGCGCTCCGTTGATGTCGATGACCAGCGCGGCGCTCGAGGCGCCGCCGGTCTGCAGGATGCGGCCCGGCTGGAACATCACGGCGCTGGCCGTCCAGCTGGTGGCGCCCGGCAACTGGCCCACGGTCGTCAGCAGGCCCGTGCCGGCGGTGGACACGTAGTACATCTTGCCGGTGTTGTCGAAGCCGAAGATGCGGCCGTCGGGCGCGAGGAAGTTGCGCGGGTACGTGGCGGAGTAGCCGCTGGTGTTCACGTTGGACAAGAGGCGCAACACGCCATTCGCGTCGCGGATCTCCGGACGGTCGGCGCCGCCGTTGCCGCCCTGGATGTAGGTCTCGCCGTTCAGCAGCGTGGTGGAGGTCGAATACCAGCGCGGCCGGTTGAGGTTGTTGCCGCGCGCCAGCGAATTGGTGGCCGTGGTGAACACGTTGGTGTTGTTGTTGCCGGTGTTGGTGGTGCCGCTGCCGGTCCAGTTGTCACCGCCGGAGAGGAACACGTTGCCGCTCTGCGGCAGCACGATCTGCGAGCTGCAGAAGATGTCGGTGCCCGTGCCGTTCGGCAGCGTGAGGTGACCACCGCCGCTGGCGCCGGCGATCGGATCCCACACGTCGTAGATGAAGTAGCCGGTCTGGTTGCCGTTGCCGTCGGTCCCGTAGGTGAGCACGCGGCCGTCGGGCGTGAGCACGGCATGTGCGGCGATCAGCGGCCAGTAGAACGGCTGCGACCAGGTGCCGCGGACATTGTCGGCGCTCGCCGCCGATGCGAAGACCACAAAGCAGAGCGCCGCCGTGAGGCGGTTGCGAATCGACATGGGGGACCCCGATTCTTTTTCTGGTGAGGCGGTGGCCCCATCAATGGGGCTCGTTATGCCGCCAGACTAGCAGAGCGAACGCGGCGCTTTGCGGACAAGGAACATAAGCGCCGACGATGCGGGGACCTGCTCCGGCGCGAGGTGCGGCGCCGGTGCGGAGAAGTTCACAGTTTGCTACGGCTGGAGCACCCACGTGGTAACGCTGTTCGCCGGCATCGTGTACTGGAAGGCGTTGCCCGCGATCGCCACGTCGGGCTGCGCCTGCGGCTGGCCCAGCGGGCTGGCAGCCGTGAGCTGGTACACCTTGGCCACGTGGAACTGCGCGCCGTGCGTGACCGCGACCGCGACCGTCTGGGCGGCGTCGTCCTTGTTGATGCATACCACGACCATGCGATTCGCATTGCCCGCGTCGACGCTGGCATACACCGAGGTCCTGGCCGTGTCGCTGGTCGTCGCGCGGATGCTGGTGTCACCGAAGCTGCCGTGGGCGCCGTCGAAGTTGCGATACATGTCGAAGGCGCCGTAGATGAAACTGTTGTTCGACACCAGCCGCCACAACGTGGCCGCGAACAGGCCCTCGCGCCCGAACACGCCGAGCGCATCGGCCTGGGCGATGGCGCCGGAGATGTGGTTGGCGGCGCCGTAGTTGTACTCGGTGATCGCCAATTTCGTGCCCGGGTACTGGGCGGCGATCTTGTCCTTCAAGCGCGGCAGCAGGCGGATCGGCCCGTTGGTGCTGAACTGCGCGATCCAGCTGTTCTCGGTGTACGTGGTGTCCCAGAGACTGCGCGGCGCCTGCTTGCGCGCGGCCACCACGGCGGCGTCGATCTCCTCGCCGGTGATGCGGCAGCCGTCCATCGGGTTCGCGACGCAGGTGCCCCGTGCCTCCGGGTACCAGTGCACGTCGAGCACGTCGACCAGGCGGTGGCCGGTCGCGGTTTCGGCGCTCTTCATCTGCGCCAGGTAGAACTCGAGGAAGTCGCGATCGTTGGCGTCGCTGGCGTCCTGGAAGCGGATCATGCCCTGCCAGCCGTAGTTCACCGGGCCGAAGATCAGCGCGGTGGGATTCACGTCCTTGGCGGCATCGGCGTAGTCGGTGGTTCGCTGCACCATCTCGGCGTAGGTCGCGGTCTGGCCCGACTGGGTCGACGGATTGGAGTCGCCGCGCAGGCGCGCGTGCGTGGACTGCCACAGGTCCGGCTCGTTATCGAGACTGATCCAGAGAGGATTGCTGGTGGCGGCGAAGGCGCCCGGGTACTGCTGGTCGAGGAAGTGCACGTATTCGTCCTGGTAGACGAAGGCGTCGCCGGTGTCCGGCGTGGTCGTGAACGCGCTGCCCTTGCGCGGCAGGCTCTGCTTGAAACGCGTGGCGAGGTAGTTGGGCGCCGGGTTGGCGGCGGTGCCGGCGACGTCACCGTCGCCATTCTTGTCGGCCGACACGTAGCCGATGAGCGGCATGGTCACGATCATCGCGGCGCCGGCGTTGCGCGCGGCCTCCAGGCCGGGGGCCACCGCGCCATTCGGCGTGTTGCCGCCGCCGAGGAAGTTGTCGTTCTGGTTGTGGTAATCGGCGCCCGCATTGCTGGCGTTGGTCTCCCAGTTGTAGGCGGTCATGCGGTTGCCGCCGGAGCGCGACAGCGTGAGATTGCCGGGGCGCTGCGCCGGATCCCAGCCGTTCATGCCGTAGATGAAACGCGAAATGGGATGCGCGTCCTGCGAGCTGTCGATGGTGAACGTGACGCTGGCTGTCGCCGGCGGTGCCGTGATCGCGAAGCCCGAGCTCGTGGCCTCGGTGATGCCCGTGGCCGTGAAGCGCAGCTGGTAGTTCGTGCCGGCGAGGCTCACGCCGAGATCGGTGAAGGTGGCCACGCCCGCCGCGGCGGTGGCCGTCGTGGTGCCGGTGAGTTGCGCGCCGGCCGTGCCCGTGCCGGAGACCAGCGCGGCGGTCACCACCGTGCCGTTGTCCGCGGTATCGGTGCTGCCATTGCTGCGCACGTGCACCACCGGCTGCGTGGCGAAGGCCGTGGCCTGCACCGACCCCACGGGCTGCGTCGCGACGAACAGCGTCTTCTGCGGTGGCGGAGCCGGTGTGGGTGTGGGCGCACCGCCGCCGCCGCCGCCACAGCCGGCTAACAACCCCAGCGCGACGATGAGCCCGCCGCGCGCGTTACCCGTGACTCGCACGTGAACCCCGGTTGGTCAGGGCCTGGCCGCCGGGGCGGCCGGCGTCGGTGCGGAACCGGCCGGCGCCGTGGCCGCCGCCTTCGCGGCCGCCGCGAAATCGCCGGCCTTCATGACCACGAACCTGGCCGGGTCGATGTACTTCGCGAGCGCCGCGCGGATCTGCTCGCCGGTCAGGGCCTGCACCTTTTGCTCGAGCTCGGCGTCCCAGGCGAACGTGCGGCCGATGAACTGGTAGTGCTGCAACTTGCTCGCCAGGCCACCGTCCTGCGAGCGCTCCACGTTGCGCCCCTGGATCCAGCCCGACTTGGCCTGCGCGATCTCGTCGGCGGTGAAACCCTCGGTCAGCGCCCTGGTCATCTCCTCCTTGAACGCCTGCTCGAGCTTCGCCAGGTTCTGCGGCGCATAGATCGCGAACACGCTGAAGCTGCCCGCCTTGTCCAGTTCATCGGCGGTGAGCTGCGAACCCACGCCGTAGCTCAGCCCTTCCTTGACGCGGATGCGCGTCAGCAGGCGCGAGTTCAGGAATCCGCCGCCCAGCATGTAGTTGCCGAACATCAGCGCCGGGTAGTCCGGGTCGTCGTCGCGGATGTTCAGGTTCATGCCGGCGATGTAGATGGCCTGCGCCTTGTCGGGAGTCTCGAAGGTCCTGGTCTGGGCCGGCACGTCGAAGTATTGGTTCGCGCCGCGCGTGAACGGCTGCGGAGCTTTCCAGCTGCCGAACAACTCGCCCACCTGCTTCTCGAAGGCCGCGGCGTCGAAGTCGCCCACGGCCGAGAACTGCGCCGGCGATGCGCCGAAGAAGTCGCGGTGGAACTTCTGCACCTGCTCACGCGTGACCGCCTTGATGTTGGCGATGCCCTCGTCGATGCCGTCCGGGTAGCGGATGTCGCCCTTGGGGTAGAGCTTGGTCGCCTTCTGGTAGGCCGTCGAGGCGATGGCGCCGGGATCGCTGCGCTGCTGTTCGATGCCGGC
>Ga0307410_10001568_pt1 | contig 10450 bp, 12 predicted proteins | sample 322Ometagenome_3_FD_203707 | JGI IMG/M metagenome (GOLD analysis project Ga0307410, IMG submission 203707) | Maize rhizosphere microbial communities from greenhouse at UC Davis, California, United States - 322HYB-O-3 | ecosystem: Host-associated > Plants > Roots > Rhizosphere > Soil | place...
TCGCTCGCGAGCGCGTAGCGGCGATCAAGCGCGCTCAGCCGAAGGGGAGCTCCGGGCTCAGCCCGGTTATCCAGGAGCAGATTCGCGCCAACAATCAGCTGATCGCTCAATTGCAGGCATCGCGGGATGGCGCCGTCGCCCGTGCGAACGCCGCGCTCGCCGGTCAGTCCAAGGCTCCTGCGATCCTCGAACGGGCAATGCAGCTGGAGAGCCAGGCGAGCAATCTGCGCGAACAGTATAACGACGTCTCGGCCAACCTGCTGAAGGCGCAGAGCAGCGCTCGCCTGGCCAACGAGCAGCGCGCCGAACGGCTGTCGCTCGTCGACCCGCCCAGCCTTCCCGATTCGCCGCACTGGCCCAATCGCCCGCTCGTCATACTCGGTGGCGCTGCCGCGGGCATCGGCCTGGGGCTGCTGCTCGCGCTGCTCGTCGAGCTTCTGAACCGTCCGATGCGCAGCCCGAACCAGCTGAACGCGATGGGCTTACCGGTTTTGGGCGTGGTACCAATTCTTCAGACAAATGCGCGTAAGAAGCGCTTTGCCTTCCTGAGGAAGAAGAGAGCGCAGCAATTTGCATAACCCTCTTCACCAGGCGTCCGGAGAGCCTCAGTTGAGCGAACCGCCTACGACGCTCTCGACCATTGCGATGACCGGCCTCGACCGTGCCATCGAGATCCCGTGGGATTCCGCGATGGCCAAGTCGCGCGGAATCTTCGGTTTCGACAGCATGGATGCGCGCTCCCGCAGCTTCAACCTCATCCGCTCGCGCCTGATCGAGTTGCAGGTGAAGCGCGGCTGGCGGATGGTGGGTGTCGTTTCGGCGACTCCGAACGTCGGCAAGTCCTTTATCTCGGCGAATGTCGCCGCGGCGCTCAGCCGCGATCCGCGTTACCAGACCTACGTCCTCGATCTCGACCTGAGGCGCGGCTCGCTCAGCGGGTTTTTCGGGCTGGTGCCGGAGAGGGGTGTGCGCGACTATCTCGACGGAGTTCCAGGTACGGGGGGTCCCGACACCTTCCGGCTGGAGGGCGAGCGGCTGGTGATCATGCCGACGACGTCGGGCCGTACGCACTCGGCCGAGCTGCTCGCCTCCGACCGGGCGCAAACGCTCCTCCGGTCCATGCGCGTCTCCGACGAGAAAAACCTGTTCATCTGCGATTTGCCGCCCGTCTTCGCCAATGACGACGCGGCGACCGTCATGGCACGGCTGGACGCCTACATAGTTGTCGCCGAGGAGGGTAAGACAAAGCAGCGCGAGGTTTCGGACGCGGTCGGGCTGCTCGGCGAGTCGAGGCTCGCAGGCGTCATCCTCAACAAGTACCGCGGGGGCGTCGTCAGCGAAGGCTATGGCGTCGACGATTATTACGCCGTCGGCTACGGAACCGCCGAGCCCGGCACCAAATAATCCGGCTGTTCCTTACTTCTTCGCCGGCGGAGCGAAACCGGACTTGTAGTCGACTTTCGCGGCCTGCCGCAGCGACTTCAGCCGGTCCTGCATCAGCTTGGCCGCCTGCGCCCGGCGCATAGCGGCGACGGCGACCGGGCGAGCCTGGTCGCCCGTGATCGCTGCAGGCTCACGCGACGTTACGACGCTCGCGATCGCCAGATTGCCGACCGGGATAATGAATGGCTCGCCGGGGTCCATGGTGAGGAGCCGGCCGTAAAGATCGTGCGGGATCACCGCTGTATCCAGCCGGTTCTTCTGGCGGTTGAACGCGATGCCGGCTTCGCCCAAGACTTTGGCCACCTCGTCGAGCGATTTTGCCGCTTCGAGCTTGGCCTTCACAGCCTCGTCCGTCGGCATTGTGAAGCGGAGCTGATCGAGGTTCCACTGTTCGCGATTGGCGAACATCTCGGGCCGGCTTGCTTCGAAACGCTGTATCTCGGGATCCGACGGGAGCTTCGTCGTATCGATCTGCCGCGAAGCGAACATGTTGATGAGCAAATCCTCGTTCATGCGCCGCTGCCGGTTCAGGAACTCGGGCGATTTGTCGAGGCCGTCCTTCTTCGCCTGTTGCGCGAGGAGGCGGCGGTCGATCATCTGCTGCAGCACGCGGTTGCGGGCCTGGTCCTTCTCCATACCGGGCGGAATCTTTGCATTCTGCAGTTCCGCGTTCAGCTCGGCCGCGGTGATCTCCTCACCATTGACGATCGCGACCGTCTGCCCTTCCGCCTTCTTGTTGCAGGCCGAAACGACCAGCGCCAAGGCGAGGGCGAAGATGATTCTGGAACGCACGCGGGACCCCCGACTATTTGAAAATCTCTTAGCTTCAGTCATAGCATGGAAAATTACCCATGCCACGGGTCTGGGAGGGGTCATTGGAAACTGTCTACGACTGGGTCACAGTCGCGATATTCGCCGGATTGGTCGTGCTTTTCATGCAGCGCTCGATGTCGGACCAGGTGCAGCACGAGAACGATTCGCTGTGGCTCTATCTCGGCGCGGGGCTCGGCTGCGCGGTTTCGAACTATATCGGAAACAAGGGAATGCACGTGATCGCGGTGCCGCTGATCATCGCCACCCTCGCGTTCATCTGGTACTTCCTGCGGCCGTTCAGCTCCTGGCCGAAAAGCTGAACCTCAGGCGATAAAGACGCGCCGGATGTCGGGCGTCATGGAGCCGAGCATTTCCCGGATAAACTCGTCTATCGAGGCGAGCGCGGCTCGGCGGTCGTTGCTGATCGTCGAGACGCGCACCATGACAGCGTCCGGGATCCGGCCTTTCAGATTGTCCACGGCGACGGCGAGACGCTGTTCGCGCCAGCTGGTCGGCAAGTGGTCGCCGATGCGGGTCCAGTAGAGCAGTTGTTCGGTTCGCGCCCCGTTGGACGCGGCCATGCTCATCGTCGGGACCTCCCGGCCGGGTAGCTTGATCGCGTGCGGGACGACGTCGGACAAGGCATAGCCGCCGGCATTGTAGCAAATCTCCGGCCGATGGATCTGGAGGATGCCGGTCTGGCTGCCGCTTTGCGCGACAAGCACCATCATCGTCGAGCCGTCCTCGCCCTCATAAACGCGCGTGAGCAGCTGGCTGTACAGCGCACGCGAAAGCTGGTCCTCCGGCGGAACGACCAGACCGCTGGTCGAAACGAAGGTCCACTGGCCGATCTTCTCCGGCAGGATGTCCTCGAGCTTCCTCTTCCCGAGATAGTCGACGTGGGTGCTGGGCTGTCGAGCCGCCGCGACGCCGGCAGCGCCGGCAAATACGAGCCCAAGAGCGAATTTGCGCCTGGTCAGCATCATTCGGGTACGTTCCGGGTCGGTCATTCGGCGGCTCGTCCGGTTCGGAGGTGCAGGAGGCGCGTGAACAGGCTGTCGATCACGAAAACCGTGATCAGCGCGACCGCGAACATCGTCAGCCCCGCAAAATCGTGGAGGAAGCCCTGGGCCGCGGATTCGCCGAGATAGTAGGTGATGAGGATCAGGATCAGCACGCGCACGAAGTTCGAGAAGATGGCGATCGGAATGACTGACAATGCGATGACGACGAACGACAGGAAGTTCGTGCGATGCCTCAGATAGCCATAGAACAGGCAGATGGCGCCGAGGCTGATGATCGAGTTCAAGCCGGCGCATGCGGCCGCGACCAGCAACTCATACTGCGCGATCTGGATCGTCACGCCCGAGCTGGCGATCGGATAGCCGAGCGCATAGAGCAGCGCGACGGCCCATTGCGAGATTGCGATCTTGATCGGCTGGGTAATGGCCGCAACGACGGAATCCGGCGGCGGAAGCGCCAGCGCGAGGTAAAGCAGCGGGAACCAGATGGACCGGATCACCGCGCCGCCGAAGAGCAGATAGCCGCCCGTGATCAGTGCGCCGTACATCGCCAGCGCCTCGATCTCGAGGATGCCGGTGATGCGCGCGACGATGTAAATGCTCAGGAGGCCCGCAAGGACGATGCCGCCGATGACGGCGTTTCCGGGTCGCCGTTCGGCAGGGCTGCCCTTGAGCTCGCGCCACAGCAGCCAGACGCCGGTCGCCAGCACGATCGGTCCGTGCCCGCCCTGTTCGGTGGTCCAGTTGAACTGGCCCACCTGGAACATTGTCGGCAGCACGATGATCGCGGCGCCGATGATCACCGCCAGATCGGCTAGGCTGATGGACCGGAACAGGCTGCTCTGGGGCTTCGCCTTGGCTTGCAGCAAAAGGAAACCCCCGATCTCAAGGATAAGCGACACGCGAATTATGCGGTGAAAAGGCTAAACCTACTCTAAATCGGCTGCAAGCTACTGGATTGTGAAGAATGAAGGCGGGAAAGACATCATGACGGCGCTGATCGCGATTCTCCTGGCGCCGTTTGCCCTCCTCACCACCTTCTTTGCCGTCGAAGTGCTGGCCGGCCTTTCCGCGACACGGACAGCGCGACGGAGCCGTACCACCGCTTCAGCCGTAATCGTGGTTCCGGCGCACGACGAGGAGCCGGTGATCGCCGCCACGCTGGAGCGCCTCAGGGAAGCAGCCGGTGACGACACGCGCATCCTGGTCGTCGCCGACAATTGCACGGACTCGACTGCGAAACGCGCCCGGATGCCGGGCGTGGAGGTGGTCGAGCGGAACGACCCGAAGCTGCGCGGAAAAGGCCACGCGCTCGCCTTCGCGGTGGACCGCCTGGCCGCGACGCCGCCCGACGTCCTCGTCGTGCTGGATGCCGATTGCACGATCGACGGTCCAAGCCTTCGGGCGCTGGTCGAAAGTGCTGCGGCGACGGGCAGACCGTCGCAGGCGATCAACCTTCTGAGCCCCGACCGCGACGCCTCGCCGCTGGTGCAGCTTTCCACCTTCGCCTTCATGCTCAAGAACCTCGTCCGACAGCGCGGATTGCAGCGGCTTGCAGGGCGGGTTCACCTGACCGGGACCGGAATGGCGATGCCGTTCCGGATGTTCCGCGCGTCGGCGCAGGTGCGATCGAGCATCGTCGAAGATTTGGCGCTCGGGCTGGAGCTGGCGGAGCAGGGCCATGCGCCGCTGCTCGTCGAGGACGCGTTCGTCTGGAGCGGCGGCAGCAGCGAGCAGGGCACGTTGGTCCAGCGCCGCCGCTGGGAGGGCGGCTTCCTCGCCACCGCCGCCCGTTACGGTCCGAAGACGATCTTGCGGGGCAGCATCCTTGCGGGACTAGACTTGCTGATTCCGCCGCTCGCCCTCTTCGCTGTGCTCAATCTCGTTGCGCTGGCCGGTGCAGCGGTCCTGGCCTGGGAATTCGATGCGGCATGGTGGCCGATCGGCGTGCAGGCTCTTCTACTTGCCGGTGCCGCAGTCGCGGTCCTTGCGGCGTGGCTTCGCGAAGGACGGCGGTTCGTGTCGCTGAGCGTGCTCGCGCGGATTCCGCTCTATGTCCTGTGGAAGCTGCCCATGTACCTGGGCTTCGCGCGCCGCGGCGCTCCGGACGAATGGCTGAGAACCGGCCGCTGAACTAGCTGCTCGCGATGGCGATGTAGACGGAGATGGCGATCGCCAGCACCGACAGCCCCAGCGCCTCGCGAAACCCGAAAGACAAGCGGGCGCGGCTCATTTCCCGGCCGCCTGCTCGAATAGTCGCGAGAGGACCGCGGCTGATTTTCGCACGTCGAATTCGTCCGTGACCTTCCGTTTTCCATGATCGGCGAGCGCCGCGTAGAGCGCCTTTTCCGCGAGAAGCCGCTCTATGCAGCCGGCGAGATCGTCCCAATCCGATGGCGCGAAGAGGAGCCCGCCCACCCCGTCCTCGACTAGCTCGGGAATGCCCGCGACCCGGCTCGCGATGACCGGGACCCCGAGTGCCATGGCTTCCATCAGCACGATGGGAAGGCCTTCCATGAAGCTCGGAAGAACGAGGATGTCGCTGCGGGCGATCTCTGCCAACGTCTCTCCTTCGGTCAAGCGTCCGAGGAAGGTAAGGCGGTCGGCGAGCCCCAGATCGGAGGCGAGCGCCTCGAGAGCCTGTCGGTCGGGCCCGTCGCCGACGAGCCGCAGTTTCAAATCGCTGTGTCGTTCACGCAGTTCCGCAAAGGCGTGCAGCAGTCCCGCCTGCCCCTTTTCCGGCGACAAGCGTCCGACGCAGATCAGCGTCCTTGAATTTGTGCCTTCCGGTTCGCGGAGCGGAAGCCGGTCGAACGGCACGCCGCAACGAACGACATGCATCTTTTCCCACTGCCGCTGAGCGACGAGGCGCATGCCTTGCGCCCGCCCGAACCAGGACACGCAGACGACCAGGTTCGCGGCCTCGATCTTCCGGCCGAGCATGAGACCGGCCGGATAGTCGGTCTCCGAAATGCCGTGCATCGTGAAGCTCCAGCGGATGCCCAGCATCTTCGTGGCGAGGAGTCCGACGGTCGCCGCGGAATTGGCGAAGTGATTGTGGAGATGCTCCACCTTGCGGCGCTCGAGCTCGCGAGCGAGCAGCACGCTTTCGGCGAAATGCGCGAAGGCGAGGAAAAGGCCGCGGGCCCCCGGAGCGCGATGTCCGAGCGCGAGGGCGAAGGTCCGAAGGTATCTCGCCGGGCGGGTGAACAAGGCGCCAAGGTGTGCCTCCACGAATGCGAACGGCGATTGCTTCAGGAGGTAGAAGGTCTTTCCGGCTTCGCTCCGGTCGGCTTCGCCTTCAACCTCGTTCGTGCCGGGCGAGCGGACGCTGAAGGTGTCGATTTCCTGGCCAAGCCCCCGAAGCGCTTCGATCTCGCGCCGGATGAAGGTGTGCGACGCCGCCGGATATTGGCTCGTGAGATAGGCCAGCCGCATCAGCCGAGACCCGCGATCGGGAAGAGCGAAGCGATGTCTCCCGTCAGTCCCGCCATTGAGAAAAGCTCCCTGGCGAATGGAATGACGATGAGGAAAAGGATGGTCAGGGCAAGGTCGTCTCGGCCGAAGCCGAGATGCGCACGCCGGCCGAACCACCACAAGGTGACGTAGCGGACGGCCTCGCCCACATTAAGAACGAGGACGGCGCCGAGCAGGCCGCCGTAATGAAAGGCGATTGGAATGCCGACCACGATTGTTGCGAGCTTCGCCCCGTTCGCGCTCGTCGTATAGGCCGGCTTGCGCAGGCCGAGCAGCAGCGAATCGTTCACGACGCAGAGGATCGCCAGCCAGACTCCGAGCAACAGGACCGGCAGGATGAGTCCGGCCGTTTCATACCTCTGGTCGTAAAGCAGGTTCACGACCGCGTCGGACATGGCGACGAAGCATCCGAGCCCGACTGCGACCAGCGCGAGCACCATCCTCCGGGCGTGCAGGAGCCTCGCCCTGATTTCCGGTGCGGTGGTGCGCATTGCCGCCACGCTCGGGAAGAGCACCATGTTGCTCGATCGGATGACGAGATTGCTCAGCATGTCGGAAAGCGAGCGGGCGATGGAGTAGATGCCCAGCTCGGTCAGCGAGATCAGCTTTGCGAAATAGAGCCGGTCGAAGTTCATCGCGGCGAAGTAGATGATAGACGACAGGAATATCCATTTGCCGAACACGAAGATCTCGCGGGCGCTCTCGCGGTCGATGATGAAGCGGTGGCGGGCGCCGGGGATGGTGAGATAGCTTCCGACCAGAGCGGCGGCGCTGGTGATGACCGAGCCGAGAACCAGCGCCCAGATGGTCGGAGTGACGAGCGCGAGCGCCACGTGCACGACAAGCGAGAAAGCGGCGACGATGACCTCCGCGCTGGTGCTCGGCCCGATCGTCTTCCGTTTCTGGAGCCGGGCCGAGCTGGTCGACTGAAACCCCAGGAAAACGAACGTGATCGCGATGACCGGCATGATCACCGCCAGCTGCGGCTGCTCGAAGAAGCTCGCGAACAGGCTGGACGCGAGGAAGAAAAATGCGCCCAGCGCAACGCCGCGGATGACCTTCAACGTCCAGGCGGTGTCGTAGAAGTCGGGCGTGTGGCCAGCCTTGTTGCTGATGATATTCTGGTTGATCCCGACGTCGGAAATCAGCTCCACGCCCGTCTTGATCGAGTTGACGATGAGCATCAGGCCGAAGAGCGGCGGCGACAGCAGACGGGCCAGAATCACGTTGTTAGCGAAGCGCAGGACCTGAACCAGTCCGAACGAGCCCGTCGCCCAGCCGATGCGGATCATCGTTGGGCGAGGGATGCTGCCGATCAGGGAACCGATGCGCGGGTTCAAGTCGATTGAACCAGCCGCTGCATGAAACCGATCATCTTGCTTACCCCATCCGCTCCGACGCGTTCAACTCATCACCATCGGAGCCGGGATGACAAGACGGCAATGCGATGGGAGCGCTTATGCGGAACCTCAGCCCTGGTCGCGAAGCACCATCTCGCCTTTGCGGATGACGATTTCGTCGATGTTCTCGAGGAACGGCTGGCCGAGCAATGAAACGGCCGCGCCCTCCACGACCACCGCCTTGACTCCATTTTCATGGATCCCATCGATCTGGATCGTATCGAGGTTCACATACTGGCCGCGGACGAACCCCGACGCGCCTTCGCCGAGCAGCTCATACCGATCGGGATCGAACTTGATTCCGACCTTGCGCGCGTCGTCCTCCGTCAGCGCGATCTCGCTCGCGCCGGTATCGACGAGGAAGCGGACGTCATGCCCGTTCACGCTGGCGGTGGCGTAAAAATGACGGTCCGAGCTCCGCTGGAGCGAAACCTCGATTCCCGGCGCGGAAGGCTCCGCCTTGTGCGTCGGCCAAAAGATTCCGACTGCGGCGCCGGCGACGAGCATGATCACGAGAAGACCGCGTTCGAGCATGGTCCCCGGATAGGCAGAAAATGGTTAACAGCAGCTAGCGCGCCGCCGCTGGAATCTAGATCGGGCGCTCACCCAGGACATTGCCGGCCTCGGAATAGCGGCAGACGAGAACATCCTCCTCGCGGCCCTTTTCCAATGCACAGCCGACAGCGCCGGTCCGCGACCAGATCAGCTGGGTATAGTGGCTGACATTCTCGACGCGCCCGTCGCGGCTGTTGTTGGGAAAGACGCCCGGCTTGAAGTCGCGCTTCTCGGCGCTCCACAGTCCGACCATCGCTTCCGGCTGGTAATAGCCGACCGATCCCGCCCAGAGATTCTCGCCTTCGGGGTCCGAATACCAGGGATCGTCGGGAGAATGCTCGAACTTGCCGGTGCGTGCGAGATGGCGCGCCCAGTCGCGTGCGGTTCGTGCGAGCATCGGATCCCACGTCAGCGGAGCGGCGCCCATTGCGTCACGCTCCCGATTGTGAGCGGCGAGCAGGCGCTCCTCGAAATTCTGCCGCGGGCCCACGCCGGAAATGAGCGCAGGGGCGGCGCAAAGAAGAAGAAATGCGGACGCGACCTGGCGCGAACGAGACATGGAGCACCCTTGGCGGTTGAGCTCCCGTCTTTTGGCCTATGGATGGTCACCAAATCGTTGACGCGCGAATGACCCGGCCTTTGCCGGAGCAGGCGCGGTCAGGCGGCGCGTTCGCCCGAGACGATCGTCACCTGATCGCCCTTCGCAACCTGGTCGAAAAGCTTGTGCGCGAATTCCAGGGGGACACCGATGCAGCCATGGGTGGCGCGGCCCCAGCGGACATCGCTGCCGTGGATGGACACTCCGTCGTCGGTCAGGCGCAGCGTGTAGGGCATGGGCGCATTGTCGTAGGTGATCGACTTGTGGTCCCGCATCTTGGCGAGCACCGGGAAAACGCCTGCGGGCGTTTCCTTCTCGCTCGCGCCATAGAGGATGACCGCAGTCCCGATCTCATGGCCGCCGCGGAATACGGAGATCAGCTGCCTCTTGAGGTCGACCCGGACCCAGATCGGCCCATCCGGAACGTTCTTCTCGTCCCAAAGATAGTCGCCGTACCGCATCGGCTTGGTTACGTTGAGGACAGACTTCACGTCGCGGTCCAGCAAGCCTTCGGCGCGCGCCTGGAAATTCTGCGCTTCCGTGATGAACGTCCGGTCGCTTCCGACCCAGGAATGGAGCGGCTTTTCCTTGGCGGCGGGCACGGGAGAGCGGCGGTCCAGAGCGCCCGAGGACCAGGCCGCGGCCGCGGCAGAGGCTAGGCCGGCAATCGCCAGCAGCACCAGCAAGCCTCGTTTCATCGACTCAGGCCCAGGAGGCTGCGCTACCCCGACGGCGGCGTCTCCGCATCAGCCAGCCCGTCAGGCCGAAGCCCAGGAGCATGGTCGCCCAGGTGCCTGGCTCAGGAACGACCGGGGGCGGAGGAGGATTCTCGGGCGGATTTTCCGGCGGGTTGTCGGTGCCGCCACCGCCACCGCCACCGCCACCGCCGCCAGTGCCGGTGGTCGTGATGAAGCCGCCGCCGCCCGGAGGCGGAGCGGGAATCTCGACGAGCGGGCCGAGACCGGCCAAGGTTACCGGGAATGGCGGGAGATCCGCAATCGAAGGCGGCGGCGGAGCGATCGCCTCGAGGAACTCGGGCGGATTCTCCGGCTTGGTGATCTTGCCGAGAGCGCGCTGCTCCGGCGCAGCCTTCTTCTTCGTCTTCGTCAGCTCGGCCGCGGTGCGGTCGCCGGGCGAACGGT
>Ga0307410_10001571_pt1 | contig 10449 bp, 11 predicted proteins | sample 322Ometagenome_3_FD_203707 | JGI IMG/M metagenome (GOLD analysis project Ga0307410, IMG submission 203707) | Maize rhizosphere microbial communities from greenhouse at UC Davis, California, United States - 322HYB-O-3 | ecosystem: Host-associated > Plants > Roots > Rhizosphere > Soil | place...
GCCTACTACACCCCATACCGGGCGGTATATCCCGATGTCGTGCCAGGGGAGGTAGCCGGCCGCTCCCAGGGTGTGCAGAAAACGTTACGCGAAGCGGGCCTCGGTCTGGCGCTCGTGTCGGGTGGATTCCTGCTCGCGCTCTGGCGGCCGGCGCCTTTCCTGCTCGCCGCCGCGATCGTAGGCGCTTCGACCATCGGCTTCGCGGTGTGGATCGTGCGCTCGCGGCGGACGGAGCCGCCGTCGAACGGCCAGACGAGCGTGCGCGAGCGGGTCGATTCGCTGCGCGACCTGCTGCACGAGCACCCGGTGGTGCGCTGGGTGGTCGTCGGGAACGCCCTCTGGGAGGGAACGATCGCCGCACTCAAGACGTTCGTCGTGCTCTTCCTCACGGTTGGTTTGGGCCGGTCCGCGGAGATGGCGTCGGGCGTACTCGGAGTCGTCGCGCTGCTGGCGGTGATCGGCGCCCTGGCCGGTGGAGCGCTGAGCGATCGCCTGGGCGCGGTTCGGCTGATGCGGCTGGCCGTGTGGGTCTACGCCGTCGGTGCGCTCGTGCCGGTCTTCGTTCACTCGCTGATCGCCATGATCGCCGTAGTTCCGGTGGCTGTGGCGGCCGCGGTCGTGATGACACTGCCTTACGCACTGCTGATCGAGGCCGCGCCGGAGGCCGATCACGGGCTCACCGCGGGGCTCTTCGACACGAGCAGGGGTTTCGGAAGCCTGGTCGGGCCGATCATGGCGGGCGTCGCAATCACGACGCTCGAGCCCGTCTTCCACGGGACAGACGGCTATGCCGCCATGTTCCTGGTAGTCAGCGTGTTCTGCTTCGCCAGTTTGATCCCGCTCAGCCGCCTGAGGCGGCTCGCGCCGTGACCCCCGTATCGTGCATCTCGCCGACCGCCTTCGGATGGTCCGGCGACGTCGTCCTCTCGACCTGCTCGACCCACAGTCGCCGCACCAGGATCACCGTCGCCGATATCAGCGGTACCGAGATCATCAACCCGACCAGGCCGAAGAGGGTGCCGACCACCACCACCCCGACGGCGATCACCGCCGGATGCAGGCGGACGGCCCGCGACATGACGACGGGGATCACGACGTTGCCCTCGATCTGCTGCACGACCAGGTAGACGACGAGCACCGCCAGCGCCTTGCCCGGCGAAATCGTGAGCGCGAACAGGACCGGCGGGATCGCCCCGACGATCGCGCCGAAGTAGGGGACCACGACCAAGACCGCGGCGAACACCGCGAAGACCAGCCGGAAGTCGAGCCCGACGAGCCACAGCCCCAGGTAGAGCAGGACGCCGGTGACCGCCATGTCTACCAGGACCCCGAGGAGCCAGCCGAGCCACGCCGCACGTATCTCCAGCATCGCCCCGAGTACGTGCTCACGGTGACGGGGCGGGAACAGCCGAAGCGCCCCTTCCACGAGCGGCTCGGGTCGTACCGCCATGTAGAACGCGGTGATCACGACGAGGACCGCGGCGCCGATCACGCCGACGATGCCGAAGCCGACCGCCAGCAGCGGTCCAAGGACGCGGCCCGGCTCGCTGAGCAGACCCTCGAGGTACTCCTTGACCCGTTCGCCGACCGCGCCCGGCTCGGCCCCCGTCAGGTCGCGGATCTGCCCCCGGGCGCTGTCGACGATTCCGGGCACGGCGTCGACGAATCGTTCGGTCTCCTCGACCAGCGGCGGCACGATCAGCGCGGCAACGGCGATCGCGACCAGGAGCGCGGCCAAGAGCCCGGCCGACGCTCCGATCGTCCGGGGTATGCGCCAGCGCTGCAGTCTCGTAGCCAGCGCCGCCAGCGGGATCGCCAGGATCACCGTCATCACCACGGCGAGCGACAGGGTGATGAGCTGCCTGAACGCCATGAGGGCGACCACGACCCCGGCCGCCAAGAGCACTGTTCGGTAGGCGACGTGTATGCCGGCCGCCTACCCGTGCCAGGCAACCAAGCATCCGTTGACGTATGGCAGGTGACGATCGCAGCGTCACGGCGTCTGTCCCGCGCACTAGTCAGATATGGCGGATGCACGCCGAGTCGCGGCACTGCTCGTGGCGACGATCGTCGTGGCCGGCTGTGGCGACGACGACGCGCAATCGCCGCGTCTGGATATGCGACTGCTCGTGGAGGTCGATCCGCGAGGCCCCAAGGTCGACGCCTACATCCGCACCACGATCGAGTGCCACTACGACGAGCGCCTATCGGTCAGGTGTCAGCGCCTGGACGCGCTCGCCGCGGACGCGTTCGTCCGCCCCCCTGGGCGCCGGCTGGTGCACCCAGATCTACTGCGGGCCAGCCACGGCCAAGCTCCGCAGCCGTGCAGTCGTCGGCCGGTTTCCCTGCGTAACGGCTGCGAGATCGCCCGCTGGGAGCGGTTCGCGTGGCTGCTCGGCGACCCGCCCGGCATCGTGCCCCGCTGAGTGCGCTTGCGGCGAGGAGTCGACCCCCTTCGGCGGCTCGGAGCAGGACAAGCGCCTCGTCGAGGAGGCGTTGGACGAGGCGATCCTTCTCGCGATGGCGGACACGCTGAGCGGCGACTACCGGCCGCTCGCCGAACACCTCGCCGGGACGCTCGAGCGCCGTGTGCGAGTCGCCGGGCGCGACCCGGCTCCGCTCGGCAAGGCGCTTGACAGGGCAAAGGCGATGGACCCGTTCCCCGAGGTGGAGCGGGCGCTGGATGTCCTCAGCGAGGCTGGTATCAACGCCGGTGTGCTGACCAACACGGCCAAGGATGCTGCCGAGCAGTCGCTTGAACAGGCAGGGTTACGCACACGGCTCGGCGCGGTGATCGGCACGGACGCGGTCGGCGCGTTCAAGCCTGATTCGCGGGTCTACCGGCATGCGATTGAAACAGTGGGCGCACGTGCCGAAGAGGCGTGCCTGGTGGCGGCGCACGGCTGGGACGTCATGGGGGCGATGCGCGCCGGACTGCGCGCCGCGTGGGTCTCTCGCAAGGAGGGCTGGCTTGTCCCGACCGTGCCGAGGCCGGACGTTGTGGCGGACGACCTCGAGCAGGCGACGCGGGCGATCGCCTCGAAGCTGGGCTAAGCCCGACGGGAGTGGCTCGCTGCGAAGACCGCGCCACTATGCCGACGACCCACCCCGGGACCGAGCGGCGAACGCGCTCGACGAGCCGAAGTGGCAACTAAGTGGCAACGCGATCGACAGAAATTGGCCGAGGTCAACAGATAGCGATACGCCGCAAACTCGCTTCCAAAGCCGAAAACGCCAGCTCCACCGAAGCCCGCCGAACTCCCAGATCCATCTTGTAAAGCGTGGGTCGTCGGTTCGAATCCGATCTCCGGCTTCGCCCCTGAGAGCGGAAGCGCCCCCGACCTCGCGGGCCGGGGGCGCATCCTTGGCTCTGCCTCTGCGCACCCCAGGCGTGCGTTTGATCAGAGGACAACCCCACTTCTATCCGCCCGGCCGGGCCGCGTCCATACGATTGTCGTTCCGACGCGTGGTTTATGCGCCAGGCTGCGTCAGGAAGCGGCGGGCACGGCGTGCTCGATCGACCCGTGGCCGTTCGATTCGACCGGGATCGGCGGCGGCTCGTCGGCGCTGCGGTCGTTCAGCCGGGCCTCCACGAAGCCCAGGATCACGCCGAACAGCGCGTGGCGCCAGGTGGCCTGGGCCAGCGACCGCCGGCTCGTCCCGATCGGGGTCAGCTGCCCCCGGGCCGGGTGATGACGGTCCGCGATCCGGCCCAGGGGCCAGGTGGCGGCGTGCTCGGCCATCGCGGCGACGAACCCCCACAGAACGGGCGGTCCGGGCAGCAGCGGGCGCAGGGAGGCGTAGGCGGCGCCGAAGGCCATCCCGTTCTGGACGTGCAAGGCGATTCCCACGACCGGCCAGGCGGAATCGGTGGTGGCGAGCTTGCCCAGGAACTCGACGTCGTCGTAGCCGTAGCCGAAAACCCGCTTGTCGAGCGGCTGCTGGGCCGCCCAGACCGCCGCGGCGACCCCGCCGGCGATCGCTCCGTTGACTGCTCTCTGCACGGCCATCAAGTTCGAGCGTAACCGTCTCGGGAAGTGGGCGTAGTAGAGACCCGTGAGCTCTTCCCCTCCGGAGCGGGCGCTTATGCGCTACCACGAGCGGACCCGCCGGCGTGGCGTGAACACGCCGGTGTACTGGTTCGTGCGAGCCTTCCTCCAGCCCTTCCTCCACGTCTTCTTCCGCCTGAGCCGCAACGGGCGCCACCACATCCCGGCCGAGGGCGGCGTCCTGCTGGCCTCGAACCACCGGTCGTTCCTCGATCCGTTCGTGATCGGCTGCTGCCTGCGGCGCCCGATCTTCTTCGTGGCCAAGCAGGAGCTGTTCGAGAACCGGCTGATCGGCTGGTTCCTCAACTGCATGGGCGCGTTCCCGATCCGCCGCGGCGAGTCCGACGAGGAGTCGGTGAAGACGGCGCTCGCGCTGCTTGAGCGCGGCGACGCGGTCGTGATCTTCCCCGAGGGCACGCGCATCCGCCGCGGCGCGCTCAAGTCGCCCAAGCGCGGCGTCGGCCGGCTGGCGCTCGAGAGCGGCGCGCCCGTCGTCCCGATCGCCGTGCACGGCTCCGAGCACGCGCGCCGGGGCTGGATCTTCCGGCCGGTCAAGGTGAAGCTGCGCATCGGCCGCCCTCTGACCTTCCCGCGCGTCGAGAGGCCGTCGAAGTCGCTGGCCACCGAGGTCACCGCGCGGATCTGGCCCTGCGTCGAGCTGCAGTACGAGTGGCTCGGCGGGCTGCCGCCGCTGCGCAAGGCCGCGGTCGTCGGCGCCGGGTCGGCCGGCACGGCCACCGCCGTGCTGCTGGCCCGCGCCGGGCTCGACGTGCAGCTCGGCTGCCGCGACAGCGGCTGCGCCGCGCGCATCAACGGGGCGGGGGAGAACGAGGACTACCTGCCCGGTGTCGAGCTGCCGGACGGCGTCGTCGCCACCAGCCTCAGCGAGATCGAGTTCGCGGGCGTCGACCTGGTCGTGTTCGCAGTCCCGTCGTCGTCGCTGCCCCAGGTCGTCGGCTCGGTGGGCGCGCGGATCGGCGACCGCACCGCGGTGCTCGCCCTGTCGAAGGGCCTGGTCCAGCCGCTGGGCACGCTGCCCACGCGCTATGTGGCCGACCGCGTGAACGCGCGCGCCGTCGCCTTCCTGGGCGGCCCGTCGCACGCCGCCGAGTCCGTCGAGCGCGGCGCCCACGTGGTGCTCGCCTCGAGCGACGCGCCGTTCCGCGACCAGCTCGGTGACGTGCTGGCCAAGTCCGGCCTCGATGTCGAGCGCACCGGCGACGTGGTCGGCGTGCAGATGGCCGGCGCGGCCAAGAATGCCGCGGCGCTGGCTGCCGCGGCCGCCGGAACCGACGGCATGAACGCCGCCGGCGCGGCCGCCGCGCGCGTGTTCTCCGAGGTCCACGCGCTGGCCGTCACCCAGGGCGCGCGCACCGAGACGTTCCTGGGCCTGGCCGGGGCGGGCGACCTGGTCGCCACCGCGCTGGCCGAGCACTCGCGCAACCGGCGCGCCGGCGAGCTGCTGGGCCAGGGAGTGCCCGGCGACCAGATCCCGGCGATCCTGCCCCAGGCCGCCGAGGGCATCTCCTCGGTGCCGCTGCTGGTCGAGGCGCTCGACCGCGAGGGCATCCCCTGTCCGGCGCTCGAGGCACTGTGCGGGCTGATCGAGGGCCGCATCGACGCCTCCGAGTGGCTGGCCTCCGTCCGGCGGGCGGCCTGACCTCTTCGCCCGAGGACTAGCCTGATGAGACGTGGCGGTCGTGGAAACCGACAAGGCGAAGCTCGACACGGCCTTCACCGAGCTGTACCGCTCGCACGTCCGGGACGTCTACTCGTACGCCTACTACCGCTGCGGGAACCATCACGACGCCGAGGACCTGACGGAGCAGACCTTCCTGCAGGCCTACCGGCACTTCGAGCGCGCGCAGCGCGAGTCGCACGGCCGGCCGTTGCGCCCGTGGCTGATCCGCATCGCCCACAACCTGGCGGCGAACTACTACCGCGACCGCTCGCGCAGGCCGCAGACGAACCTGGAGGACGCCGGGATCCTGGCCGAGCCGCACGAGACCGCCGATCTGGTCGAGGGCCGCGAGGAGCTCGAGCGCGTGCTCGTGGGCGTGTCGCGGCTGCCGGACGACCGCCGCGAGGCGCTGATCATGCGCTTCGCGCTGGGCATGGACAACAAGGAGATCGCCGGCGCGATGGGAAAGACGGAGGGCGCCACGAAGGTGCTGCTCCACCGCGCCATTCGACAGCTCGAGGGGTTCTTGAAGGACGATGACTGACGTCGAACGCCTGCTCCGCTACGCCCTGACGCCGGTCGACCCGCCGAGCGACATGACCGCGCGCTTCGAGCGCCGGCTGACCGAGGTGACCGACGCCGCGCTCGACGAGATCGCCGAGTTCGACCCCGCGATCGTGCGCAGCCCGCGGCGCTGGGCGCGCGTGGCCGCGGCCGGGGTCGTCGCGGGTGCCGGCGCGGGCACGCTGGTGCTGGTGCGCGCGCGGCAGAAGCACAAGCGGCGCGAGGCGCTCGGCCTGCGGGCGATCACCCGCGGCGGCCACGAGGTGGCCGACCAGGTGCGCCGCCGCCTCGAGCGCTGACTAGCGCTCCACCGGGTGCTTGGTCTGCGCCCGCCGGCGCACGCTGGGCAGGAACGCAGGCGAGCTGCGCTCGCCGTCGACGGTTGTCGGCGCCGGGGCCGACGGCGTCGCGATGGCCGCCATGATCCCCAGCAGCGAGATCGCCAGGTGCAGGAAGTTGTCGGCGGTGTTGATCGCGATCAGACCGAGGATCGACTCGCCGTCGCCGATCACGAAGCCCCAGATCGTCACCGCCAGGTAGACCGTGCCGAAGCCCCAGGCGTACAGCTTGGCGCCGCGCCAGGAGCGGGCCAGCGCGAGCCCGAGCAGGCCGCTCAGGATGTGCACCACGTTGTGCCAGCCGTTGACGTCGAATACGCCGATCAGCGCATCGCGGCTCGCGTCGTCCCCCGTGGAGAAGTCCGCGGTGTAGAAGAACCCGAGGATTCCGGCCAGCAGGAGCGTCGCCCCGAAGACGAGCGCGTAGACCTGGGCTGGAGATTTGCGCATGAAAGTGATCCGGTCTCTGTCGGAGGACGAATGAAGCGGCGGGGATTGTAAGGACACGGGCCCGATGAGAACTGCCGACATCCAGCGCCTCGCCGACGAGGAAGTCATGGTGTTGCTTCGCGATGGCAACCCAGACGCCTTCGAGGTGATCTACGACCGCCACGGCGGAGCGGCGTTCTCGCTCGCCTACCGGATGGTCGGCGACCGCAACGTCGCGGAGGACATCACGCAGGAGGCGTTCCTGTCGATGTGGCGCAGCCGCGTGCGCTTCGACCGCGAACGCGGGAGCGTGCGCGCCTGGGTGCTGGGCATCGTCCACCACCGTACGATCGACGCGCTGCGGCGCAACGTCGCGCACGACAGGCGGCGCGTGACCGTCGAGGGCCTGGAGGAGCGCCAGGAGGCGCCGGAGCGCGAGCGCACCGAGGTCGAGGTGGCCCGCCGTGACGAGGCGCGCGAGGTCCGCGAGGCGATGCAGACGTTGCCCGGCGAGCAGCTCGAGGTCGTACGGTTGGCCTACTTCGGCGGCTTCACGCACACGGAGATCGCCGAGATGCTGAGCCAGCCGATCGGAACGGTGAAGGGCCGGATGCGGCTCGGCCTGGAGAAGATGCGGCGGGCGCTGACACCGGAAGAGGCGGCCACATGAGCGAGCCCCGAGACCAGTTCACGGACGACATCGGGGCCTACCTGCTGGGGGCCCTCGACCCTGGCGAGGAGCGAGCCTTCGAGCAGCACCTCGAGGGCTGCGAGGACTGCCGCCAGGAGGTGATGCGGCTCGAGGTCGCGCGCGACGCGCTGCCGCGGGCGGTCGACCAGGTGGCGCCGCCCGAGCGGCTCAAGCAGAGCCTGATGGCGACCGTGCGGGCCGAGGCGCCCGCCGACTCGGCCGACGTCGCGCCCGCGGAGCCGGTGGCGCCGCCGGGACGGCTGCGCGACGCGGTCGCGTCGTCGCGACCGCGGCGCTCGCGCTGGCGCGAGCTGCTGCTGGCCCGGCCTGCGTTCGCGGCGGCCGCGGCCGCGGTGCTGCTCGCGGTCGGCATCGCGCTGGGCGCGCTCGTGGGCGCCGTCGGCGGCGACGGCGACGATGCGTCGACCGTCGCTGCCACGGTCGACGTCACGCGCATGCCCGCCGGCAAGGCGTCGCTGGTGGTGCCCGAATCGAAGGACGGCGCGATCCTGCGCGTCGAGGGCATGCAGCAGCCCCAGGCCGGGCACGTCTACGAGGTCTGGATCCAGCACGACGGCAAGGTCACGCCGTCGTCGCTGTTCAGCGTCGACAGCGACGGCAACGGCACCGCGGGAATACCCGACGAACTGCGCGACGCCGAGGCCGTGCTGGTCACGCGCGAGCCGACGGGCGGGTCGACGCGGCCGTCCGAGCCGCCGGTCGTGACCGTCCCGCTGTCCTCGTAAGGACCGCATAAGCCCGCGCGGGGCTGGCGGATATCGTCAATCCCGTGGACACGTGTTATCGCCACCCCGGGCGCGAGACCGGCGTCTCGTGCTCGAACTGCGGCCGGCCGATCTGCCCGGACTGCATGACGCCGACCCCGGTGGGGATGCGCTGTCCGGAGTGCGCGCCGGGACCGTCGCGCGTGCAGCGGGCGTCGGCGAGCGTGTCGCCCGACACGCCGATCGTCACCTACGTCCTCATGGGGATCTGCATCGCGATCGAGTTCGGGGTGCTGTCCGCCGGTGGCGACGTCGGCGGCGGGAGCCGCGGTGACACGCAGGTGTTCCAGGACTTCGGGCTGCGGATCGGCGGCTTCATCAACCCGTTCACCGGCCAGGAGGTCAGCGGCGTCGCGACCGGCGAGTGGTGGCGGCTCGTCACCTCGGGTTTCCTGCACTACGGCATCACCCACCTGCTGTTCAACATGGTCTCGCTGTACTTCCTGGGCTCGATGCTGGAGCCGGCGATCTCGCGCGTGCAGTTCCTGGTCATCTACTTCGTCTCGCTGCTGGCCGGGTCGTTCGGCGGGATCCTGCTGCAGTCGCCGGGCGACCTGGGAGCGGGCGCCTCGGGAGCGGTGTTCGGGCTGATGAGCGCGGCGCTCGTGCTGATGCGAAGCCGCGGCATCGACCCGTGGGGCAGCGGCCTGCCGTTCTGGCTGGGCCTGAACCTGATCTTCACGTTCTCGATCGCCTCGATATCGATAGGCGCGCACATAGGCGGCCTGGTGGGCGGAGCGCTGGCGGCGCTGGCGATGTTCGAGCTGCCGCGCCGGGTGCGCGGGCTGCCGCGGCAGGCGCCGACGGCTCTGGCGGCCGGTGTGGGGTTGCTCGCTGTCGTGGGCGCCGTGGCGGCCGCCTAAGAGCTCGCGGCTCGCGGCTCGCACCCTCTTGACGGCTGGCGGCTCGCAGTTTCTGGTTGACGGTTGACGGTTGACAGGAACGGCGAGCTGACAGCTGTCAGCCACAAACTGTCAACTGTGAACTGCCAAGAGGGTGCGAGCAGCGAGCTGCGAGCTCCTAGGAGTAGGCGCTCACGTAATGAACGGCTCGCGGCTCACTGGCCGACGCGGCCAGCGCCCTGGCTTCATCCTCCACCCGCCGGTCGGTCGCCGTCACGCGCTGGTGCTGTCGCAGGTGCTCCTCCCACGACTCGACCAGGAAGGTCTCCAGGAAGCGCATCGGGTCCGCCGGGTCGCGCCACAGGCCCCAGCGGCGCGCCCCCGTGCGGCGGCGTACGCGGCCGACCTTGCGCATGCGCTCGGCGAACTCGCCGGCGTTCTCCGCCGGCACCCGGTACTCGAGCGTCACCAGCACGGGCCCCTGCTCCGGGCGCGGCTCCAGCACCAGCGACGGCTCCGACGAGTAGGGCGCCGCGCTGAGATCGAGCGTCTCGCCCCGCGTGAGCTTGAACCGCAGCGAGGTCAGCGTCCCCAGGGCAAGCGCGCCCGCCGCCACCCCCAAGGCCACCCGCACGTCGGTCTGCGACGCCAGCACGCCCCACAGCGCGGCGCCCAGCGCGGTCCCGCCCTGGATCGTGAGCAGGTAGAAGCCCATCCCGCGCGCTCGCACCCACGCGGGCAGCGCTCGCTGCGCGGACACGTTGAAGCTCGACAGGCAGGTGACCCACGCCGTCCCGCCGATCAGCGACACCAGCACCGCGGTGACGACCGACTCCAGCACAGACAGCGCTGCCAGCGACGCCGCGACCACCAGCGTCGCGCCCACCACGAGGCGGTCGAAGTCGACCTGCTGGCGCAGCCGGGGCAGGACCGCGGTGGCGATGACCGCGCCCGCGCCGAAGCAGGTCAGCAGGAGGCCGAAGCCGGCCGCGCTCATGTCCAGGTCGTTGCGGGCCACCACCGGCAGCAGCGCCAGGAACGAGCTGCCCGCGATCATGAAGGTCGCCGAC
>Ga0307410_10001572_pt1 | contig 10448 bp, 9 predicted proteins | sample 322Ometagenome_3_FD_203707 | JGI IMG/M metagenome (GOLD analysis project Ga0307410, IMG submission 203707) | Maize rhizosphere microbial communities from greenhouse at UC Davis, California, United States - 322HYB-O-3 | ecosystem: Host-associated > Plants > Roots > Rhizosphere > Soil | place...
GTGATCTCGCCGTAGGTCGTCGCCGTCACCCGGTTCGGGTCCTCGAGCGGTGTGACGCCACCGCCGCCGATGTTCTCGCTCAGGACGATGCCGTCGTTGGCCGCGCTGATCGAGCGCACCGAGGCGGCTGCAGCCGCGATGCCCTTGACCTTCAGGGCGAGCGAGGCGCTGCGCGCGAGGTACTCGGAGGAGGCTGCGACGGCTGCCGGGTCGACGTGGCCGCCGCCGGCGGTGGTCTTCTCGCCTGAGCCACCCGAGGCGGAGCCACCCTTGGAGTCGCCGCCCTTCGCCGCGCCGCCGGAGCTGCCCTGCCCGGCGCTGGGTGCCTGTTGGCCGGTGGCCACGTCCCGCGCGGCGCCGGCGGACGAGTCACTCCCCGACCCGCTGCAGGCGGCCACCAGGAGGAGGCCTGCCAGTCCGACGGAGAGGGCTGCGGTGGTCTGGTGGCGACGACGGTTGGCATTCATGGCGGCCCCCTGGGCTGACGCGGTTCGGCGCGGGCTGGACATCTCTTCGATGCGGCGGGGGAGGCCCACGTTCCCACCCCCCGGTGTCGAATCGGTTACGGGCTTGGCACAGTTGGGGCATGTCGAGCGCCCGGGTCGTCGTCGTCGGAGGAGGCATCTCGGGCTTGGCGGCCGCCTGGGAGCTCACACAACGCCTGCCAGGCGCCCACATCCGCGTCGTCGACGCGTCGGACCGGCCGGGCGGCAAGCTGCGCCTCGAGTCCGTGGCCGGGCACCGCATCGACGTCGGCGCCGAGTCGGTGCTCGTGCGGCGACCGGAGGCGGTCGGCCTGGTCGAGGAGGTCGGCGCCGGCTCGTTGCTCACCCACCCGGCGACGACCTCGGCGAGCGTCTGGTCACGCGGACACCTCCACCCGCTGCCGAAGGGCACCCTCATGGGCGTGCCCGGTGAGCCGGAGGCGGCGCGCGGCCTCCTCACCGACGAGGAGGTCGCCCGGGCCGCCGACGAGCAGCCCTGGCCCGGTGGGGCGCTCGACGACGACGTCGCGGTCGGTGACTACGTCGGGGCACGGTTGGGCAGCGCGGTCGTCGACCGGCTCGTCGAGCCGCTCCTCGGTGGTGTGTATGCCGGGCACGCCCGCCGGCTGTCCCTGCAGGCCTGCGTGCCGGCGCTGTTCGAGGTGGCCCGGTCCGGCGGCAGCCTCACCGCTGCCGCGAGGGCTGCGGCGGCCGCCGGGGCCGCGAACACGAGCCCGGTCTTCGCCGGCGTGGTCGGGGGAGTGGGGCGCTTCGCCGAGCTGCTCGTCGCGGCGCTGCGCGCTCGCGGGGTCGAGATCTGCTCAGGCGTCATCGCGCGCGAGCTGCACCGCCGACCCGGTGGAGGCTGGACCGTGGTCACCGGCCCCCGCCCGTCGCCGGAGGTGCTCGACGCCGATGCGGTCGTGCTGGCGCTGCCTGCCGCCCCTGCGTCGCGACTGCTGCGCGGGCACGCCCCGGCCGCCGCGGAGGAGTTGGCCGGGATCGAGTACGCGTCGATGGCCATCGTGACGCTGGCCGTCGCGAAGAAGGGACTGGGTGACCTGCCCGGGTCGGGGTTCCTCGTGCCGCCCGCCGACGCGCGGGCGATCAAGGCCAGCACGTTCTCGTCGTCGAAGTGGTCGTGGGTCGACTCCCTCTCCGACGACGCGTTCTACCTGCGGGCCTCCGTTGGGCGGGCCCGGGAGGAAGCCGACCTGCAGAGGCCGGACGAGGAGCTCGTGCGGCTCGCGGTGCGAGAGGTCAGCGAGGCCGTCGGGCGCCCGCTCAGCCCGGTGCTCGATGCGCAGGTCCAGCGGTGGGGCGGTGGGCTCCCGCAGTACGCGGTGGGCCACCGGGCCCGCGTCGCCCGCGTGCGGGCGTCCGTCGCCGCCGTGCCCGGGCTGGAGGTGGCCGGGGCCGCCTACGACGGCGTCGGCATACCGGCTTGTGTCGCCAGCGGACGGGCGGCCGCCGCAGGGGTCGCCACCCACCTGACCGCGGCTGTGGGAGAAGGGTGACAATGGGCTCATGACCGGCAAGCCCTCCCCGTCGCGCATCCGCGAGATCAACGACTCCATCCGCTACGCCATGTGGTCCGTCTTCGCCGTGACCGCCCCGCTCGGCGACGAGCGCGACGTCATGGCCAAGGAGGTCGACGAGCTCTTCGCCGAGCTCGAGGCCGAGGGAGTGGTCACCCGCGGCATCTACGACGTCGGTGGCCTGCGGGCCGAGGCCGACTTCATGGTCTGGTGGCACGCCGAGCGCATCGAGGACGTCCAGGGCGCCTACCGCCGTTTCCTCAGGACGCGGCTGGGCCAGCTGCTCGAGCCGACCTGGTCGGCCGCGGCGCTGCACCGCCCGGCGGAGTTCAACAAGAGCCACATCCCGGCGTTCCTCGCCGACGAGGAGCCGAAGAGCTTCATCTGCGTCTACCCGTTCGTGCGGTCCTACGAGTGGTACCTCCTCGAGGACAAGGAGCGCCGCGACATGCTGCGCGAGCACGGGCAGATGGCACGGGAGTACCCCGACGTGCGGGCCAACACCATCGCGTCGTTCGCCCTGAACGACTACGAGTGGGTGCTGGCCTTCGAGGCCGACGAGCTGCACCGCATCGTCGACCTCATGCGCGAGCTGCGGGCGTCGCGGGCCCGCCTGCACGTGCGCGAGGAGGTTCCGTTCCACACGGGCCGCCGCGTCGAGGTCGGCGAGCTCCTCCAGTCGCTGCGCTGAGGGGTCACAGCATCACGACCTGAGGCGCCGGGCGCCGGGCACGGGCGGTCGCTCCACCCGGCAGGCACCATGGGGTCATGAGCACGAGCGTCGACCTCACCCGGTTCGTCACCGCCCAGGAGGACGCCGGCACCTACACCTCCGCCCTGCGGGAGCTGCGCGCCGGTCGCAAGACCAGCCACTGGATGTGGTTCGTCTTCCCCCAGGTGGCCGGGCTCGGCCGGAGCGAGACCGCGCGGTTCTACGCGCTGTCCGGCCTCGACGAGGCGAGGGCCTACCTCGCCCACCCGACGCTCGGCCCGCGGCTGGTGGAGTGTGCCGACACACTGGCGGCCCTGTCGACCAGTGACCCGGTGGCGGTGTTCGGGACGGTCGACGCCATGAAGCTCAAGTCGTCGATGACACTGTTCGCCCACGCCGCCCAGACCGACGAGCAGCGAGCCCCGTTCCACGCGGTGCTCGACCGCTACTTCGGTGGGGCGGAGGACCCCGAGACGGTGCGCCGCATCTGAGCCGTCCGGCCAGCCAGCCCTTCAGGGCAGTCCGGGTGGCGCAGGCGGGTCAGGCGCCGAGGCCGGCGTCGCGGGCGCGGGCCACGGCCTCGGCACGCCCGGCGACATGCAGCTTGGCGAACACGTTGGACACGTGGTTGCGCACGGTCTTGTCGCTGACGAACAACCGGCGCGCGATCTCGGCGTTGGTCAGCCCCCGGGCGACGAGGTCGAGCACCTCCCGCTCGCGCTCGGTGAGGTTCGGGAACGGTGCGGCCGTCACCGAGCCACCCCGGGAGAAGTAGGCCAGCACCCGGGGCGCGATCCCGGCCGAGAACACCACCTGGCCCTGGCTGACGCTCTCCAGCGCCCGGGCGATCTCGGCTCGGTCGGCTCCCTTGAGCAGGTAGCCGCGGGCACCCGCGCGCAGGGCGGCGAAGACCGACTCGTCACCGTCGAGCATGGTCAGCACCAGCACGGCGACACCCGGGTCGGCCGCCGTGATGGCACGGGTCGCGTCGACCCCGTTGAGCACCGGCATGTGCAGGTCCATGAGCACGACGTGAGGCGCCAGCTCGTGGGCCAGGCGCACGGCCTGCTCGCCGTCGTCGGCCTCGCCCACCACCTCGGTGTCCGGCAGGGTGGCCAGGACGGTGACGAGCCCCTCGCGGTAGAGCGGGTGGTCGTCCACGACCAGGACGCGGACGGTCATGCGGGTGCTCCTCTCGGGGCGCTCAGCGCCGTCGTGCCCGTCACGAGGGGCACCACGGCCACGACCGTCGTGCCCCCGGCGCCGGAGGTGACCTCCAGCGTGCCGCCCACCTCCTCGGCGCGCAGGCGCATTGACGAAAGCCCGAGACCCACCGCGCGCGACTCCTCGGCCGGCAGTCCGGTGCCGTCGTCGGACACCGAGACGCGAAGGGCGCCGTCCCGGACGGCCGCGGTGAGGCAGACCGTGGTGGCGCCCGCGTGCCGCACGGCGTTGCTGACCGCCTCGCCGGCGATCCGGTATGCCGCGACCTCCAGCGCCGCGGGCATGGCCGGGAGGGCGCCCACATCGACCCGCACCGTCGTGCGGGTCGTGGCGAGCCGAGCCGCCAGCTCCTCGAGGGCGGCTCCGAGGCCCAGCTCGTCGAGCAGTGGTGGCGTGAGCTCGTGGGCCAGCGCCCGGACACTCTCGACGGCCCCGGTCAGCCGTGGGACCAGCCGTCCGAGGATGGCGAGGGACGCCTGCGGGTCGCTGCCCGCCAGCTCGCGGGCGGTCTCGGCCTGCAGCGCCAGCGCCGCCAGGGTCGGACCCACGTCGTCGTGCAGGTCGTGGCGCAGCCGCCGCCGTTCCGCCTCCCGGGCGAGGGCGGCGGCCTCGCGTGCCGCCTGGGCCTCCCGCGACAGCAGGACGGTGTGAACCGCCACGGACGCCTGCGCCGCCAGCCCCTCGAGCAGCAGCTGCTCGCCGCCGGCGAACCCACCTCGGCGCCACAGCGCGAGGTGCCCGACCGGCCGGCCCGCGTAGGCGAGAGGAATGTCCAGCGACGCCTCACCTGTCGGGGTGCCGTGCTCGGCGCTGCTGCCGTCGGCCAGCAGCAGGCGGGCGCCGTCGGCGCGCAGCACCCGGCACACCTGCGTCAGCACCGAGGGCACGACGTGCTCGGCGAGGTCGTCCGGGCCGGAGGCCGCCTCCAGCTGGCGCCCCACCCGGGCGAGGGCCGCGTGCGGCTCGTCGACGTCGCCGTGCACGAGGCGGTTGACCCGCTGCCTCACGAACCGGTGCAGCGCCAGGGCCACGAAGGCCGCGACGAGCGCGGAGACCGCGGACACGGTGCTCTGGGCGGCAGCCAGTGGCGGCAGGGAGCCCAGGAGCCGGCTCGTCACCTCGAACACGGCGACGACCGCCACGGCTAGGGCGGCGTAGAGCAGCGACCGGGAGATGACGGTGTCGACCCCCCAGAGGCCGTGCCGCAGGCAGGCGACGGCCGCGGCCACCGGCACGGGCAGCATCGCCAGGGCGGCGAAGACCTCGGTGAGGCCGACGGGCAGCAGCTGGCCCACCCCGGCGACGGCCACCGTGAGGGCGAACCCGAGCCCGACCCACTTCAGCTGTTGCCGCTCCACCCCGGCCGAGCGCCGCCAGCGCAGGGCGAGCGAGCTCGCCGACAGGACCACGGCCGCCAGCACGAGCGCGCCGCCCACGGCGGAGACAAGGGGGCTTGCCACGGCAGCGACGCCGACCGGGTTGAACGCGCCGGGCGGCAGCGAGCCCGGGAAGTCCTGCAGGTCGTAGGGCGTCAGTGCCCACTGGAGGGCGACGACGCCGGCTGCTGCGACGCCGGTGCCGAGCGCCCACCGCCAGCGCGGCGCGACCACCCGGCCGTCAGGGAGCAGCTGGGGGAGCACGGCGAGGACGGCGACGTAGCCGGGCGCCCAGGCCCACGAGCCGACCCACAGCGCCCACTGCCAGCCGTTGCCGCCGGCCCACCCCCACTCCTGCCCGACGAGCGCCAGCCCCTGGGCCAGCCCGACCGCGGCCATGGTGCCCCGCAGCCACCGGGCGGGCGAGCGGCGCAGCAGCACCGCCATCGATCCGTAGGCGAAGGCGGCCGCAAGGCTCATCAGCCAGAAGGAGGGGGTCGCGGTGCGTCCCAGTGCGGCGTTGCCGGCGTGCAGGAGCGCGCCGACGAGCCCGGCCAGCACGGCCAGCGCTCCCGCCACGAGTCCCACGGCGGCCATTCTGGGGCGCCGGCCGTCCCGGCGTCACGGGACACCACGTCCCGTCGCAGGTCGTGACACCGTGCTCTCACGGCTGGGACAGGTCCGGGACGACTGTGGGGCCATGACAACGACGCACTCAGCCCCCGAGCGGGCCGCCCTTGCCACCACGAACGTGGGACGGGCCGGCCGGCCCCCCGCCACCGCCATCGCCGCCAGCGGCCTGGCACTGCTCACCGCCGGCTTCGGCGCCTACGGCGCCGTCTACTTCACCGGGCTCGACGGGTTCACCGACCTCGGGCTCACGTTCCTCGTGGCCTACGAGTTCCTCTCGGTCCTCGGCATCGTCTCGGCGGTCGGCACCCTGCGGGGCCGGCCACTGGCGCACGCGGGACTCGTGCTCTACGCGACCTGGATGCAGGTGTTCACCGCCTTCAAGGTCGGCTACATCCACGAGACGCAGGCGATCCCGTTCGCGGTCGTCGGTCTCGCCGTCCTCGTCCTGTCCCTCGCACCCGCGACCCGACGGTTCGTGGGGCGCTGACCTCGCTGCCCCAGGCGGTCTCGGGCCCTTGCCGGCCCGAGCCGCTGGGGCGAAACGCGCGCCTCAGCCGGCCCTCGGCCGCAATCGCGCCTCAGCCGGCCTTCGGCCGCAATGTCATCGAGATCGAGTTGATGCAGTAGCGCTGGTCGGTCGGGGTGTCGTAGCCCTCGCCCTCGAAGACGTGCCCGAGGTGGCTGCCGCAGTTCGCGCACCGGACCTCGACGCGACGCATGCCGAGGCTGTTGTCCTCGATGTACTCGACGTGGTCACCCGCGAGCGGGGCGTAGAACGATGGCCAGCCGCAGTGGCTCTCGAACTTCGTGTCGGAGGTGAAGAGCTCCGCCCCGCAGGCCCGGCAGGCGTAGACACCCTCCGTCCTGGTGTCGGTGTACTCACCGACGAAGGGTCGCTCGGTGCCCGCCTGGCGCAGCACTTGGTACTCCGCGGGGCTCAGCTGGGCCCGCCACTCCTCGTCGGACTTCGAGACGGCGTAGCTGCGGTTGGTCTTCTCCATGCCTGTGCCAACCGTGCCGGGCCCGAGAACGTTCCCTGCCGTCTTGGTCCCTGCCGTCTTGGGCCCGGCCGGTTAGGCTCCCCGCATGAGCGCCAAGCCGCTGGTCCTGGAGGTGCCCGGCCCCGACGGGGTGCGCGAGGTGCGCGTCTCCAGCCCCGACCGGGTGATGTGGCCGGACGCCGGCATCACCAAGGGTGACCTCGCGGCCTACACGGTGGCGGTGGCGGAGCCACTCATGGGCGCGCTGGGCGACCGCCCGGTGACCCTCCAGCGGTTCCCCGAGGGCATCGAGGGGGAGGAGTTCTACTCCAAGAACCCGCCCCGCGGGGTGCCCGAGTGGGCGCGCACGGTGATGTGCACCTACCCGTCGGGCCGGAAGCACCCGCAGCTGGTGGTCGACGAGGTCGCGACCGCCGTGTGGGCCGTGCAGATGAACACGGTGACGTTCCACCCCTGGCCGGTGCGCACCGAGGCGGTCGACAACCCCGACGAGCTGCGCATCGACCTCGACCCGCAGCCGGGACGCACCTTCACCGACGCCGTGGAGGCGGCCTTCGCGCTGCGCGAGGTGCTCGCCGAGATCGGGCTGACCGGCTGGGCGAAGACCTCCGGCAACCGCGGCGTCCACGTCTACTGCCGGGTGCGCCCCACCCACGAGTTCCTCGACGTGCGCCACGGCGTCATCGGCATCGCCCGCGAGCTCGAGCGCCGCCTGCCCGACCTCGTCACCACTGCGTGGTGGAAGGAGGAGCGCGGCGAGCGGGTGTTCGTCGACTTCAACCAGGCGTGCCGCGACCGCACCATCGCCTCCGCCTACAGCCCGCGTCCCCTGCCCGGTGCGCCGGTGAGCATGCCGGTGAGCTGGGAGGCGCTGAAGGGCGTCAGCCCCGGCGACTTCACCGTCCGCACCGTGCCCGGAGTCGTGGCGACCGACGGTGACCCGTGGGCCGGCATCGACGACGCGGTCGGTGACGTCACCTCCGCGATCGCGTTGTGGGACAAGGACGTCCGGGAGCGCGGGCTGGGGGAGATGCCCTTCCCGCCGGACTACCCCAAGATGCCGGGCGAGCCGCCGCGCGTGCAGCCGAGCAAGCGTAGGCAGGACCGCGAGGACGGCGACTACCTCGGTCCGAAGGCCGAGCGTGATGCCCAGTGGGCACTGCCGGTGGTGCCGCCGGTGTCGCCCATGCTGGCCAAGGCCGTGAAGGCCATGCCGGAGGGCGACCTTCTCTACGAACCCAAGTGGGACGGCTTCCGCTCGATCATCTTCCGCTCCGGGGACCGCGTGGAGATCGGCAGCCGCAACGAGAAGCCCATGACCCGCTACTTCCCCGAGGTGGTCGAGGCGGTGAAGCAGAGCCTGCCGGAGCGCTGCGTGGTCGACGGCGAGATCGTGGTGGTCGGCCCCAGCGGCGACCGGCTCGACTTCGACCTGCTGCAGCAGCGGATCCACCCGGCAGCAAGCCGCGTGAAGAAGCTGTCGCACGAGACGCCGGCGCACTTCGTGGCGTTCGACCTGCTGGCCCTCGGCGACGAGGACCTGCGGGAGCGGCCGTTCTCCGAGCGCCGGGCCCGGTTGGAGGAGGCCCTCGCGGGCGCCACCTCGCCGGTGCACCTGACCCGTGCCACCCGCGACCGTGCCGTCGCGCAGGACTGGTTCGAGCAGTTCGAGGGAGCGGGGCTCGACGGCGTCGTCGCCAAGCCCCTCGACGTCACCTACCAGCCCGACAAGCGCGTGATGTTCAAGGTCAAGCACGAGCGCACGGCCGACTGCGTGGTCGCCGGCTACCGCACGCACAAGAGCGGCGCCGACGCCATCGGCTCCCTGCTGCTGGGCCTCTACCGCGGCGACGACCTCGTCAGCGTCGGGGTGATCGGCGCCTTCCCCATGGCACGCCGGCGCGAGCTGTTCGAGGAGCTGCAGCCGCTGGTCACCACCTTCGACGACCATCCCTGGGCCTGGGCCCGGCAGGAGGAGGGCACCCGCACCCCGCGCAACGCCGAGCAGAGCCGCTGGGCCGCAGGGAAGGACCTCTCCTTCACACCGCTGAGGCCCGAAAGGGTCGTGGAGGTCCGCTACGACCACATGGAGGGCGAGCGGTTCCGGCACACCGCGCAGTTCGTCCGCTGGCGCCCGGACCGCGAACCGCGCTCGTGCACCTACGAGCAGCTCGACGAGCCGGTCAGCTTCGACCTCGCCGACGTGCTCAGCGGGAAGGACTGACGCCGGTGGGGCCGAGTCGCGACGTGGTGAGGCGTGCCGCCCTCGGGGCGGCCATCACCGGGGGGTCGGTCACGGCGCTGGGCGCGCTCTCCTCGGTCAGCGCGGCCGCCTACTTCGCCCGCCGCGTGCTGACGCCCGACCGGGAGCGCCCCGACGACACCGAGATCCTGGCGGTCGACGACCACAGCGTCACCCTCGGGGTGAACGCCGACAGCGTGGTGCCCGGCCGCTACGGCCTGTGGCTCGACGGGGCCGAGGGCCACTGCCGGGTCGGTGACGTGGTCGAGGTCGACGAGGAGCGGGGCCGCGTGCGCCGCGAGCTGCTCGGCGTCGACTTCGGCCGGCTGGCGCCGGGCTTCGCGCGCTGGAACCAGTACTACTACGGCTCCTCGCCCGACCGCTCGCTCGGCCTCCCCACCCGCCACGTCGACGTGCTGACCGAGCTCGGCCCGATGCCGGCGTGGGTCGTCGAGGCGGAGGCGCCCACCGACCGCTGGGCCATCCTGGTGCACGGACGGGGCGCCCGCCGCGAGGAGTGCATCCGCGCCATCAAACCCTTGCGGGACAGTGGAATCAGTGTGCTCGTGCCGTCCTACCGCAACGATCCCGGCGCGCCGAGCGGGCCCGACGGCCGCTACAACCTGGGCCTGTCGGAGTGGCGCGACATCGAGGACGCCGCCCTCTACGCCGTGCGCCACGGTGCCCGAGAGCTGGTGCTGGTCGGGTGGTCGATGGGGGCCGCGATCGTGCTCCAGACCCTCGACCGGTCGTGGCTGACCGGGCACGTCAGCCACGTCGTGCTCGACGCGCCCGTGATCGACTGGAACGACGTGCTCGCCTTCCACGCCCGAGTGCACGGTGTGCCGGCACCAGTGGGCAGCCTGAGCCGCTCGCTCATGGGCAAACGGTGGGCCCGGCGCCTCGTCGGCGTGCACGACCCCGTCGACGTCGCCAAGACCAACTGGGTGGCCAGGGCCGAGGAGCTGCGGCACCGGATCCTGCTCATCCACTCCGTCGACGACGAGTTCGTGCCGATCGGGCCGTCCGAGCGGCTGGCGGAGGCGAGACCCGACCTGGTGTGGTTCGAGCCGTGGCAGACGGCGCGCCACACCAAGGAGTGGAACACCGACCCCGAGCGGTGGGAGACCGTCGTGGGGGAGTTCGTCTCGCTCTAGCCGGCGTGCGCCTCGCGCACCACGCGCCACCGACCCATGACCGTGCCGTCGCCCTCGACGAGGGCCAGGGGTTCCAGCCG
>Ga0307410_10001575_pt1 | contig 10443 bp, 8 predicted proteins | sample 322Ometagenome_3_FD_203707 | JGI IMG/M metagenome (GOLD analysis project Ga0307410, IMG submission 203707) | Maize rhizosphere microbial communities from greenhouse at UC Davis, California, United States - 322HYB-O-3 | ecosystem: Host-associated > Plants > Roots > Rhizosphere > Soil | place...
GTCGACCCTTGGATCCACTGGTTGACGTTGACCTGCAGGCGCCGGTAAAAGTAGCGCGGGTTGTTGAACAGGAAGCCGACCCAGGTGCTGTACGACTGCATGTCGGCGCGCGGCAGGAAGCCCGCGTCGTTGATCTCGAACCCCGGCGAGTACCGCGTGTAGCCCGTCCACCCGCGTACGAGGCCGCTGATCTTGTTCAGGCCGAGCTGCACTCCGGTGCCCGCGAGGCGCGTGCGCGTGGGGTCGAATGGCAGCCCGGCGTCGGGGCGCTGGTAGTTGTGCACGCCAGACTCCTGCGTGCGGCGGATGGCCGCCGTGTCGCCGGTGACGAGGCTCTGGATCGCGTAGCCCGAGAGCTGGTAGCCGTTGTTGGCGAAGCGGTGGCGGAAGTCGAGGCCGGCGGAGTAGGCGCCCCGGCGCAGGTACGCTTCGCTCCAGTCGTCCACACGCCGGTTGACGCCCGTGAGCATCGCGCCCACGCCGCTGTTGCCGTCGCGGAAATCCTGCTGGAGCCGCCCGACGAAGTAGTTGCTCTGCGGCTCGACGGTCCGTCCGCCGGCGCCCAGCTCGCGCTGCGTCACGGCGTCGAGCACGCCCACCGACAGTCCGCGCCGCGTGCGGCCGGTGAGCTTCGCGGCGCCGAGGATCGTCGTCGCCGTCGGCGTCGAGGCGTCGGAGTAGCCGTCCTCGTCGCGAAGCTGCGGGCTTCGACCGATGCGGCGGGAGTAGAAGAGCCCCCGGCACAGGCCGTCATTGCACGACATGTCGAAGCGGAAGATCCCGGCGCCTTCGAGGAAGAACGGCCGCTGCTCGGCGAAGAACTGCTCGAACGCGGTGAGGTTGAGCACCGCCGGGTCGGCCTCGACCTGCCCGAAGTCCGGGTTGATCGTGGCGTCGAGCGTGAGGTTCGGCGTGATCCCGTACTTGAGGTCGCCGCCCACGGCGAGCTGCTGCTTCCGCTGATAGGCCACGGCGTCGTTGGCGAGGTCGCGCGGGTCCGTCACGTCCTTGGCCACGGCGTAGGGCGTCACCTCCAGCCGACGCGCCGACGGGATGGCGGTGATGTTCGTCAGGTCGCCGAGCTGGGACGCGAAGCCCGGGCGCGAGCGGCGGTAGAGGGGCCAGCTCAGCCGCTCGTTGAAGCGCGCGATGTCGCGCCAGACGGCGAAGCCGAACGTGTGCGCGGGCGCGTCGGGGTAGCGGAGCTGGCTGAAGGGGATCCGGAACTCCGCCACCCAACCGGCCGAGTCGATGCGGGCGGCCCCCTCCCACACCCCGTCCCACGACATGTCCTCGTCCCCGTCGTTCAGAATGCTCGCGTCGCGCTTCACGCCGGCGGGGTTGAGCATGAACTCGTAGCCCGTGCGCCGGTCGTGGTAGGAGTCGATCACGACCTTGATCTGGTCGGACTGCGTGCGGACGTCGCGCCGACTGAGCAGGGGAACGATGCTGTCGGGGTGCGGGTCGTAGGCGCGCACCACGACGTACAGATTGCGGTCGTCGTACGTGACCTTCGCGACCGTCCGGAAGCGCGGATCGCCGCCCTCCTTCGGGTCGAACTCGCGGAACTGCTCGATCGGGCGGGCGGCCGCCCAGGCCTCGTCCGCGTCCCGGCCGTCGATGGTCGGCGGGCGCGACGCCCGCGCCGCGGGCGTGGAGCTGACGGCCGCACTCCACGACCCCGAGGTGGCGGGCGGCGCGGTGCCGTCGGGGGTCGACGTCGCCGCGACCTGGGCGCCCGCCGGCGAGGAGACAAGCAGGAGACCGAGCGAGACGCCGAGCAGCGCGCCGCGGGCCGTGAGAGGGAAGCGAGGCATTGAGCCGCCCGGTTGGAATCGCTCGGTTGGACAAGGCGTCCCGCCGAAAGGTTTGCGCACCCGCCGGAGTCCCGCAGGCGAGTGCCGCGGGCGGCGTGCGTCGCCGGCGGATCACGGCAAGAGTCGCCGCAGGACGCGCTGCCCACCCGCGCCGGAACGTCCGGGTCCCGTACAGATTGCGGCTTGTACGCGACTCACCCGCGGTCTAACTTCCCCGCGCTCGCGGCGGGGCCGCCTCCCTGCTCCGTGTTGCGCGACCCTACGCCGTTCGTCGTGCGCCGCGACGCCGGCACCGCCGGACCGAGCGACCGAGGACGGGACCAGCCATGACGCCACCTCACCCCGACAACGAGAATCGTCCGGTCGCGGCCCTCCTCGCGCCGGACATCCTCGCGCTGCTCGAGGAGGCGCCGGGCAGCGTCGCCGAGGAGACGGAGGAGATGCACCCCGCCGACCTCGCCGACGTGGCCGGCGCGATGCCCCGCGAGCGAGTGATCGGGTTCCTCTCCGCGCTGCCCGCCGAGCGCGCGGCCGAGGTGCTGTCGTACCTCCCCGAGGAGCTGCGGATCGAGGTGCTCGAGGAGATGAGCGCGCCCGAGGCGGCGGCGCTCGTCACCGAGATGACGCCCGACGACCGGGCCGACGTGCTCGAGGAGCTCGAGGAGGACGTCGCCGACGACATCCTCGACGAGATGCCCGTCGAGGAGCGCCAGGAGACCGAGGAGCTCGCGGCGTACGACCCCGAGACCGCCGGCGGGCTGATGACGACCGAGTTCGTCTCGACGCCCGAGCACCTGACGGTGGAATCCGCGCTCGCCGACGTGCGGGCGGCGGCGCGGAGCGGCCGGCGCGAGGCGATGCACGCGGTCTACGTGACCGACCGCGCCGGGACGCTGCGTGGCGTCGTCTCGCTGCGCGCGCTCCTCGCCGCGCCCGACGGGGCGCGGCTGGCCGACGTGACGCACCTGGACGTGCTGACGGTGCCCCCGTCGGCGTCGCAGGAGGACGTCGCGCGCATGTTCGAGAAGTACGACCTCGTCGCCGTGCCGGTGGTCGACGAGCGACGCCGCATCCTCGGCATCGTCACGGTGGACGACGTCATCGACGTCATCCAGGAGGAGGCCACGGAGGACGTGCAAAAGCTCGGTGGCATGGAGGCGATCGACGAGTCGTACATGGCCGTCGGCTTCGGCACCATGATCCGCAAGCGCGCCGGCTGGCTGTGCGCTCTGTTCGTCGGCGAGCTGTTCACGGCCACGGTCATGGCGCGCTTCGAGGGAGAGCTGAGCCGCGCGCTCGTCCTCACGCTCTTCATTCCGCTCATCGTCAGCTCGGGCGGGAACTCCGGCTCGCAGGCGACGTCGCTCATCATCCGGGCGATGGCGTTGCAGGAGGTCCGCCTCCGCGACTGGTGGCGGGTCGCCGTCCGCGAGCTGCCCACGGGCCTCACGCTCGGCGCGATCCTCGGCGTCATCGGCGTCGCGCGCGTCCTGCTCTGGCAGTCGATGGGCCTCTACGACTACGGCGCCCACTACGTGCCGATCGCGTTCACCGTCGGCATCGCCGTCCTGGGCGTCGTCACGTTCGGGTCGCTCGCCGGCTCGATGCTCCCCTTCGTCCTCCGGCGCGTCGGCTTCGACCCCGCGAGCGCCTCGGCGCCCTTCGTCGCCACCCTCGTCGACGTCACGGGACTCGCCATCTACTTCACCGTCGCCCTGCTGCTCCTGCGCGGCACGATGCTGTGAGGGCGCGTGGCGAGGGAGACGTGGCGAGTGGCGAGTCTGCGGACGCTCTCCACTCGCCACTTCTCACCTCTCACTCGCCCGCGCGCGCCAGCGCGCTGATCGTCCTCAGCGCGTGCTGCTTCGGCTGCATCATTATCCTCGTCGAGCTCGCGAAGCGTACGGGGGCGACGCTGGTCACGGTGCTCGCGGGGCGGTACCTGGGCGGGGCGCTGCTCCTCGCCGTCGCGGCGGTCGCCGCGGGGAGCGGCGGGCTCGGGGCGCTGCGCGTGCCCCGGCGTCGCGCCGTCGCCCTACTCGTGGGCGGCGGGGGCGGGCAGGCGTCGCTCGCCTATTTGAGCCTCTCCGCGCTCGACTACGTGCCGGCGGCGACGGTCTCCTTTCTCTTCTACACCTATCCTACCTGGGTCGCGGTCTTCGCCCTCCTTCGCCGCAGCGAGCGCGTGGACGCGACGAGCGCCGCCGCGCTCGCCCTCTCGCTCACGGGCATCCTGCTCATGGTGGGCTCGCCGTGGTCGGGCCCCCTCGACCCGCGTGGGGTCGGCCTGGCGCTGGCTGCGGCGGTCGTCTTCGCGCTCTACATCCCATTCCTCAACGCGCTGCAGGCCGGGATCGGACCGGCCGTCGCCTCCGCGTACGTGACAGCGGGCGCGGGAACGATCTTCCTCATCTCGGCGCGGGCGACTGGGATGCTGCAACTCTCCCTGGCCCCCGCCGCGTGGCTCGCCATCGCTGCCCTGGCCCTGTTCTCGACGGCGGTCGCTTTCTTCGCCTTCTTGCGCGGCCTGGCGGTGCTCGGCCCCGTCCGCACGGCCATCATCTCGACCGTCGAGCCGTTCTGGACGCTGCTGCTCGCCGTCCCCGCCCTCGGCCAACCGCTCCGACTGGCGACGGTCACGGGCGGTGCGCTGATCGCGGCCGCGGTGCTCCTGCTCCAAGTCCGGCGCGCCCGCGGATGAACGAGGAAACGCAACTACCAGTTGGCCGCCAGTTGGCCGCCAGTTAGCCGCGGATCGAGGCGGCTGCTCTTGTCTTCGCGGTAGCTGAATTCATCTGCGCCCGGAGACGGCGCTGGCGGGGTTTCTGCAAGAGCTTGGCAGGTAGCGGCTGGCGGCTCCGCCAGCCGAGCTCGACGAACCGACCTTTCGACTCGGGGGGGACATGACGTTGACACAGCGCATCGCCCAGGTCTTCGGCTGGGGCTTCATCGTCATCGGCATCGCCGGCTTCTTCGCCACCGGCATGAGCATGGACGCCAACCACGAGACGGCACCCCGGCTGCTCGGCATCTTCCCGCTGAACGTCGTGCACAACGTCGTCCACCTGCTCTTCGGCGCCTGGGGCGTGGCGGCATCGCGCGCCTGGGGGAGCGCCCGCACGTTCCTGGTCGCGGGCGGAGTCGTCTACCTGCTGCTCGCCGCGCTCGGCTTCGTCGCCCCCCACGGCTTCGGACTCGTCCCTCTCGGCGGACCGGACATCGGGCTGCACGTCTTCCTCGCTGCCGGTATGCTGCTCGCGGGCCTCCTGACGCGGGCCCCGACCACCACGACGGCGACGCACTCGTCGCACTCGACCGTGTGACGGGGCGACCACGCCCGGGGCGACCGCCGCGCGGCGCCCCGGCAGTCCGGCGCCCGGCGCGGCCCCGATCGGGCGAGCGGCGGGCGCCGGCACGTGAAGGTGGCGACGGCCGTGCTCCCGTGCTGAGCCGGCACTCCCGATCCAGCGGTTGACAGCACGACGGCCCGCTCCCAAACGTCGACGGAGCGGAGGCGCAGCATGACAGAGCGCACGCTGCTCGACGTCGTCGAGGCCGGGTTCGAGGGTTGGAACACGCGGGACTACGAGCAGATCGCCAGTCGCGTGACCGACGACTACGTCTTCGAGACCGATGCCGTCCCGTACCCGCTGCGCGGCCGGGAGGCCTACCTCGACTTCGCGCGCACCTACCTCACGGCCTTCCCTGATCTGCACTTCGAACTCACCGACCGGTTCGCGGCCACCGATCGCGTCGTCGCCTGCTGGACCGCGACGGGGACGCACCTCGGAGAGCTGAATGGCGTCGCGCCGAGCGGGCGCCGGGTGCGTGTGGAGGGCTGCACCGTCACGCATTTCCAGGACGGCCGCGTGGCGAAACAGCGCGCCTTCTGGGACTCGGCGTCGCTGATGAGGCAGATCGGCGCGGCCGACGACAAGCGAGAACCGCAACCGCGGATCAACGCGGATCAACGCGGATGACGACACAACGGGCCGCGGATGGACGCGGATGGACGCGGATCTCCCCTACACGCTCAAAGCTCCTCGTCGCGATTCGCGACGAGGAGCTTTGACTTGCGCGGGGAGCGATCCGCGTTGGCCACGGACCGCGGGTACCCGCCTGCGGGCGGCACGCCGGTCTGGGTGCGGAGTCGAGCTTCCGCCGCGGCGCTAGACCCCGACCTCTACCCGACGCAGCGTCTCCGCTCCCGGCTCGAGAGAGGCCGCACCCGGATCCGCGGCTCCGCGTTCGTGTGGCATGATGCCCACGATGCCCGCTTCGAGCCAGGCGTGCTCGCCCCGCAGCACCTGCTGCGAGAGCTTGTAGAGGGCGGGGTCGTGCTGGCCGTAGAGGTTACGGAAGCTCACGGCGATGCGCTGGCGCGCCTCGCGGCAGAAGGCATCGGCGAGCGTGGCCGCCTGCGGCACGCCTTCGGCGGCGAGCATCTGCGCCCGCACGCACGCGGCGCTCATCGCGAACAGCTCGGCGCCCACGTCCACGGCGCGGAAGAGCACCATCTGGCGGCGCTCCAGCTTCGGCCCGAAGCGCACCATCGCGTGGAAGATCGCGCGGCCGAGGTGGCGCGTCGTCCGTTCGATGAATCGAAGGTGCCGGGCCAGGCTGCCGAACTCCGCGTACGTGTGTGGACGCGGCACCCAGCGCGCCGGGTACCACGCCGGGTAGAATTTGAGGGCGCGGCCGAGCGCGGCGAGGCGCTCGGCCTTGGTCGCCTCGGGATTGACGACGTTGAACGCCGTCTTGAAGTGGTGGTCCACCGCCTCGCGGGCGATGAACAGCCGCATGATCTCCGAGGAGCCCTCGAAGATCAGGTTGATCCGGAAGTCGCGCAGCGCGCGCTCGATCGGGATCGGCGTCTCCCCGCGCTGGCGGAGGGAGTCCGCGGTCTCGTAGCCGCGGCCGCCGCGGATCTGCAGCGCGTCGTCCACGATGCGCCACCCGGCCTCCGAGTTGTACATCTTGGCCACCGCCGCCTCGAGGCGGATGTCGTAGCCGCCCTTCTCGTACAGCGCCGTCGCCAGCTCGGCCACCGCCTCCATGGCGAAGGTGTTGGCCGCCATGCGCGCGATCTTCTGCGCGACCGCCTCGTGCTTGCCGATCGGCTGCCCCCACTGCACGCGCTCGCGCGCCCACGCCCGCGACACCTCGAGCAGCGCCTTCCCGGCGCCGGCGCAGCTCGCCGGCAGCGTGAGGCGCCCGGTGTTGAGGGTGATGAGGGCGAGCTTGAGCCCCTTCCCCTCCCCCCAGAGAATGTTCTCGCGCGGGACCTGGACGTTCGTGAAGCGGATCAGGCCGTTCTCGATCGCCTTGAGGCCCATGAACCGCAGCCGGTGCACGACCTCCACGCCGGGCGTGCTCGCCTCGACGATGAAGGCGGTGATCCGCTTGCGCGGCTTGCCGTTCACCACTTGGTCGGGCGTGCGCGCCATCACCACGAACAGGTCGGCGCGCGTCCCATTGGTGCACCACAGCTTCTCGCCGTTCAGGATGAAGTGCTTCCCGTCCTCGGTCGGCGTGGCGGTCGTCGCCAGGTTGGCGGGGTCGCTGCCGGCATTCACCTCGGTGAGCGCGAACGCGGAGATCGCCCCCTTGGCGAGGCGCGGAAAGTACTTCTCCTTCTGTTCCGGCGTGCCGAACAGCTTGAGCGGCTGCGGGACGCCGATGGACTGGCTGGCCGAGAGGAGGGCCGTCAGCGAGCCGTCCTTGGACGTGACCATGGCCATCGCGCGGATGTAGCTCATCTGCGACAGCCCGAGCCCGCCGTACTCCCGCGGGATCTTGATGCCGAACGCGCCAATGTCGCGCAGCTCCTGCACGACGGACTCGGGGATCTCGCCGGTGCGGTCGATCGCGTCGGAGTCTACCCGCTCGAGGCAGGCGCGGAGCTTGTCGAAGAACGGCTGGGCGCGCGCCGCCTCCGCCGGGTCGTCGGGCGGGTGGGGGTGAATGAGGTCGAGCCGGAAGCGCCCGAGGAAGAGCTCGCGCACGAAGCTCGGGTACTCCCACTCGGTCTCGCGCGCCGCTTCGGCAACATCGCGCGCCTCCTTCTCGCTGGCGAGCGCCTGCGCAGTGTCAGCCATGCTCCTCCGGTCCTCCCGCGGCGTTGCGGTGGCTCTCGGGCGGTCCCCCGCCGCCCCCGTCACTTACCATACGAATCCGAGCCGGGCCCGACAATGGTCGTAGATCACAGCGGGCCGTGGCCAGACTTATTACCCGCCGCGGATGAGCGCGGATCGGCGCGGATCGCCCCCGGCGCAATTGCCGCCCCACGCGCGGATCCTTCGTCCGGAGCGCCCCCGCTGTCACCCTGAGCCGAGGGCGAACGGCTCGGGCTCGTGGCGCGACGGCGCCCGGGCTTCCTCGCTCAACCAGCCCAGATCCTTCGTCGCTCCGCTCCTCAGGATGACAACTCGGCTGGGCTGTTATCCGCGTGCGTCCGCGTTCATCCGCGGCTGCTCTTGTCGTTTCCGCGTTCATCCGGGCCCCGCTTCCGGCGCTCGGAGGACAGGAAGATGGCTGCCCCGACGAGGGCGATGGCCCCGAACGAGAACCACTGGAACGCGTAATTCAGGTGTGGCCCCTCGTCGAGCGGCGGTGGCGCGATCCGCGGCGGAACGCTGTCCCCCCCGCCCCGGCTCCCACCCAGGAGAACGACTGTGTACGGAGCGACGGGGTAACCCGTGCGCCGCGAGACCTCGTCCTGGGTCAGCCACCGCAGGGCGCCAGGGCGGCGGGCGAGCGTCGGGCTGCCGCGGCGCCCGCTGGGGAACGGCACCACGAATCCGGTGAGGGCACTGTCCGAGTGCTCGCGCCAGCGCGCCAGGTCGACCGTCGCGGCGTCGGGGGAATACACCCAGCCTCGGGTGACGAGCACCGCCGTGTCCGAGCCCGGGATGCGAAGCGGGGTGACGATGTACACGCCGGGTGACCCCTCGCGGGCCCGGTTCGTGAGCACGATCTCGTGGGCGTAGTCGTACTCACCGCGCAGGGTGACGCGGCGGAAGCGGGCGAGCCCCGTGTCCCGCGGCAGCTCGGCGGGCGAGACAGTAGGAAGCGCCAGGCGCGCCGCGACCAGGGCATTCCGCGCGCGCCGCTCGCTGAGCCGGGAGAGCTGCCAGAAGCCGAGCCGTGCGCAGACCGAGGCGGCGACGACGGCGACGAACAGGAAGAGAAGGTGGCGGCGGGCCACGAGAGCGATGGCGGGTGTCGAGACGGGAAAGCGGAACGTGAAGATAGAGATCGGCCCGAAGCCGGACCACACAGGTCGACATCTACGTCGACGCCTCGAGGGTGGCTCGGCGCGCGGCGATGGCAGCACCCTCGAGGTACACGAGACCAGCAAGAAAGGGCGGCTGTCGGGTCTCATCTGCTGGGAGAACTACATGCTCACCGTCGACCGCAGCGCTCGGCGAATGGTCGAGGTCAGTGGCGACGTTGGGGCCGCGGCCGGCCCAGCCAGCCCAGCCGGCCCAGCCGGCGTGCCTGAGCTGTCCGCCGCGCCGCCCCAACCGGCGGTCCCATAGCGCGTCGGCTGACGCGAGAACGTCGGGCTGGCACGCACGCTGCCGAACGAGACGGCGCTCCGCACGCTAGACGCACCCGCACCACCGGGGAGGGACCATGGCACGCGACGATGATCGGACGACTCGCAGCGCCGGCAGCGCCGGCAATACCAGCGGCAACACCAGCGGCAGCGGCCGCGACAAGTACCGCGACAACGACGACGTGCGGGCCCCGCTCGCGCCTGACGAGCGCTCCGGCGTGAAGTCCGATTCGCGCAGCGAGGCGCGGGGCGACGCGCGGGAGAACGTGGGGAACACCGCCCGCGGCACCGCCGCCGACCCGACCGGCCCGGAAGGGAACGACAACACCCGCGGCCGGCCGGCCCCCGACGAATTCGACGACGACCTCGCCCGGGACGAGCGGCGCAGCCGGGAGTAGGCCCGGTGTCGCGGGAGAGACGCTGGTGAATTCGCGCGTCGCGCCGCTCGCCGCCGTGCTGCGGCTCAACACGCGGCTGCTGCGCAACTGCGTGGACGGGCTCACGGACGAGCAGGCCGCGAGCCGGCCGGCGCCGCCGGCCAACAGCGTGGCCTTCCTGGTGGCCCACCTGACGGACGCCAGGCACTCCATCGTCGGGCTGCTCGGCGGGTCGGCGCCGAACCCGCTGACGCCCTACCTCGCCGAGGCGCGTGGGATCGACGACGTGCGGGAGCTCCCCCCGCTCACCGAGCTCCTCGGCGCGTGGGCGGCCGCGTCGGCTGCCCTGGACGCGTGCCTCGAGACCGTCGACGCAACCGCCCTCGACGCACCGTCCCCGCAGCGCTTCCCGGGCGACGACCGGTCGGTGCTCGGGGCCGTGGCGTTTCTCGTCCAGCACGACAGCTACCACGTGGGGCAGCTTGCCATGCTGCGACGGCTGCACGGGCTGCCCGCGATGCGCTACCGGTAGGGCGTGCGCCGCACCGGGGGCGGGGCACGGCCTGCCACTCCCCCGCCCCTGCGGGTGGATGAGTCGCGTCACGCCGAGGAGCACTCGGGCGTCCCGTGTGTGGCCGGAAGGCGGCCGGGACCTGCCGGGACCTGGGCTGAGGAGATCTCGTCTAGC
>Ga0307410_10001576_pt1 | contig 10439 bp, 12 predicted proteins | sample 322Ometagenome_3_FD_203707 | JGI IMG/M metagenome (GOLD analysis project Ga0307410, IMG submission 203707) | Maize rhizosphere microbial communities from greenhouse at UC Davis, California, United States - 322HYB-O-3 | ecosystem: Host-associated > Plants > Roots > Rhizosphere > Soil | place...
TCACCGGCGCCTCGTACCCCGGCACCAGCCGCTTGTAGCTGTTGATCAGCGGATTGGTGACCGCGCAGAATCCACGCGCGTGCTGCAGCAGTCCCTCGATGTAGCTCAGCGCCACCTTGGAGAGTCCGTGCGGCCCCTTGGGATCGTGGAAGGCGTTCTCCTTACCCCGGAACAGGGACTGATGGGTGTGCATCCCGCTGCCGTTGACGCCCTCGATCGGCTTGGGCATGAACGACGCCACGAAGCCGAACCGGTTGGCCACATTTCGGACCACGAACTTGAAGGTCGTCAGGTTGTCGGCGGTGGTCAGCGCGTCGGCGTAGCGCAGGTCGATCTCGTGCTGGCCATCGGCCACCTCATGGTGCGCGGCCTCGACCTCGAAGCCCATCTCCACCAGCTGCTCGACGATCACCCGCCGGATCTCCTCGCCCTTGTCCAGCGGGCCGAGGTCGAAGTAGGCGCCGGCGTCGTGGGTCACCGTGGTGGGGCTGCCGTCGGCCGCCTTCTCGAACAGGAAGAACTCCGCCTCGCAGCCCGCCATCATCGCGAACCCCAGCTTCCTCGCCCGGTCGACCTGGCGCTTCAGCGTGGTGCGGGGGCAGCCGGCGAACGGCGCATCGTCCGGGGTGTAGATGTCGCACAGCAGCCGGGCCACCCGGCCGCCCTCGTCGTCGTACGGCAGGATGCGGAAGGTGTCGAGGTCGGGCTTGAGCAGCATGTCCGACTCCTCGATCCGCACGAACCCTTCGATGGAGGAGCCGTCGAACATGACCTCGCCTTCGAGCGCCTTCTCGAACTGGCTCGGCGGCACCTCGACGTTCTTGTTGATGCCCAGGATGTCGGTGAACTGGAGGCGAAGGAAATCCACGCCGAAGCGGCGGGTCAGGGCCAGCACGTCGGCCTTTCCCGCCCCGCGCAGGTCGGTGGGGAATCCTTCCAGACTCGGCCGGTCGCCGTTGCCGGACGGCCGGGGCTTGGCAGGCGCCATGGGATCGTGCCCCGCGATGGGAGAGAGGGTGAGCCGGCGGCCGGCTCGTCGGACAAGGGTAAACGGTAACCGTGCCGGCGGAAGGGAGGCTACTGGAGGCGGCCCGCGGAAATGCCGCTTTCCTCCCGCAATCACCCGGTGTACGCTTCCTCCCCAATGACCGCCCAACCTGACGCCGGCCTATGCCCGGCCTGCGGCGCCGCGGCCTCGGGAAAGTTCTGTAGCGCCTGCGGCGCCAGCCTCACGCCGAGAAGTTGCACCCGCTGCCGGGCACCCCTCGGGGCCCAGGCCAGATTCTGCCACCGCTGCGGCCATCCCGGCGGCGCGGGTGGACGCGCGCCGGGCTCCGACCGGACCGCCTGGATCTTCGCGGGGACGATGTGCGTCCTGCTGATCGCCGCGATCGTGTACAGCGTGGTCACCGAGTCGCCCGCGCCCCAGGTGCCCAACATGGCCAACGCCGGGGCGGCCGCGGGCGATACGACGCCACCGGCCGGCCCGGCGCCGGACATCAGCCAGCTGAGCCCGCGGGAGCGGTTCGACCGATTGTTCAACCGCATCATGCAGGCGGCCGAAGCCGGGGATACCGCGCAGGTCGAGCGCTTCACCCCCATGGCGCTGGGGGCCTACGCCCAGCTCGACACCTTCGATGCCGATGCCCGCTATCACGCGGCCGTGATCCGGCTCCAGTCGGGCGACATTCCGGGCGCGCACGCCCTCGCCGACACGATCCTCGACCAATCCCCCGACAATCTCCTCGGCTACCTGCTCCGCGGCACGGCGGCCGGCCTGGCCGACGATCCCGGCGCCCGCGCGCAGGCGGAGCGGGAGTTTCTCCGCCGCTTCGACCGGGAGATGGCCAAGGGCCGGCCGGAATATCGGGATCATGCCCCGGTGATCGAGGAGTTCAGGAAAGCCGCGGCCCCCACCGCGCCGCGCTGACTCTGCCGACAAGGTCTCCCATGCCCCGCACCATCCGCGTCGCCCACAGCCCCGATTCCGACGACGCGTTCATGTTCTACGCCCTCGCCGCCGACAAGCTCGATACCGGCGACCTGCGCTACGTCCACGAGCTGTCCGACATCGAGTCGTTGAACCAGCGGGCCCGCCGGGCGGAGCTGGAGGTGACCGCGGTCTCGATCCACGCGTACGCCTACATCTGGCGCCGGTACGCCCTGCTCGGCTCCGGGTCCTCCATGGGCGACGGCTACGGGCCGCGGCTCGTCGCCACGCGCGCGCGGCCCGCCGGCCCGCGCGCGGCGCTGCGGGGGATGCGGGTCGCGGTCCCGGGACTGCTCACGACCGCGTATCTCGCGCTCAAGCTCTATCAGCCGGACTTGGTGCCGGTCGTGGTGCCCTTCGACCGGATCGAGGATTCGGTGCATCGCGGCGAGGTGGACGTCGGCCTGCTCATTCACGAGGGCCAGCTCACCTACGGCGACACCGGGCTGCACCTCTGGGCCGATCTCGGCGCCTGGTGGCTCGAGGACACCGGCCTGCCCCTCCCTCTTGGCGGCAACGCGGTGCGCCGGGACCTGGGGGACACCGTCATCGGGCAGATCGCGCGCGATCTGCGAGCGAGCATCGTGTACGCCCTGGAGCACCGGGAGCCGGCGCTGGCACACGCCAAGCAGTTCAATCGCGGGATCGGTGACGAGCGCACCGACACCTTCGTGGGGATGTACGTGAACCGCTGGACGGTGGACTACGGCAGCCGGGGACGGCAGGCGGTGCAGAAATTGCTGGACCGGGGCCACGAGGCGGGCGTCATTCCCGAGCGTGTGGTGGTCGATTTCGTGGACTCCACCGGCGATTGACCCCACTCTGTCCCGTTCCTAGCTTCTCAAGACCCCTGGAGTAACTCCTCACTCGCCGAGACACTGGCGGGCCCGGTCGCGTCTGCTCGCCCTGGGCCGGCCTGGCGAAGGAGCGCGTCCGGTGCACTCTGCCCCCGTCACCCTGCTGATCGTGGACGACGAGGAAGCGATCCGCAGCTCGATGCGGAAGTACCTCGTGCTCCAGGGCTACGAGGTCGCCACGGCGGCCACGGGCGAGGAGGCCCTCGAGGTGCTCGGCCGCCAGAAGATCACCGGCATGCTGCTCGACGTGAACCTCCCGGGCATCAACGGCGTGGAGCTCGTGCCCCGGGTCCTCGAGCTCGAGCCCAGCATGGCGATCCTCATGCTGACGGCGGTGAACGACGCGACCAGCGCCGCGCTGTGCATGCAGCGCGGCGCCCTCGACTACCTCATCAAGCCCATCGATCTCGGCCACCTCGGCCGCGCCCTCCAGAACGCCCTTCAGAAGCGGCAGACCATCCTGGAAGGCCAGCAGATGAACCAGTGGCTCAAGGAGGAGGTGGCGCAGCGCGTGGCGGAGAAGCGGCTGGAGCAGGCCAACCAGGAGCGGATCTCGATCGCCACACTCGAAGCGCTGGTGAACGCGCTCGAGGCCAAGGACCCCTACCTTCGCGGGCACTCCGCGCGGGTGGCCGACCTCTCCGCCAGCCTGGCGGCGCAGCTGGAGTGCAGCGACGAGCTCATCGAGGCGATCCGAACCGGCGGCCGGCTGCACGACATCGGCAAGATCGGGATCCGCGAAGAAATCCTCAACAAGCAGGGCCCGCTCACCGACGGGGAGTACGAGCACGTGAAGCAGCACGTGCTGGTCGGCTCCCAGATCCTCGCGCCGCTGGTGCACCTCAAGGAGGTCATCACCTTCGTCCGGAGCCACCACGAGCGATGGGACGGGTTCGGCTATCCCGACCGCCTCGCGGGCGAGGACATCCCGCTCGGCGCCCGGGTGATCGGGACCGTGGAGATCTACGACGCCCTCACGACCTCTCGCCCATACCAGGAGAAGATGGCACCGGAGATCGCGGTGGAGCGCATGCGCGACCTCGTGGGCACCGTGCTCGACCCCCAGGTGCACCGCGCGCTGGAGGTGGTGGTGAACCAGCGGCAGGCGCTCGTCTTCCTCGACGACGGCACCGGCTGATCCATGACCGAGCAGCCGTGACGACCCCGGGCGCCTCCCGCAAGGTCCTCCTGGTGGACGACGACCCGATGATGGTCCGGCTGGTCAGGAAGCTGCTCGCCGACCACGGGTTCTCCATCGTACACGCGATCTCCGGGCGGGACGCGCTCGCCTCGCTGGAGGGGGTGGACGTGGTGCTGCTCGACCACCAGCTCCCCGATACCACCGGTCTCGAAGTGCTCGACGCCATCCGGAGCCGGCCGCATCCTCCCGCGGTCATCCTGATCACGGCGCATGGCAACGAGTCGCTGGCGGCCGCCGCGCTCCGCCGCGGTGCCGACGACTACCTCGCCAAGGACGTGTCCCTCGGCGAGCTGCTGCCCCAGGTCCTGGAGCGGGTGCGACGCACCCGCGAGCTCCGCAAGGCGCTGGTCGCCGCGGAGCGCGACCTGGTCCGCGCCGAGCGGCTGGCGGCGATCGGCGAGATGACGGTGACCCTGCACCACGAGATCAACAACCCGCTCATGGCGGCGTTCGCCAACGTCGACCTGCTGCTGGCGGATTCCGCGATGGACACCGTCGCGCGCACCGAAACCCTCGCGGGCGTCCGCGACTCCCTGCACCGAATCCATGGCATCATGCGCCGCATCGGCGACCTCCGGGATGTCCGGACCAAGAGCTACGCCACCGGAGCCCGGATGGTGGATCTGGACGAGGGGGAACCGGCTTCGGCGATGCGCCGGGGGCAGGCACTGGTGCTGGTGACCGACGAGGACCTGACGCGGATCGTGTCACTCCTGCTGAAGCATGCGGGGTTCGAGGTCGTGCGAGCCGACGATCGGGAGGATCTGAACCGGCGCGCGGCGGCTGGAGCGGCGAGGCTGGTGGTGGTTCAGGGTGTGACCGACGCGACAGGCGCGCACTCGCTGGGCGGGTTCGTCCCGCCGGGCGACCGAAACTACCGGGTGGTGGCGCTGGTCTCGGACGACGGCGCGGCCGTGGACTCCGTCGCCGACCATGTCGTGGAGCTTCCGTTCGACCCCGGCACGTTCACCGCCGAAATCATCGAGCTCACTTCGAGATCCTGAGCACCGGGGTCACTTCCCGCAGGGCACCTTTCCCATCCGCCACTCCGACGAGCGGGTGCCATTCGGCCCGGGCCCCTCGATCCGCACCGCCAGGGAGTCGGGCCCCAGCCTTCGGTAGCCGATCACCTGGGGGAAGTCGTGCCGGGGATTGCTCCAGACCACCGCACCGGGCTCGAGACGTCTGAGGTTGAAATCGGCGGGCACCTGCCCGGCGGGCCGCGGCGTCAGTACCAGATCCGAATCCCCCACGGCAGCGATGGTGGTGAACTCGTAGCTGGTCACCCGCCCCGCCTTGCTGTAGCGCGAGACGCCGAGCATCAGGTTGGCGGAGGGCGGAGTGTAGTACTCGTCGATCACGGCCCCTCCATCCGAGGCACCGCGCCAACATCCCGCCATGAAGTCGAGATCCGCCAGCGAGGGACGCCCTGGCCCCGCGGTCGGTGAAGGCAGTGCCGGGCCGGCGACGAGGGCCGCGAGCAGGGCTGACAGCATGGCGCGCATGAGGGCCTCTCCGGGATGTCAGCACCCAAATTATCGGTTCGGCCGACGGGGGGCTTGGAAAAATTCGCCACGGGCGCCGGTGTGCCGGGGCTACTTCTCTTCCGCATCCGCGATGAAATTCCGCGCGATCTCCCGCGCCTCACGCAGATACCTCGCCGGACCGATCCCCGCGAACAGCCGGAAGTCCCGCGTAAGGTGCGCCTGGTCGTAGTAGCCCGTGCGGACCGCCACCGCCGCGACCGAGCGCGATCCTGGACCCTCGAGCGACCGGAGGGCCCGCTGGAATCGGCCCAGCCTGATGAGCGACTTGGGGCCAAACCCCAGTCGCTCGCGGAACACCCGGCTCAGATGCCGGTGGCTCAGCCCGACCGCGCTCGCGATCGCGGCCGGGCGGAGAGAACCGTCGGCCAGCGCCAGATCCACCGCTGCCCTGACTCTCCGGTCTACGGCGGGGCGTCTGGCCGCGCGGGCCAGATGCCGGTACAGCACCGAGAGGCGCCCGGCGGAGTCGGGGCTGGCAGCCAGCTGCTCCGTCAACGTCGGCTCCAGCGGCAGCGGAAGGTCGCTCGCTGCGCCGGCCAGGCCGAGCAGCTCCCCACCCTCCACCCGAAGCCAGGCCGAGAGCGCCTCAGGCCGGAAGCGCACGCCCACCAGGTCCACGGCACCGGTCGGCCTGATCTCCAGCGCCCGGCGGGCGGGGCCCACCAGCAGCGCGAGGGGCTGCCGTTGGACGCCTCCGCAGTCGCGGCTCTCGAATGGATCGGCGAGATTGAAGATCAGCTCGGCCCGGCCATCGGGCATCGCGCGTTGAAAGGCGGCGGGGTGCGCTGCGGGCGCGCCGCGGAGCAGCCAGATCCGATGCACCAGATCGCGCAGCTCGGGCGGTGGGGCGCTCTCCTCGTAGCGCATGGCCTATCCCGCCGCCGCCTGCTGCTTCACCTGCTGGTACCCCATCCCCTGAAGCCGGATGATCCGCTGGCGGATCGGCGGGTGGGAGGCCACGACATCGGCCAGGAAGCCTTCACGGGAGGAGAGGAGCCCGGGCGATGGATCCACGATGCAGAGGTGGGCCGCGCCGCGGGTGATCGACCGGGTCGCCGCGGACGCGGCCGACAGCTTCTCCAGCGCCGTCGCCAGCGCCATCGGGTTCCGGGTGAACTGCACGCCGGTGGCGTCGGCGAGGAACTCCCGCTTCCGGCTCACCGACATCGCCAGAATCCGGGCGACCACCGGGGCGAGGACCAGGCTGATGAGCCAGAGCACCAGCACGACCAGCCCGAGGGGGTTCCCCCCGCCCTTCCCGCCGCCTCCACCCCGCCCGCCGAGCCGGTAGCCGCCGCGACTACCGGTCCGCAGCATGCGGCCCATGCCGTCGGACATCAGCGCGAGCGCGCCCACCATGCCGGCCAGCAGGGTCATCAGGCGCACGTCGAGGTTGCGCACGTGCGCCATCTCGTGGGCGACGACCCCCTGGAGCTCCTCACGGCTGAGGGTCGCCAGCAATCCCTCGGTCACCGCGATGCTCGCGGAGCCGGCGTCCCTCCCCGTGGCGAAGGCGTTGGGATCGTCGTCCGGCACCACCCACACCCGCGGCTTGGGCAGTCCCGAGGCGATGGCCATCTCCTCCACTACGTTGACCAGCTGTTTCTGCTCCGGGGTGGCGGGCTCGACGATCTCCCAGGCGCCGGTAGCCCAGAGCACCCGCTCCGGCCCGTGACGCCAGGCATACCAGCAGATACCGGCGGCCGCGGCGGTGGCGAACAGTCCCATGAAGGGGACGAGGTGATGGTAAGCCTCGGGGGGGGCGTCGGCGGTCAGCAGTGCGAAAGCCAGATCGCCGCCGAATCCCACCCAGGCGAAGAAGATGATGAACCCGACGACCAGCCAGTTCGAGCGGCGGCGGTTGGCCTCCTGCTGCGCGAAGAGGTTGGCGTCGTCGCTCACGACGCTGGTTTGTTGAGCGACAGATCCACCTTCGGCACCGCCCGCTCGGCCGCGTCCTCGAGCTCCCACAGCTCCGCGGGCGACGCCTTGGCTAGCCCGGCCACGAGGAGCGTCGGGAAGGTGGCCTGCTTGGTGTTGTACTGGGTGGCGACGTCATTGTAGAGCTGCCGGGCGAAGCCGACCTTGTTCTCGGTGCTGGTCAGCTCTTCCTGGAGCTGGAGCACGTTCTGGTTGGCCTTGAGCTCGGGATATGCCTCGGTCAGCGCGAAGAGGCGGCCGAGCGCCTGGGTGAGCTCGCCTTCCGCCCTCGCGGTGTCCTTTACGCCGCTGGCGCTGACCGCCTTGTTCCGCGCGGCGATCACCGCCTCGAGGGTGCCGCGCTCGAAATCCATCGCGCCCTTCACCGTGTTCACCAGGTTGGGAATCAGGTCGTGGCGCCGCTTGAGCTGCACGTCGATCTGCTTCCAGGCGTTGAGCACCTGATTCTTGAGGGCGATCAGGCCGTTGTACGCGCCGACGACCCAGAGGACGAGAACGGCGAGGACGACCAGGAAGACGATCGTGGACATGGAGTCGCCTTTGTGCGAGTGGGATCAGGAGCCGACGAGGCCCGCGAGTGCCTGGCGAAAGGTGGCGGTGATGGTCTCGACGTCACCGTTGAGCCGGAGGACCGGGTGTTGCTCGTCGATCAGCAGCTCGATACCGGGGGCCACCGCGATCCGGCGGCACACCGATCCCTCCGGGGCTGCGCCTTCGACCGGCGTGAGCCAGCCGAGCAGGGCGCGGCCGACCCGGCCCCGCCCGGTGCCGGGCGCCTGGAGCAGCGCGAGTCGGTCGGGGCGCGGCACCGTCGGTCCCAGGGCGGTCGCCACCCTCCGCTCGATCACGTCGCCGGTCAGCCCGTCGAACTCCTTGGCCATCGCCTCCAGCGTCGCGCCTTCCATCTGCCGCAGCTTGATGGCGAGCACCTGGAGCAGGTGCCGGTAGGAATACACCGCCGCGGTACCCCGCCCGTCCGGCGGGCTCACCAGCCCGCGCGTCACGTAAAAGCGGATGGTCCGCTCGCTGGGCCGCGCGCGGGCAGCCGCGTTCACGGGGACGACCCCCGAGACATCGAGCAGGCCCGCGGCGAGGGCGGCGAGGTCGCGCAGCCCCCACGGGGCGAGGCCGCGGTATTCCCGCAGCGTGGTGAGGGCATCGGTTGGAGTGGCGGCGATGAGCCCGGCGGTCATCCGCCGTTTCGCTTGCGCTGGGGCTGCGGCGTGGATGCGGTCAACATGGTGTGGACGGCCGAGCCCAGCGCGTCGAGCGTGAACGGCTTCACCAGCAGGGGGCAGCGGCGCAGCTCGTCGGGCCAGTCGGCCCGAAGGGCCCAGGGATCGCCGGACATGAGCAGGATCCGGCCGGTCAGCCTGGGCCAGCGCCGCACCAGGGCGATGGCCAGCGTGTCGCCCGACATCTGGGGCAGGTGGATGTCGAGCATGACCATGTCGTAGTCGGCCGCGTCCAGCATCTCGTAGGCCAGGTGCGGGTCGCCGACCGACACGACCTCGTAGTCGAGGTTGCGGAGCGCGCGCTCCAGCGTCCGTCGCAGGCCAGGCTCGTCGTCTACCACCAGGATCCGGGGGCTCATGCCGTTGCCCGCGCCAGCGGCGTGAAGTACCGGTGGGTGACCGCCTCCAGCGCCTCGTCGGTGCTCAGCGCGACCCGGAGCTCGCCGGCGGTCTGTCCGAACACCGCCCTGAGATGCATTTGGAGCGTCTTGGTCTTACTGTATCCCAGCTTGAGGGCCACATCCTCGACGGTATAGCCCGGGTCGAGCAGCAGCCGGTGGGCGTAGAGCAGCCGGGTGAGCACCATGACGACGCGGGGCGAGGGGAGGCCGACCTTGGTGAACCACCGCTCGCAGGTGCGCCGGGTGAGCTGGGCTCGGTCGGCCAGGGCCGTCACGGTGGGGCCGTCACCCGGGGCATGGAGCATCGCCTCCAGCGCCGCCCGGAGCTCGTCAGGGAGGTCGCGGAGGATCGGGGCAAGAGCCTGCATGACCTGTTGGGAGGCGCTCTGCTCCAGCTCGCTCAGCAGGGCGGACCGGAGGGCCCCAGGTGCATCCTCGAACCGGTAGACCACCACGCGGCGAATTCCGGCCCTGCCCAACTGGAGCAGGACGCCGGCGTTGGCCGGGGTAAGATCGGTATAGACCAGGAGCGGCAGCGAGGGGAAAAACAGCCGCAGGCGCTCGATTCCGTGGGGCCGGGGCTCCCCGACTCCCAGATGCGGATCGACCACCGCCATGTCGACCGGCTTGGCACGGATGGTCTCCACGGCTTCGGGCCAGTTACTCGCCGAGACCCATTGGAAGCGGTCAGCGTCGAGAGTCCGGAGTCGGAAAACACGTTCGGGTGGGACGGCAGCGAGGAGCAAATGTCGCAAAACGGTCCCTAATTGTCGCAAAAGGGCCCTAAATCCGGGGCATCCGAGTGCTCAAATTGACGGTATCCCCTGACGAGACCCGTCCTTTGAGAGGATTTCCCATGTCCCGGCGCTCTTCCAGCTTGATCGCGGTCGCCTGCCTGACCCTGGCCGCCCTGTCGACCGCCTGCGGGCGTTCAGCTACTGGGCCGTCCGAGATTCCGGCTGCGGCTCTCGAGACGCAGGGGTCTAACAATTTCACGGAAACCCAGGGCTCGAACAACTTCGTCGAGACCCAGGGGTCGAACAACCTCGAGACTCAGGGCTCCAACAACTAGTTGGCCAGCGCGTATTCGCGCAGCCCCAGAGCCACTTCTTCCACCGCCGGCGAGCTGATAAAGGTCGCCGGCGTCGCGGGCGCGGCCTCCTGCGCGGGGTGCTGCTCGTTCGCCTCCATCGCCGCGATTTCCCGCTCGAACCTGAAATACCATGCGTTCAACCGGTGCGCTTCCGCCAGACGGAGGCCCGCCTGC
>Ga0307410_10001578_pt1 | contig 10431 bp, 7 predicted proteins | sample 322Ometagenome_3_FD_203707 | JGI IMG/M metagenome (GOLD analysis project Ga0307410, IMG submission 203707) | Maize rhizosphere microbial communities from greenhouse at UC Davis, California, United States - 322HYB-O-3 | ecosystem: Host-associated > Plants > Roots > Rhizosphere > Soil | place...
AAGGGGCTTACTTTCTTGATATTGTCTCGCTAGTAATGCTGTGTGTCAAGAGAGTAGTTGCCGGAAATCCGCGTCTGTCGCGCCTTTTCAGCGCTTTCGATTTCTTTCTGTCTCGTTAAGCCACAGAATTCCTGCAATGGTCTTCGCGTCCAGGATTTTGCCTGAGGTCGCCATCCTAACCGCCTGCGACAGTGGGAAGAACCTGACCGCAATCACCTCATCCTCCTCGGGTTCGGCCTCACCTTTTTCAAGGCCGCGCGCGACATAGACGGCCATGGTCTCGTCAAGAAAGCCGGGGCTTACATAGAAGAACATAGCTTCATGCCATTTCTTCGCCCGGTATCCGGTCTCTTCGATCAATTCGCGCTTCGCAGCTTCAAGTGCCGACTCACCTTCATCGATCCGGCCAGCCGAAAGTTCCCACATAGTCCGCGTCGCCGCGTGACGATATTGCCGAGCCAGCAGTACCTTCGGCTCTTTGCCGCGATCATCCACCGGCATGACCACGACCGATCCCTGGTGCCGCACCACATCGCGCCTGACCGTCACCCCGCCGGGTTCGCGGACCTGGTCGGTCGTCACGTGAAATACCGGACCTTGATAAACCACTTTCGAGGAAACAACCTTAGCGGACTTTGATCCTGCGTCCTTCTTCGCCATACCTATCAATATAAGTTAAGTAACCTTAGGAACCGCATACCTCACACAAATTCTTGAAAAAGATGAAGGGAAGCGCATACTAAAAACGTTCTACTCTGGATGGAGGCTCTTCTACCTCATGCGGCTCACAAGACTTGTGTGCCTGGTTCTGCTTTGCACGGTTGCAGCGGCCCAGGATCTTTCCACTCGCCCCGCTGGCGTCACGTCCAAAGGCGCGCCGAAGCTACCCAACTCTAATTCGGTCTACCAGGCTCTGCGTAGCGTCACGCTGGGTCAGGAAGCGTTCTCGGTAAATGGTCTCGTACTCCAGCGAGAGAGCACACGCTTCACGTTTACCTCGGGCACGCTCTGCATGCTTGCTCCTATCAACGGAAAAGTTACGGGCGCTGTGTTTGTCGGCAAAGGATCTTTCAGTCTCGTTCCGCCCTCTCAAGCGCCGACAGAAGTTCGCCAGATTGCGCTCTTGACCAGGGAAGGGAAAGTCGACGAGGAGTTTAGCGAGCTCGTCCTCCGCTTTACCGACAACACTTATGACGAAGTGAAGAAAGCCACCGGTGCGACACTCACTCCCGGAGCGACCTGCCCGGTAGCGGCGCTGGAAGATTTCAACAAGCGATTCAGGAAAGACCTCAACTCCAACATCCACGGAAGGATCCTGCAAGACGTACTCAGCGATCAGCCCGGTGGATTATTTCTGGCTTTGATTGAAGGCAAGAAATACAGCAGTCGCATGCTGTTTATGGTTGATCCTCATCCATTCGGCACGTTCGTTCCCGAAGAAGTAATGCTGATGACCTTCAACGACAACAAGTGGGGTATCTGGGCCTCCTATCACATGGCAAGTTGCTACTCCGCAAACCAGGGTGGCAGCGCCGAGAAGAACTCTTTCTGGTATCCGGATCGTCACTCAATCGACACGACTCTCGAGAAGAATGCCAAGCTGATCGGCAAATCCACTACGACGATTGTTTCCAATGTTGATGGCCTTAGCGTGGTTCCCTTGAACCTGTTCTCGACCTTGCGCGTGGACAGCGTTACATCGGAAAAAGGCGAGCCTCTTGACTTCATCCAAGAAAAGAAAGAAGAAGATTCTGATTACTTCGTGATCCTACCCACGTCGTTGAAGAAGGGCGAGAAACTCAGCTTCACCTCAACCTACAGCGGCAAAGAAGCTGTCACGAATGAGGGTGACGGTAACTACTATCCCGTGACGCGATCCGCTTGGTATCCCAACCACGATTTCGGAACCTACACGAAATATGACCTGACCTTCCGCGTTCCAAAAAACATGAAGATGATCGCGACCGGCGACCTGGTCCGGGAAATCACGGAAGGCAATCAGAACATCAGCGAATGGAAAGCAGAAACTCCGATCGCGGTTGCCGGCTTCAACTTCGGAAAATTCAAAATCAAGGAAGGGACTCTGGAGAAGAGTGGCTACAAAGTCCAGGCGCTCGCAAACGAATACAAGAGCGATCAGATCGCATATCTCCAGCAGCTCCAAGATGCGTCCGAGGGTGGTCTGGGCGCGATCGGAACAATGAGCACTACTGCGACGCTGGATAGGGCTCTGTCGGAAGCGCAGGCATCGGTATTCCTGTATCACGATTACTTCGGGCCCATGTCATACAAGAGCGTCGCAGTCACGCAGCAAAGTGCGTGGGGCTACGGACAAGCCTGGCCCGGTCTCATTTTCCTTCCAACCGACTATTTTTTCGACGCTACCACGCGCCACCAGTTGCTCGGGTTCGACCCGCATGGCTATTACAAGGTAGTCGCGCCACACGAGGTTGCCCATCAGTGGTGGGGTCACACCGTAGGCTTCAATTCGTATCGAGACCAGTGGATGAGCGAAGGCTTTTCCGACTTTTCCGCATCGCTTTTCATTCAACTTATTCGCAAAGACATGGGCGAGTACCGTAAGTTCTGGAAAGATCAGCGCGAGTCGATCGTGCAGAAGAACAGCTTCGGGATCCGTGCGATCGATGTCGGGCCTCTCACCATGGGTCGCAGGCTCTCGACTACAAAGACGTCCAACGTCTATTACGACCTGATCTACCCCAAGGGCTCCTACGTCCTTCACATGCTCCGCTGGATGATGTGGGACAACAAAACCGGCGACCAGAAGTTCAAGGCCATGATGCAGGACTTCGTGAATACGTACCGCAATCAGCCCGCCACCACGGAGCATTTCAAAGCCGCTGTCGAGAAGCACATGCTTCCCAACATGAACCTCGACGGCAATGGCAAGATGGACTGGTTCTTCAACGAGTGGGTTTACGGCACGGCGCTACCGAAATACACGCTCGAACAATCTATTGGGACCGTAGCCGACGGCGGTACCGTCGTGAAGTTCAAGGTCACGCAATCCGGCGTGGATCAGAACTTCAAGATGATCGTCCCGCTCTATCTTGAACTCTCCGATGGCCGCATCATTCGACTCGGCTCAGGAGGTATCGTTGGGAACAACTTCATCGAATCCACGGTGCCGCTCGGCAAAATGGCAAGCCCGCCAAAGCGTGCGCTGGTCAACTATTACTACGACATCCTGAGTGACGACTAGTCGCTTACCTCCTCCACCGGGGAGCTTCGGCTCCCCGTTTTCTTTTGCGCCCGAAGTGCTTCTGCTATCCTGCGCGAAGTGAGCAAGCCCTCCATCGCAATCGTCGGCCCAGGCGCCCTCGGATCATCACTCGCACTCGCTCTCCACCAGCAAGGCTTTCGAGTCGTCGAACTCATAGCTCGCGACGCCTCCAACACAGCAGCACGAAAGCTCGCTCGCAAAGTAAATGCAAAGCTCTCCCCAATCGAGAAAGCGGAACTCAAAGCCGATATCGTCTGGATCTGCGTCCCCGACGACGCCATCGCGCCACTTGCATCGTCGCTGCGAACTGGTAAATGGAAAGGGAAGACGGTGCTGCACGCCAGCGGAGCCTTGACTGCAGATGCCCTCCACCCCCTGAAATCACGCGGTGCCGCAATCGCGTCGGCCCATCCCATGATGAGTTTTGTCCGCACGGCACAAACGGGTTTTAAGGACGTCTGGTTTGCTCTCGAGGGTGACCGTCGGGCTGTGACGGCAGCGCGGAATTTAATCTCTGCACTCCACGCGAAGAGCTTCACCATCAGCGCTGACCTCAAGCCGCTCTACCATCTCTTCGGCGGATTCCTATCGCCTTTTTTGCTGACAGTGCTCACCGCAGCCGAGCACTTGGGACGTGAAGCCGGACTGCCCTCGCGGCAACTCCCGCAGATCATGCGCCCCATCGTCATGCGAACTCTGGAGAACTACTTCGCCAAAGGCGCAGCCGCATCGTTCAGTGGCCCACTCCTGCGCGGCGACGTTGAAACGATTCGTAAACACGTGCGCGCGGTGAGAAAACTTCCTGAGAGCGAACTCTATCGAGCTCTGGTGCGCGAAGCCACACGCACGCTTCCCGTGAAGCGCGCAAAAGAAATCCTGGCCATACTTGAACTGGACTAGCCTGTCTTTGAAAGGGCTCGGATTTACAGGCTGCTGAAAAGTCGTTGCCACCGCGTTTCTTTGAAAGGGCGCAGCTTCACAGGCTACGGAAAAAACCGCTGCGACGAAACGATCTTTGAAAGGGCTCGGCTTCAGCCGAGCCGTAAGCTTTTTGTTTTTGTGATTCCGAGGGGACTTTAGTCCCCGAGGAATCCCTATCGAAACCACAGTTTCGACTTTTTTGCAGCAGCTTCAGTTGCGCCGTAAAGCACGTGTTTTGTTTGTCGGCTTGAGCCGCTGAGGGCCGTCTTTGACTTTTTCCGCAGCCTGTTTAGCCGAGCCGAAGGGCAGGATCAAATCGCGGCTTTTAGCTGCTGAGGAAGGAATTTACTTTCCCGAAAACAAGTGTCCCATCTTCTCGCGCTTGGTGCGCAAATACGCTTCTGAAAATTCGTAAGCCTCGACTTCAGCCGACACACGCTCCACGACCTTAATCCCGGCGTTCTCGACAGCCTGTACTTTGTCAGGATTATTAGACATCAATCGAACCTGCTTCAACCCTAGTGCTTTCATCACTTCAACCGGCAGGTTGTACTCGCGACAATCTGCGCGGAACCCGAGCTTCTCATTCGCCTGCACCGTATCGAGTCCTGCGTCCTGCAATTCATAAGCCTGGAGTTTGGCCATCAGGCCGATGCCGCGTCCTTCCTGCTGTTCGTAGACAAGCACTCCGCACCCGGTACTCGCAATCGCCTCCAGCGCCATTTCCAGTTGCTGACGGCAATCGCAACGCAACGAGCCGAATACGTCTCCTGTCAGGCACTGCGAGTGGATGCGCACCAGCGGTGTTCCAGTCTTAATATCGCCCATGACGAGCGCTACCGCGGTTTCCTTGCGCCTTTCCAGCTTTCCCTCGCGGCCAAGCGCATCTTTCGAACTCATGCCATCAAACGTTTCGCCTGCTTCAGCATCTCTCGCGGGCACATCGAAGTAGCCCTCAAAGCCGTAAATGCGGAACTGCCCCCATCGGGTAGGGAAGTTCGCCTCCGCCAGTTTTGTAACGTTGGAACGGGTCACACTTAGATTATAGCTGCAACTCCCGATTGCTCCAGTTATCGCGCAATTGTGCGGAATGCCCATACGGATGCCGCTCCCAGCGCCAATACAAACCCAATGCTGATCAGCCGCCCTGACCCTGTGTTGTTGCTCCAGCCCTGGAGCACGGCGATGATTCAAACAAAAAAGAGAATCAACGTGGCCCATGCAAGCACTTTCATGTCGTCCCTCGCATGGATGGATGGTTTCATCTGAGTGGGCGCCACGCAGTGCTGACCATCACTTCGCGCTATGACAGGCTTCGCGAATGCTATGACCGGTGCGGGCGCTACTGCTATCCTCCTGCTCAATGGCCGCTCCCGGAGATCCAACTAGTGCCCCGCTCCTGCCCGGCAACGTTCGATTCCGCCAGGCACAGCGGGCCCGCGAAAATTTCCAAAGGATCTCCGAGCGCGCACCGCGGGAACTTCTCGCTGTCCTTGTAACCTTACTGACTGACCTCCCCGACCCCGACAGCGCGCTCAATCTCTTCCAGCGCTTTTGTGAGTCCGCAACCGACGACGTGCTTCGCCAACTCCAACGGGAGCCTGTCCTCGTCCACTACGCTCTCAGCGTATTCGCGCACAGTCAGTATCTCGGAGACGCTCTCATCCGTAATCCTGACCTGTTCGCAATTCTTGCTCGCGATAAAGGAGTGGATCGCGAGCACACGCGCGAAGAGTTTCACGAACACTTCGCCCGTCTGCGTGCGCGTTCGAGTGAAAGCGATTTCTCGGCGCTCCTTGCCCGTTTTAAGAAACGCGAATACGTCCGCATTATGCTGCGCGATCTGCTGGGCATAGCAACCCTCGCCGACACGACTTCCGAAATCTCAGCTCTCAGTGACGTCCTCATCGAAGAGGCCCTGCGCGATGCTCAATCGCGGATGCGCAACCGGTTCGGTGCTTCGCAACACCTGGACGAGCATGGCCGAATTGTCGATACCCGCTTCACTGTGCTCTCGCTGGGTAAACTCGGAGGAAACGAACTCAACTACAGTTCCGACGTGGATCTGCTCTTCCTATTCGAAGATGGTCCTGGTGTCTCCGGCGCTGCGCTGACGAACCGCGAGTATTGCGTTCGGCTCGCGCAGGAAGTTACCACTGTTCTCTCATCGACCTGGTCGGAAGGCCTCGTCTTCAGGGTTGATTTACGGCTGCGTCCGCAGGGAAGCGAGGGCGATCCTGCAATCTCACTTCAGCATGCGCTCCGCTACTATTCCCAGGTTGCGCAAGACTGGGAACTACAGGCACTGATTAAAGTCCGGCACTCCGCCGGAGACCGCACCCTTGCGCGCGAGTTCATTCGAACCGTGCAGCCATTGGTGTATCGAGGCGAACTGAATTTCTCCGCGATTGAAACGGCGCTCATCGCCCGCCGCAAGCAGAACGAAAAACATCGCAGCACAAAACTGAAACGAAGTAGCTCTCAAAGTATCGACGTCAAAATCGATCCCGGTGGAATACGGGAGATCGAGTTCCTGGTCCAGTGTCTTCAGCGCGTCCACGGGGGAGTCGAGCCGTGGCTTCGCAGCGGCGGCACCTTATTTTCTCTCCAGAAGCTGCATGACAAAGGACACATCACCGGTCACGACTTCCACTTACTGACCAGCACCTACGAATTCCTGCGAACGGTGGAACACCGGTTGCAACTCAAGAACGGTCAACAGCGGCATCATCTGCCTTCCGATCCGCAAGAGCTTCAAATCCTGGCTGACTCGGTCGATCCGGATCGTGCGTTCACCCCCGCCGGGTTCGTCGACGGTGTTCAGCGGCGACTCACCAGGGTCTCCGATATATACCGCCGGATCATTCATCAGCAGCGCGCATCAGCCGAAAGCGGCACTCTATTCGCGCTTCAGCCGCCGGAAATTGTCTCGTCGGAAACCGCCATCACCCAGGTGCTGTCCCGGTTGCGAGTGGAATGCCCCGAAGGGTATGAGATTGCTTCCGACCCTGCGATTCACCCGGTTACTCGCAAGAACCTGCATCGCTTCCTAAGTTCCGCCCTTACCTCCTCGCGCCGCTTCGCAATATTGCTTGAGCACGCGAGCAAGTTGCGAAGTGCCACGCAGTTGTTTCGTCTTTCGGAGTTTCTCACCGACATTCTCATAGGGCATCCTGAAGAAGTTGCGGTTCTACAGCACCCTCTCAAGACAAAGACCGTCGCCCCGACACTGCTCGCGCTCGATTCCGAACCCGCCGCCGACCCCGTTTTCGAGTACGCTGCCACTTCAGAAAGCATGGAAGAAGCCATGGCAATGCTGCGTCGCCACTATCGCCATACAGTGTTCGTCGCCGGAGCCGACGAAGTTGCACAGGGCAGGGGAGCCTACGAATCACTCGCGGCGTCCACTCGCGCGGCTGAATCCGCCATGCGCGCCGCGCACCTCGCAGCTGGTTCACCGAACTTGTCGATCTGGGCATTGGGACGGCTGGGCAGCAGGGAATTCGATCTGCTCTCCGATGCTGACCTGCTCTTTGTCTGTAACGATTCCTCAGAGGTGGAGCACTGCACACGATCGGCTGAAAAAATCGTGCATCTTCTTGCTGCCTATACCACCGACGGATCGGTGTTTCCGGTCGATACGCGCCTGCGTCCGCATGGAAACCAGGGCGACCTGGTCGTTACCACGCGCCAGCTTCATCATTACCTGACTCAAGAGGCTCAAGCCTGGGAGGCCCTGACCTATACCAAGCTCCGCCACATTGCGGGACCGAGTCATCTGGAACGTGGGGAACACTGGGACTGGATTTTCGAGCGGTTCGCCGACGCACCAGAGTTCGTGCTCCGGGTACGCGAAATGCGCGAGCGACTTCAAGGCTCTGCGAAGGATGACTTCAAGGTAGGCCCCGGCGGTCTCTACGACATCGACTTCATCATCGCGTTCCTCGCGATCCGGAACCGTGTCGCGGTCGCGCCCGACACCATGCGCATGCGAATCCGCAATCTCGAATCGGCAGGAGTCCTGTCGTCCGCCGATGCAGAGCAACTCGACTCCGCCGCAGAATTCCTGCGTGCCACAGAACATGCTGTCAGACTGGCCACGGCCACAACTCGCAAGTCACTTCCGAACTCCGATCACGGTCGTGAAGCCGTCCAGGAACTCGTCTCCCGCGCACTAGAACGCGAAATCTCCCAGGGAATAGAGCAAGAGCTACGCGCAACCCTCAAGCAAATTCGCGCGCTCTACGACCGACTCCTCCTGGGCTAACGCCTCACTCTGCGATCAATCTTCATGGCCCATTCTCAGGAACTCGCGCTATACTGCCCGCCCAACAGGAGATCGACTATGGCGAAGATTCTCGTTGTTGGTTCAACAGGACAAGTTGGTAGTGCGGTAGCGCTCGGACTAACCCGCGCGGAACACAGCGTCCATGCGCTCGTCCGGCACGGTAACGAGAATCCCAAGTCCAAGTCGCTCGCCGATGCGGGAATCGCCATCATTCCCGGCGACCTGACCGACCGTGCAAGCCTCTCCTCGGCCTGCAAAGGCATGGAAGTAGTAATTACCACCGCGACCTCCATGCCAACGAACGCAGACGACGGACTCCGCCGCGTAGACCTCGAAGGCTCCCTTGCTGTTATTGAAGCTGCCGACAATGCAGGCGTGCAGCGCTTCGTCTACACCTCTTACTCCGGTAATTTGCGAGTGCAATCTCCACTCGAAACAGCCAAGCGCACCTGCGAACAACGCCTGCTCCAGAGCAGGATGGACGCAGTCATCCTTCGTCCGTCGTATTTCATGGAAGTCTGGCTAGGTCCCCACCTCGGAATCGATATCGCAAATGGTCAGGCGCGCGTCTACGGTTCCGGTGAGAACAAAGGCAACTACATTTCTGCTGCCGACGTCGCCGCATTCGCAATCGCAGCTGCCACGCGCAATCAGTCAGGGAAGCACATCGTGGAAATGGGCGGACCCGAAGTTCTGTCTCAGCTAGACGCAATCAAGATCATCGGCGAGCACGCCGGCCGCGAGATGCACCTGACGTTTATCCCGCTCGAAGCCCTCGAACAGCAGTACGCATCCGCCGCCGATCCCCTCCAGAAGACTTTCGGCGCTCTTATGCTGGGCTATGCCAAAGGAGATCGAATTACTGACGCGGAGAGAAACGCGCGAGAGTACGGAGTAAAGCTCACGTCCCTGCGCGACGTTCTAAAACGACAGCGCGCACAAGCCGCCTAACGCAAAGAACAGGCAATGCAGGGTGGAGCAGGCCTTCAGGCCTGCAATTTCCGCAGTGGAGAACTAGCTGCTTCGCAGGCTGCTGAAAGAATCGTTGCCAAAACGTTTCTTTGAAAGGGCGCAGCTTCAGCTGTGCCGTAAGCTTTTTGTTTTTGTCATTTCGAGGGGACTTTAGTCCCCGAGGAATCCCTATCGAAACCACAATTTCGACTTTTTCCGCAGCCTGTTCAGCTGCGCCGTAAACTAGCCTGTTCGGCCGCTGAGGTGATGAAACAATTCCCTAAATAATGAACTTGTCCTGATCTTCAGCGCCGAGGCGCTCAACCAGTTTGCGGAACTCATCGCGCGTCATCAGGTCATGATCCCGAAACCATTCCTGCACTTTGCTCGCGATGACCGCTGCGCGGCCTGCCTTCATCTGCTCTACCGAGTCAGCTTTTCCATCCGACGTAATCTCTTGTCCCGCCTGCCGTTCCTGTGCATATTGAATGCAAGCGTTCAGGTTCTTCTGTTGATCGGCCGTCAGGTTCTCGAAGTCAATGCCCATTCCCAGGCTGGGGTGCTGATTAACGACGATCGCATCCCCTTCGAATGAAGTCTTGCCCAGCGTCAGTTTGAAACGCAGCTTTTGCCCAATCGTCATCGGGTTCAACATCTGCACATAGCAGCCCGACATGCTGATATCGGTCACCGTGCCACGGTTGGAGAAGCTGTATCCCTGCTCCCACACTTCCGCTGTGCCAACAATCGAATAGCGCGGAAAGATCCTGCGCTCGCCGCTTTGCTTTGCGTCTTCGGCCAATTTCACGCTGAATGAAGAATTGAACTTCGTCATCGTCTTCGCTGGCGCAACTTTCGCGCACCGCCCCCTACACTTTAGTGGAGTCTAGCCTCCCCGCCGCACGAATGCTAGCTCCAACGAGTGCCTGAAGTAACCAAAGTTTACCCGGGCTGATTACCCAAGCAGGTAGGTCACCAGCACCGCTCCGAACGCCGAAAACGAGCTGCTGCTGAAATTCACCGAATC
>Ga0307410_10001583_pt1 | contig 10423 bp, 25 predicted proteins | sample 322Ometagenome_3_FD_203707 | JGI IMG/M metagenome (GOLD analysis project Ga0307410, IMG submission 203707) | Maize rhizosphere microbial communities from greenhouse at UC Davis, California, United States - 322HYB-O-3 | ecosystem: Host-associated > Plants > Roots > Rhizosphere > Soil | place...
AGCAATCGCCCGGTGCGAATGTGGAAATGATCAGGGTTACCGCCATGCCCATGAAGAACCCTGACCACCATTGCCTCATCACTGGCATCCCTTCAACTTGCAAAACACCGCTTTGTATTTGACGTTCATATACGCCCGAGACCACGGTGACATGTCGTATCCGCAGCCGGTACGGGTGTTGTCGCGGTCGTTCAGTCGGTGCTGTACGGTGGGACGACCGGACGCGTTACGGGCTATGACGTACATCAACGGCCTCCACGGAGCCATAGGGCGAACAAGGCGGGTTGCATCTGTGCGGGGAACTGGGCGATGTAGTTGGACAGGGCGAGTACATGCCAGGAGTACGGCAGGCCGTGACGAATGTGGTTGGTGATCTGCCGCGACGATCGACGGACGTGCTCGGCGACGTTCGCGGGTGGCTGGGCGAACACCGTCAAGGACAGATCGGGGGCGGGAGGCATCAGGTCATATCCAAGCACTGCGGACATTGCCATCTCCATCGATGATGAGGATTTCAATCTTGGCATTTTCGAGTAGCCACGCGTACGTGGCGAGTGTGCGCAGGAACAACGGGATGGTGGCCTTCCAAATCGGGTCCATCATTCAATCCTCGTCATGACGTCGATGTCCGGCTGAGCTGCGCGGCGGATGCCACAGAACACGCACCGGTACGGTTCATCGTCGGTCAGGCATGGCTGCTGGCGCAACGCGTGGTGTGTCCAGTGCAGGTTACGAAACACAGTGGGACGTCGGCAGCGGCCGCACCATTCGAAGAAAGGATCCCACCCGAACGTGTTGACCCAGCGCTCCCGAATCTCGATTCGTTTTTCCTTGGTCCTCGGGTTTACCACCTTGACTTTGTATTCCTCCCACGTGCCCGGCGGTGCGAAGAACACCCGACGTGACACCAAAGCAATGTCGGTTGCCTTGCCTGATCGGTGTGCGCGCACGAGCGTGTTCCACGCACCGGGGTACGTGGCGAACTTGCCCGTCATCCACCGGTCGTCAGCCTTGCGCACCCACACCTGCCATGGTTCGCCCACGGCCAAGCTGAGATTGGCGCTGGCGTCCGGGATGCGCGTGACGTACGCACGGTATACGGGGTCATCGAGTAATTCCCCGATGGGGGGTGGTGTGGCCATGGCTCCTCCGTTATGACGTTGCCCGGACCGCATCGTAACGCTCGTCAAGCAGCCTGACAAACGGGAGCCGTTGCATATGTCATTATTGCCGCCATGGCCAAACGCAATCCGGCGCGTCCGGGCGAGCAATTGAAGGATGCTCTCATTACCGTGGATGATCCGGTGTGGACGGAGTTCAAGCAATTGATGAGGGCGAATAACACCAGCGCAAGCGCACATTTGCGGGCGTACATGGCACGGAAAGTTCGGGCAGCAAAGAGGACGTCTCGTGGATGAATACTTTGACCTCATGTTCGGCAATGCCGCCGGACACGTTGCCGTGGCTTACAAAGGTCCCCGTGATTCGTGGCACGAGCAACAGTTCGAATGGCCCACCGATCGGTCGAAGTTATTGTGGTGGGCCAAGCAACACGCACGGGGTCACCTGTTCATCTGCCCGGCGCTGCGCGCGGACGCCCACACGCGGAAGAAGGGTGACGGTATCAACCTGCGTTGGTTGTGGGCTGACGTGGATTGGGACAAGGTACCGACCGACAAACATGCCGTCGTGCGCAAGCGCATTGCTCAGCTCGGCACGTACGTGGTTGCGAGTGGCACGGCCGACAACGTCCACGTTTATGTGAGATTGACCAAAGCCGTTGACGTGGCCGAGCATTTCCGCCTGAATACCGGTCTGCGTGACTACCTCTACGCCGACGCCAAGCACGCCGATAACAGCCTTCTCCGGTTGCCGGGGTCTACCAATTGGAAGACCAACCCCGGAGTGCTGGTGACCAAGAGCGGGGGTCACGGCAAGCGGGTATCCCCTGACGCACTGATGCGGTTGCGTGCGTTCGCCCGTGTACGTGGCACTGGGACGGCTGGCGTGGTCGACTGGGTCAGCGTGGACACGTCCGACGTACCGCGCCGGTTGATTCGGCTGGCTAAGATGGAATCTGACGAAGCCATCGGTCGTTACGGCTCGCGGCATCGCGCGGTGTGGGCAGTCGTGGGGGATCTCCATGGTGCCGGCTTGACCGTTGACCAGATTCATACGCTCATGGACGAGTTCCGCCCAGCGAAAGAGAAGCGTGATGATGAGCATGGTGCGTATGACGTTCACAAGGACGTTGCTCGTCGGTTGTTCATGTTGCAGGAAGCGCAACGTGCGATAGATGAGGGCGGTGATTGGGAAGGCGCCATTGAGGAATTAACCGAGCAAGAGCAACAAGCCCTTGATGTACCGGAGTCCGTACGTAAAATCCTCGCCCGTCGCAAAGCTATGCGTGAGGCATTGCGAATTGAAGCCGAGGAATCATTCACCCCGCCACCAACCGAACGAGTGCGTACGTTGGCAGATTTGAAGCTGTCACCCCCGGACCCGATGAAATACCTCATCAAGGACATCCTGGGTGTCAAGCACAATGGTGTCTTGATCGCACAATGGAAGACCGGTAAGACCACGTTCGCAATGGACCTAGTTAAGTCGTTGGTTGATGGTGACCCGTTCTTGGGCCAGTTCGAAATCACCAAGCGGTGTCGTGTTGTGTTCTGGTCGCTCGAAGTAGAAATGGATGAATTGACTCGCGACTTCGCATTACCCATGCAGTTCCAACACGATACTGACCTGCTGGTGTTCGACGGGGTAGGCCATGGTGTGAACATCTTGACGGAAGCGGGTAAGAAGTACACCGTCGCCCAGCTAAATGGCTATGACGTGTGGGTGATCGACTCGCTGTCTGTACTGGCGGTGTGGGCCGGAGTAAACATTGATAAAGACAACGTGGACACCCGCCGGTTGTTCGCCGCCATCGATGAGATCAAAGCGAGGTCGGGTGTGCAGGTGTCATTCGTACTTGCCCACACACCACGGGCTGAAATGCAGGAGGGCAAGGAACGTGCTCGCGGTGCGTCTGCCATTGACGAGCATGCTGGCGCGCGGTGGATCCTGACCGAGGATGGCGGGGTGCGGTTCTTGTCGGTGAATGGGCGAGGTGTGGCATTGCGTCAGACGTCGTTGGTGTTCGACGCCGAGACCAAACGATCAGCGATTGGTGGCGAGACACGAGCTGAATTGGCTGACGAGAACAACGTGCAGGCTGTGGTGACGTTGGTACGTGGCGCGCCTGGGTTGTCGAAGTTGAAATTGACCGAGATGGTCAAGCGCCGTTTGAATTGCGGTGCGGCGGCTGCGCGTGACGCCATTGAAGAATCCGTGGAGAACGGATGGTTGGAAGTCCGTCGTGAAACGCGTTCAGGCGGGGGTCGTGCCACCGTGCGGCATTACCCGGCAGGATCCAAAAACAACGGGGGAGCGACACCACGCGCGGTCAATTTCCGCAAGGTCGGTTCTGGTGAGCGTCGAGTTAATTAGAATTAATTAGAACCCTTCTAATTAGCCCACTAACATGTTAGTAGCGTCGCAACGATGTCCGGGGGTTCACGAAAGTAGCGACATTGTTAACACCCCCGTAGGGGGTGAACAATCACTACTTTGTGAAACCGACATCATCCGTGCGTAGAACAAGACGTTTTTCGGGGTGTTGGTGACGGGGTCGAAATCGTTGAGGTCCCTAATTTGGGGGAACTGTTTTCTCAGCACATCTTCATCTACATTCTAGGGCTTCGATCGGAGGAGTAATGGTAGGCCGTGTTCTCGACATTGGCGGATCGGGTTTGCTCATCATTTCGGTGGTGTTGGCTGTTGGTGCTGCGGCATTGTGGATACGAGGTGACAAGTGATGGAAGTGATTCGCGCCGGGACTGGCGACGTCATCCCGAACGATCAGCTGGTGTGGTACGTCCCAGAGACGCCGTACGTTGTGCTGGTGGATACGGGGTCGGGTGTGGCGGGTTCGTTGGTCTACGGCCCGTACAGCTGGCTGGAAGCGGGTCACGTGGCGGAGCGGTTGGGCGGCATCGCTCGATCGGTGGTGCCGCATGAGTGACGTGTCAGATGTAGATGTCCGATTTCGTAGACCAGGTCCATGTTGAGATGTGTCACAGCATGTCAGAGAGGTTTGGTCACCAGAGTCGGGGTTCAGGTCCAATTCGAGGACCAGAGTCCATGTTGTGAGATGAGGTTCGGTTCAGACCGTGTCAGAGAGATGTGAGGACCAGTGTCCGTTTAGAGAGACCAGGTCCGTGTAGTCCACCAGGGTCCGGTTCCGAGAGTCGGGTTCAGAGATGAAGGTCCGTGAAGGGGAGGAGTGTCCGTTTCGAGGACCAGTGTCGGTGAACGGACGATTCCTAGTGTCGATGAAGAACCAGTTCACAGATGAAGTTCCGATTTGAGGCCCAGGTTCCGATACCGGAGACGAGGTTCGTTTTCTTCATCGAGGGCGAGTTCAGGATGTGTCAGACACAGATGTCCACCAGTGTCCGGTTCAGAGATGAAGGTGCGGTTCAGACACCAGGGTCCGTGAAGGGCAACCAGGTCCATGTTGCATGGCTCGTCAGAGATGTCCACAATGCGATGGCGCGATGGTGTGTCGCGGATTGGGTCCGAAGGGGTTAGACGTGCAGGCGTTCATCGATTGGCTGTTCGGCACGTATGAGGGGGTCGCCGTTCTCGTGGGTGCGGTGCTCGTCATCTGCATCACGGTGGTGTTTACTGGCGGAGGAGGAAAACACAGGCGATGACTGGTCGCGAGTTCGCATTCGTGTTCGTGTGGACGTTCATCGTGTTGTCAGTGTTGTACTTCTGTCTCGGCATCGACATCTTTTGGTGGGTGCACTGATGGTCTGGCGTACACCGCGTGAGCGACACGAACGCAAGAACACGATCGCCGCATTGGTCGTCGTCGCCTTGCTCGTTGCCTGGGCGGTGGACTGGGTGCGTGGCTGGTTCTGACGGTGTTACGTTCGCCGGGCACCGGGGACGGACCCCGGTGCGGAGAGGACACGCGATGTCGAAGCCCAAGTTCGGGTTCACATACCCGACCGTGACGGGTGAGGACGAGATCACCGCATTCCGACGGGTGAAGTCGGAGTTCCCCGACATGCAGATCTGGTCACACTACTACGACGGTTCGGACCTTCCACAGTGGAACGAGGTCTGGTTCGTGGAGTCCGGACCCGATGTGATCTTCCTCATCTCCATCAAGTCGTCCGACGTGAACGCCATCGGTGCCCGGCTGACGACCATGCCGGCCGACCTCCGGGGTCGGGTGTTCATCATCCTCCATCACGAGCCAGACCAGTGGCGGAGCGAATCGGACAACCGTGGTGATCCCAGCCCGTCGGTGTGGAAGGCGCGTCAGGTCGCGTTCGCCAACCTCCGCAATCGGTTGGAGTGTCCATGGCGTGACTGGATTCAGTTCTGGGCGTGTTTCACGGAGGACCGGCTGCGTACGGCGAAAGCGTTCTGGATGGCCAACTGGGGCGACTGGGTCCTCGACATGGACATCTTCGACGGCATCGCCTGGGACTGCTTCAACATCGGGCGGTCCATCGTTCGTACCGGCGAAGACATGTACGGCAGGCCGCTCGGGTTCAACCGCACGGCGGAACTCCCACTCATCATCCGCGAGAACGGTCAGGTGACCCCCGTCAACTTGCCCAACGACAGCCAGGCGGTCGCTGACGGCGTGGCCGAGAACTGGGAATACGCCAAGGCCGAGCACAATGTCGATGGCGTGTTCTTCGGCATCGTCTGGTACTACAACCACAACAACGTTCTCGTGGACCCGTCCGGCAAACGGCCAGGGCGACCGCTCACCAAGGCAGTCATCGAAGGCATCATGGACGACGCACGCACCTCGGACGAACCTCCGTTCGTGCCGGACCCCAACCACCCGCAGTACCAGGCGGGGTACGACGCGGGAGCGGCCAGTCGTCAGCCCGAAGTGGATGCACTGACCGCGCAATTGGCCGAGGCCAACGCGGCGATCCCTCGTGCCAACGACGAAGGCATGATTGCGGCGTTCAACGAGACGCGGGACTGGGCCGGCGCTCGGGCTGGTGAGATCCAGGCCGATATCGACAACGCCAACCACCCGCAGTACATCGCGGGAGCGGTCAGTCGTGATGCCGAGGTGGCCGCGTTGGGTATCCGCGACATACTGCTACGCACTGCCCGGCAAGCCGGCCGTGACGAGGTGATCGAAGCCGTAGAGGCGGCGATGGCTCCGTACGACACCACGGACTGACCGATGGCGGGGTTGCTTGACACGTACAACCGCGACGTCATGGCGATCCCGTGCCGCAAGTGCGGTGTGGGCGTCCGTGAACGGTGCCGGGGTCGACTCGGTGCTTGCATCACGCCTGCCCACACCGCACGCCTCGCTGATGCGGGTTACCGTTGGAACAAGGTAACGAAAAGGTTGGAGAGGTTGGATGCGCAAGATAACCGTGTACGCCAAGAACCGCAAGGCCGGCATGTCCGTTGCCGAGATCCGCGACGCATTGCAAGGGCAACCCGGCGACATGGTCCCTACGGTCGCTGTCTCGATCGGTGGGAAGATCCGCGAGATTCGTATGGAGGTTGAACCTCCGACGGTGCCCGATGCCTGACGCCGAGTACATGCGGGACTACCGGGCACGCAACCCGTCAGTCCGCGAACGGCAGACCAAAGTGGATCGTGCCAAGCGCAAGGCAGCCCAGGAATTGATCAAGCGATACCCGGCCGAGTACGCCGCGATTTTGCGCCAGATGCGCGCTGCCGAGGGCTTGGATTGACATGCTCGCCGCATCGGCGCACCATTGGTCCAATCCGGTGCGCCACGAAGGACCCCCGCCCGACGGGTGTGCCGGTAAACTTGGCGGGAGGTACCCCCGCCCGTGGTCGGCTTGATCCCCGGCCACGTGAGGCCAGGGCATTCGGATGCGGCTTCGGCATGCGCACTCGAAAGGGTTGATCTCCGGACGAGGTCGAAGCAAGTGGAGGTTCGATTCCTCCCCGGGCCACGAGGAGCAAGACCACCGCCGTTGAATGTCCCCCCCCCCCCCGTGATTCCGCGACGTCCACACGAAGGGCCCGGTGTACCGCGTGCGCCGGGCCCTTCGCTAAGCCGTTGTACGGGCCGTAGAGGCGTTAGCACCCCCGTACCCGTCCACGGACCCCCGACACCCCCCATACGCGTCTCTGCGTGTCTCTGGGGCGGCTCCGCGACGCGGTTGCGTTCATGGCCGGGGTCGGCCATTGTGGTCCGGCACCCGACGGGAGGGACGGATCATGGATGTGTGGGAGTGGATCAGGGGCACCATTGACGCAGTCGGTTGGGCAGTGCTGATCTGGTTCCCCCTATGCATTATCGGGTGGATCGTGTACTGGCTCATCTCGGGAAAGGACCCCGATGGTTCGTGAGAGCAAGAACGGGTGGCGGTACTGGGCAACCGTGATCGTGCTCGGTGCGCTGTTCTTTGGCGCGTACGTCTCGATGGGAGGGAAACCGTGAAAGGTCGCGGCGCTATTGTGTTGCTCGCCGTGGTTGGGCTGGTCGTTGCGTTCTTCGCATTCGGTGGGGAGGCCGAGGGGCCAACTGACACCCCGGACGTGTCTGCGCCGGACGTCAATGAGACCACGTCACGCATCCGGGACTTCTACGACAACGTGTCCGAGGTGGTTACCGGGTGGAGCGACAACACCTGGCGCATCATCGTGATCTTCGCGGCTGCGGCCGCTCTGTGGTGGGCATTCAAGAAGATCCCGCTCGTGGTGTGGTTCGTGGTTGCCCTCATCACGGCGCTCATCGCTGTCGGCATGCAGTGACATTCATCGAAGGCGGTGAATTCTGGGCCGGCCTGACCATCGGCACCATGTTGGCCGCATTGCTGATTGGCCCGAAGGAGTAGGCCATGGTCAAGAAGGTATTGACGTGGGGTGGACTCGCGTTCATCTTGTTCATGATTGCGTTTGCACCCGACAAAGCCGCCGGGGTATTCAAGGCGATCGGCGGAGGCATCATGGACATCGCCCAGGGGTTGGGTGAATTCTTCACCTCCCTGGTCGCATGAACGCGCTTCGCGTGATTGGCGCCGCTTGCGTCGTGGGCGGCATCATCGCAAGGCGGGCGTTGCCCGCGTTCATCGGTTCGGCAATCCTGTTCATCACGTTGCTTTGAAAGGGGAATGGCAGATGTTCGGCATGGAGACGTGGCAGATCGTCGGTGCGGGAATCTCGGCGGTGTGCATCATTGTTGGGCTGCTGTGGCCGTCGGGCAAGTGACGGATGCCTAACACCAGGCAAAGGTTTCCGTGGGTTACCGTGATCGCGGGTGTTCTCGTCGTGGCGATGGTCGGCACGGCGGTGGGGATCGACTGGGATGACCTGTTGGCCCAGTTGACCCGTGAACGCCATCAAGGCAAAGAGGCGTGTTTCATCATCCGCAACGACCCTCGGCAATCGTCGTACATCTCGTGGGCGGTCGGCGCCAGTGCCGATCGGTTCCAACACCCGAAGTTCGGCCGGTACAACCGGTGCCATCCGGCCGAGACCGGAGAGAAGGTGGGGTTGTTCGTGGAGAAGACGGTACCGGGCACCACTACCTGCTCCATCGTCCAGATCCCCGACAACATCACGATTGGTCCCGAGCGGACCGCCGAGGGGATGGATGCGTGTTCAACCGGAGGGGTGGTTGTGTGACGCGGTTCGAGTTCTGGGCTGTGGTCGCAATCGTCGTGTTCGTGCTGGCGGTCGTGGCCAAGAGGATCGGGGTGTGGTGACGTGATCCCCGAACAGATCCCGGGATGGTTCTTCGCCCTGTTGGTCGTGGCCATTGGGTTGAGTTGGGCGTTTGTGTTCATTGGACAGCCCAGCGGTGGCCACACGCCACCACGCTCTGCCATCGGTGCGGCGGTGTGGTCCATGGTGTGTATCGCGGGTCTCGTCGCGGTCACGCTGTGGTGGAAGGGCGTGTTGTTCGATGTCGTCGCTCGCCTGACGTAGCGCCGCAATGGACGGTGCTGCATGGCTTCGCGGTTGTGTGGCACCGTTCGGCTATGACGACAACGGAGGACCGGCCCGTATCGGTCGGCGAAACACCGGTTTATGACTACACGCGAAAGTTGGCCATCGGCAAGGGGTTTGACCCCGAGGGCCCACCATCAAGGACAAGGACCACACCGACAAGTCGGCAACTGGCCGCAGGCCGCAAGCTGAGCAACACGGTATGGGCGGACATCGTCGCACGTGCGTCCACGGTGGACTGGACCCGCGAAGACGCAACGTTGGGAGAGGGAGATGCAGGGAACGATTCGGATAACGCACCGGAGTCCGGGGCTGCGTAGCCGCACCGACCCCGATCCGGTCATGGACGTCAGCTTCACGGACCGCGATCCGTTGCAGGTCATCGCGTTCCTCGAATCCACGCTCGCCGTGTTCCGCGCACGGGTGGAATCCAAGATGAACAAGCCCGCACCGGTCGAGGAAGAGGAAGACGACGAGGAAGAGCCGTGATGGACAAAGCTGAATTGTTGAGCCATGCCCCCGAGGCAGTACTCGCATGATCCGGGTGGATTGACGGGAGCCATCCACCACGGCACGGTGGTTCGTGGCCACGCGTCCCGCGTGACCACACCCCCCGATGGCGGGGTGCCTCCCACTGGCACCCCGCCATCCAAAGTAGTGGAGGTCCCAAACGTGTTGAAACTGCGACTGTCCCTCGTGGTGTTGCGCATGGTGTTCGCTCGGTACGGGGTGTGGGCGATGGCCACAGGCAAGCGGGTACGTCACGCTGCGGTCGGTCGGGCCAGGCGGTCGTCGTGGACGGGTGCGCCTCTGCATTCCGGATACAGCGCTGGCGCGCATCCGGCATCAGACCTGATTCGATACCTCCGCCGAGAACGCCAAGAGGCGGCATTCCGAACCTATGGAGTCATTGCATGAGAGTTACCGTCATTGCCCACACCCGCATCGAGTCGGATCTGATGAAGGATGCGTCAGGCGGGTTGTGGGAACCGGAAGACATGTACGATGAGGCATCGGCGCTGACCGAGTTTGCCGGACGCGCGTGCTACCAATCGTGGTCGCGGCCCAATCCAGCCACGGCGACTAATCACGAATACCTTGGCAACATCATCGAGCAACGGCATTTCTCCGTGATGGAACACGGCTCGGTGACGTTCTACATCGATGGGGTTTCGCGGTCGCTCACACACGAACTGGTACGCCATCGCCATCTGTCACCATCGCAACTATCGCAACGATTCGTCATCGTGGAGAAAGAGTTGCCAGACGGGTCAGACCCGTTCGTCGTCCCTCCGCTGTTCGAGTCGGACATGGGGATACCCACGGTGTCACGAACCGAAGCCATCCTGGCGGTTGCCTGGGCGCGTGCGGTAGAGGCGTACGACGAACTGG
>Ga0307410_10001584_pt1 | contig 10423 bp, 6 predicted proteins | sample 322Ometagenome_3_FD_203707 | JGI IMG/M metagenome (GOLD analysis project Ga0307410, IMG submission 203707) | Maize rhizosphere microbial communities from greenhouse at UC Davis, California, United States - 322HYB-O-3 | ecosystem: Host-associated > Plants > Roots > Rhizosphere > Soil | place...
GCCGGTGGAGACGTTCGCCGACGCAGTGGGCTTTGTGCGCGAACTCGCCGGCAACCGACCTTTCGACATCGCGGTGGAGGGCGCCACCGAGCCGGGGACAGCTGCCGGACACATCGCCCCGTACGCCGCGGCCGGCGCAACCTGGTGGGTCGAGGCGATGGGCTGGTGGCGCGGCGCCCTAGCCACGGCCCGCGATCGGATCACCGCCGCCCCACCTGCCTGAGGAGGTCAGATACACGGTGGGCGGGTCACGCCTCCGACGACTCGACAAGCGCGAACCAAGGCTTGACTAGGCCCTGATGATGCGTCGATCGGTCGGACTGACAGGACTTGAACCTGCCACCCTTGACCCCCAGTTGGCGCTTGGTGGTTGGCCACGCGTGGAGCTGGGTTCGCGGTCGTCCGCTCGGCGGTGCCCGCAGACGGCTCGTCTCAACCGCTGTGGCCGTTTGGGGGCCAAGAGCGCCCTGACTGCTTCCAAGCCATGCCTGCTCGGCCGGCCATGCCGGCATGATTGCGGCATGGACCTCACCGGTGATGGGCACGCCCCGCACGGGCTTTGCCGAACAGCACTTCTCCGGGACATACCCAGGACGGTGCGGCTTCGCCCTCTCGAACGCACTAGACATCAGCGGCCGCGTTCAACCATGTACGGGATAAGTTCGCCAACGAAGCGGCGAGCGATCGAATCCGGAGCGCCGGCGAACGCCTCGTCAAAGGCGAGGGCGGCGGATCGCGCTATGCCACGAGCAAACTCGTTTGCGAAGGCCACGCTGCCGTGGCTGTGCATGAGGTTGAGGATCTGGGAGATCACCGCACGTGAGCGTTCAGCGGGCTCAAGCCTCAGATATTGCACAACGCGCGCACGGTCCCGGGAATTGGCGGCTGTGAGAAGATGCGCCAACATCAGGGTCCGCTTCCCTTCACGGAGGTCACCCAGCGATTCCTTGCCGTACACAGCTGGGGAACTCGTGAGATTAAGAATGTCGTCCCGGATCTGGAAGGCCGCACCGAGGAAGAAGCCGAAACGCAGCATCGGTTCCAAATCAACGGCTCCTTTGGTGCCGATGAGCGCGCCCACTCTCAGCGGCAGCACAGTCGTGTACCAGCAGGTCTTCTTCATGATCAGGTCTAAGTAGTCATCGGCAGTGAGATCGGTACGACCCTCGCGCTGCCATCCCAGTTCCTGAGCCTGGCCGTCGACTGTCTGCCGAGCCATGAAGTCGAACTCGGACCAGATCCGAGCGCTGAGACGCGGCCCGAGCCGGCTTTCGTTGTCCCGCAATGCCCCGAGCGCGAGAACGGCCAAACCGTCACCGGCATTGATAGCCAGGGCCCGACCGTACTGGCGGTGCAAGGTGGGTTTGCCTCGGCGCAATTCGCTGTCGTCCTCGACGTCGTCGTGGACGAGAAATGCGGTATGCAAGAGTTCGATGGCCGCCGCTGAGGGCAAGGCGTCTTCTACCTCACCCCCGAACGCTTTACAGGTGGCCAGGCACAACGCCGGTCGAAGGCCTTTGCCTCCTCGTTCGAGATACTCGGCTGCAGGGGCTCCGAGGTACTGCGATACGCCGTCGGCGCAAAGATAGCCGAGAGCTGCCCGGCGCGCCACGGCGTCATAGCCCTCCAGCTCGTCGAGGAAGGCGCTACTGATTGCCGTCATGGCGAGCCCTCTCACGACCGTTCACGTCGAGACGTAGCGCGATCGGCTCGAAGGGAGCCGCCGAGATGAGCACCAGCCCGTGGTATTGCCCAGCGAATTGGCCTGCTGGCACGTCTATTCGTAGCCGAACCTCGCGGGCAGTCCCGGCGTCGACCACGTCCAATCGCTCTGGAGAGAACGTCACAGAGGCGGGCGAGATGTTGACGCCGCCCGAGGAAATCAGGGTCGTCACGTGGAGGTCGATGGCGGTCGCCGAGGACGGCGTCGGGTTGTGCACCCACAGCGAAATCTCCGAGCTGAATCCCGGCCCAGTCGGAGGCAGGACGAGCTTTTCCATCTCGGGCACAGCGGCGTCGGGCTTGGCTCTGGTCCCGATCAGCCTTGCAGTCGTGTCAACGAGACTGAGATATGCCTCGGCGAGCCGGGCGGCGCTGTCGACCATCCAGCCGGTTCCGCGTTCGTCGGTCGGCAGTGGTTCCAATCGGAAAGAGGCGTCACGAGTCGCCCGATTGATGATCTCGGTGTAGCGATCCACGACAGCGGCGGCCGAGAGCAGCCCGAAGCGTTGCACATCGCCGATCAGGTGTTGGGCTCCTTGACCCCCGTCCTCCCCCGCTATCACCACATTCCTCTGCTGGTCGTGGATGCTCTCACCGAGCCCGAGAGAATCGCACGGGCCGCGAGGACGCCTGAACGTGTCGCCGCTTCGATGCAGCCGGCGTCGAGCCCGCACGCCGTCCAGTCCCCAGCGACGGCGAGATTGTCGAACCCGGTTCGCCCTGCTGCGATCCGGTGCTTCCCCGAACCAGGGAGAGACTGGACATATCGGTCAGAAGGATCGAGGTTGGCTTTGACGTACTGTCCGCTCAGCCGATCCGGCCCACTTCGCCGCAAATCGTCGGAGAGCATTTCCCACCTGAACCCGGCGGAGTCGCGCGTGCCAGGCCACAGGGCCCCCACCTCCTCCTCGAGGAATCGCCTCAGCTCGTCGCGTACGACTTCGCCTCCGGTGGCCGGATCAACACCGGGCATAGCACCGCAGAAGTAGGCGATGCTGCGAGGTGCCACTGCAGGGGGCCATGCCTCCATGGGAAGAAGGTGCGACATCGATGCCCAGGTGTCGAAGACCTCCCCAAATCCTGAGAGAGTCACACCGCGCGGACCATCCCAGCCCATCTCGGACTCGGTCGCGTCGAGCCACAACTGCGCGGAGCGGGTGGCGACGGTGGCGACTGAGTCCACCATGTCGCGCCAAGCGGTGTCGGCCGCCACCAGCTCGGAGGCGACGTGGGGGATCATGCCCAGCGACACAGCGAGTACGGCCACGTCGAAGTCCCTGCCGGCGACGAGCCGCTCTGCCCCGCTTCCCATAGCAGCCTTCGCATGCGATTCGAGCCCATCACCAGGATCAGTGTCCAGCTGATCCACAAGGGGCCGGTCGGGCCAGCAGGGAAGTCCGTTGACTCGGACCAGCGGCTCATAGCGGCCCTGTCCCCGCCTCAGATTCACCTGACGGCTCAGGTCGATCGATGAGACGGTCCGGCCAGCTGTGAGCCGCAAGCGGTCTAGGCGACGGAAGAAGCGGAAATCGACACCGCGACGAGCAAGCGCCTCGTAGAGGGGTGCGAAGATGACTTCCCCCATCCCCGCCTGCATGCGCCAAAAAATCGATCCCTTGAAATCAAAGAGCATGCGAAAGGCGAGCTGGAGACCGAGGCCAGCCGCAAAACGAGGCCTGGCGCGGTCGCCGTCCTCATAAGCGAAGGTGAGGTCGTACATGCCTCTGACAATGGGCGAGTCGATCGTTTCGCGAGCTGCACCGTGGCTTGTCAGCCAGTCGCGATAGTCGAGATGGTCGATCCGTTCATAGCCAGTGCCCGACAGGAGCCCATCGGCTGCCATGCCCTGCACGTTCGTCACTATCAGATCCACCAGCTGCCAGGTCCGTCGAGCTGCGGGATCGGCCAGCAAGACGCGGCGCGTGCCATCGCGCCAGCCATGCAGAACCGACGCCAATGATCCGGCCAGGCCAGACTCGAGTCCGGTGGCCAGGCGGGCACTGCGCTCGACGACCTCGAGCAGTGCGGCCAATGCCGTCAGGCCCGCCCCCCGAACGAGTGTCGCCGCCGAGTCGGAGGCTTCGGATCTCGGCATGGGAGAGCCACTGACATAGACGTGAGCGGGCGGCCGGCGTGTGGCCACCGCCTGGTGGAAGTCGAGCAGAAGCCGCAATGCGCGAGAGGCCATGTCCAGAGGCTGGATCGGTCGATCTTCGGCTCCGGGCTCACCGGGAATGGCATCGTTGCCCGAGAACCGGGTCACGAAGTGGCTCCATGCCGGTTCCTTCCACTCGGCGAGGCCAACATCGTCGGCGGGCGACACAGCGTCGCGCCAGGAGCGGATCGGACACTCGGGATCGGTCAATGCCCGATCCAGCTCGCCGTACACCTCCCGGAGCACGCGAAATGTCGCGTCGTAGTACCCGAACAGCACGTGGAGACCGTGCTCCTCAATACGCCCGAACCGGCCCCGGCTGCTGGCGCCCTTCCCGCCAAGTCTCCAACCCCGCTGATACACGGTGATCGAATCGATGTGCTTCCTCCACTCGCCTGAGCTCAGCTCCCAGGCCGTGGCAAGGCCTCCCATGCCCCCACCGAGGATGACGACGCGAGGTCCAACCACGGTCACCGGGCGAGCAGGTCGTCGGCAAGGGCGGTTTCCTCGCTCGCGAAGGAGGCGGGCATGTCCGATCTCGCCTCCTGGAGCATCCTGCGCCAGTATTTCGGTCGAAGGGACTCCGATAGACGGGTGAGTTCGAGCGCGGCACGAAGTCGGGCAACCCGGGCGCCCTGCTCGGTCGCAACGCGCTCAGCCTCCCTTAAGTCCGCGACCGCCTCGTCGGTGTCGCCTCCATCGACGAGCGTATACAGCGCACGCTGCCGCAACAGCTCCGGAAGATGGACGTGTTCGCCGGACTTGCGCACCACGTCGAGGGCTTCGGCCACGGCATCCTGAGCACGGTCTGACTCGCCAGCAGCCGCGTGGAGTCTCGCGAGGTAGCCGAGGTTGGAGGCGGCGAAGGCCTCCTGGCCCATCAGCCGCAGCGTGTCCACGCTCTCTTGGAGGAACTCACGATGCTCTTCCCCGCCGGGCGCGCCTTTCGCGATGTATGTGGATCCAAGTGTCGTCCAGAACACGTAGCCGTACTCCTGGCCGATCGCGACCACCTCGGAGCCCAGCTGCCAGCACGCGTTGTCGTCTCCTGTGAAGCGTCGCATCCAGGCTGCATAAACCTTGACAAAAGCGCGACTGAATGGGCCGCGCGGGAACCCGACCTCCTCCGCACGCCGCAGAGCCTCGCGCTCCCAGTACGCGGCCCTCTCGGGCTCTCCTCGCAGCGTGCTGACCGAGGCGAGGGCGATCTGGCAGACCGCGATCGGGTCGTTGGGGAGCGGCCAGAATGGAGACACCGCCTGATCAGCGGGACGCGCGAGGAAGCCCGCCATACTGTGTTCCAGATGTTTCTGCGCTAACACGAGATGACCCTCGTAGAACTCCTGAAAGCCCGCGCATGACTCGACTTCCGGCTCGAACCAGGAGAAGGCTTGCTGGCCGATCATGTCGGTCAGCCTGTCGATCAACCCTCGAGCCGTGGGCAGATCACCACTCGTCAGCCAATAGGCCCAGATGGCGATGACGGATGGCAGCACCTCGGGTCGCGTCCCGAGCTTCTTCACGAGCACTTCGGCCCATCGATGATCGACCTGTACGTCGTGTGCGGCGTACCCCTGCATCGAACTGACACTCAGCCCGCGCAGCATCCGAGCGGTCAGCTCGTTGAGGTCGCGCTCTTCGGATTCTGGGAGGGTCTCGAGGAGCTCGAGCGTCCGTGAAAGCAACTTGGTGGCCTCCGTGTGCGCTCCGCGACCCTGTTCGGCCTGCGCAGCGATGAGATAGAGGCCGACGGCGCGCTGTGCGTGTCCAGCCAGGTCGAAATGCTCAGCGACCAGTGCCGGCTCGGCACCACGATCAGCCATTGCCTCGGCCACGCGGGCGTGGGTCTGACTCCGCACGTCGAGGACTTGGGTCTCGTACGCGGCGTCGCGCATCAAGGCGTGACGGAAGCGGTAAGTTTTGGCGACCTGGTCGCCTGGCTCAATGATTCCGTTGTCAGCCAGGATTCGAAGCTGTTCGCTCACCGTGCCCTCGGCCCCGATAACCGCCGAGACCGTTCCCGCGTCAAAGGTCGGGCCCACCGTGGCGGCAACCTGAACAACTCGGAGGTCGACGCCCGGCGCCTTCAGCCGCCAAGTGAAGAGCTCTTGCAGGCGCAGCGGCATCGCCTCGGTGCGCTTTTCATCGAGGTAGGAACGCGTCAGCTCCTCGATGATGAGTGGGATTCCGTCGGCGAGCGCGATGATCGAGGCACGCTGATGATTGGTGAGGTCCCTTCCGGCCGCGATGTTGTCGACGAGCCTCATGGCGGCCGGCTCAGTGAGACGACCCAGCTCAATGACCTTTACGGCATCCCTCCAAGGGACGACATATTGATCACGTGTGGTGGCAATGGTGAGGATCCCTGGCGGCCGGCGATCGACCAGTCGACCCAGCAGCCCGAGGGTAGAGGGGTCGGCCCAATGGAGATCCTCAACCACGAACAGATGAGGTGTGCGATCTGCGAGAGCGCACAACCACTCCACGATGCGGCTGAGAGTCTCGTCGAGGAATGCGGTCGGATCAAGTTCGGGGGCGGGATAGTCAGGGGACGGTGTGACTCCGATGAGGGGGCCGAGGAAGGGCACGAATCGCGCTGGATCCAAGCCGAGCGACGTGAAGTGCGACACGAGCGGGCGGAGTCGATCGGCGTCGCCATCCGCGACGCCGAGCAGCCGTTCGAGCGTCCAGGTTATGGGCCAGAGCGAGACGTTGGCGTAGTACGGGAGGCAACCGACACCGAGCACCTTGCCGCTGCTGGCCTCCACCCGGTCGAGGACCTCAGCCGCTAACCGCGACTTGCCGATACCCGCCTCCCCGACGACAAGGAAGCTGGAGACGGCCACCGGCACCGACCTTTTCCGGATGTCCTCCCATGCCAGGAGGATCTGGTCTCTCGGCTCATCACGGCCGACCAATCCGGCCTTCCGGTACCGCTCTGCCTCGAATCGTGCGGCAGCATAGCGAGGCCGCTCAACGGCAAAGACTTCGACGGGGCGGCTGATGCCTTTGAGCTCACGCTCACCGAGTGACTGCATGTAGAAGTCGGCGTCGACGAGCTGTTGGGTAACGTCGCTGATCACCACCATGCCGGGCTCGGCCGCTTGCTGTATCCGGGCGGCGAAGTTGGGGACTACGCCCACGATCGAGTCGCGCTCCGCAACGGAATGATCATCGCTTAGGTCGGTAACTACTACCTGACCGGTGTGGATTCCGATCCTGACATCGGGCGCCACGCCGAGGCGTCGGTCTAGGTCGGCGCGGGCATCCTGCATTGCCACGACCAGATCGAGAGCTGCAAGCACCGCCCGGCGTGCATCATCCTCGTGAGGCTCGGGATACCCGAAGCCGGCAAGGATCCCGTCGCCTGAGTACTGCATCACGTGACCCCTGTATCGCTGCACGGCCTCCCGGGCCGCCGATCGGTAGAAGGAGAAGAGGTCACGCATCTGCTCGGGCTCCACGCGCTCGGACAGCATCGTTGAGCCCACCATGTCGGAGAACAGCAGCGTCATCAACGCCCGCTCCCCAGAAGGGCCGAGCTGGCGAGTAGCCACCCTCTGCAGAATGAGAGCGGCGCGCCGGTTGTCGGGATCGACGGCGCGCACCTCCTCGGCCGTGGCGCGGGCGGGCTCGAGATCGCCCGCCGCCAGCGAGGCCTCTGCTGCATTCAGCAGCCGTTCGAGCAGGCGTGTGAGCCTTCCCTCAGCCGATATCGGAGGGTCTGTCACGGCCTCATGTCCCAATGGCTCGCGAAAGGTAAAGCTGAACCGGTGTAAGTATCTGACCGTCAGGACGCTTCAGGTCTCCAACGTAGAGCCCTGGCGGCACGGACGTGTCCGTGGTGCGCACCTGTACGCCGTAAGTCCCGTCCTCGAGGGTCTTCACGGTCACGTCGATGCTCTGGGAGGCGATGGTCGCGCCGCCAGCTTCGATCGACACGAGATCGGAACTGACGGGTCGATCGGCCGCGCCGATCCCGGCCACCGGGACGATCGTTCCCTCTGCCTCTGTAGGAGCTGTCTCCGTACGAGCGGCTGTCGTCATCGCCGTCGCTGCCCCACGGGCGGCGTCGGGAGCGGCGCCCGGAGGCATCAACCCGGCATCGAGTCCTTCTCGGCCGACCTCATCTAGCATCTCCAAGCCGTTGGTCCAGGCTCTGGCCCAGTCCTTGGCAAGTTGGGACCAGCAGCGCGTTCCGTCGGCCAGCAAATCCGCCGGCGAGTATCGACTCGAGCTCACTCGGGAGGTCACGTCTTCGAAGAGGTCCAAGTAGGTGCGGGCCGAGTCACCGAAGAACTTCCCCCAAGCATCGAGACTATCGCCCAAGGGGGACGGGCGGCGAGATCCGGTTTGGTCAGGCGGAGTGTGCGTCGGTGGTTTCGGAACGCTGTTGCTCCCACCTTCCACAGCGCTACGCACCCAGTCTGTCCAGAACGGGCACACCATCGCCGCAACCTGATCCCAGCCCTCCGCAGTGAACCCCACCATCTTGAGTGCCTTCACCCTACGGACTGGTCCGACGTTGTTCACCAAAAGGAAGCCGCGGTCGACATTGATCTCATCGTCCAGGCTGAGGTTGAGCTCATAGGTCATCCCGGCGGCCCGACCACCGTCTCGCCAGTAGTCGCAGTGGAGCAGGGTGTTCAGGCGCTTAACGAGTTGAACCTCCTCGTGAAAGACCCCGTGCCAATGCTCGTCGCCGAGCGGTCTTAGGTCGCCGGGCCGGTTGATATCGACCGGCCCCGCCGCGCCGACGATGTCCATCCGCTTGAACAACAGCGGGCCCCGCTGAGGCCAATTGCGAGGATCGACCCAGTCAGCCACCCGGTCGAAGGTCGCATCGGTCTCGAATTCCGAGAAGATCCAGGTCGCGTTGAGACCGCCGACCTTCACATTCCTCACCGTGCAGACGTTTTGCCCGATGAACGCGGTCTCGTGATGGGGTAAGGCCTGTCCGGTCTGAGTTCTCGGGAACGGCGCCCCGCGTGCCGACTCCGTCACATCGCTCAGCAGTTGCTCGACGTCAAGACCTCTCGCCTGTGCCACGGATTGCGCCAGCAGGCGGTACTCGGCTTCATAAGACTCGTAGTAAGGTAGCCCAGCCCGAGTCAGGTCAAAGAGGACGGCCAGGCGAGCTGAGATAGGTATCTCTTGCTCCGGAGCCGTGGCGAGTGTTTGCAGGGCGGTGCCGGGCGAAGACGAGCGGAACCCGGGAATGATCGAGGGGTCGAGGCCTCCGAATGCCCCGGAGAGGGCATGGAGGCTGAGCAGAGCGTGGTGGCGCGCGTCAGCGTCTTGATCGATGTAGTCAGGGGGACGGTTAGTCATGCAGCACCCGCCTCGCTATTAGGTCATCGGGGGCAACCTGGCCGGGCTGTGCGGCTCTAGCTGGTCGCCTAAGAGCAGTCTATGGATGCGTGCCCCGTCAGGGCATTCAGGTGCAGGTGCTGTCTTATAACGGCACAGTGTTCACCGCCCCGCTTCGCCGCGGCCGCGCTGGATGCGACACCATCAAACGGCTTTCACTCAGAACTACGCCACCTCTTACTGCTGGACAACCCCCGACGTTGGAATCGCGTCAGGCATTGCTCGGCGCACTGACTGGCATCCGTCGCTGGGTTACGACGGAGGCCCGGCGCGCTTATCTCGAACGACGACCGCATTGAACAAGGCCAGCACCGGGCTGATTCGGGAGAGCTGGTGGAGAAGAATGAGCCCGCTGACAGCGATGCTCGCCAGGCAGATCGGGAGCAGTTAGTCCTAGTCAGCGCTCTTCTTTCCACGTGGTGGAGCTAGGGGGACTCGAACCTCTGAACTTCTCGTTGCGAACGTTGCGCCACGGTGCGCGGCTGGGCACTTTTGCCGGTCGCTCGCGGTGCATTTGCATCCTGATCATGGTCATGATGTCGCGGGGGCACACATGGGGCACACGCCTAGGGTCAGCTTTCCTGGCGACTGACACTCAAGCAATGCCACTCCAGAGGCCAGCGAATGCCTTCTAAGCGCCGCGAGACGTTCTATGGCGTCCAAGATGACGCTCAGTCAATGTGCTTGAGGCAAACTCGCTGGTTGTGGCTGGCGGGGTTACGTCGTCACAACGTCTCCGGAAGCAAAGGAAATGCCTTGACATGGCCGGCTGTATGGGACCGTAGTGTCGCCGGTCAAGCGTCGCCACCTTGGTCACTCGGAGCCGTTCCGCGATTGCGATGAGGCTGGCATCGGTTCCACCGAGTGGCCAGTCGTCGTACAGCTCGACGAGCTCCGCCATGCGCTCGTAGTCAGCAGCGGTAATGTCGACCGGGACCAATCTGCCCGCCGGGAACAACCGCAAGAACGCCGCTTCGCTCTTGCTGCCCGCTCGTCTCTCAAGCAAGTAACAGACTTCCGCAGAAACGGTCGCCGGGTCGACGCCCACCACAACGTCTGGTCTCGCTCGGTCGCCTCGCGGCACCACCGCGCGAGGTCGATGGCGTCGGCGATTTCGGGTGTGCCCTTCCGGTGCGGCCAGCAGGAGAACTGTATCGACGCGGCCATCTCCGATGG
>Ga0307410_10001585_pt1 | contig 10423 bp, 10 predicted proteins | sample 322Ometagenome_3_FD_203707 | JGI IMG/M metagenome (GOLD analysis project Ga0307410, IMG submission 203707) | Maize rhizosphere microbial communities from greenhouse at UC Davis, California, United States - 322HYB-O-3 | ecosystem: Host-associated > Plants > Roots > Rhizosphere > Soil | place...
TGGGCTGGCTCAACCGCATGACGCAGTGGAAGGACAAAGCCGGCAAGAACAAGGAAGGCGCATCCGTCGGACTGTTCACCTACCCGGTGCTGCAAGCCGCCGACATCCTTCTTTACCATGCCACCCATGTCCCCGTCGGAGAGGACCAAAAGCAGCATGTCGAGCTGACGCGCGATATCGCTCTCAAGTTCAACACCGATTTCGACGTCGACCTCTTCGTCGTGCCCGAGCCGTACATCGTCGGCGGCACGGCCGCCCGTGTCATGAGCCTTCGGGACGGCAATTCGAAGATGTCGAAGACCGATCCTTCCGATCAGAGCCGGATCAACCTCATCGATAGCGACGACCTGATCGCGCAGAAGATCCGAAAGGCGAAGACCGATCCGGAACCGCTTCCGGAGAGCGTGGACGCTCTGGAGGGCCGCCCGGAAGCGAAAAACCTGGTCGGGATATACGCCGCCGTGACTGGCGAAACGGTCGACCAGGTACTTCAGCGTTTCGCCGGCCAAGGGTTTGGAGCGTTCAAGCCGGCGCTTGCGGACGCCTTGATCGCGTTGCTGTCCCCGCTGCGCGCTCGCCTCGAGCATTTCCGGCAAGATCCCGCGGAGCTCGATCGATTGCTCGCGCAGGGCGCGCAACGCGCGGCGGAACTCGGAAGGCCGGTGCTCGAGAAGGCATATACTGCTGTCGGTCTGACCCGCTGAGGAAACGCTTCATCGACTGTTCAGCGGTTTCAGTGGTATATACCGACTGATAATTCGCCCATTCCCGCTTGAAAGGGATCACCATGCGTATCCGCCAACTCGCAGCTGTCGTTGCTCTCGGCAGCGCAGTCCTCGCGCTTTCGGCCTGTGCCACTCCTCTCCGTACCGAGGTTTCGCGTTACCAGGCCATGCCGGCCCCGCAGGGACAGACGTTCATCGTCGTGCCCGGCGGCGGCAAGGCTCGCCCCGGAGGCCTGGAGTTCGAACGGTACGCAGCGCTCGTCGCCCAAAATCTCGCGGCGCATGGCTACCGCCCTGCGGCTAACGCCCAGGCCGCGAATATGATCGTCGAACTCGGCTACGACGTCGACAGCGGCGAGACCCGGATCCACGATTACGGCCCGACCTACGCACCCTTCTGGCATGGCAGCCCCTATTACTATCCTCACTTCGGATACTACGGTTCGCCGTTCTACTACGGGTGGAATGATCCTTTCTGGTACGGCCGCGGGATCGACAGCTACGTGGAATATCATAGCCAGCTCGATCTCCACATCCGTGCGAAGGGCAGCAATCTGCCGTTGTTTGACGGCCGGGCGGAAGCTCGATCGACTACGAACCGGCTCGATGCTCTCTTGCCGGGCTTGGTGCAGGCGCTGTTCACCGGCTTCCCCGGTCAGAACGGCGAAGTCGTCCGGATTACGATCCCGCCGGCGAATAAGTCCGCAGCACGCTCGTACTGAGCGGGACTTCGAAAAAAAAGGGGGGTCGCCCGGAATCTCCCGGCGGCCCCTTTTTGTTACTGGACGGTGACAAGGCGGTCCGTTTTCAGGCTCTTAATATTTCCGAAGCGCATTGCCCCACCAATTACACCAAAGCCGAGGAGCAGGCTCAGCCACGTCGCCGGCTCTGGGACCGCAACAGCGCTCAGCGCGCCTGCGTTGGGGGCGAAGTCGGCGATCTCGCTGCTGGCGCCATCGAGAGCCGGATTGACTCGCAACCGCGACCACAAGGTGAAATCATAGTCGAGAGGCGCCAAGCCCGCCGAGGAGAGCAAGCTCAGCGGCACGCTGGCCGACAGACTATCCCCGATCACCGAGACGCCGCCTGCGATGTTGGTGATCGTCGGCGCGCCAGCGGTCGGGATCGTCACGACGCGCAAGGTGCCATCGGGAAACATGACGACAACCGAGTCGAACAGCACGCCATAGCTCGGCGTGCCTGCCGCCAAGCGAGCGGCGCCGCTGCCGCGATCCACTCCCCATACGAAGATTGACCCTGTCGAGCTCCCCACGGCTCCTGCCTGGGTCGAGCTCAGCAGGAAATTCATCCCGTCGAAGCTGACATTTGCAGACAGGATGTCGAGGTCTGGATTGTGCGCCCCTGTATAGCCGGCGAGGAAGTCACCCGCCGGGTCAACGACGGATTGCGCAGGCGCAACGGTCGCTGAAACAAGGAACAACGCACCCGCTGCAAAGCTACAAAGCCGCATTACAACCTCCATGCCGATTGGGCCTTGAGGATGGTGCAAACCCGATATTTGAGACACGGGCCCGGGCTGATGATTGACCGGCGAAACCCTGATGATTGCTCAGTCAACGAGCGGCGGCGTCATCCCAGCTTTTCGCCAATAGTCATCAAGTCCGAGGACTCGTGTGAGCTCCGGAAACCGTGAGTCCTTGCGCAAGGAAGCAGTCGCAGGAACGAAAAGGAAGTCGGTGGATCGCCGGCTGTAGGGTCCGATTGGCGCGGTCGTTCCGAACGATCCTCGATTGAAAAAATACCGATCGAGTGCGGCGAAGGCCTGGTCGACGGCACCGAGCATGCCAAACACCCGTATTGCATCCGGTATGTTCACGAAGCTCGCCATCGCTTCTGTGCGTTGGTGGGCAATCGCGGACTGCACGTCCTCGAGTCTTTGCAGCTCGACCGCGCGTGCTAGCGTCACCAGCGGTGCAGTGTCCCTTGCGCTATACCCCGTCGGACGATGGTTTGGGTCCGTGACGAAAGCCGCTGCGGCTTCGGGTCGGCCGGTTGTCAGCAAATGCCCATAGTGTGCGAACCAGAGCATAGGATGTGCTGGCCAACGGTCGCGCGCCGCATCGAGTATTGCGTCCGCTTCCTGGATTCGGCCCGCCGCCGATAGGGCAGTCGCTGCGAAAGCGTAGGGCCCGACGATCATCGGCTCGAGATGGATCACCTTCTTGTGGAACTCGGCGCCCTCGGCAAACCGCCCGACCTGGTAGAGGAGCATGCCGAGCCGGCCGTTCGCCAGCCAGTGGGTCGGATGGCGATTCCTGATCGCTCGCAGCTCAGGCTCCATTCGGCTCCAGTTGCGAAAGAAAGGCTCGATGCACGCGACCGCGAGCTGCGCGTCCGCATTATCGGGATCGAGAGCAAGAGCCTGCCGAGCGGCTGAATTGATCCGGCCGGGCAAGCTGGCGAGTTCTGCTTCGCCATAGCCATCAAGGTTGTGGGTGTAAGCGAGCGCCAGCGCACCCCATGCCGCCGCAAAGTTCGGGTCGATGCGAACTGCCCTCTCGAAATAAGCGACGGACTGGCGGCTCTGGTCGGCAGTTCCAACACGCTGCGCGATATCGCCGCGACGCCACGCGTCCTCCGCTTCGGGCTTTGGCCGGTCCTTCCAGGGTTTGCGGATCAGGATCGTTGCGGCAGCCACGCTGATAGTCACGGCGCCACCGCCGAGGAGAATGGCCCGGCGGCCAACCGTCCTTCGTGAAGACTCCTCGAGACGCTGATCTGCACGTGCAAACGACGGCTCTACGGCCAGCCGATAGCCTACCTTGGGGACCGTCTCGATCGCAAAGCTGCCGGCGCCGATCCCCGCCGCAACCTGCCGCAAGCGGAAGATCGCGCGATTGATCGCGTCTTCTCCGACAATGCGCCCGCTCCAGCACCAGTCGATCAGCTCGTCCCGCGTGACGATCCGTCCCTTCGCGCGGGCCAGCGCGACCAGCACCTGCATGACGCGAGGTTCTAGCGTTTCAGCCCGACCTGCGCGTTCGACCTGCCGCCTCGCGGGCTCGACGCACAGCGCGCCCAGGGCGAACGGCAATTCGTGGGCAAGGACGACCTGCCCAGGAACAGCGAGGCCGTCGTGCGTTTGCTCCCCCATGCAGGGGGATTAACCCGCTTTAGGATAAGGAAGCAAAAGAACTCGGTTCGCCGCGGCTGGCGGCGAAGAAATTAGCCCTCGAGCTGGCGGGTCAGCAGCCGGATGTCGGCGTCGAGCTCGGCATCGCTCGCGCGGAGCTTTTCGATCTGCCGTACCGCGTGGATCACCGTTGTGTGATCGCGGCCACCAAAGCGGCGGCCGATGTCCGGCAGCGACTTCGGGGTCAGCTGCTTGGACAGGTACATCGCCACCTGGCGTGGACGCGCGACTTCGCGGGCACGGCGAGCCGACGTCATCTCCGCCTTGCGGATGCGGTAATGCTCGGCGACCTGCGTCTGGATCTCGTCGATCGAGATGCGGCGCTGGTTCGCGCGCAGGACGTTGGCAAGCACTTCCTCGACGAAGGCGACGTCGATCGTTCGCCCCGTCATCATGGCATAGGCGCCGATGCGGTTGAGCGAGCCTTCCAGCTCGCGGATCGAGGAGGTGACGCGACGAGCCAGGAAGTCGATGACCGGACGCGGCATATCGACGCCCGGAAGCGCCTCGAGCTTGGCGACGATGATGTTGAAGCGCAGCTCGTAATCGGCCGAATTGATGTCGGCGACGAGTCCCCAAGACAGGCGCGACAGGATGCGCGGCGCAATGCCGTCGAGGTCCTGCGGCGCACGGTCGGAGGTGATGACGAGACGACGGCCGGCCGTGATGATCTCGTTCATCGTGTGGAAGAATTCTTCCTGCGTCGAATCCTTGCCGGCGATGAACTGGACGTCGTCGATCAGCAGCAGGTCGGCGTTGCGCAGCCGCTGCTTGAATCCGATCGTGTCGTTTTCCTTCAGCGCGCGGATGAACTCGACCATGAACTTCTCGGCCGACATCGACACTACGCGGGCGCCGCGGTTGTGAGCGAGGAAGGCATGGCCGATCGCATGCAGGAGGTGCGTCTTGCCGCGGCCGGTACCGCCGTGGATGAACAGCGGGTTGAAGCTCACCGACTTGGACGTCGCGAGCGTACGCGCGGCCGTCGCGGCAACTTCGTTCGCCTTGCCTACGATGAACGTCTCGAACCTGTAACGCGGATCGAAATTGGGTGCGTTCGGGTCACGCTCCGACGGCGGCGGCGTTTCCTCGAGGATCAGCAGCGGAGCAGGCCGCGGCGCGTCGGCGGCGGCAACCAGGCGAACGTCGCGGACAATCGGAAGAACCGTCTTCCAGGCAAGAGTGAGCCGTTCACCGAAGTGCGAGCGAACCCAATCGGCCATGAACTGACTCGGAAGGACGAGATCGAGCGTGCCGCTGTCGGGCTCGAACGCGCCGAGCTCCGCAGGCTTCAGCCAGCCGTCGAAGGTTCGTGCGCCGAGGTCCCGGCGCAGCCCCGAACGGATCGAGTCCCAGGCGGCCTCCAGCGGTGCCGTTACTGCTTCCCCAATCTCCGCGGATTGCTCGACAGCCGAATTCGCCCCTGCGCCTTGCACTGGCACGCGCCTCCCTCTCCATAACCCCCAGACACGAGACAAAAGCGTCTCATCGCCCGCGACCCGAGTCGCGCGCCTAAAGCTTCTTTTCTCTCTTTACGCCGGCGCGGATTCGCGCACCGGAGGACTTTTCTGAAACCGCCAGAGGCAGCTTTCAAGTGCCGTTTTTTCACAGAAGTGAAATAATGCCTATTGACATCGGAAATGGGCCGAAACTCTTCGAAAATGGCAGAAATCTGCGATTTTCTTGGTTAGCGCCGAGTTAACGGCAGTGCGAATCGCCGGAATTGCTGGCTTTTTTCAAAGGTCTCAAAACGAGACGAGCCGCCGGTCGCCCGGCGGCTCGTTTCAAACTGGTGCTGAGCTGCTTTTTAGCCGAGCGACGCAACCCGCTTTGAAAGGCGGGAAATTTTCCGGGCAGCCGTGTTCTTGTGGATAACCCCGCGCGAGACACCGCGCGCGATCTCCGGCTGCATCTTCTTGAGCGCTTCGGCGGCGTCCGCCTTCTTGCCGGCTGCAAGCGCCGTCTCGACGGCCTTGATGAAGGTCCGGATGCGGCTGATTCGCGAATGATTGATCACGGTCCGAGTCGCGTTGCGACGGATGCGCTTCTTGGCCTGCGGCGTATTCGCCATTGTCTTCCTCTAGCTCAATGAAAAACGGCGCGGCCCGCAGGCTCGCACCGGAAGTCGCGCTCCCCTAGCTCCAAGTGCCACGAAGGTCAACGCTGGCACTTGGGACAATAGAAGGTCGAGCGCCCCCCCTGGACGATGCGCTTGACGGTGCCGCCGCACTCGCACGGCTTCCCTTCCCGATCGTACACCGCAAACCGCTTGGAGAAATAGCCCAGCTCCCCGTCCGGACTGGCGAAATCTCGAAGCGTAGACCCGCCGGCCTCGATCGCTTCGGCGAGAACGTCGTGGATCGCAGGGACGAGCTGTTCCAGCCTCGCGAGCGATATGCTTCCGCCTGCGCGGCGCGGATGGATGCCGGCGCGGTACAGCGCCTCACAGACATAGATATTGCCGAGGCCCGCGACGATGCGCTGGTCGAGCAGCAGCGGCTTGATCGCCGCGGTGCGCCCAGCCAGTCGGCGCTTCAGCTCTCGCGCGTCGAGGTCGAGCGGCTCCGGCCCGAGCGCCCGGAACGGCGGCCAATCCTGAAGGCCGCTCGTACGCACCAGGTCCAGCGAACCGAACCGCCGGGCGTCGTTCAACGCGATGCGGCGGTCGTTGTCGGTCTCGATGATGAAGTGGTCGTGCTTCTCTGCCGCGGTCGGGTCAACGCGCCACCGGCCCGACATGCCAAGGTGGAAGACAAGCGTGTCGCCGCGATCGGTTTCTATAAGGCCGTATTTCGCTCGCCGGCCGAGGCTCGTGACGCGCGCTCCCGTCAGTCGTTGTCCAAGGTCTTCGGGAAGCGCCCGGCGCAGGTCGGGCCGCCGTGCCTCGACGCGCGCGATGCGCCTGCCCTTCAGGACGCGTTCAAGCCCGCGGACGGTGGTCTCTACCTCGGGAAGCTCCGGCATGCGGCCGATATGGCGGAGGCGCCACAAGCCCGCTAGAGGCGCAGCCCTATGACCGATCAGGTGAATTTCGGCGACGAGCTGGTCAGCCCCGAAGAGAAGACCCGCCGCGTCGGCGCCGTCTTCAGCTCGGTAGCTCGCCGATACGACATGATGAACGATTTGATGTCCGGCGGAATGCACCGGCTCTGGAAGGATCGCTTCGTCAATCGCGTGAAGCCGAGGCCCGGCGAGCAGATCCTCGATATGGCCGGCGGCACCGGCGACGTTGCCTTCCGCATGGCCCGTCGCGGCGCCCAAGTGACCGTGTCCGACATCAATGCGGACATGCTGGAGGTTGGCCAAGAGCGGGCGCGGACGCGCGGACTAACCGGCCTCACCTGGAAGGTTCAGAATGCGGAAGCGCTCAACTTCGACGACGCGACGTTCGACGGCTACACGATTGTCTTCGGCATCCGGAACGTCACCGACATTCCCGCCGCCCTGCGCGAGGCCCATCGCGTGCTGAAGCGCGGCGGACGTTTCTTCTGCATGGAATTCTCGTCCAGCGACTGGCCGGGCTTCGCCAGGATTTACGAAAGCTACGCGTCCAGGGTCATCCCCCGAATAGGAAAGGTCGTCGCACATGACGAGGAAAGCTACCGCTACCTCGTCGAGAGCATCCGGCGCTTTCCGCGTCCGGAGGCGTTCAAGCGCATGGTCGCCGAGGCCGGCTTCGTTCGCGCAGCGGCGGAGCCCATGCTCGGCGGCCTCGTGACCATTCATTCGGGCTGGAAGATTTGACCACTTCGGTCACTCACCTGTGGCGTTTGTTGAAGTGGGGCCGGACACTGGCTCGCCACGGCGCCTTGCGGGGCATCGAGGAAGATCCGCTGACCCCGCCGCCTGTACGCCGCCTCGCCCGGATCGCCAGGTTCGGAGCGCGCATTCCAAAGACGCCTGAATATGCGAATGCGCTGGTCGCCATCGGCCCGGCCGCCGTGAAGCTAGGCCAGGCGCTGTCCACTCGCCCGGACCTGGTGGGCGAGCGGGCAGCGGCCAACCTGTCACAACTTCAGGACGATCTGCCACCGGCGCCGTTCGCGAAGATCAAGGAGACGATAGAGACGTCATTCGACGCTCCGCTCGAGAGCCTGTTCTCCGAATTCGATGAGGTGCCGGTTGGCGCTGCCTCGATTGCGCAGGTCCATCGCGCCATCACGACGGATGGACGGCAGGTCGCGGTCAAAGTCTTACGTCCGGGCGTCGAGGACGAATTCGCAAAGGCCATCGAAACCTACGAATGGGCTGCGGCGCATGTCGAACGATATGGCGGAGAGGCGGAGCGGCTGCGTCCCCGCCTCGTCGTCGCGCATTTCAGGCAGTGGACAGCTCGCGAGCTCGATCTTCAGCGCGAAGCGGCGTCCGCCTCCGAGCTTCGCGAGAACATGGTCGCGGAGCCTGGCTACTACATCCCCGATATCGACTGGCGGCGCACGGCCCGGCGCGTGCTCACCATGGAGTGGCTCGACGGGATCAAACTCAATGACCGTGAGGCGCTGATCCGAGCGGACCACGATTGCGGAGCCCTCGCCCAGATCCTCGTTCGCGCATTCCTGCGGCAGGCCGTGGTCGACGGCTTCTTCCACGCCGACCTTCACCACGGAAACCTGTTCGCGCTGCCCGATGGCCGCATCGGCGCGATCGACTTCGGGATCATGGGGCGCATCGACAGGCGAGCCCGAGTCTGGCTTGCCGAAATCCTCTACGGCTTGATCACCGGCGATTACCGGCGCGTCGCCGAGATCCACTTCGAAGCGCAGTACGTCCCCGCGCATCACAACGTCGAAGAATTCGCGACCGCGTTACGCGCGGCAGGCGAGCCGATCCGCGGCCTGCCCGTGAAGGACATCTCGATCGGGCGCATGCTCGAGACTTTGTTCTCGATCACGCGCGACTTCGACATGCAGACCCAGCCGCACCTGCTGCTGCTGCAGAAGACGATGGTGATGAACGAGGGCGTCGCGACAGCGCTCGATCCGGACATCAACATGTGGGAAACGGCCGAGCCCTTCCTGCGGGGGTGGATCCGGTCCGAGCTTGGTCCGGAGGCCTATTACGCCGACCGCATCATCGACCTCGTGCGGGCGATGAAGAAGGTGCCCGAGCTGATCGAACGGCTGGACGAATATTATCCGCCGCGTGGCGCCGCACCTCCTGCCCCGCCGCTGCCGGACATCGCAATAATCGAGCGTCCGAATTGGGGGCCTTATGCCGTGACGGGCCTAGCGAGTGCAGCAATCGGCGCGCTGCTGCTGTTTGTGCTAGGCTAGAGCGATGGCGCGAGCGCTCCTCATCGTCGGCGGCGGCATCGCGGCTTACAAATCGCTGGAGCTTGTGCGCCTGCTGAAAAAGGCGGGGCACGCCGTAACGCCGGTCCTGACCAAGGGCGGAGAGCATTTCGTCACCGCGATGAGCCTCGGCACGCTTGCCGAAAGCCAGGTCCACACGTCCCTCTGGGAACTGAAGGACGAGGTGGAGATCGGCCACATCCAGCTTAGCCGCTCGGCGGATTTCGTGCTGGTCTGCCCCGCGACCGCCGACCTCCTCGCAAAGATGGCCGCCGGCATTGCCGACGACCTTGCAACCACCCTGCTTCTCGCGACCGACAAGCCGGTGGTCGTCGCTCCGGCGATGAACGTCCGGATGTGGCTCCACGCCGCGACGCAGCGCAACGTCGCGCAGCTCAAGGCTGATGGCGTGCGAGTGATCGATCCGGCGGAGGGCGACATGGCGTGCGGCGAGTTCGGTCCGGGCCGCCTGCCGGAGCCTCAGGACATCATGGAACAGCTTTCCGACCTGCTCGCGTGACCCTCGCCGGCAAGCACATCCTCGTCACAGCGGGACCGACGCACGAGCCGATCGATCCCGTGCGGGTGATCGCGAACCGCTCTTCCGGCCGGCAGGGCTACGCCATCGCCGCTGCCGCCGCCGAAGCCGGTGCCAAAGTGACGCTCGTGTCCGGGCCGGTCACCTTGAGCACTCCGGAGGGGGTGGACCGGGTAAATGTCGAGACGGCCGAGGAAATGGCGAATGCCGTGATGACGTCGCTTCCAGCCGATGCGGCGATCCTTGTCGCGGCGGTTGCCGACTGGCGGGTCGAGCCCGCACCTACGAAGCTCAAGAAGGGCTCAGGCCCGCCGCAGCTCAAGTTCGTGCCCACTCGCGACATTCTTGCGGAGCTTGGGGCCAGCGAGCGGCGGCCGACGCTCCTCATCGGCTTCGCTGCGGAAACGGAACAGGTCGTCGATCACGCCGTGGCGAAGCGCCAGTCGAAGCGCGCCGACTGGATCGTCGCCAACGACGTGTCCGGCGATGTCATGGGGGGCGAGCGGAACCGGGTCCACCTCATCACTGCTGAAGGTGTCGAGGACTGGCCGGAGACGAGCAAGGAGGAAGTCGCCCGGCACCTGATCTCGCGCGTGGCGGACGCGCTAGGCTGAACCGCAAGTGCGGCATCCGGGATCGGCCGGAATCCGGATCTCTCGCCAGCTGAGCTTCTCCCCCGAAAACAGGTGGATCTTCCCCATCAGGTCGTCACCGA
>Ga0307410_10001587_pt1 | contig 10415 bp, 9 predicted proteins | sample 322Ometagenome_3_FD_203707 | JGI IMG/M metagenome (GOLD analysis project Ga0307410, IMG submission 203707) | Maize rhizosphere microbial communities from greenhouse at UC Davis, California, United States - 322HYB-O-3 | ecosystem: Host-associated > Plants > Roots > Rhizosphere > Soil | place...
AAAAATCAAAAATCAAAGGTTCGTTCGCTTTAGTACATTCCGCCCATGCCGCCGCCGCCGGGCATCGCCGGCTGGTCCTTCTTCTCCTCGGGGATCTCGCTCACGAGTGCCTCCGTGGTGAGAAGCAGCGAGGCGATCGACGAGGCGTTCTGCAGCGCATTGCGCACGACCTTGGCCGGGTCGATGACCCCGGCCTTGACCAGGTCCTCGTACGTGTCGGTGGCGGCGTTGAAGCCCTCGTCGGCGTTCTTCATCTCCTTGACCTTGGAGACGATGATCGAGCCTTCCTGGCCCGCATTGGTCGCGATCCAGCGCATCGGCTCCTCGATCGCGCGCTTGATGATTTCCGCGCCGACGCGCTGATCCCCTTCGAGCTTGAGCGTGCCGAGCGCAGCGCCGGCGCGCAGCAGCGCGACGCCGCCGCCCGGCACGATGCCTTCCTCGACCGCCGCCTTCGTGGCGTGCATGGCGTCCTCGACGCGCGCCTTCTTCTCCTTCATCTCGGTCTCGGTGGCCGCACCCACCTTGATGACCGCGACGCCGCCGACGAGCTTCGCCAGCCGCTCCTGCAGCTTCTCGCGGTCGTAGTCCGAGCTCGTATCCTCGACCTGCGCGCGGATCTGCTTCACGCGGCCCTCGATGGCGTTCGACGTGCCAGCGCCTTCGACGATCGTCGTGTTGTCCTTGTCGATGGTGACCTTCTTCGCCTTGCCCAGGTCCTCCATCTTGATGTTCTCGAGCTTGATGCCCAGATCTTCCGTGATCGCGCGGCCGCCGGTGAGGATCGCGATGTCCTCCAGCATGGCCTTGCGGCGGTCACCGAAGCCCGGCGCCTTGACCGCCGCCGCCTGCAGCGTGCCGCGCAGCTTGTTCACGACGAGCGTGGCGAGCGCCTCGCCCTCGACGTCCTCCGCGATGATGAGCAGCGGACGGCCCATGCGCGCCACCTGCTCGAGCGAGGGCAGGAGGTCCTTCATCGAGCTGATCTTCTTCTCGTGGATCAGGATGACAGGATTCTCGAGGACTACTTCCATCCGCTCGGGGTCGGTGACGAAGTAGGGTGAAAGGTAGCCACGGTCGAACTGCATGCCCTCGACGACGACGAGGGCGACCGCCTGCTCGATACCGCGCTTGATCTCCATCGGATTGGCGCCGGCCACGACGTTCTTCGCGCCTTCACGGTAGATCGCCTGCGCCAGCACGGTGGCGGTCGTCGTCCCGTCGCCCGCCGTGTCCGAGGTCTTGCTGGCGACCTCGCGCACCATCTGCGCGCCCATGTTCTCGAGCGGATCCTTGAGGTCGATCTCCTTGGCCACCGTCACGCCGTCCTTGGTGATCGTCGGCGACCCGAACTTCTTGTCGAGAACGACGTTCCGCCCCTTCGGGCCGAGCGTGACCTTCACCGCGTCGGCCAGCTGGTTGACGCCCCGCAGGATCGCCTGCCGGGACTGCTCGCCGTAGATAATCTGCTTTGCCATCTCAGTTCGCTCCTACTTGCTCTCGATGACCGCGAGCACTTCGTCTTCACGCATGATCAGGTACTCGTTGCCGTCGATCTTGATCTCCTGGCCCGAGTACTTCCCGAAGAGGATCGTGTCCCCTTCCTTCACGTCGAGCGGCACCCGCTCGTTCTTCTCGCGCTTGCCGAGGCCTGCGGAGATCACCTTGCCCTGCTGCGGCTTCTCCTTGGCGGTATCGGGGATGATGATCCCGCCAATCTTCTGCTCGCCCTCGTCGAGGCGCTGAACGATCACACGGTCATGTAGCGGTCTGACTTTCATCTGCATCGACTCCAGAACTGGTCGTAGTGGCGCGGGCGGCGCGCCCGACGAAAAACCCTTGAATTGTGAGTGCGTCCCTACGGTGGGCTAGCACTCACCGCAGGCAACTGCCAATTCTAATGACTGGGGAAAACAGGTGTCAAGCGAGGCGGCGGAGGCGGTACTCGGCGACCTTGCGGCTGAGCGTGTTGCGATGGATGCCGAGGAGGGTCGCCGCCTTGCACAGGTTCCCGTCCGATTGCGCGAGCACTTCCGCGATGAACCGCTTCTCGAACTCGCGCTGTGCGTCCTCGAAGCGGATGCCCTTGGTGACCATCTCTTCGATGAGCCGCTCCAGCTGATCCCGCATCGCCATCACTCGAGGTCCCGGCCGGCGAGACGCCGGAACGCTTCCACGTACTTCTCCCGCGTCCGTTGCACGACGTCGTCGGGCAGCGATGGCACCGGCGGCTGCTTGTTCCAGCGGACCTGCTCGAGGTAATCGCGCACGAACTGCTTATCGAAGCTCGGTTGCGGACCGCCCGGCGCGTACTGGTCCTTCGGCCAGTAACGGGACGAGTCGGGCGTCATCACCTCGTCGATGAGCAGGATGCTGCCGTCGGGAAGCAGGCCGAACTCGAACTTGGTGTCGGCGAGGATGATCCCGCGCGTCTCCGCGTGCCTGACGCCGAACGCGTAGAGCTCCATCGTGAGCGCCTTCAGGCGCGTGACGAGGTCGCGTCCGACGAGGCCCGCCGCTTCGTCTTCGCTGATGTTGATGTCGTGGCCGCTCTGGGCCTTGGTGGCGGGCGTGAAGATTGGCGCCGGCAGCCGGTCGGATTCGCGCAGCCCGGGTGGAAGCGGGATGCCGCAGACGCCGCCGGTGGCCACGTATTCCTTCCACCCGGACCCCGAGAGATAGCCGCGCGCGACGCATTCGATCTGCACGGGTTCGGTTCGCGTCACGAGCATCGAGCGGCCGCGCAGCACGTCGGCGTGCGCGCGCAGCGCCGGCGGGTACTCACGCACGTCCGTGGAGATGACGTGGTTCGCGACGATGTGCCGCGTCTGATCGAACCAGAAGGCGGAGAGCTGTGTCAGCACCTTCCCCTTGTCGGGAATGCCGGAGCCGAGCACGTAGTCGAACGCGGAGATCCGATCGGTTGCGATCAGCAGGAGGTTGCCCCCGACCTCGTAGATGTCACGGACCTTGCCCGTGCGATGTGGAGCAAGGCCGTCGAGACGGGTATCGAGCAGGGGAGCAGCTGACAACGGCAACAGAGATCCTTGCGGTTCGGGAAAGAGCGCCATCTTAAACGCACGACCACGCGCTCGCAACCGTACGCAACACTCGCGGGCGTCGTCTTCGATGACCCTGATATATTGTGGAGGCCCTCGGCCGCTCGCTCTCAATGCGAAATCACCTCCGCACAACGCTCGTCGTCGTTCTGGCAATTGCCCTGTTCGCGTGGTTTCTGCGTGGCGTGAATCTCGCCGAGGTCGGGCGCGAGATGCAGCGCGCGCGGATGGACCTGCTCGCGCTGTCGTTCGTGTTCCTCGGCATCACCTACGTCGCGCGCGTGATCAGGTGGCGGTACCTGCTGGACCCTCTCGGGCCGACGCGATTTCGCACCGCGTTTCGCGCGACGATCATCGGGTTTGCCGCGATCGGCTTGCTGCCCGCCCGAGCGGGCGACGTCCTCCGGCCCTACCTGCTGGCCAAGGCGGAGGGGTTGAATCCCGCGTCGGCGTTCGCGACGGTGGTCATGGAGCGGGTGATCGACCTCGTGACAGTGCTCGTGCTGCTCGCGTTGTACGTGCTGGCCCTCGGCGGCCGCGAAACGCTGCCGCCCCGCCTGCTCGCGCCGGTCGAGACATCCGCCGCGATCGCGGCGGTCGTCGCGCTGGCGCTGCTTGGTCTGGCGTGGACGCTCGCCACGCATCCGGAACGGGTCGCACGCCTCGTGCTGCGCAGCGACCGCGTGCTGCCGGCGAAAGTGGCGCACGCGCTGTCGGGGCTCGCGCGCACCTTCAGCCAGGGGTTTGCCGTGGCGCGCGAAGCTCGCGCCCTCGCGTTCGCGATGCTGTGGTCGTTTCCCGTCTGGATCGGCATCGCCGGGCAGGCCTGGCTCGTCGCCCGCGCCTTCGCTATCGAGATGCCGTTCGCCGGCACGTTCCTGCTGCAGTCGCTGCTCGTGATTGGCGTCGCGATGCCGACGCCGGGCGGGATCGGCGGCTACCATGCGATGTTCCGGCTCGGCGTGACGACCTTCTTCGGTGCGCCGGACGATGCGGCGGTGGGCGCCGCGATCGTGGCGCACGCGCTCTCCTTCATTCCTGTGGCGGTGCTCGGCGTCGCGTTCATGCTGCAGGACGGGATCAGCCTGACGGGATTGCACCGCCTCGCCGGCGTGGCGCGGCAGGAGGAAAGAGCGTGAAATGCCCCTTCTGTGGCCACCTTGGCGACAAGGTCGTCGACTCCCGCGAGAGCAAGGAGGGCGAAGTGATCCGCCGCAGGCGCGAATGCCTCGAATGCGGACGGCGGTTCACCAGCTACGAGCGGATCGACGAGATCCCGTACATGGTGATCAAGAAGGACGGCACGCGCGAACGCTTCGAGCGCCAGAAGCTGATCTCCGGGCTGCTCAAGGCCTGTGAGAAGCGTCCGGTGAGCGTTGCCGCCGTGGAAGGCGTCGCCGACCGGGTCGAGGCGATCCTGCAGGATCGACCCGAGAAGGAGATGTCCACATCCGAAGTGGGCGAGGTCGTGATGGACGAGCTGAAGCGGCTCGACAAGGTCGCCTACGTTCGCTTCGCGTCGGTCTACCGCCACTTCCGCGACATCGGCGAGTTCATGAGCGAGTTGAAGGATCTGCTCAATGCGAAGGAGTAGCGGCCGAGCCACCGAGCCGCACAGAGCGACGGAGGAGGCGGACAAGCAACCCGCTCGACCTGCGTGTGTCGGTGCCTCCGTGGCATCCTCGTGACGGTCGGATAGAGGAGGATCACGGCATGTCGGTTTCGCTTCGACCGGTGTCGCCGACGCCGCGGCCCGCGCCGCCGCAGCGGAGTGCTGCGCCGCCGCCGCCGCCCCGCAAGTCCTTCACCGACAACACGCGCGCGCTGCTCATCGGCATCGTCGTCCTCCTCGGCGCGCTCGCCGGCCTGCTGACGCTCGCGCGCGGATCGTCGCGTCTGCAACCCGATTTCCTCACCGAGTTCGTCCTCTACGCGCTCTCCGCCACGAACCTGACGATGCTCGTCATCCTCGTGTTCGTGCTCGCGCGCAACATCGTCAAGATGGTGGTGGAGCGGCGGCGGGCGCTGCCGTTCGCGCGCTTCCGCGCCAAGCTCGTGGCGGTGCTGCTCGGGATGACGATCATCCCGGCGCTGCTCGTCCTGATTGTCGGCAGCGAGCTCATTCGCAACAGCGTCGATCGCTGGTTCAACGCGCCGATGGACGAGGTGCTCAGCTCCGCCAACGCGATCGCGGGCGACTACTACCAGGAGCGGCAGCGGCTGGTCCTGTCGCAGGCGCGTGAGCTCGCGATCGCGCTGGATGGCGTGGTCGTCGACGTGCAGAACGCGGCCACCATCCGCCACCTGATCTCGCCCGCCGTTGCCGACGAGCGCGTGCGGAGCGTCGAGGTGTATCGGGTGGAACCGGACGGCGCCGCGGCGCAGGTCACGCGCATCGCGGAGGTGCTCGCGCGCTCGCTCCCGCCCGGCTACGCGCGACAGTCAGCCGACACGCTCGCGGCGCGAATCGCCGCGGGCTCCACCGAGACGCGAACCATCGAACGCCTCGACGGCGGGGCGGAGCTCGTTCGCGCGGCCGCGCCGGTGAGATCCTCGCCGAATGGCCCGGTCCGCGGGGTCGTCGTTGCCACCGATTATCTCAGCGGCCAGTTCGCCGGCCAGGCGCGCCGCGTCACCGCCGCCTACGAGAACTACCAGCAGCTGCGAGTCCTCAAGCAGCCGCTGGCGGGCGTGTACCTCTCGTTCTTCCTGACCCTCACGCTGATGATTCTCGTCGGCGCGACGTGGATGGGCCTCTATCTCGCGAAGCGCATCACTCGCCCTGTCCAGATGCTTGCCACGGCGGCCCGCGAGATCGGCGCCGGCCACTTCGATCACCGCGTCGTCCCCGAAACAGACGACGAGTTCGGCTCGCTGATCGAGGCGTTCAACAGCATGGCCGGGGACCTCGCCGCCAGCCGCAGGCGCCTGGAGCGTTCGGCGGTCGATCTCGAACGGAAGCACCACGAAGTCGAGGCGCGGCGCCGGTACGTGGAGACGATCCTCGAACGCATCGCCACCGGCGTCGTGTCCGTAGACGCCTCGGGACGGATCGGCACGATCAACAACGCCGCCGCCCGCCTGCTCGGCGTGGACGGCACCGCGTCCGGCATGCCTGCCTCCTCCGTGTTCGGCCGCGCCGAGATGCGGCCGCTCGCCATCCTCGTGGACGAGGCGGCACGGAGCCGGACGGAATTACGACCGCAGGAAGTCGCCATCTCGCGCGACGGGCGCGAGATGCACCTCGCGGTCATGACGACGCCGCTCACGCGCGATGATGGCGTGTCGGACGGCGTGGTGCTGGTGTTCGACGACGTGACGCCGCTCATCCGGGCGCAGAAAGTGGCCGCCTGGCGCGAGGTGGCGCGGCGGCTCGCGCACGAGATCAAGAACCCGCTGACGCCGATCCAGCTGTGCGCCGAGCGGATGCGGCGGCACCTCTCGGGCGCGCCCGAGCCCACCCGTCAACTGGTGGAGGAGTGCACGTCGACGATCGTCGGCGAGGTCGAGTCGCTGAAGGGGCTCGTCGACGAGTTCTCGCAGTTCGCGCGGATGCCGGCGCCACGGGCGGTGCCCACCGACCTGCACCAGCTCCTCCACGAGGCGCTGGCGCTCTACAACGGCATCTTCACCGACGTCGACATCTGCCGCCGGTTCACGGTGTCGCTGCCGACCGTCACCGTCGACGCCGAGCAATTGCGCCGCGTGGTCATCAACCTCGTGGACAACGCCATCGAAGCGATGGATCAGCACGGCACGATTGACGTGGAGACGCAGCACGACCAGGCGAACAACCTGGTGCGGATCATCGTCGCGGACGACGGTCCGGGCATCCCGCCGGCGGAACGCGAGAAGCTGTTCCTGCCGTACTACTCGACCAAGCGGCGGGGCAGCGGCCTCGGCCTCGCGATCGTCCGCCGAATCGTCGCCGAGCACGGCGGCAGCATCGACGTCTCGGACAACGTGCCGCACGGGACGAAGTTCGCGATCGAGCTGCCATGTTGACGGAGTGGTCGGTAGCCGGTCGTCGGTGGTCAGGAACCCGACGATGGCCGACTACCGACCACCGACGACCGGCCACCGACGACCTGCTTTATGCCCTCCATCCTCATCGTCGATGACGAGCCCGGCGTCCGGAGCGCCCTGAGCGGCGTGTTGAAGGACGAGGGCTACGATGTCGATGCCGTCGAATCGGGCGAGGCCTGCCTCGAGCGGCTCGGGCGGCAGACGTTCGACGTGGTCGTGCTCGACGTGTGGCTGCCGGGCATGGACGGGCTGGCGACGCTGGCGCGCATGCGCGAGCGGCAGATCGACGCGCAGGTCGTCATCATCTCGGGACACGGGAACATCGAGTCGGCGGTGCGCGCGATCAAGATGGGCGCGTTCGACTTCGTCGAGAAGCCGTTGTCGCTGGAGAAGACCGTGCTCGTCGTGCGCAACGCCCTCCGCCAGCGGCGGCTCGAGGCGGAGAACCAGGCGCTGCGCGCGCGGGTGGACGCGCAGCACACGCTGGTCGGCGACAGCTACGCGACCGAGCAGCTGCGCGAGCAGATTGCGATGGCGGCGCCCACCAACGGACGCGTGTTGATCATGGGCGAGAACGGCACCGGCAAGGAACTGGTCGCGCGCAACATCCACGCCCTGAGCCGCCGGCGCGCCGCGCCGTTCGTCGAGGTGAACTGCGCCGCCATTCCCGAGGAGCTGATCGAGAGCGAGCTGTTCGGCCACGTGCGTGGCGCGTTCACCGGGGCGATTGCCGACCGTCGCGGCAAGTTCGAAGCGGCGCACGGCGGCACGATCTTCCTCGACGAGATCGGCGACATGAGCCTGAAGACGCAGGCCAAGGTGCTGCGCGTGCTGCAGGAGCAGGTGATGGAGGCGGTCGGCGGCTCGACGCGGATCCGCGTGGACGCGCGCGTGCTGGCGGCCACCAACAAGGACCTACGCGTCGAGATTCGCGAGGGCCGGTTCCGCGAGGACCTGTTCTTCCGGCTGAACGTCATTCCGATCTTCGTGCCGGCGCTGCGCGACCGCCCGGAGGACATCCCGCTGCTCGCCGATCACTTCATGGCGCAGATGGCGCACGAGTACGGCCGCCGGCCGAAAGCCTTCGAACGCGACGCGATCACCGTCTTCCAGCAGTACGCGTGGCCGGGCAACGTCCGCGAGCTCCGCAATGTCGTCGAGCGGCTGATGATCATGGTCCCCGGCGACCGGATCTCGTCGCGCGACCTGTCGTTCCTCGAGCAGGGCATCGCGGCGTCGCCGCCCACCGCGCCGGCGTCCGCGCTGGCGCCGCTCCACGACGCGCGCGACCAGTTCGAGCGCGATTACATCCTGCGCGCCCTGGCGCAGCAGCACGGCAACATCTCCCGCACGGCGGAGGTGCTGGGCGTGGAGCGCAGCAATCTGTATCGGAAGATGAAGGGCTTCGGGATCGCGCCGGCGAGGAAGTCGGAGGACGATGAATCGGTCTGAACTCCCAATCACCAGCCTCCAACGCCCAAAGCATGTGAGCCCGCCACATCCGGGCGCTTTGGGAGTTGGCACGTTGGGAGTTGGCAGTTAGTCGGCGGAGCGCAGCCTGGTCTCCAGCACCTGGTCGTGCTTGAATCCCTCCAGCTGCAGGTAGTACTCCGCCGCCGCCACCATCGCCGCCGCCGGCACGAGTCCCACGATCTCGCTCTCGAGGACGTTCACGCCGTAGCGCTCCGCCTCGCGCTTCACCACCTCGAAGACACGGTAGATGGGGGTCTTCTCGAAGTTCGTCAGGTTCATCGAGACCTGCACGATGCGGCGTCCCTCGAGCGTGATCCCCATCGCCTTGACGAAGCGGAAGCCGCCGCTGCTGTGGCGGATGCCGGCGGCGATCTTCTTCGCCACTTCGAGCCGATCGGTCGCCAGGTTGATGTTATAGGCAATGAGCGGCATGCGCGCACCGATCACCGACGCGCCCGCCGTCGGATGCGGCTGCGCCGGGCCGAAGTCGGGCTTCCATTCGGGTTTCGCGATCTTCTCCGCGAGCCCCTCGAACTCGCCGCGGCGAATGTCCTCCAGGTTCTTGCGCGCCGGGTTCGTCGACGCCTCCTCGTAGAGATACACCGGCACGCCGAAGCGCTGCGCGATCGCGGCTGCCGTGTCCTTCGCGAGCGCCACGCAGTCGCCCATCGTCACACCTTCGATCGGCACGAACGGGATCACGTCGACGGCGCCGAGGCGCGGGTGCTCACCCGTGTGCGCACGGAGATCGATGGCGGCCACCGCCTGCTCGACGAGCGCGAGGATCGCCTGCTGCAGCGGCGCGGCATCGCCGGCCAGCGTGAGCACTGAGCGATTGTGTGAAGCATCGGACGAGTAGTCCAGGACGCGAACGCCGGAAACGGCGCGGATCGCTGACACGAATCGCTCGACGACGTCGGGCCGGCGTCCCTCGCTGACGTTGGGGACGCATTCGATGATGGGCATGTCGCTGCTTGTACCACATCGATACATGACGGCTCAAAACCTGCAGACACCAGGGTGTCCTTTGATACGGAACTGCAAATCGGCCGCGGTCTACCGGCCCTTCCCGACTGGCGGGGGGTGGTCCGTCGCGGAATTTTCCCGGCAGCCGGCGGAATATTCCGGCTCGGATCAGGAGATACATCGATGAAGAAGCTTCTCGGCTTCGCCGCAGCGCTGACGATCGCCGTCACGTCCGCGGCCTGGGCCCAGGGCGTCCAGACCGGGACCCTGACGGGCACGGTCGTGGATCAGAGCGGGCTCGTCCTGCCTGGTGTCACCGTCACCGCGAGCTCGCCCGCCATGCAGGGCGTGCGCGTCACGGTGACCGAGGGCAACGGACAGTACAGCCTCCCGGGGCTCCCGCCCGGGACGTATACGGTCGTCTTCGAGCTGCAGGGGATGGCGACCGTCACCCGTGAGAACGCCGTCGTCCCGCTCGGCGGGGCGGCGACGGTGAACGCGACGCTCGGCCTCGCGAACCTGACCGAGACGGTCACCGTGACGGCGGAAGTGCCGAGCGTGCTCGTGACGCCGACCGCCGTGACCAACCTGACCGCGAAGGAAGTGGACACGATCCCGATCGGCCGCACGCCGGCGCGCATCGCCGAGTTCGCCCCCGGGCTGACCGACAACACGCCCAACGTCGGGCAGATCACCGTATCCGGCTCGTTCGCCTACGACAACGTGTTCATGGTCAACGGCGTGGACGTCAACGACAACCTGTTCGGCACGTCGAACAACCTGTTCATCGAGGACGCCATCCAGGAAACGAGCGTCCTGACGCACGGCATCTCCGCCGAGTTCGGCCGTTTCTCGGGCGGCGTGATCAACGTCGTCACGCGCAGCGGCGGC
>Ga0307410_10001588_pt1 | contig 10413 bp, 5 predicted proteins | sample 322Ometagenome_3_FD_203707 | JGI IMG/M metagenome (GOLD analysis project Ga0307410, IMG submission 203707) | Maize rhizosphere microbial communities from greenhouse at UC Davis, California, United States - 322HYB-O-3 | ecosystem: Host-associated > Plants > Roots > Rhizosphere > Soil | place...
ACGTCGAGCGGCTCGCGAACGCGCTGCGGCGGCCGCCGCCGCCGTTCGATCGCGATGTGCCGTCGCTTCGCTCGATCGGCTTCGAGACCACCGACCTCGACGCCGTGGGCGTGGCCGCCGGAATGCGAGGCGGTCGTGCGCGATACGACGATTTCCAGCGATGCATCGACGCGTATGCGAGGGCCCGGGACTATCCGGCGCTCGACGGATCGTCGCAGCTGTCCGTCCACCTGCGCTTCGGTACGGTGTCGGTGCGCGAACTCGCCCGCTTCGCGCACGCGCGATCGCAGGAGCCCGGCGGCGAAGGCGCCGCGACGTGGCTGTCGGAGCTCGTCTGGCGCGACTTCTTCTCGCAGATCCTGTGGCGCCATCCGCGCGTCGTCTCGCACGCGTTCAGGCGGCCGTACGACGGCCTCCCTTTCCCCGACGATCCATCGCACGTCGCGGCCTGGCGCGAGGCGCGCACCGGCTATCCGATCGTCGACGCGGCGATGCGCCAGCTGCACGCGACGGGATACATGCACAACCGCCTGCGCATGGTCGCGGCGAGCTTCCTCGTCAAGCACCTGCTCGTCGACTGGCGCATCGGCGAGCGGCATTTCGCCGACTGGCTCATCGACTACGATCTCGCCTCGAACAACGGCAACTGGCAGTGGGCCGCATCGACCGGCTGCGATGCGCAACCGTACTTCCGCATCTTCAATCCGGTGTCGCAGTCCCAGCGCTTCGACGCCGACGGGGCGTTCATCCGCCGCTGGGTGCCGGAGCTCGCGTTGCTCGACGCGGACGACATCCATGCGCCATGGCGCGTCCCGCAGCTGGTGCAGCAGCAGCGCGGCGTGGTGATCGGACGCGACTATCCCGCGCCGATCGTCGACCATGCCGTCGCACGCGAGCGCGCACTCGCGTTCTTCCGCTCGGCCAGCGACGGCGCCGCGTAGCGCCTGCGCAGTACGGCGGCCGGGCGCGGTCGACAGCGCGTCGCGGCGCGGTCAATCCTCTTCGTGCTTGCGACGCTTCTCGAATTCGCCGATCAGCTGCTGCTGGAGGTTCGGCGGGGCCGCTTCGTAATGCGAGAGTGCCATCGTGAACGCGCCGTGGCCGCCGGTCACGGACTTGAGGCGCGCCGCGTAGCCGTCCAGCTCGACGAGCGGCGCGAGGCCGGTCACCGCCAGCGATCCCGCGCCGAGCCCGTTCGTTCCGGTGACCTGGCCGCGACGCGACGAGAGATCGCCGGTGATGTCGCCGGTGTTCGCTTCGGGACACACGATCTCCACGGTCACGATCGGCTCGAGCACGACCGGACGTGCCTTCGCGATCGCCTCGAGGAACGCCTTGCGCCCGGCGGTGACGAACGCGATCTCCTTGCTGTCCACCGGATGATGCTTGCCGTCGAAGACCGTGACGCGGACATCCTGCAGCGGAAAGCCGGCGATCGCGCCGTGCTCCAGCACCTGCTCCACGCCCTTGCGCACCGCGGGCATGAACTGGTGCGGAATGACGCCGCCCTTCGTGGCGTCGACGAAATCGAAGCCGCCGCCGCGCGGCAACGGCTCGACGCGCAGCGCGACTTCGCCGAACTGGCCGGCGCCGCCCGTCTGCTTCTTGTGCCGGTACGTGGCCTCGCCATTGCCGGCGATGGTCTCGCGATAGGGGATGCGCGGCGGGCGCGTGTCGATCTCGACCTTGTAGTGCGACGCCATGCGCTCCAGCACCGAGCGCAGGTGCAGGTCGCCGAGCGCGCGCAGCACCGTCTCGTTGTAGTGCGGGTCCTGCTCGACGACGAGCGTCGGATCCTCGGCCACCATCCGGTGCAGCACGTCGGAGATGCGCTGCTCGTCGCCGCGCTTCTTCGGCGCGATCGCGACGCCGTGCATCGGCTTCGGGAACTCGAGCGGCCGCATGTGGATGTGGTCCTCGTCGTGCGAGTCGTGCAGCACGACGTCGAACTCGAGCTCGTCGACCTTGGCGATCGCCGCGATGTCGCCGGGGATCGCGCGGTCGATCTCGATGTTCTTCGCACCCTGCAGCATGAACAGGTGACCCACCTTGAACGGCTTGCGGCCGTCCCCGACGAACAGCTGCGTGTCGCGCGTGATCGTTCCCTGGTGAACCCGGAAGATGCCGAGCTTGCCGACGAACGGGTCGATGACGACCTTGAACACGTGCGCGAGGACATGCTTGCGCGCATCGGGCGCACTGCGGAATTCCTCCGCCGACTCGCCTTCGCCCTTGAAGAACAGCGGCGGGTTGCCTTCGAGGGGATTCGGCGCGAGCTTGACCAGGACGTCGAGGAGCTCCGCAACGCCGGCGCCGGTCCGCGCCGACACGAAGCACACCGGCACGAGGTGGCCTTCGCGCAGCGCCTTCTCGAACGGCGCGTGAAGCTGCTCGGGCGCGATCTCCTCGCCCTGCTCGAGATACTGGGCCATCAGCTCCTCGTCGACTTCGACCACCTGGTCGACGAGCGCCTGGTGGGCCTCGGCGACCGACGAGAAATCGGCGTCGCCCGAAGGAGTGAAGAAGCAGTCGACGACCTTCGTGCCGCCGGCGGCCGGCAGGTTGATCGGCAGGCACTCGCGGCCGAACGCCTGCTGGACGGCCCGCAACGCGGACTCGGCGTCGACATTCTCCGCGTCGATCTTGTTGATGACCACCAGCCGGCAGAGCCTGCGCTTGCCGGCCCAGTCCATCATGCGGCTCGTGATCATCTCGATGCCGGATTGCGCGTCGATCACCACCGCGGCCGTCTCGACGGCATCGAGCGCCCCGATCGCCTGGCCGATGAAGTCGGGAAAGCCCGGCGTGTCGATGAGGTGGATGCGGGCGTCGGGCGTATCGAGATGCATGACCGACGAGCGCAGCGAGTGCTTCCACGCCTTCTCGAGCGGGTCGAAATCGCTGACCGTCGTGCCGCGGTCGACGCTGCCCGCCGCCGCGACCGCGCCGCAGCGGGCGAGCAGCGCCTCGGCCAGCGTCGTCTTGCCGGCCGCACCGTGGCCAACCAGCGCTACAGTACGAAGCTGTTCCGTCGTGTACTGCGTCATGCGTTCCTCCGTAGCTGGTGCCGGCGCCCCGCTCGAGGACGAGCGGGCACTCGGGGTTCGCGGCGGCGCCTGACGCTCGTCGGCGCCCGATCTCGTTTCGTCAATCATACGACGGCGTCCCGATGGGGGTGGTCGGTTCGATCGATCGCCGGTTTCCGGCACGGCTGCCGCGGGCCTCCGCGCGCGAATCGGCCGCGCGCGCGACGCTGAAAATGCGCGCGTCGACGGCCGGTGCCCGGGCGCATCGTCGCGTATGGCAGCCGGCACCGCGGCGCTTCGCGACGACACCGGGTCGATGGCAACCCGGCTCCGTAGTATCGTCCCACCCGACGAGCCCGCTCGCGGGAACGACGTGGACGATCGCCCGGCAGTCACCGCCATCCTGTTCACCGACATCGAAGGGAGCAGCCGTCTCTGGGAGCGGATGCCCGCCGCGATGCAGCCGGCGCTCGCGCGGCACGATCGTGCGGCGCGCACGGTGGTGGAGGCGCATCGCGGCACGATCGTGAAGATGATCGGCGATGGCATGCACGCCGTCTTCGCCGACCCGCTCGATGCGCTCCACGCCGCGCTCGATTTCCAGTTCGCGCTCGACGAGCCGTCCGACGCCGGCGACGGCGTGAAGCTGCACGCCCGCTGCGGGATCCACCTCGGCGTCGTCGAGCATCGCGACAACGACTACTTCGGCAATGCCGTGAACCGCGCCGCTCGCATCATGAGCTCGGCGCACGGCGGACAGGTGCTGCTGTCGCAAGCGGCCGTCGACCTCGTGCGCGACCGGCTTCCGCCCGACGTGACCCTGCGTGACCTCGGTGCCGTACGCCTGCGTGACCTCGAGAGTCCCGAGCGGCTGCACCAGCTGCTGCATCCGCGTCTTCGCGCCGACTTTCCGGCGCTGCGATCGCTCGCATCGACGCCGAACAATCTTCCGCTGCAGCTCACGTCGTTCATCGGGCGCGAGCAGGCGATCGGCGAGGTCGAGCAGCTCCTGAAGCGCAGCCGATTGCTCACGTTGCACGGACCAGGCGGCATCGGCAAGACGCGCCTGTCGCTGCAGCTCGCCGCCCATGTCCTGGACGACTATCCCGACGGCGTGTGGCTCGTCGAGCTGGCCGGCCTGTCCGATCCCCGCCTCGTCGCGCAGGCCGTCGCCTCGGCGCTCGGCGTCAAGCAGCCCGCCGACGAGACGATCGTCAACGCGGTCATCGCCCATGTGCAGGAACGCCAGCTGCTGCTCGTGCTCGACAACTGCGAGCACCTGCTCGACGCGTGCGCCGAGCTCGTGACGCGCGTCCTGCAGAAGGCTCCGCGCGTCCGGGTGCTCGCGTCGAGTCGCGAAGGCCTTCACGTCGCCGGCGAAACGCTGGTGGAAGTGCCTCCGCTGTCAGTGCCGGATGCTTCGCGCGGACCTTTGCGCATCGCGAAGCTGATGCAATGCGAAGGTGCGCGCCTGTTCATCGAGCGCGCCACGGCGGCGCAGGCGGGATTCGTGGTCGACGAGCGCAACGCACCCGCGATCTCGTCGATATGCAACCGCCTCGACGGCATCCCGATGGCGCTCGAGCTCGCTGCCGCGCGCGTACGAACGCTTTCGGTCGAGCAGATCGCGGCCCGTCTCGGCGATCGCTTTCGCCTGCTGTCCGGCGGCGACCGCTCGGCGCTGCCGCGCCAGCAGACGCTGCGCGCGCTGATCGACTGGAGCTACGAGCTGCTGTCGGCGCACGAGCGCACGCTGCTCGCCCGACTCTCGGTGTTCTCGGGCGGGTTTACGCTCGAGGCCGCGGAGGCGGTCGCGTCGGGCGACCCGATCGACGAGCCGGCCGTGCTCGACCTCGTCTCGAACCTCGTGGACAAGTCGCTCGTGGCCCGCGAGCGGGCGGGCGAGCGTTACCGGCTGCTGGAGACGATCAAGCAGTATGCGCAGGAGCGGCTGGATGCCTCCGGCGATGCGGACGCCGTTCGCTCGCGCCACCTCGCCCATTACCTCGCGCTGGCCGAGCAGGCGCGCCCGGAGCTGGTTGGCACCGACCAGGCGGTCTGGCTGAAGCGGCTCGACACCGAGCGCGAGAATCTGCTCGCCGCGCACGCGTGGAGCGAACATGCGGAGAACGGTGCCGAGCTCGGCCTGCGTCTCGCTTCCGCGTTGCGCCGCTACTGGATCATCCGCGGCCTGCCCGGCATCGGCTACCGGCTCGCGGTGGAAGCGCTGAACCGGCGCGACGCGCAGGCGCATACCTACGCGCGCTGCCAGGGCCTGTTCGACGCCGGACAGCTTTGCTCGTGGATGGGACGCTACCGCGAAGCGCAGGGCCACCTCGAGGAGAGCCTCGCGATCGCGCGCGAGCTGGACGATCGCCGCAGCATCGCGCTGGTGCTGCAACCGCTCGGCATCGCGCACCACGGTCTCGGCGAGCTCGATATCGCGCGGGGCCATTTCGAGGAAGCGCTCGCGATGGCGCGAGAGCTCGGCAATCGCCGCGAGATCGCCGCTGCACTGATCGCGCTCGCGCAGGTGCATCGGGTCGAGGGGCGCCTCGATGCGGCTGAACCGCTCTACGCCGAAGCGCTCGCGCTCGCCCGGGATCTCGGCGACCGCGAGATCGTCTGCGTTGCGCTGCTAAACCTCGCCATGGTGATCATCGGGAGAACGAGCGCGTCGGGCGTTCCGCCGATGCTGCTCGAAGCGCTCGTCATCGCCAACGAGATTGGCGCACGCCAGCTCGCGCAGAGCGTGCTCGACGTTGCCGCGGGCCTCGCGGCGTCGCTCGACGACTGCAAGCAGGCCGCGCAGCTGTACGGGGCGGCCGAGACGCTCTCCGCCGAGACGGCGTTCCAGCGCGACCGCACGGACGAAGCGTTCCTGACGCCGTTGATGGAGCGCGCGCGCGCAACGCTCGGCGGATCCGGATTCGAGAGCGCCGTCGCCGAGGGGCGCGCGCTGGATTACGACGCCGCGATGGAAGCGCTCAAGGCGTGGCTCACGCGATGCTGCGGCTGAAACGCCTCAGTTGTTGACGACGAACGGATCGAGCGGCGCAACGGCAGGTGTGCCCGCCACCGACACGACGTACTTGAACTCCAGCATCGCGCCGCCGCCCGGCGACTTGCCGCCTTTGCAGCGAAACCGGGTGGGAATCACGCGATCGCAGCTCCAGATCTGGTCGCCGCCGTTCTGACTCGTGAATCGGATGCCGTCGGCCGGGAATGTGTAGCCTTGGCCGGTGTCGTTGTCGATGTTCCAGAAGATCACGTGGTTCGCGCCCGCAACGTGCAGGCGCGGCACGTCGACGACGATCCTGCCCTGCTCGACGGTGACGACGATCCAGTGATTGTTCGCCCGCACCTTCGCTTCGAACGGCGGCGGCTCGTATCCGGGTCCCTCGGGCGCGGAGACGCAACCCGTGACAGCGAACGTTCCGATCACCATCGCCCAGCCGAGCCGCTTGTTCATGTCGCCTCCGTCGGGTTTGCTCGACGCCCGACCGGGTCCGGTCGGAGCGCCTGGATCAATTGTTGACGACGAACGGATCGAGCGGAGGCACGACCGGCGTGCCATCCAGTGTGACCATGTACTTGTACTTCATCGTGACGTTGTCGTCCCTGCCGCCTTCGCAGCGAAACAGCTGCTCGTTCTGCTTCCAGCAGCGGAACGGCGCATTCGCGTCAACGAAAACGATGCCGTTCGACGGCCACCACAGGAACTGATGATTGGCGAGATTCGGGTCGATCTTCCAGTCGATCGTGTTGTTCGCTCCCCGCGTTGTCAGCACGTCGGGGTCGACCTTGATGACGTTCGAGCCCGGTGCCGCTTGCTGGACGGTGACGATCGGGCGGTGGTAGGCGCGCGTTGCAGCACCGAAGGGCATGACCGGACTCCCCACGCCAGCGCAGCCGCTCGTACACACGCAGAGCGAAAGGCACAGCACCGCAACGCCAAGCTGGTTGTTCATGACGCGGCCTTTCAGCAAGTGGGGGTGCGCACGGCGCCAACGGTCGGCGCGCCATACAGGGGACGCCGCAGTGGTCTACAACTGACTCGGCCGAAGCTTATGCCAATCGTGCCGAGGAAAGAAGGGCCGCTTGACCGGAGCTGGTCGTGCGACTGCGCCGGCAAGAACGAGAAAGCCGCCCTGGCGCTGGTCGATGCGCCGAAAAGCCAGCGGGCCCCCTACCCCTGCGCCGCCACCCCGAGCATCTCCCGCAGGTGCCTCAGCAGCTCCTCCTCCTGGAACGGCTTGCCGAGGTAGAGGTCGACGCCGAGCTCCGCCGCACGCGCACGGTGCTTGTCCGCGGTCCGCGACGTGATCATGATGATCGGCACGCGCGCGAGCTTGGGGTCGTTCTTCATCGTCTTGGTGAACTCGAAGCCGTCCATGCGCGGCATCTCGATGTCGAGCAGGATGACGTCCGGCAGGTGCTCGGTCAGGAGCTGGAGCGCATCCACGCCATCCTTCGCGGTCAGCACCTCGAAGCCCTCGCGCGTGAGCAGCCGGCTCGTGATCTTGCGCACGGTCAGCGAGTCGTCGACGATCATGACGAGCGGCAGGCTGGCCTTGCCGTCGGTACCTTCCGTCGGTGCCCGGATCTCGGCCTCGGGGTCGAACGTCGGGATGTTGGCGCGCTGGGCGAGCTGCACCGGATGGATGATCAGCACGATCTCGCCGGTGCCGAGCACGGTCGCGCCCGAAATGCCGGACACGCGCGCGAGCTGCGGCCCGATGTTCTTCACCACGATTTCCTGGTTGCCGACCATCTCGTCGACGTGCATGGCCGCCAGGCCCTGGCCCGCCTTCAGCAGCAGCACGGGGTTGTAGCGCTGCGTCTCGGGGTTGTGCGTGGTGTCGCCGAGCAGCCGCGGCAGGTAGTGGAACGGGTACGTTCTTCCCTGCCATTCGACCTGCCGCCGAACGTAGAGGTTGAGAAGCGCTTCCTCGCGCACCTGTTGCACCTGCTCGACCATCGGCGCGGGCAGCGCCCACAGCCGGCCGCCGGCCTTGACCAGCACCGCCTGGGCGACGGCTAGCGTCAGCGGGAGCGACAGCGTGAAGCGCGTGCCGCGCCCAAGCTCGCTCGCCACCTCGACGCGGCCGCCCAGCGCGGCGATCTCCGCGCGGACCACGTCCATGCCCACGCCCCGCCCGGAAATCGCCGTGACGCGCGAGGCGGTCGAGAATCCCGGACGGAACAGGCATTCGTAGAGCTGCGCCGGCGTCGGCTGAGCGTCGGCGGCGATCATGCCGACGGCGATCGCCTTGTCGCGCACGCGCGCGAGATCGATGCCGCCACCGTCGTCCGCGATGTCGATCACGATTTCATTGCCCGCCTGTCGCACGGTGAGCGTGATCTCGCCCTGCTCCGGCTTGCCCGCCGCCCGACGCAGGTCACGCGGCTCGATGCCATGGTCGAGCGCGTTTCGCAGCAGGTGCTCGAGCGGGCCGACGAGCTTCTCCAGCACCGAACGGTCGAGCTCGGTCTGCGCACCGACGATCTCGAGGTTCGCGCGCTTGTCGAGCTCCTTCGCAACGCCGCGCATGATCCGGTACAGCCGCTCGGACAGGCTGTTGAACGGGACGGTCCGGATCGCGAACAATTGCTGCTGGACGTCGCGCGACAGGCGTGCCTGCGCGAGCAGCGCCGCGTCCGCATCGTCGAGGTTCCGCAAAAGCGACTGCTGCACGGTCGACACGTCGTTCACACCCTCGGCGAGCGAGCGCGTGAGCTCCTGGAAGCGGGTGAACCGGTCGAACTCGAGCGGATCGAAATCGCCGTGGTCGTGCATCTGCGTCATGCGCGACTGGATCTGCGTTTCCGCCTGGATCTCGATCTCGCGCACCTGGCCCCGCAGACGGATCACCGAGTTGGTGAGCTCCAGCAGGTTGGCCTTCAGTGCGCGCAGCTCCGCTTCGATCCGCGCGCGCGAGATCGCCACTTCGCCGGCCTCGTTCACCAGGCGGTCGATCGTGTCGGCGCGAACGCGCAGCATCGCGCGCGAGCCGGCCTCGACGTCCGGTGCCGTCGGCTCGGCGCGGCTCGCTGGTGGCGCCGGCGGTTGCGACGAAACCGATGGCGTCTCCGCCAACGACGGTGTTGCGGACGCGACCGGAGCGGGCTCGTCGACCGCCGCCGGCTCCGCCTTGGGCTGGTCCGCGACGCGGGCAGGCATTGCCGCCGCCGGCTCCGCGGCCTCGTCGACCGCCATCGCCTCGCCGCCGGCGACCCACGGCAGCGCGACATTCATTTCGCCGGCACGCAGCCGGTCGAGCACGAACGCCACGCGATCGAGATCGGTGTCGAGCGCTTCGAAGCGCTCCGGCGAGCCTTCGGCGAGTCCGTCGCCTTCGAGCAGCCGAGACTCCATGAGGTGCGTGAGCTCGCCGAGCCGCATCGCCCCGGCCATCCGCGCGCTGCCCTTGAACGTGTGCAGCGTGCGCCGAAGCTGCTGGGCATGCGCCGCGTCGTGCGGCGCGCGCCGCCATGCGCGCAACGCCTCGCCGGCGGCGGGCATGAGCTCGCTGGCTTCCTCGAGGAAGATCTCCAGCACCTGCGGATCCTCGATCTCGTCGCGGATGCCGGCGAGCGGATCGACTTGCGCCTGCGCCGTCGCGAACGCCGGCTCTTCGCTCGCCACGGGGAGCTCGGGCGGCGCGTCGGCGGCGTCGTCCTCGCTCGCGGCCGCTCGTGCGGCAGCGGTCTCCGCATCGACCTCGCCGCCGATCATCGCCTCCTGGCGCAGCGCGTCCAGCTCGACGTGGATCTCGCGCGCCTAGGCGCAGTCGCTCGCATCGAAGGCCGAGCGCTGCTGTACGCGCGAGACGAGTCGCCGCAGTCCGGCGATGGCGCGCGCGAGCACCGGCTGCGCGGCGCCGGGCAGCGGCCCGTCGCGCTGTCCGAGCGCGGTGAGCGTCAGCTCCAGCCCCTTCGCGAGCGACGCGATCAGCTGGAAGCCGCCGGTGCGATGGATGCCGCACAGCGTGTGGCTGGCGCGGATCATCGCCGGCGTCGGCCGTCCCTCGCCGTCCACCTGCAACCGCGTGAGCTCGTGGTCGAGCGTCGAAAGGTGCTGCTCGGCCTCGTCGACGAGGATCTTCCACAGCGAGCGGGACAGCGTGATGTCGCCGATCGTCACGTCGCTTTCGGGCGCGGCGTTCGCGACGACGTGCAGCACCGGCTCCGGCGGCGGCGCGGCCGGCGGGGGCCGCGTATTGTCGGCGACGAGCTTCAGCGTCGGCACGAACGCGTGCGCATCGGCGCGCAACTCGTCGTCGATCGCGTCGTCGATCGAGGCAACGTCATCGCCCGCGTTCGCGCGCACGGCCGCATCTGCATCTGCATCGGCATCTGCATTTGCATCGGTACCGGCTTCGGC
>Ga0307410_10001589_pt1 | contig 10413 bp, 7 predicted proteins | sample 322Ometagenome_3_FD_203707 | JGI IMG/M metagenome (GOLD analysis project Ga0307410, IMG submission 203707) | Maize rhizosphere microbial communities from greenhouse at UC Davis, California, United States - 322HYB-O-3 | ecosystem: Host-associated > Plants > Roots > Rhizosphere > Soil | place...
CGTCTGGCCGCGCGCGTAGAACGTGCGCTCCACCTGCGCGCCGCCGAACGACCGGTTGTCGAGCAGCCCGCCGTACTCGCGGGCGAACGGCACACCCTGCGCCACGCACTGATCGATGATGTTGACGCTCAGCTGCGCGAGCCGGTAGACGTTCGCTTCGCGCGAGCGATAGTCGCCGCCCTTCACCGTGTCGTAGAACAGCCGGTAGATGCTGTCGCCGTCGTTCTGGTAGTTCTTCGCCGCGTTGATGCCGCCCTGCGCGGCGATCGAGTGCGCGCGCCGCGGGCTGTCGTGGATGAAGAACGCCTTGACGTTGTAGCCCTGCTCCCCGAGCGCGGCGGCCGCCGACGCGCCGGCGAGGCCGGTGCCGACGACGATCACCGTGTACTTGCGCCGGTTCGCCGGGTTCACCAGCTTGTTCTCGAAGCGCGCGCGCTCCCACTTCCCGCTGACGTGCCCCGACGGGATGTTCGCGTCGAGGATCCCGGTGCCCCGTTCGCGTTTCGCTGTGATCATGGCCGCCCTCCCAGCAGGAACGTGTAAATGGGCAGGATGAAGAAGCCGCCGGCGATGAGCACCGTGAGGATCCGTCCGAGCCAGAGGATCCTCGGCGTGTACTTCGGATGATCGACGCCGAGCGACTGCGCGGCGCTCGAGATGCCGTGCCACAGGTGGAAGCCGATCGTTACCATCGCCACGCAGTAGAAGGCGACGTACGCAGGATTGCTGAAGATCTCGAGCTGCAGGCGGTAGAGGTCGCGCATCCCGCCCTCGCCCTGGTACCACGCGCCGAACTTGAACGCGCGCAGGTGCAGGATCACGAAGCCGAACGTGATGAGGCCGGTGAAGATCATCGTCGTCGACGACCAGCTCTTGCGGCTGGGGCCGCGCGCCCACTCCTTGCGCGCATAGCCGACCGGCCGCGCGGTTTTCGCGCCCGTATAGAGCCGCACGGTCTTGTAGATGTGCAGCAGGAAGATCACGATCAGCCCGGCCTCGGCGAGGTACACCAGCGGATTGGTGATCAGCTTGTGGCTGTACTCGTTGAAGGCGGCGGGGCCGACGATGAAGAGGAGGTTGCCCGCGAGGTGACCGACCAGAAAGATGAAGAGGCCGAGTCCCGTCAGGGCGATGAGCAGCTTGCTGCCTATCGAGGACGAGAGCACGCGTGAAGCCATGAACCGCTCCGTTATGAAATTCCCAACACGCGATTCTAGTGCTAGGATGTCTTGATTTCCAACCTGTCGGAGCCTCACACGTCTTGAAGATCCACGAATACCAGGCCAAAGCAGTGCTCGCGCGGTTCGGAGTGCCGGTGCCGCGCGGCGAAGTCGCGTTCTCCGCGGCGGAAGCCGTCGACATCGCGCGCCGCCTCGGCGGTCCCGTTTCCGTCGTCAAGGCCCAGATTCACGCCGGCGGGCGCGGCAAGGGCGGCGGGGTCAAGATCGCCAAATCGATTGACGAGGTCGAGCGGCTCGCCGCGCAGATGATCGGCATGACGCTGGTGACGCACCAGACCGGCCCGGAAGGCAAGAAGGTGGGCCGCGTGCTGGTCGAGGAAGGCCTGCAGATCGATCGGGAGCTGTACTTGAGCATCCTGATCGATCGCGCCTCCCAGTCGCCGGTGATCATCGCGAGCGCCGCCGGCGGCATGGACATCGAGGAAGTGGCCGCGACGTCGCCGGAGAAGATCATCAAGGAGATCATCGACCGGCGCACCGGCATCATTCCCTTCGAGGCGCGCAAGATCGCGTTCGCCATCGGCCTCGACGGAGCGCTTGCCGGCAAGATGGTCAAGCTGCTCGAGGCGATCTATCGCGCCTTCGTCGAGACCGACGCGTCCATGATCGAGATCAACCCGTTGATCGTCACCAAGGGCGGCGATCTCCTGGCCCTCGACGCGAAAGTCGCCTTCGACGACAACGCTCTCTATCGTCATGCCGACCTGAAGGACCTGCGCGACCTCACGGAAGAGGATCCGCTCGAGGTCGAAGCCTCGAAGTTTTCCCTCAACTACATCCGCCTGGACGGCACCATCGGCTGCATGGTCAACGGCGCCGGTCTCGCCATGGCCACGATGGACATCATCAAGCTGTCCGGCGGCGAGCCCGCCAATTTCCTCGACGTTGGCGGCGGCGCGAACGCGGAGCAGATCAAGAACGCGTTCCGCATCCTCATGGCCGACAAGAACGTGAAGGCCGTTTTGATCAACATCTTCGGCGGGATCCTGCGCTGCGACGTGTTGGCTCAAGGCGTCATCGCCGCCGTGAACGAGTTGCACGTGCCGGTTCCGATCGTGATCCGCATGGAAGGCACGAACGTCGAGGAAGGAAAGCGCATGCTGCGGGAGAGCGGCCTGAACTTCACCACCGCGGATTCAATGGGCGAGGCCGCGCAGCGGGTGGTCGCCCTGGCGAGCGCCCCCGCGTAATCTAGCCGCCGAGACACCGAGACACCGAGGCTCAGACAACGGGGCTGCCAGGGCACGTGCACCGGTGAGGACCGCGATTCGATCCTCGGGCCTCTGTGTCTCAGCGGCTCTCTGAAAGGGAGAACGTTGGCGGTTTTACTCGACAAGAGCACCCGGCTCATCGTCCAGGGCCTCACGGGCCGGGAAGGCACGTTTCACGCGAAGCAGGCGCAGGCCTACGGGACGAACGTCGTCGGCGGCGTGACGCCGGGCAAAGGTGGGACGACGCACGAAGGGTGGCCGATCTTCAACACCGTCCACGACGCGGTGGAGAAGACCGGCGCGAACGCGTCGGTGATCTTCGTGCCGCCGCCGTTCGCGGCCGACGCGATCATGGAAGCGGCCGACGCGGGCATTGCCCTCGTCGTGTGCATCACCGAGGGCATTCCGGTGGTGGACATGCTCAAGGCCATGACCTTTCTCGAAGGCAAGCCGACGCGTCTCATCGGCCCGAATTGCCCGGGGATCATCTCGCCGGGGAAGGGCAAGGCGGGCATCATTCCGCACAACATCGTGCGCGAAGGCCGCGTCGGGATCGTGTCGAAGAGCGGCACGCTGACCTACGAAGCGATCCACCAGCTCACGCGCGTCGGCATGGGCCAGACGACCTGCATCGGCATCGGTGGGGATCCGCTGATTGGCACCAGCTTCATCGATGCGCTGACGCTGTTCCAGGCAGATCCCGACACCGAGGCCGTGATCATGATCGGCGAGATCGGCGGGTCGGCCGAGGAAGACGCCGCCGCGTGGATCAAGCAGAACTTCCGCAAGCCGGTGGTCGGCTTCATCGCCGGTCAGACCGCGCCGCCCGGACGGCGCATGGGCCATGCCGGCGCCATCATCTCGGGCGGAACCGGCACCGCCAAGGAGAAGATGGCCGCGCTCGCCGCCGCCGGCGTCCGCGTCGTCCGCAGCCCCGCGGACATGGGCACGGCGCTCAAAGAAGCACTGGGACGATAGCGACAACTCCCAACGACCAACGCCCAAGAAGATTGCATCGACGCAACTTGCTTTGCAGTTGGACGTTGGTAATTGGGATTGGTCAGGGACGCGTCAGTATCGTCCCGTCGTTCTTCGCGGCTCCAGGGGCACGAGTCAGGTAAGTCGTCGGCGACAACACGACCTGGTCGATCGACAGCCCGTCCTCCCGCTGCTGGATCCGGATCGTCTGCGGGCCCGTCGCCGCGAAATAGATCAGCGGCCCGTCCACGCCGTAGCCGTTGTCGGCCCATCCCCATCCGGCGACGCCGCAGCCGGCGCAGTCCTCCAGCACGAACGCCGTCGATGACGTCGTCCCGATCCGGTAGATGGGGGCGGCGGACGATGTCACCGAGCCGGAGAACTGCACGTGGACGGAGTCATTCGCGTGCGAGTTGCTCAGCGCCTTGCCCCTGATCCAGAGGCGGTAGCCGCGCGCGGCCTCGGCGTTGAAGGTGAGTTCGAAGTAGTTCGCCGGTGCCGCAAGGGCAGTGACGAGCTTCGCGGCGCCCGCGTTGGGCTGCGACAGTCGCCGGCCGGCCGCTGCGGTCGCGTCGGCGACGAGGCTCCACGTGCCGGCAATCTTCGTCGCGTCGGCCGCATAGAGGACCACGTCGCCGGCCGTCGTCGCCGCCGCGTCCGACACCGCGAGTTCCGGCCGGTTCGACGCGGCGTTGCGCGACGAGAAGCCCGCGTACGGCGAGGTGGCGACCGTGCCGAGCAGGACGAAGCCGACGGCGGTCCGACCGGCGGCGCGTTCGGCGCGCACGTACGACGTCACGTCCCATTCGTAGCGCGTTTTCGCTGTGCCCTTGACCGTCAGCGTCGCCAGCGGCGTGCTCGCGCGCGCCGGTCGCGTATTCCAGGTGAGCGCCGACTCCGACCACGTCGTGGCGGGCACGGCGTGCACCGTGACGGGAACCTCTCCGGCGGCACTCAGGCCGCCGTGCAGTCGAAGCACCGCACGTCCGACCGTGCCGCTTCCGATGGTGAACCGGAGGAACGACTGCCGCTGATTGTCGAGCGACGACGAGTGCTTGACGAGGAGCGCGGGGTCAGCGCCGAAATTCTGCGCGGCGTAGATGCCATTGCGAGCGTAGGTGTCTGCGGCAGGCGTGAAGACGCGGGCGGCGGCGAGTCGCGCCGTATACGTCGTGGCCGCCGCCGGCGTCGTGATCGTGTGCGTTGCCGACCCGCCGTCGGACCAGGACGCGAACAGCCACGTCTGGCCCGCGGCGTCGCGCTGCGTGGGTGCGCCGACCGTCACCTTGTAGCCCTCCCACGAGGTCAGCGTGCGCGGCGTCGTGATCGACGTGCCGTTGGCCGAGAGGGCGAGTCCGGACGGCAGGCTCGCCAGGTTCAGCGACACCAGCCGCGGCTGGAAATTGCGGCGCACGGTGGTGGTTGCGCCCTGCGAGTCCCTCGCGGTGAGCACGATCTCGAGGAAGCTCGTGGTGGTGGCGGCGAGATCCTCGGGCGCCGGCGCCTGGAACGTCACGCCGTTGCCGCTCACCGGACCAAGGAAGGGATGCGTGTGCGCGTCGTGATGCTGGATCACGGTCCACGACAGGCCGGCGTCCGGCAGCGTGCCGTCCTGCGCGTCCGACGCCGTGCCGCGCAAGGTGATCGTCTGGCCGACCGCGAAGCGGGCGGTCGAGGACGGCGACGTGATCGAGGGCGACGGCGGCGTATTGCCGGCGTCGATCACGAGCGAAGCGGCGGCCGTCGCTCCGCGGCTGTCGCGCACGGTGACGGTTGCCGTGAAATGTCCCGGGGCCGAATAGGTGTGGGTGACGAGGGCGCCGGTCGCCCCGGCGGTGCCGTCGTTGAAGCTCCACGAGAAAGTGAGTGCGTCCCCGTCCGGATCGGTGCTCGCGCTCGCATCGAAGCGCACCGTGAGCGGCACCGCACCGAAGCGCGGCGTGGCCGAGGCGACGGCGGTGGGCGCGCGGTTGCCGGTGAACGCGATGCGGCGCACCTGGCCGCCGGCGGCAAACGTCGTGTAGTACAACGCCTGGCCGCCGCCATGCGGAGCGAAGATCATCGCCACGGCGCTGCTTGCGCCGAGGCCGGAGGCGAAGACCGTTCGCGTGTACGTGCCGGCCGTGGTCCTGGTCAACGAGAAAATCGTTCCGCACACGTAGTCGCTGAAGAGGTACGCGCCTTCGAACGCGATCGGCCACGCGCCGGACGGGACGAAAGCGCCCCCGGTGATCGATGCGCAGCCGTCCGCGTGGCGGTAGTCGAAGATCGGGTTGGTCATCCCGGCCGGCGGCGCACCGCAGTCGGTCGTCGAGTTGTTCGCGCAGTGGCCCTCGCGGACGTTCCAGCCGTAGTCGGCGCCGGCCTTGCCTTCGTCGATCTCTTCCCAGACGGCCTGCCCGACGTCGTTGATGAAGAAGCGTGTGCCGGAGGCGTTCGGATCGAACGCGAGGCGGAACGGGTTGCGCAGGCCCCAGGCGAAGGTCTCCTGGCATTTCTGCCCCGCAGCCGCGCCGCCGCTGACGCCGCATCGCACGCTGTCGGCGCCGGTGAAGGGATTGCCGGCGGGAATGCCGCCGGTGCGCGTGATGCGCAGCACCTTGCCGAGGAGCACGTTCAGATCGCGGGCGGCGTCGTTCTGGCCGGCGCAGCCGCTGTCGCCGCGGTAGTCGCATCCGCCGTCGCCGACGCTGACGTACAGCAGGCCGTCGCGCCCGACGTGCAGGTCGCCGCCGTTGTGATTGCCGTTGGGCGAGGGGATGTTGTCGACCAGGATCAGCTCGCTCGATCGGCTCACGGCGTTGCCGGACATGGTGAAGCGCGAGACGCGGTTGACCGGCGTGGTCGCGATGTTCTGCCCGCACGCGCCGAACTTGTTGAACGTGTAATAGAGGTAGATGAAGCCGGTGCTGGCAAACGCCGGGTCGACGGCGACGCCGAGCAGTCCGCGCTCGCTGTTGGTGCAGAGGATCGCCGCCAGGTCGAGGGCGGGTGTGGCGACCAGCACGCCGTTCTCGACGATCCGGAGGCGGCCCGACTGCGTCGTGACGAGCAGGCGGCCGTCGGGCGTGAAGGCCACGCCGGTTGGGCTCGCCACGGTGGCGACGAGCGTGTCTTCGAAGCCGGCCGGCACTGCGGCATCGGCCGAGGGCGTCACGCTGCTCACAAGCAGCACGAGGATTCCGACAATGCGTCTCATCACACCTCCGGCGAAGCGGCCGCCTGCGGTGTGCATGACCCGAGCCAGTCCGATATACTCCGGGGGATACAATCCCGACAGGAGTAATCTCGATGGCGCCCACCGGTTTTGCTACGCAGGAAGAACCCGTAGCCCAGGGATCGCGGCAACGGATCGTCAACGACTTCACCATCCAGGTCGCCACGGTCAACGGCTCCGGCTCCCAGACGGCCAATCTCGTCCTCATCCGCTCCATCTTCCAGATGGGTATTCCCGTGTCCGGCAAGAACATGTTCCCGTCGAACATCGCCGGACTTCCGACGTGGTACACGATCCGCGCGAACAAGGACGGCTACGTCGGGCGCAAGAAGGAGATCGACTTCCTCGTCGCGATGAACGCGGAGACCGCGAAGGAGGACGTCCTCACGCTGCAGCCGGAGGCGGCCGTCGTCTACGACGAGGCGCTGAAGCTGAACGCGCTGCGCACCGATCTCAAGTTCTATCCCGTCCCCTTCGACAAGCTCGTGGCGCCGGTGTGTCCCGATGCGAAGCTGCGCCGCCTCGTGCGCAACATGATTTACGACGGCGTGCTGGCGAAGCTGCTGAACATCGACATGGGCGAGATGGAGAAGGCGCTCCTCAAGCAGCTCGGGAAAAAAGCGCGCGCCGCGCAGATGAACATGGGCGCGCTCAAGGCGGGGTGGGACTACGCGGAAGCCAACCTCCCGAAGCAGGACAGCTTCTACGTCGAGCACATGAACAAGACGCAGGGGATGATCCTCATCGAGGGGAACGCAGCGGCGGCAATCGGCTGCATGATGGCGGGCTGCACGGTCGTCGCCTGGTATCCGATCACGCCCTCCTCGTCTTTGTGCGAGACGCTCATCACCTACATGAAGAAGTACCGCACCGACAAGGACGGAAAGGCGACGTTCGCCATCGTCCAGGCGGAGGACGAAATCGCGGCGCTCGGCATGGTGATTGGCGCCGGGTGGGCGGGGGCGCGGGCGATGACATCGACGGCGGGCCCGGGCATCTCGCTCATGTCGGAGTTCACCGGGCTGGGCTACTACGCCGAGATCCCGGCCGTGATCTTCGACGTGCAGCGCGTGGGTCCCTCGACCGGCCTGCCGACGCGCACGGCCCAGGGCGACATCCTGTCGACCGCGCTCCTCTCGCATGGCGACACGAAGCACCCGCTGCTGCTGCCGTGTTCGGTTGCGGAGTGCTACTCCATGGCGATGGAGGCGTTCGATCTGGCGGAGCAGCTGCAGACGCCGGTCTTCGTCATGATGGATCTCGACCTGGGGATGAACACCTGGATGTCGGATCCGTTCGCGTACCCGACCGGTCCGATCAACCGCGGCAAGGTCCTGAACGAAGCGAAGCTGCGGCAGCTCGGGGCGCAGTGGGGCCGCTACATGGACGTGGACGGCGACGGCATCCCCTACCGCACCGTGCCGACCGACGGCATGCCCCCCTACTTCGCCCGCGGCTCGGGCCACAACGCGAAGGGGCAGTACAGCGAGCGCGCCGACGACTACGGCAACAACGTCGATCGGCTCACGCGGAAGTTCGACACGGCGCGACGCCTCGTGCCGCAGCCTGAGATCCAGTGGCACCCGCAGGCGCGGGTGGGCCTCGTCGCCTACGGCACCAGCCACTTCTCGGTGCAGGAGAGCCGCGACCAGCTTCGCGACGAGCGCCAGATCGAGACGTCGTACTACCGGCTCCGCGGATACCCCTTTGCCGACTCACTGTGGGAGTTCTTCGACAAGCACGATCGTGTGTACGTCGTCGAGCAGAACCGCGACGCGCAGATGGCCGCGCTGATGCGCCTCGAGATCACGCCGGAGCGGCTGGCCAAGCTGCGCAACGTCCTGCACTACAACGGCCTGCCGATCGACGCGCGCAGCATCACCGACGACGTGCTGGTGCAGGAGGGGCTGCGGCCGCCCATTCCGGCGGAGTTGAAGCATTCGATGGTGGGGAGCAGCGCGCCGAGCGCCGGCGCCGGGGAATAGGTAAGTCGCAACTTCGAATTCCCGACGACCAACTCCCAGAGAGCGCAAAGGCAAGAGACCAGAGACATGGCAAAGCCAAACCGGATCGGACTGGAACTGATCGACTACAAGGGCAGCAAGACGACGCTGTGCGCCGGCTGCGGGCACAATGCGATCTCCGAACGCATCATCGATGCGTGCTACGAAATGGGCATCGACGCCACGCAGGTGGTGAAGCTGTCGGGCATCGGCTGCTCGAGCAAGAGCCCCGCCTATTTCCTCGCCAAGTCGCACGGCTTCAATGCCGTCCACGGACGCATGCCGTCGGTGGCCACCGGCGCGTTGCTGGCGAACCACAAGCTCATTGCGATCGGCGTCAGCGGCGACGGCGATACCGGCGCGATCGGCATCGGACAGTTCGTGCATCTCATGCGGCGCAACCTGCCGATCATCTACATCATCGAGGACAACGGCTGCTACGGCCTGACCAAGGGGCAGTTCTCGCCGACCGCCGACCTCGGCTCGAAGCTGAAGACCGGCGTCGTCAACGACCTGCCGCCGATCGACATGTGCGCGCTGGCCATCGAGCTCGGCGCCAGCTTCGTCGCGCGCTCGTTCTCGGGCGACAAGAAGCAGCTGACCGCGCTGCTCAAGGCGGCGCTGGCGCACCGCGGCACCGTGATGCTCGACGTCCTCTCGCCGTGCGTGACCTTCAACGATCACGAGGGATCGACGAAGAGCTACGCGTACGTGAAGGACCACGACGAGCCGGTGCACGAGGTCAGCTTCGTGCCGTTCTTCGAGGACATCTCGGTGGAGCAGGAGCCGGGCACCGCCCGCGAGGTGGCGCTGCACGACGGCTCGAAGATCGTGCTGAAAACGGTGGGGCAGGAATACGACCCGACCGACAAGATCGGCGCGATGAAGCACCTGGCCGAGACGGGCCGGGTCGGTGAATACGCGACCGGCCTGCTCTACGTCGAGCCCGACAAGGACGACTTCTGCTCACTCCTCGGCCTGGTCAACGAGCCGCTCGCGTTCCTGCCGCTCGAACAGACCCGCCCGGGCAAGGAGGCGCTCGAGGAGATCATGGAGTCTTTGCGGTGACGACGTAATGCAAAATGCAAAATGCAAAATGCAAACACTGAGTGTTTGCATCGACCGGGTCGCAGGCGCGGCGCCTTTCACCCCGTTATTGCGCAACGGGCGCAATTTGCATTTTGCATTTTGAATTTTGCATTTCGCCGATTCAGCCCTCCGTTTCGTCCTCGTTCGCGCCGATGACATCCTGCGCGATCGCGACTTCGTCGTTCGGCATCCCGTTTTCATCGAGACCCGGGGCGTTCGGGTTGCCCTGCGTGTGTTGATCGGTCGGAGGGCCTTCGACTGCGCCCTTTTCGAGATCCGGATCCATCACTCGGTCCATTCGCGTCATCACAGCCCTCCTCGGCCTCGACCGTCGATACCAGAAGCATGCCACCCGCTCGCGGACCCGTCCCGGCTATAATCGCCGGATTATGGAACGGACGTTCGCCATCATCAAGCCTGACGCCGTCGAGCGGCGGCTGGCCGGCCGGATTCTGTCCCGGATCGAGGAGGCTGGGTTCACGGTTCGCGGCATGCGGATGCATCACCTGACCAAGAGGGAAGCCGAAGGGTTTTACGCCGTGCACCGGGAGCGCCCTTTCTTCGGCGGGCTCACCGACTTCATGTCGTCCGGACCGGTCGTGCTGCTGGCGCTCGAGGCGCCCGACGCCATCCGCAAGTGGCGGACCTTGATGGGCGCCACCGATCCCGCAAAG
>Ga0307410_10001592_pt1 | contig 10403 bp, 10 predicted proteins | sample 322Ometagenome_3_FD_203707 | JGI IMG/M metagenome (GOLD analysis project Ga0307410, IMG submission 203707) | Maize rhizosphere microbial communities from greenhouse at UC Davis, California, United States - 322HYB-O-3 | ecosystem: Host-associated > Plants > Roots > Rhizosphere > Soil | place...
CTTGAGGGAGGGGAGATCAGAAAGCCTCGATCGGGAGCGCCATCAGGCTTTCGGCGCCCGCTTCCACTTTTCGGCGCAGCGCACCGGCGGTCACCAGTTCCCGGTCCGCGAAGTAGCGAGCGGTGGCGAGCTTGGCCTCGTGGAACGCCGCATCTTCGCCGCTCTCGCCCTTCAGCCGGGCCGAGATGCCCGCCATCTTCAGCCACATCCAGCCGAGACTGACGAGCCCCATCAACTGCATATAGGCATAGGCTCCGGCGCCTGCATTGTTCGGGTCGGCCATGCCGTTCTGGGCGAGCCACATGGTAGCGCCCTGCAAATGGCCGAGCGCCTTTTCCAGCGGCTCCGCCACGCCGGCCGGATCGCCCGACGCCTTCGCTTCGGCAATGTCGCGGCCGATCAGTTCGAACAGTGCACGGACGCCGCGCCCGCCGTCCTTGGCCAGCTTGCGGCCGACCAGGTCCATCGCCTGCACGCCGTTGGTGCCTTCGTATATCTGGGCGATGCGAGCGTCGCGGACGAACTGCTCCATCCCCCATTCGCGAATGTAGCCGTGCCCGCCGAACACCTGCTGCGCATTGACCGCGCTCTCGAACCCGCGGTCGGTGAGGTAGCCCTTGATGACCGGCGTCAGCACGGAGATCAGGTCGTCGGCGGCGACCCGCTCCTCCTCGGTTTGCGACTTGCGGGCCAGGTCAACCTGCAGCGCGCCCCACAGGATCAGCGCCCGGGCGCCCTCGTTGAAGGCCCGCGCCTCCATCAGCATCCGCCGCACGTCGGGGTGAACGAACAGATGGTCGGCCATGGCGTTGGGGTCGCGGTCTTCGGGCTTCAGCGCCCGTCCCTGCCGGCGATCCTTCGCATAGGCGACCGCGTTCTGATAGGCGACCTCGCCCTGCGCCAGCCCTTGCAGGCCGACACCGAGCCGGGCCGCGTTCATCATGATGAACATAGCGGCGAGGCCCTTCTCCGGCTCCCCGACCAGCCAGCCCTTCGCTCCGTCATAATTCATGACGCAGGTTGAATTGCCGTGGATGCCCATCTTATGTTCGATCGAGCCGCAGGAAACGCCGTTTCGCTCGCCCAGCGACCCGTCGTCGTTGACCAGGAACTTGGGCACAACGAACAGCGAGATACCCTTCACATTGTCCGGCGCCCCCGCGATCTTCGCCAGGACGAGATGGATGATGTTCTCGCTCAGGTCATGTTCGCCGGAAGAGATGAAAATCTTCGTGCCCGTAATCGAATAGCTGCCGTCCGGGTTGGGATCGGCCTTAGTCTTGATGAGGCCGAGATCGGTCCCGCTATGCGGCTCGGTCAGGTTCATGGTGCCGGTCCATTTGCCCGCGACCATGTTCGGCACATAGCGCGCCTTGAGCTCGTCCGATCCTTTGACCAGCAGCGAAGCGATCGCGCCTTGCGTGAGGCCATTGTACATTTCGAAGCTGTGGTTGGATGAGCATAGATATTCGGCGATCGCGGTCGAGATGACCGATGGAAGCCCCTGCCCGCCATATTCGGCTGGCGAATGGAGCGTCGTCCAGCCGCCGGCGACAAATTGGTCCCAAGCATCCTTGAATCCCGGCGGCGTCGTGACCGAACCGTCGTCCGCCCGCTTGCACCCATTCTCGTCACCAATGCGGTTGAGGGGCTGGAGCACCTCCTCGCAGAAGCGGCCGCCCTCGGTCAGGATCGCCTCGACCAGGTCGGGCGTTGCGTCGCCGAAGCCCGGCAGGTTCGAATAATTTTGCATCTCGACGATATGGTCGAGGACATATTTCGTGTCGCGGACGGGGGCGGTGTAAACGGGCATGCGGGTCAGCCTTCCTTCTTCCCGCCCTTGAGCAGGGCGATGAATTCATCAAGTTCCTTGATCGTCGCATCGATATCGAGGCGTTGGCGCTTGAGACGATCGATCTGCCCCTGGCAGCGCTCGATGGTCTTCAGCCGCTGCGTCTCACGGCCATCACCGACGTCGTAGAGGTCGAGCAATTCCTTAATGTCGGCAAGGCTGAGGCCGACCCGCTTGCCGCGGAGGATCCAAGCGAGGCGTGCCCGGTCGCGGTCCGTATAGAGCCGCTGCGTCCCCCGCCGCTCGGGCGCAATCAGCGCCTCGTCTTCATAGAAGCGAAGCGCGCGGGCGGTGACGCCGAACTCGTCACACAACTCGCCGATCGAGTGATGCGTTTTCTGCTGAAGCATGGATGCTTCCTTACTTTACGTTTCCGTAAAGGTCAATCTAACAAAGCGAGGCTCCGGCGAAGTCGACCGCCTTCGCGCCCATGTCGCTGCGGTTATAGCTCTTGCCGGCAAGCGACGTACCGGGTCCGCAATAATAGGCACATGCCGCCGGCGGCTGGCCGGTCCGGACGCTACTGCCCTTGATCTCCATTGGAATCCGGCATCTCCCTTCGCCCTTCGGGATCAGCACCCAGCCCGCCCCTGCCTGCTCAAGCCTCCCCGCCGCCGAGCAATTCGCATCGCCCTGCCCATAGGCGATCAATCCGGCGCGATAGGCATCCGGCTTACCGACGATGCACAAGCGGTCGCGGCCTTCCCCGGCAAAGGTGCCGGTGACCAATGACGGCTGCGCGGCCTCTTGCGAACAGGCCGTCAGCATGGCCGCGATCAGGAAAATGCTTTTCATTTCGCCACTCTGCTTCAGCTTGGAGTCAGGCGAAAGGCGACAAATGCGCCGCTTCCCCCTATATGCCCCAAAACGCCACCAGGGATTCGCACCGACCCATGATGACGACCAATCCGTTTGACGACGACAAACTCCGCGAGGAGTGCGGCATTTTCGGAATCTGGGGGGCGGAGAACGCCTCCAGTTTCGTCGCGCTCGGCCTCCACGCGCTGCAGCATCGCGGCCAGGAGGCAGCGGGCATCGTCAGCTTCGACGGCACCAACTATCATGCCCACCGCGCCATGGGCCATGTCGCCGGCAATTTCGACCGCGACGACATCATCCGCAAGCTGTCGGGCAAGGTCGGAATCGGCCATGTCCGCTACTCGACCACCGGCGAGACCGCGATGCGCAATGTCCAGCCGCTGTTCGCCGAGCTGGCCGAGGGCGGCTTCGCGGTCGCGCACAACGGCAACCTTTCCAACGCGATGACGCTCCGCGCCGCGCTCAACCGCCGCGGCTCGATCTTCCAGTCGACTAGCGACACCGAGGTGATCATCCACCTCGTCGCGACGTCCAGCTATTCGACCCCGCTCGACAAGCTGACCGATGCGCTGGGCCAGGTCGAAGGTGCCTATTCGCTGGTCTGCCTGACGCCGGAAGGACTGGTTGCCTGCCGCGATCCGCTGGGCATCCGCCCGCTCGTGATGGGCAAGCTGGGCGAAGCGACCATCTTCGCTTCGGAAAGCGTCGCGCTCGACGTGATCGGCGCGACCTACATCCGCGACGTCGAGCCGGGCGAACTGGTGATCGTCAACGAAAAGGGCCTTCGCAGCTTCCGTCCCTTCGCGGCAGTCAAGCCCCGCCCCTGCATCTTCGAGCACGTCTATTTCTCGCGGCCCGACAGCATCATCGAGGGCACGTCGGTCTACGAAGTCCGCAAGAACATCGGCGCCGAGTTGGCCCGCGAAGCGCCGATCGAGGCGGACTATGTCGTGCCAGTACCGGACAGCGGCGTCCCCGCCGCCATCGGCTACAGCCAGGAAAGCGGCATCCCGTTCGAACTGGGCATCATCCGCTCCCACTATGTCGGGCGAACCTTCATCCAGCCGACGCAGGAGGTGCGGCACCTGGGCGTCAAGCTGAAGCACAACGCCAATAGCGCGCTGATCCAGGGCAAGCGCATTGTCCTCATCGACGACAGCATCGTTCGCGGCACCACCAGCGTGAAAATCGTCCAGATGATGCGCGATGCCGGCGCCAAGGAAGTGCACATGCGCATCGCCTCCCCGCCGACGCGCCACAGCTGCTTCTACGGCGTCAACACGCCCGAACGCTCCAAGCTGATCGCGAGCCAGATGAGCGTCGAGAAAATGGCACGCTACATCAATGCCGACAGCCTGGCCTTCATCTCGATCGACGGTCTCTACCGCGCTCTCGGCGACAAGCGCGACGGGGCCAACCCGCAACGCTGCGACGCCTGCTTCACCGGCGAATATCCGACCACGCTCACCGACTGTGACGTCGAGGGCAAGCCCAAGCCGCTGAGCTTGGTGGCGAGTAGGTAATTGTGCTCCGGCGAAGGCCGGAGCGTTGGTCGGCAACGCGCTAACCTCCGCATATTTTCTCGCAACACTCCCGCCTTCGCAGGAGCGCAAAGTTGCGCTAGAGGCGCGGCATGTCGAAACCCTTCGAAGATAAGCTCGCGCTCGTCACGGGAGCAAGCCGCGGCATTGGCGCCGCTACCGCGGAAGCCCTCGCGGCCGCCGGCGCACACGTTATCCTGACCGCGCGCACCGCCAACTCACTCGAGAAGGTGGAAGAGCGGATTCACGAAGCCGGCGGTACTGCTACCATCGCGCCGATGGATCTGACCGATAGCGAGAATATTAAGAAGCTTGCCCAGGCGGTCGCCGAACGTTGGGGCAGCCTCGACATCCTCGTGCTGAACGCCGCCATGCTTGGCAGCCTGAGCCCGGTCGAGCATCTCGACCCGAAGGAACTGGACCGGGTCTTCAAGATCAACGTTCACGCCAACCAGGCCCTGATCGCCGCCTTCGATCCCCTGCTCCGGCGGGCGGACAAAGCGGAGGTCATCGGCATCACCTCATCGGTCGGGGCCGAACCGCGCGCATTCTGGGGCGGCTATGGCGCATCGAAGGCGGCATTTGACACGATGCTCGGCGCCTATGCCGATGAAACCGCCCACGCGGGCAAGCTGCGCGTCCAGATAATCGACCCCGGTGCCACGCGGACCCGTATGCGCCAGCTCGCTTTTCCCGGTGAGGAGCCGGAAAGCGTCAAGGCTCCGGAAGTCGCTGCGGCTGCAATCATGGAGCGGTTGCAGGAGGACGCCGAAACCGGCAGCCGTACGCGACTCGACTAAACGGCCTCGAACCGCAATTCGCGCCGCTCGATATCGGCCGACACCAGCCTGACTTCGACCTCGTCTCCGGTCGATGCGCCCTTTTCCGCAACGCGGGCAACGACCGGCAGCTTGCACAACTGGATGCGCGCACCGCGCTCGTCGACCTCGGTGACGATTGCGTCGAAGGACCGACCCTCCCGTCCGTGGAGCACAACAGTTTCGGCCAGGTCGATGGCAGCCCGCTCGATCTGCCCGCTGCGCGCGTCGGCGCGGTCCATCACTTCGGGAAGCCTGGGGAAGGCCGCGGCCGCGGCCTCCGGCACCGCCCTGCCGTTGGCGATGGCGAGCGCGGTCTCGACGACATAGCGATCGGCCAGGCGGCGCAGCGGCGCGGTGGCGTGAACATAGGTCGCCGCCATCGCCGAATGCCAGGGAACCACGCCTTCCTTGTAAGGCCTGTATCCCGCTGGCGCCCCCGCGCGCCGGATTGCGAGCATGAACGAGGCGTGCTTGGGATCGGCAGGATCGAGCCGTCGCTCCAGCTCGTCGAGGGGCATCGTCTTTGGCCAGTTGATATCGAACGCCCGCGCGCTGTGACGGAGGCGCTTGATCGATCGCCTGTCAGGTTCGCCCATCACCCGGAACAGGCCGGTCCTGTGGGCCAGCAGCGTGTCGGCGATGGCAAGGTTGGTGGCCAGCGACAACGACGCATTGCGCTGCTCCGAAATCGACATGGGCCGGAACAGCAATCGGTAGCGGTCGTCCCCGTTCGCGACCACCTCCTGCTCCGGCGGGTCGACCCGGGCCGCACCGCGCCTGGTCTCCGCCGTCTCGATCCGCCGAGACAGTTCGGCGAAACCGGGCGGCAACTGATCGTCCATCACCAGGTCGTAGGCCAGCTTGGCGCGGCTACGGACCAACGCGCGTTCGGCACCCTCCAATTTCACACTTCCGTCAGGATCGACCCGGACCATGAAGATGACGGCCGGGCGTGGCCCCTCGGGAAGCAGGCTGGCCGCGCCTTCGCTGAGGACCGGCGGGTAGAGTCCTGCCTTGCCGTCGGGCAGGTAAAAGGTCGCTCCGCGACGCCAGGCCTCCTCATCGATCGGCCCGCCCTCGTCGACGAACCAGCCGACGTCGGCAATCGCATAGTGCAGCAGCAAATCGCTCCCGGCGGACTCAATCCAGAAGGCCTGGTCGAGGTCGGTCGATGACGCCGGATCGAGCGTGACGAAGGGGATGTTTGTCCGATCGGCATGATCAGTTGGAACTTGTGCAGCGGCTTGTTTGGCAGCCTGAAGCACGTCCGTGGGGAATTCCCGTGGAACCATAAACTGGCGGCGGATCTCCGCGAGGCCGCGTCCTAACGCATTGGTGGGATCGGCAATCGACCTCACGCGGCGCGGACCATCGTCACCTGCGCAACGTCAATGCCGCGGCCCCTAAAGCCGCCTTCGCAATACATGAGGTAATAACGCCAGAGAGTGTGGAAACGGTCGTCGAAGCCCGTCAGGCGCCCTTCGCGGACCGCCGCATCGTAGCGCTCGCGCCAGACTTTCAGCGTCTCGGCATAATCCAGCCCGAAACCGGCGCGGTCCTGCCAGCTCAGGCCGCGCTCCTTCGCCAATGCTTCGAAACGGGGCTCGTCGATCAGCATTCCGCCGGGGAAAATATAAGCCTGGATGAAGTCCGGATTGCGGGCGTAGCCGTCGAACAGGCGATGATTCATGCTGATATATTGCAGCGCCGCCCGGCCGCCCGGTTCTAGGTTGCGGGCAATGCTGTCCATATAGGCCGGCCACCATTTTTCGCCGACCGCCTCGACCATCTCGACCGAGGCGATGGCATCGAATTTCTCGCTAATCTGCCGATAATCCTGCATCCGGATCTCGATGAGATGCGATAGTTTGGCATCGGCAATTTTTGCCTCAGCCCAACTTTTCTGTTCCGCAGATAACGTCAATCCAACCACTTCCGTGCCCCGCCGGGCCGCCTCGATCGCCAAGCTGCCCCAGCCGCAGCCGATTTCCAGCAGCCGCATCCCGGGCTTCAAGTCGAGCCGGTCTAGCAACATCGACACCTTCCGGCACTGTGCCGCCTCAAGGTTATCGCCCGATGCGAATCTGGCCGACGAATAGCTCATCGTCGGGTCAAGCCACTCGCGGTAGAAGTCGTTGCCGAGGTCATAGTGCGCGGCGATATTCTCCCGCGCGCCAGCCAGGTCATTGTCCTTGCGCAAATGCCGCAGCCGGTTGAGCCAGCGCGCCGAGCCCTTGGCCCGGCCGATGTCGCCCAGCGATTCCCCATTGGCCATGAACAGCGCGAATAGCGGCACCGGGTCGGGCGAGGCCCACTCGCCCTTTACCCAGGCGCGGTACCAGCCGATCGACCCCGACGTCGCCAGCCGGACCAGGGCGTACCAGCTGTTGAGTTGCACGAGCGCAACCGGCCCGTGCTGGTGAAATCCGATGCGGCGCTTGCTTCCGTCGGGCAGCGTCGCTTCGATCCCGCCCTCCTCCAGCTTCTCGTGAAGCAGGTCGAGCAGCCGTGCCATGCCGCGCGCGAACATGCGCCCGAGCACGCCGCTGCCGTTCACGAACAAAGAGCCCGACCGGACCAAATGTGCCCCACGCGACGCCATGGAAAGAGCCCTATTCCCCCTCAATTCCGCTTGGCAAGCCATGAGTGTCGGTAAGTTTGCGCATAATTCGCGGTTTTCCGCCGCCCCGCGACGCACCGTTCGTCGTTAACGTGCCGAAACAGAGTTAATGCCGCTTGGCAGGTAGCCCAAGGTTCATGAAACAGGATGCAAGCCTGTCGCGTTCAACAGCGGCAACCTCAAAAAGGAGTAAGTCATGCGGAGGACGATGCTGGCGCTTGCCGCCGCCACCCTCACCGTTCCCACGCTTCCCAGCGCGGCGCTCGCCCGCGACGGATATTATCACGGCAAGGTGTGGCGCGATTCCCACGGCCGCCTGCGGTGCAAGCGTTCCAACGGAACGACCGGCCTCATCATCGGCGCGGCGGGCGGTGCCTTGATCGGCCGAGCGATCGACACGCGAGGCGAGCGTGCCACCGGCACGATCGTCGGCGCCGCGGCCGGCGCCTTGCTCGGCCGCGAGGTCGAACGCAGCCGCAGCCGTTACCGCTGCCGCTAAGTCATTCAGTTAGGCCGGCGCCACCTCCCACCCCCTGATCAGGCGCCGGCCACCCCGCCTTGAGCGGCCGAGAATAAGGCTCACTTTGCCATGGCGAAGTGGGCCTTATTCGTAGAGATCGCGAAAGCCGGCTAGCGGGTCGGTGCAGCCGAACCCGACTGACGTCACGGGATTCACTCCCGTGACGGCTCCTCGCGCCATGCTGTATTGACACAATAATACACCTGTGCCACCCTGCACCACACAGGGAGGATAGAGTCCATGTACAGCCAGAACGACCTCGACGAGGCAGTGGCGGCGGGTGCGATCAGCGCCGATTCCGCCGCGGCGCTTCGCGGATTCGTCGAGACGCAACGGGCCTTGCCCGGCGTCGACGAAGAACATTTTCGCCTAATCACCGGATTCAACGACATTTTCGTAGCCATAGCTTCGGCCATCCTGCTGTTCGCGGTAGGCTGGATCGGCCAGTCGATAGGCCAATCGCTTGGCTTTATCGTCGACCATGACGGCCCCAGTCCACTCGCCCCGCTCGCCATCGCGTTGACGGCCTGGGGCCTGGCGCTCTTCTTCACCGCCAAGCGCCGGATGGCGCTGCCGTCGATCATGCTGCTGCTCGCCTTCGTCGGCGGAATTTTCGCGGCGACCGTCTTCACGCTGGCGACCTTCGTCGGTGATCCGCCCAACAACCAGGAAGCGCTGATCGTCGGCATTATCGGCGCGGCCGGAGGTGCGGTTGCTACTGGTGCCGCCTGGTTGCACTGGAGGCGGTTCAAGGTTCCGATCACCATCGCCGCCGGTGCAGCTGCCGTCGCGGCTATCGCCATCGGCCTGCTGATCGCCGTCCTCGGCGATCCGGAGCCATATCAGAACACCCTGTGGAGCTTCGTCCTGCTACTCGGCATCGGCGTGTTCCTGTTCGCGATGCGGTGGGACTCGTCAGATCCCGCGCGGGTGACGCGGCGCAGCGACGTTGCCTTCTGGCTGCATCTGCTGGCGGCGCCAATGATCGTCCATCCGGTCTTCACCCTGCTGGGGCTGAACGACGGCACGGCGACGATCGGGGAAGGGCTGGTCGTCATCGCGCTCTATGTTGCGCTGGGCCTCACGGCGCTGGCCATCGATCGCCGCGCGCTGCTCGTTTCGGCTCTCGCCTATGTGCTTTATGCGCTCAGCGAACTGTTCAAACAGGTCGGCGCGGTCGAGCTCAATATCGCGCTCACGGCCCTCGTCATCGGTTCGGCACTGCTATTGCTGTCGGCCTATTGGCATCAGGCGCGTTCGCTAGTGGTCCGTCGCTTGCCGGAAAGCGTGCGTTCACACCTGCCGAACCTCGATCGGCCGGCGGCAATTACCGCACAAGCTGCATAAGCCGGCGCTCGAGCGGGGCCAGGACTCCATGGAGTTCATGGCCCCGCTTCAGCACCGCGCCATGCTCGGAAACGAGCGCGAACGCCCCCTGCTTCATCTGCAGCATGGGGCGTTTCTCTATCCGCACCTCGGGCCGCTCGGCGGCTCGGCGGAAGGCCGCGAACACGGCCACATCGGGATCAAACAACATGCCGTAATCGCGCCAGTGGCCGGCGGCGACCATCCGTCCGTAAAGGTCGAGGATTCGCTGGAGTTCTTTCCTGTCGAACGCCGCAACAGGCCGCCGGTCCCGCGGATGCGGAAACGGCGTGACGACGCTCAAGCGCTTTTCACCTTTGGCTTGGGCTGGCTACGCGCCCGCAGCTCCGCCACTTCGCGCCGAAGTACCTCAATCTCATTCTCAAGCTCTATCAGCCGCGCGCGGCCCGGATCGCAATCCTCGCCGCAGGGCGTGCCATAAGGGACGAAGCCCGGGCTGTAGTGGACCGCGTCGATCGGCACCGGCTTGGCCGGTATCCCGACGACGGTACTTCCGGCCTCGACATCCTTGGTGACAACGGCGTTCGCCCCGACCTTGCCGCCCACGCCGACCTCGATCGGACCCAGGATTTGCGCGCCCGATCCGACGACCACGCCGGACTTCAACGTCGGATGACGCTTGCCCCCGACGCCGGTCGACGGGTTGGTGCCGCCCAGCGTGACGTTCTGGTAGATGGTGACATCGTCCTCGATCTCCGCCGTCTCGCCGATCACGGTGAAGCCATGGTCGATGAAGAAGCGTTCGCCGATTTTCGCTCCGGGGTGGATGTCGATCGCGGTGATCATCCGCGAAAAATGGTTCACGAAGCGCGCCAGGAAATAGAGCCTTCCGCCATAGAGCCAG
>Ga0307410_10001597_pt1 | contig 10397 bp, 5 predicted proteins | sample 322Ometagenome_3_FD_203707 | JGI IMG/M metagenome (GOLD analysis project Ga0307410, IMG submission 203707) | Maize rhizosphere microbial communities from greenhouse at UC Davis, California, United States - 322HYB-O-3 | ecosystem: Host-associated > Plants > Roots > Rhizosphere > Soil | place...
CCGTCCCGAGCGTCCCCATCCTCCCCCTCGACGCTCGACGCTCGACGCTCCTCTGGCACGAAGGCCTTGAATCCTTCGTGGTACTCGACCCCCAGCGTCCAGTACGTCTCCGGCACGAACGCCAGGATCTCGCGCTCGCGCTCGCAGAGAATGTGGAGGGCGGGGGTCTGGACGCGGCCGGCGGAGGTCGCGCCGGCGGGCCAGCAGATCTCCCCCGAGACGTCGAAGCCGACGATGCGGTCGAGGACACGGCGCGAGCGCTGGGCGTCCACGCGCGCCGCGTCGATCGGGCGTGGCGCGGCGAGCGCGGCGCGGATGGCACGCTCGGTGACCTCGCGGAACTCGACCCGCAGCGGCGCCCGGTGCGGCAGCTTCAGCTCGCGCGCGAGGTGCCAGGCAATTGCTTCCCCCTCGCGGTCCGGGTCGGTGGCGAGCAGGACGCGCTCGTACTCCTCCGACCGCACGAGCCGCCGCAGCTCGCCGACGACCTTCGCGTTGCGCACCTCGTAGCTCTCCTCGAACGTCGCGAGGTCCACGCCGTACCCCTTCTGCGGCAGGTCGCAGATGTGCCCGACGGACGCGCGCACGGTGACGCCCTCGCGGCCGAGGAAGGCCTGGATCTTCTTCGCCTTGTTGGGCGACTCGACGAGGAGCAGGGTACGGGGCACGGCGGGAGGGAGCTGCCGAGGGTGGACGGTGGCGCGACCGGGCGCTATAAGCTAGTACCCCGGCGGGTCGCGAACGCGCCCGGGCCGCCGCACTCATTACTCAGCGATCACGCCCGTCATGCGACCACCCGCCGTCGCGCGCGCCGGCGTTTCCTCGCGCCGCGCCGTCGGGCTCTACCGCCGGGCGCTGCGCGTCGGCGCCCCGCTCGTGCTCCTCCTCGGCGTGCTGCTCCGGCTGCTCCTGCTGGGCACCCCGGAGTCGTTGGAGATGGACGAGCAGATGCTGGCCGTGAGCATCGCCACCCGGCCCGCGTGGGCGCTGCTCGCCCCGCTCGAGCTGCAGCAGGTGGCGGCGCCGCTCTTCCTCCTCCTCGAGCGCGCGGTGGTCGTCGTCGCCGGCGTGCGCGACACCGCCTTCCGCGTCGTCCCGTTCGTGGCCGCCGCCGCGACGCCGTTCGTCGTCCTCCTCTTCGCCCGCGCGATGCGGCTCCGCGCCGAGCCGCGGCTGCTCGCCGTCGCCGTCGCCTGCCTCGCGCCGGAGCCGCTGCTGTTCGCGGCGGTCGCCAAGCCGTACGCGATGGACGCGCTCGTCGCCGCCCTGCTCGTGCTGCTCGCGGCGCGCCTGCTGGACGCGCCGGAGGAGCGCGCGCGCTGGGCGTGGCTGATCGCCGGCGGCGTCGTCGCGCTGGCGCTCTCCGTCCCCGCGGTCTTCGTGCTCGCCGGCGTGGGGGCGGCGCTCCTCGCCTCCCCACGCGTGCGGCGGTGGCCGGGCGCCTGGCGCCCGATCGCCCTCGCCGCCGCGCTCTGGGCCGCGACGTTCGGCACCCTCTACTTCACCGTGTACCGCCCCGCGAGCGGCGACGCGGGGCTGCGGCGCTTCTGGGCCGGACACTACCTCGCCGACCAGCTGACGTCGGCGGACGGACCTGGCGCGGTGGCGTCGGCGCTGGCCGACGTCGTCGCGGTCCCGCTCGTCGGCGTCGGCGAAGTCGTGCCGACGCGCTACCTCCTCCTGCTCGTCCCCCTGCTGACGCTCGCCGGGTGGGCGTGGCTCGCGCGGCGGCGAGGGCTCGCGCCGGCGCTGCTCGTCCTCATACCGGTGGTGGCCGGCGTCGCGGCGAGTCTGCTCCGAGCGTACCCGCTCAGGGGGCGGCTGCTGCAGTTCACCGCCCCGCTCCTCTGCGTCGCGATCGGCGCCGGCGCGTGGGCGGTGTGCGGCGCGTGGCGCGGCGCGGCGCGCCGCGCCGCCTTCGTGCTCCTCGCGGCGGCCCTCCTTCTCCCCGCGCTGCGCCACTCGGTGTTCCGGCTGCGTCACGCCGCACAGTGGGACGCCGCCGCGCCGATCGCGCGCGACCTGCTCGCCCGCGCCCCCGAGGGCGCGTCGGTGTACGTGTACGCGCGGGGGGCGCCGGCCTGGTTGCTGTACAGCACCGACTGGCGCGCCCCCGACACGGCGCGCGTCGCGCGGCTGCTCGGCGCGATGCGACGGCTCGGCTTCAACTCGGGCTACGTGCCGTCGCGCGGCGACAGCGTGGGGGAGCGTGAGGGTGCCGACCTGGTCTTCCCGTTCGGCGAGGGGCAGGAACTGATCGGGGTGCCGCCCGGCACGGGGCCCGACGACGCCGGGCGTGCCTCGCCCGATCCCGACCCCGGCTGGGCCGAGCACGAGGCGCGACGCATCCGCGCGGCGGCGCGGCCGGAGGTGTGGCTCTATCTCACCCACATCCGCCCCGAGGTGGCGACGCGGCTGCTGGACGCGGTGCGCGCGGCGGGAGGACGGGAGACCTACGTGCGCACCCTGCATGACACGCGGGTCTACCGCTTCACCTTCCCCGACTACGATGGCGCGCCGCGCGACGAACGCGGCGGGCAATCGTAAGCATTCGGTAAGACTATGGCCGAAGCGGCCTTCGTGGGGCTCTCTCGCCCCGTTTCGCTCTTGCCCGGCGCCCCGGCGGGGTGAACCTTGTGCGTCGCGCCACATGATTCGTCGCGCGTCCCGCCGTTTTCACTCCCCTTCGCTTCAGCGCACATGTCCCACCACCTCCGCATGTCCGTGCTGGCCACGGGCGCGCTCGGCCTCGCCGTCTCGGGCTGCGCCGCCGGGCCGAAGCCGGCGACCTCCCCCGCGCCGGCGCGCACCGCCGGCGCCGCCCAGCAGTCCCCGTCGCCGTCCGGCGCTCCCGCGGCCGCCGGCGCTCCCGGCGCCCCGGGCGCCGCGCCCGGCTCCGGGACCCAGCGGCCTCCCTCCTACCGTCCGTTCGCCGAGTTGACCAAGGGCGCCACCGCGCGCCCCGGCTTCTTCGACACGTACGAGAAGGACGGCAACCTCTACATGGTCGTCCCGAAGGCGCGGCTGGGCGAGGACTTCCTCCTCGCCTTCGAGATCGCGCAGGGGATCGGGTCGCGCGGGCTGTACGGCGGGACGATGTTCCCGATCTTCGAGGGGACCGTCGTCGCCCTGGAGCGGCACGACGACAAGCTCTTCCTCGTGCAGCGCGCGACGCGCTACCGCGCGCCCGCCGGCTCGCCGGCCGAGCGCGCCGTGAAGCTCTCCTTCGGCGCCTCGGTGCTCGAGACGGCGAAGATCGAGTCGTGGGGCAAGGACTCGGCGGCGGTGATCAACATCCGCGACTGGGTCCTCTCCGACCTCTCCGACGTCGGCCAGGGCGTGCGCCAGGCGGTCGCCCCGCGGCCCGGCACGCCCGGCCGCGCGACGGTGGACAAGACGCGCAGCTACGTGGAGTCGGTGAAGGGCTTCCCGGACAACGTCAACGTCCGCGCCCAGCTCACCTTCGTGCCCGGCGAGCCGGTGAACATCGGCTCGGTGCCCGACAGCCGCTACATCCCGCTCGCCATCCACTACTCGTTCGCGAAGCTCCCCGCCTCGCCGATGACGCCGCGGCTGGCCGACGACCGGATGGGCTACTTCCTCACGGTGCACAAGGACTTCACGCGCGACGACGAGAGCTTCTTCGTGCGCTACGTGAACCGCTGGCGCCTCGAGTGCTCGGAGCGGCGCGAGGGCGACCTCTGCTACCCGAAGAAGCCGATCGTCTACTACGTGGACCCGACCGTCCCCGTGGCCTACCGGTCGGCGATGATGGCCGGCGTCAACGCGTGGGCGAAGGCGTTCGAGGCGGCCGGCTTCAAGGACGCGATCCGCGCCGAGATGCTCCCCGACAGCGCCGACGCCGAGGACGTCCGCTACCCGACGCTCCGCTGGAGCACGTCCGACCAGCCGGGCTACGGCGCGATCGGCCCCTCGATCGTGGACCCGCGCACCGGCGAGGTGCTCGACGCCGACATCCTGTTCGAGGCGAACATGATCCGCGGCTTCAAGCGCGACTGGCGCACCTCGGCCAGCCCGGCGGCGGCCGTCGAGGCGATGCTCGGCGGCTCCGACGTCGCCGCGCCGACGACGGGCGAGGTGCCGAACGGCGCCCCGCTCGCCCTCGAGGCGCCGGCGTTCGCCGACGCGCTCTCGGCGCAGGGCTCGCTGCTCCGCGCCGTGCTCGCCGCGAGTGGCCAGATCGGCCCCAACGACCCCGTGCCGGCGGCGTTCGTGGACCAGGCGCTGACGTGGGTCGTGATGCACGAGGTCGGGCACACGCTCGGCCTGCGCCACAACTTCCGCTCGTCGGCCGACACGCCGCTCGACAAGCTGCACGACGCCGCGTGGACGGCGGAGAACGGCGTCTTCAGCTCGGTCATGGAGTACCCGAGCCTCAACCTCGCGCCGAAGGGCACCGCGCCGGCGCTCTACTACAACAGCGGCGTCGGCTCGTCCGACCGCTGGGTGATCTCGTACGGCTACACGCCCGACGAGGGGCGGGCGCGGCAGATCGCGCGCGAGGCGGCGAAGGCCGGCCACGCCTACGGCACGGACGAGGACGCGCGCGGCCTCGGCGCCCTCGACCCGACCGTGAACCCGTTCGACCTCAGCGCCGACCCGCTCGCCTGGGGGAAGGAGCGCGCGAAGCTGATCTCCGGCCTCTGGCCGTCGCTGCCGCAGCGCGTGCTGGCCGACGACCGCCGCTACGCCGACGCGACCGACGCGCTGAACACGCTGCTCGGGCAGTACGTGCAGGCGCTCGCCACGGGGGTGAAGTACATCGGCGGCCAGTACCAGTACCGCGACCACGTCGGCGACCCCGACGGGCGCGCGCCGTTCGTGCCGGTGCCGAAGGCGAAGCAGCGCGAGGCGCTCGAGTTCCTGCAGACGGCGGCGTTCGGCGAGAACGCGTTCGTCGTGCCGCGCGACGTGCTCGCCAAGCTCGGCGCCAACCGGTGGTCGCACTGGGGCGAGGAGAACACCTACAACGGCCGCATCGACTACCCGCTGCACGAGCAGGTACTCGGCGCCCAGCGGGCGCTGCTCGGCCAGGTCATGAACCCGTTCGTCTTCGCCCGCATCCGCGACGCCGAGGCGAAGTTCGGCAGCGAGAACGTGCTGACGATCCCCGAGTTCATGCGCGGGCTGACGAGCTCGATCTGGAGCGAGGTCTACGGCGGCGGGGGCGGGCGCAGCGTGAAGGCGACGCGGCGCGACCTGCAGCGGCTCTACGTGGACCGCGTCGCGGATCTCGTCGTCGGCAACCCCGAGCGGATGCCGGCCGACGCCCGCGCCGTGGCGCGCTACCAGCTCGTCGAGCTCAAGCGCCGGGTGGACGGCACCCTCGCCGCCGGCGGCCCGTCGCTCGACGCCTACACCCGCGCCCACCTCAGCGAGTCCTCGGCCCGTATCGGCAAGGTGCTCGACGCGAGTCTCCACGTCGCGGCGCCGTGAGAACGGCGAACCACCGGTGACAGTCGACGACAGTCAACGGTTCACGGTAGATAGTTCACGGTGAACGGTAGAGCCCCCGGGACGCCTCTCGACGCCTCCCGGGGGCTTTCCGCATTTACCCGCCACCGTGAGCCACGAACCGTGAACCGTCGGCGGTCATTGGTGATTCGACTCACGAAGCGTCGGTGACGTAAGTCCGTACTGGCGCGCTGGGCCCTCTCGCCTCACTTTCCACACACTTTGGCGCCACCGTCACGCAACTCGCGGCTGTAGCCACCATCATGCGTCACAACACGGAAGCAGGGTCGCGCGGACGCACGCGCGGCACGGCGCGAGGGGCGCGAAAGGCGCAGCCCGCACCCTCCTCGCGGCGCTTCTTCGGGCTTTTCGCCCTCTGGCTGGCGACCTGTTGGGGGATCGTCGGGGCGTTGCTCGCCCCGATCGTCCCCGGCGGCTGGCCGGCGGTGCTTCTCGCCGCCGTCCTCTCGACGCTGCCGCTGTTCGCCCTCGTCGGCGAATGTCGCGCCGGGCGCTACCCCGGGCGCCTCTTCCGGCTGCTCGTCATGCGCCCCTTCTGGTACGTGCAGCTCCTCCTGCCGCTGGCCGCGGCGACGGGACTCTCGGGGGCGATTGCCGGCGCCTTCTTCGGCTGGCCGGTGGAGGCGGGGCGCGTCGCCCTGCTGACGATGGTGACGCTGTTCGTCGTCGTCATGACGTTCGGCTGGGCCGGCTCGCGCGACCTCGTCGTCAAGCGCATGCTCGCCACCTGGCCCGAGCTGCCGCCCGGCCTCGACGGCCTGCGCATCGTGCAGATCTCCGACACCCACGTCGGGCCGCACACGTCCAAGGCCCACCTGGCGCGCGTCGCCGCCGCGGTGCGCAACGCGCAGGCGGACCTCATCGCCGTCACCGGCGACCTCGTGGACGACCACGCCCGCGACGTCGACGCCTACGCCGCCGCGTTAGGCAGGCTCGAGGCCCCGCTCGGCGTCTTCGTCGTCCCCGGCAACCACGACGTCTACGCCGGCTGGCAGGAGGTGCGGGCGCGGCTCGAGGCGCTCCCCGTGACGGTGCTCGTCAACAGCGCGGCGATCTTGCGCCGCGGCGGCGACCACTTCGCCGTCGTCGGCACGGGCGACCCGGCGGGCCGGCGCGGCGGCAAGAAGGAGAACGCGGCCCCCGACGTGCCGGCGGCGCTCGACTCCGTGCCGCCCGGCATGTTCGTCATCGCCCTCGCCCACAACCCGGCGCTCTGGCCCGCGCTGGCGCGACACCGCGTCCCGCTCACGCTCAGCGGCCACACTCACTGGGGACAGTTCGCCCTCCCCACGCTCGGCTGGAGCCTCGCGTCGCCCTTCCTCGAACACGCGATGGGGATCCACCGCGACGGGCGGTCGCTCCTCTACATCCACCCCGGGACGAACTTCTGGGGTATCCCATTCCGCCTCGGCACGCCGCCCGAGGTCGCCGTCATCACGCTCAAGCAGGCGCCGTCGCCGACGATGCGCCGCGAGTAGCGCCGCCGCCGGCGCGCCGCACCCTCACGCGCCGCTACTCGCCGCGCATGCTGAGCCGCGCCGGCAGGACGAGCTGCGCCGGCTCGCCGGCCACGCCGCTCCGCCCGATCGCCGTCACGGCGACGCGCGTCGGATGCGCCCCCTCGTCGAGCACGACGTCCTCGCCCGGCTCGGCGTGCCGGAGCCGCGTGCTCCACGCGCCGCCGTCCGCGTCGCGCCACTGCACGAGCCACCACGCGACCGGCGTCGCGTCCCCCGCCGCGACGCGCAGCGCGTTTCCGTCGGGCGACAGCGAGAGGGCGGGTACCGCCGGCCGCCGCGCGTCGAGCCACGGCGCCGCCGGGACGACGGCCGGCTCGCGGTAGAGCGCCTCGCGCATCGCGCCGGCCAGCGTCGCGTCGCCGCCGCACACCGCGCCGATCCGGAAGTGGACGTGCCCCTGCGACTCGGTTGCGCGATTCGCCGCTGCCGTTCCGCCGTCGCGCGCCCGGCGCAGCGCCGTCACCTGCGAGAAGATCTCGTGGGCCGGCCACGCCTGCCGCGGCGCGCCGACGCGCGCCGTGTTGAGTCCCGGCCAGACGTGTCGGCCGGCGACGTTCTGCGTGCGCCACCACGCGTCGAGGGCGCGGAAGCGGTCCTGCTCGCCGTAGACCGGCCAGTAGAGCTGTGGCGCCAAGTAGTCGGCCCACCCCTCGCGCAGCCAGCGGCGCGCGTCGGCGTGCAGCTCGTCGTAGGCGTCGAGCCCCGTCACGCCGGCCGGCACGCCGGAGCGCCAGATGCCGAACGGGCTGAGGCCGACCAGCACCCACGGCTTCTCGCGCTTCACCTGCGCGTAGAGGTCGCGCACCAGCGCGTCCACGTTGGCGCGGCGCCACGCGGCGCGGTCGCTCCACCCGCGCCCGGCACCGTGGCGGCGCCACGTCGCGTCGTCGGGGAAGGGGATCTCGCGCCGCGTCGTCACGACGCGCGCCCGCCGCCCCTTGCCGACGCGACGCCGCACCGTCTCCACCTCGTGGTACGGGTAGAAGTAGTCGTCGAGGTGCACGCCGTCCACGTCGTAGCGCTGGACGACGTCGAGGATCGCCGCCAGCACGGCGCGCCGCGCCGCCGGCTCGCCGGGATCGATCCACGTCTGCGAGCCGTAGCGCCGCACCCACTCGGGGTGGGCGCGCGTGACGTGGCTCGGGTCCGCGGCGCCGGAGAAGTTCGGCAGCATCGCCCGGAACGGGTTGAACCAGGCGTGGAGCTGGAGCCCGCGCGCGTGCGCCTCGGCGACGGCGAAGGCGAGCGGGTCGTAGGCCGGCTCGGGGGCGACGCCCGACCGCCCGGAGAGGAATGCCGACCACGGCGCGTGCGTCGTCGGGTAGAGCGCGTCGGCCGCCGTGCGCACGTGCAGCACGACCGCGTTGAGCCCGGCGTCGCGCGCGCAGTCGAGCAGCGCGCGCAGCTCGGCGCGCTGCTCGTCGGCCGAGAGCCCGGACGACGACGGCCAGTCGCCGCGGGCGTTGCCGCGCACCGGGGTGATCCACGCGGCGCGGAACTCGCGCGCCACCGCCGGCGGCGGCGGGAGCAGCGAGTCGCTGCCTAACGAGATCGGCGCGGGCTGGGCGGCGGCGGGCGGCGGGGCGGCGACGCCGGCGAGCAGGAGCAGCGCCGCGCCGGAGAGGGCGCGCACGCCATCGAGTTGTCGGGACACGTTCGGAGGGCGGGGGACGTCGGGCGGCGGTCGCGCCGCGGGGCGGGCGGCGTCGCGGACCGGCGACGCCTCACTCTCACTGACGACGCGAGGGGCCCCGCGTTAACCGGTGCGGTCGGTCAGCGGAATCGGCGGCGCGGCGGCGGGGGCGGCGGCTCGGCGCCGGCCGCCAGATCGACGCGGCCGAGGTCCACGCCGGCGATGCCGGCCGCGACGCACTGCGCCCGCCACTCCTCGGCCGAGAGCGACCCCGAGGCGAGTCCCTCGAGCACCGCGAACGGGAGCACGGTGACACCGCCGGGGGCGTGGAAGGCGACCGGCTCGCCCGGCGGCGCGTGGAGCCGCCGCGTCGCCTTCGCGTCGGACTCGCCGCCGCCCAGCAGGGCGAGCGAGAGGGCGGAGCCGACGGCCGCGGCGGCGTGCGCGCGATGCTCGTCGAGCACGTGCGACTCCTGCGGGGCGAGCCGCAGGCGCACCTCGAGCGCGCCGGGGACGGCGAGGAGCTCGGGGAGGGCCTGCGGCGTGAGACCGGCCAGCCGCGCGCGATTCTCGGCCACCACCTCGCGCCATCCCGCCGGAAGGACGACCGACGGCGCCTCCTCCCAGCTCACGGGGGTGAGCTTCGGCGCGTCCGTCGGCGCGAGCACGGCGAGCAGGGCTGCCTCGAGCGCGTCCACGTCGCCGAGCATCGTGCGCGCGGGCCGGTCGTCGCCGGGCGCCGCCGCGCAGGACGCGCCGAGGCGGTCGAGCGCGGCGAGCCGGTCGCGCAGGCAGGGGTGGGTGTCGTAGGGGTCGGACTTCCCTTCCTGCAGCTCGGCGTCCACGACCGCCGAGACCTGCGACGCCACCGTCGGCGCGCCGAGGAAGTGGCGGAAGCCCGCGGCCAGCGGCGGCCGGTAGCCGCGGCCGAGCGCGGGCGCGAGCTCCGACTGCCAGTAGGAGCCGTAGGCGGCCGCCGCGCCGGCGATGCGGCGCAGCGCCCCGCGGGCGGCGTCGAGCCCTGCCGTGCGCGCGGCGACGGCGTCGGCGACGTACTCCTGCTGCCGCGAGACGGCGTGCGTCACGCGGAGGAAGCCGAGGCCGTACCACTCGAACGGCTTGCCGAGCACCGAGCTGTGCTCGCTCAGGCTCTCCAGCGTGCGCCCGATCGCGGCGCGCGTCTTGTAGATCCACGGGCCGAGGCGCGTGTCGCCGCCCACGAAGTGCCCGAACTCGTGCGCGATCACCGCGCGCAGCTCGCCGACCGTGAGCACCTCGAGGAGCGGGAGCCCGATCCCCATCACGCGGCGGCTGCCGACGCCCATCACGCCGCCTCGCTCGGTCACGAACGCGTTGACGTCGGGCACGACGTACACTTCCGCGGGCGCCGCCTGACCGGTCGCGCGCGCGACGTCGTCCACCATCGCGAACAGGGCTGGGTGCGCGGCCGCCGTGAGCGCCGGGCCGGGCGGCTCGAAGCGGTCGCGGCGCGGGACGATGGACTTGAGAATCAGGAACGCGCCGACGACGCAGAAGAGGGCGAGGCGCCCGTCGAGGCGCTCCGCGTAGACGATCTCCGCGTACGGCACGAGGAGGAGCGCCGCCGCGATGGCGAGCGCGAGGGCGTAGAAGCCGACGAGCAGCGCGATGGCGAGCGCGGCGCGCGTGCGGACGGAGAGGCCGGACGTGGTCATCCGTGGGCGGGGTGGGTGAGCGGCGGGCGGTCGGCGCGATGCGCCTCGTCGGCG
>Ga0307410_10001600_pt1 | contig 10378 bp, 10 predicted proteins | sample 322Ometagenome_3_FD_203707 | JGI IMG/M metagenome (GOLD analysis project Ga0307410, IMG submission 203707) | Maize rhizosphere microbial communities from greenhouse at UC Davis, California, United States - 322HYB-O-3 | ecosystem: Host-associated > Plants > Roots > Rhizosphere > Soil | place...
CTGCCGGCCGCCAGCGGATGAAGCGGTCATGCCCGCGGCTCCTAGAGCCAGCCCTTCCGCTTGAAAATCATGTACATCAGCGCCGCCGTCGCGCCCATCATGGCGATCGCCAGCGGATACCCGAGCGTCCAGTGCAGTTCTGGCATGTGGTCGAAGTTCATGCCGTAGACACCGGCCACGAAGGACGGCGCGAAGAAGATTGCCGCCCAGGACGAGATTTTCTTGACCTGCTCGTTCTGCTTGGCGCTTGCCTCGTTCTGACGGTTGGCGGTCAGTGTGCCGTCCAGGGTGAGCGCATTCTGGAGGATGTCGCGGAAGGTGTCGGCGCGGGAAATCAGTCGCTCCACGTGGTCCTCGACGTCGCGGAGGTGGTGCTGCAGGTCCGTGTTTATTTCGTATTTGTCGAACCCGCGCCGGAGCAGCTGCATCATTCCCGGCAGCGGATGGATGGCCCGCTGGAACTGGATCACTTCGCGGGCCAGTTCGTAGATACGGCGGGAGACCGAGGAATCCCCGCTGAACAGCTGGTCCTCAATTTCATCAATGTCGTTCTCCAGCCCGGCAACGACGGGAACGTAGTCGTCCACCACCTGGTCCATCAGGGCGTAGAGAACGGCTTCCGGGCCGTGGCACAGGAGTTCGGGGCGGCCCTCCAGCCGTTGCCGCACTTGGGCCACGCCGGCTGTTTCCGCGTGCCGGACCGTGATCACGAAGTTCTTGCCCGTGAAGACGTGCAGTTCGCCGAACTCAACCGTTTCGGTTTCGTCGAGGTACCGCGCAGGGCGGAGCACGGTGAAGAGGACATCGTCGTAGCGTTCCAGCTTGGGACGCTGGTGGGCCGAAATTGCATCCTCCACGGCGAGCAGGTGGAGGCCGAACTCCTCAGCCACTGCAGACATTTCAGCCTCGGTGGGCCGGTACAGTCCGATCCACGCCATGCCGCCGTGGTCTGCCAGGGTCTCGAACGTCTGCGCAAGGTCGTAAGGTTCGGCGGTTCGGTGGCCGTTCACGTACACGGCGTTGTCGATGATGGTCACGTGCCATTATCCCAGTGACTTGCGGGTTGCTGCCTCCGCCCCGCCTTGGGCGAGCCGGCTGATGAGCGGCTCGGTCCGGTACGGGATATGTGTGTGGAGGGCCAGGACAGTTTCCGTGCGGATCACGCCCTTGATTCTGAGGATCGACCGCAGCGCCGTTTGCAGGTTGTGGGTGTCCGTCGCCACCACCCGGCACCAGACGTCGCCGCGGCCGGAGATCTCGTGCACCTCCAGGACCTGCGGGATCAGGCGCAAGGCGCCTACCACGCCGTCGAGTTCCCGGTGGGTGACTTCGATCGTCACGAAAGCGACGACGTCGTACCCCACCGCCTCGAGGTCGATTTCCCGCCCGCCGTCGTGCAGCAGGCCCGAGCGGAGCATCCGGCGGATCCGGGACTGCGCGGTGTTGCGGGCAATGCCCAGGGAGTCGCTGAGTTCGCCGATCTGGACCCGCGGATCCCGGATCAGTTCCAGGAGGATCTTCAGGTCCGTGGTGTCCAGGCTGTTCAAATCGTCACTCCGGTTCATGTTTGCCAGAAAGCATTGACTGTTTTGCTCAATTTTGGCACGTATTTTATGCCTAGGGGTCAGATTTGGCCCACTATTTAGGTATCAATTCCTTCGCCGGACCCGGGCTGTTTCCACAAGGAACAGGCGGGGCCGGCATAGCAGGCAAAGGCACGCAGATGACTGTCTTCAGCGAACTCCGCATGCGACCGGCTACCGCCGGCGGCTGGGCATGGGACGCTTCCACCACGGCACGGCTTGTCATGGCCGGCGTGGTGATCTTCACGCTGCTGGTCGGCGCGAACCTCGCAACCCCGCTGTATCCGCTGATCCAGGCGAATCTTGGCGTCGGGCCGTTCGGCATCACGGTGGCGTTCTCCGCCTATGTCCTGGCGCTGGTGTCCACGCTCATGCTGGCCGGGCACTGGTCCGATCACATCGGCCGCCGGGCGGCGCTGCTCCTTGCGGTGGTCATAGGATTGGCCGGGGGCATGATCTTTGCCAACGCGGACAGCCTGGCGATGCTGTCAGCAGGCCGGGCCCTGCAGGGCGTCGCCGTCGCACTGGCCACCGGTGCCAGTTCCGCTGCGCTGCGCGAGCTGCTGCCGGCCCGCCCCGACTGGGCTTCGCGTTTCACCCTGCTGGCATCGGCCGGGGGAGTGGCGGCCGGTCCTGCCATCGGCGGAATCCTGTCCCTGCTGCCGGGACCAACCTCCACGCCGTACCACCTTCACTCCTTCGCCCTTATCGCCATGCTGGTTCCGCTCTACCTGCTCAAGGCGCGGCCGGCCATTACCTCTGTTGCGGGCCCGCAGTCGCTGACGGTGCTGAGGCCTCGCAGGCCGTCCGTTTCGCGCGAAGCCCGGGGCGCCTTCTGGCTGGCCTCCGCCGTGGGGTTCCTGAGCTTCACCGTCTTCGGCTTCTGCCTTTCGCTGGCTCCCGGCTACTTTGCCCAGATCGTCGACGCCGATTCCCGCCCACTCATCGGAATCCTCGCCGGGTTGACGCTCGGCGCTTCCGCCCTCAGCCAGTTGCTGGCCGTCCGCGGGAGGTTTGTGGTGCCGGCCGGCCTCGCCGTGCTCGCCGTGTCGGTGCTTTTGATTGCCGCTGCCGCCGCCTGGTCCAGCCCGTGGCTGCTCATTGCCGCGAGCCTGGCCGCGGGTGTGGGGCAGGGTGTGTCCTTCCGGACCGTGTTCAACGATGTGGCCGGAAAAGTGGAGGCGTCGCGCCATGCGCAGATCATCAGCACTGTTTACGTGATCACTTACCTCGGCAGCGCCCTGCCGGTGATCGGCCTGGGAATTGCGACGGCGGCGTTCGGCCTGCATGCGGCGGTCGCCGGATTCGTGGTGCTCTGCGCTGTCATGGCATTCGTGCTGGCGGGCGTCACGCTGGCCGCCGCTGTCCGCCGGCCGGTCTGATACGTGCCGGGCAACAGATCCGTTGAGAGGCATCTGCGAGCAGAGGCACTGCGGCGATGCAAAGGAATGATTGCAAACGAAGCGTTGCAAAGAAATAGTTGCAAAGAAACGCTTGCAAAGGTTTCTTTGCAAGCGTAGTTTTGAGGCATGGACATTCCAGCCGCGACGTCATCAGCAGCAGGGTCTGCCCCCTCAGGCGGCGCCGCCGGGTCCGTTCCGGCGGCCGGTCAGGATGCACCGTTTCCGGTCCGCCGCGTAGACACGGCGTCGCTCAAGGCGCTCGCGCACCCGCTGCGCGTGCAGATCCTCGAGATGCTTTCCCGCTACGGGGCGCAGACGGCCTGCAGCCTGGGCGAGCTGCTCAACGAGTCCAGCGGATCCACGAGCTACCACCTCCGCCAGCTGGCGAAGCACGACTTCGTGAGGGAAGTGGAAGGCAAAGGCACGGCGAGGGAGCGATGGTGGGAACGCCCCCGCGGGGCCATCCAGATTACGTCCCCTGAGCTGGCAACATCCCCGGCGACGGAGGAAGCCTCCCGGCTCGTCACCCGCGAGTTTGAACACAGCAGGCAGGCCGTGCTGGCAGACTTCATGGCGCACGGCAGCGAAAGCCTTGACGCCGAGTGGCTCCATGCGGCGCTCATCAGCACCGCGAATGCGCGGCTCACCGCGGACCAGCTGGCGCGGTACACCAGTGCGCTGGAGGCCTACGGCCACCGGCTGCTGGAGGACATCAGGAACGAAGGCGAGCAGGAAGGCGCCCGCCCGGTCCAGATCCACCTGAATGCCTTCCCCATCCTCGGCGTGCCGGCTTCGGCGGGCGGCCGGGGCCGCAACGTCACTGAACGTCCCGAAAGGAAAGCGCCATGAGCACAGTCTTCGCCACCGGTTCGGCTGCCTGCAGCCCTTACCGCCGGCCCACCTTCGTCGAGTCGGCTGCGGCCAGGCTGGGCGCCGCGCTGGTCCGTTGGGCCGAACACCGGCGGGTCATCCTCTCTGACTGGGCGCAACATGAGCGCGCCGCGGCGCTCCGCCGGGAGCAGCTGGACGTGCTGCGGAGCGACATCATGGGCGCCGCACATTCCGGGCTCTACATCTGGCGCTAGGGGACACCCGGCAGGACCGTTGCGGAAATCAGCCGGAACCTGCGCAGATTCAGTCGGGCAGCGGCCCGTGGTTGCCCTGGATGTGTTCGAAGACCAGCGTGGTCTCGGTGTGGCCCACTACGGGGTCGGTCGCCAGGTTGTCCAGGACCCAGTCCCGCAGGTCCTCGGTGGTTGCGACTGCAATGTGCAGCAGGTAGTCCACTGACCCGGAGGTGTGGAAGGTGGACAGCACGGCCGGGAGCCGGGGTACCCGGGACGTGAACCGGTCGATCTGTTCACGGTCGTGGGCGCGGAGCCGGACGGCGATGAGCGCCTGGACCGACCGTCCAATGGCGGACAGGCTCAGTTTTGCTTCGAAGCCCTGGATGATGCCGCGCTCGGACAAAGCCCTGGTCCTCATGAGCGCAGTGGACGGGGCAATGCCCACCAGCTCGGCCAGCTGCTTGTTCGAGATCCGGGCGTCGTCCACGAGGGCGGCCAGTAGCCGCTCGTCGATGGCGTCCAGCGGCTCCGTTCCCGCTCCAAGCCGAATATTCTTCGCACCGCTACTCACGGGGCCTCCTCAAGGTGTTATGAGTTCATCATAAACTCCACTTTTCGACAGTTCCATTCATAAGCCCTGTGAAACTCCGAATTATTGCCAGATACTTGCCGGATTCAATGGCGAATAATTCAAAGGAGTCCCGTGCTTTCTCCCGATTCACTGGCTGTCCACGCAGGGCGCAGCGGCCTGACCGAACAGGGCGTGCACGCCCTGCCGATTGACCTGTCCACCACAGCGCCGCTTCCGTCCGTCCAGGACGGTGGCCGGGCGTACGAACAAATGGCCACCGGCGGGATGTGCCTGGATGGCCAGAGCACCGTCTACCAGCGCCTCTGGAACCCCACCGTTGCCCGCTTCGAGGAGGGTGTTGCCCTGTTGGAAGGCGCGCCGGAGGCGGTGGCCTTCGCCACGGGGATGGCTGCCCTCTCGGCCGTCCTGCTTGCGACGGTGGCTGCGGGCAAGAGGCACGTGGTGGCGGTGCGGCCGCTGTACGGCGGGAGTGACCACATCCTCGCCTCGGGCGTCCTGGGCACCGAAGTGACGTTCACGACGGCGGACGGGGTGCGGGCGGCGCTTCGCCCGGACACGGGGCTGGTGATCGTGGAGACACCCGCCAACCCCAGCCTGGAGCTCGTGGACATCGCGCAGCTTGTCCGCGACGCTGACGGCGTCCCGCTCCTGGTGGACAACACCTTCGCGAGCCCCGTGCTCCAGCAGCCCCTGGTTCACGGTGCCACGCTGGTGCTGCACAGCGCCACCAAGTTCCTCGGCGGCCACGGGGATGCCATGGGCGGGGTGGTGGCGGCTTCGCCGGAATGGACCACCAGGCTTCGCCAGGTCCGTGCCGTGACCGGCGGCATCCTGACTCCCTGGCCCGCCTACCTGCTTCACCGCGGCCTGGCCACGCTTCCGGTGCGCGTCCGGGCGCAGCAGGCAACGGCACACAAGGTTGCTGCGGCCATGGCCGGGCACGGACTGGTGAAGGCCGTCCATTACCCGGGGCTTCCCGAGTGCGATCCGCTGGGACTGGTGGGGACACAGATGTCAGGTCCCGGCTCCCTGCTGGCCTTTGAGTTGGCCAGTGCAGATCACGCAGAGAGGATCCCTTCAGCAGTCCGGATGATCACCCACGCTGTATCGCTGGGCGGTGTCGACACCCTCATCCAGCACCCGGCCGGCCTGACGCACCGGCCCGTTGCCGCTGAGGCAAAGCCCCGTGCCAGGCTGCTCCGGTTGTCCGTGGGGCTGGAGGACGCCGCGGATATTGTGGCGGACCTTGAACAGGCCATCGAGGGAACGCGCTAGCTGGCCGGCTTGCTTTGCCCGGCCCGCCGCTCACCGGCGCCTGACTGCCGGATGCTTGGCTGACCGGCGCCTGACGCAGGATGTACGACGGCGGTGATCACCGCCGTCGTGCATGCCAGCCCGATGACCGTCAGGGCCAGAGCCGTCCAGCCGAACGACTGGAACACCAGGCCGCCGGCCCACCCGATCGCGCTGGAGCCAAGGTAGTACGCCAGGTTGTACAGCGAAGCGGCCTGGGCCCGGCCCGAGGTGGCGATTCCGCCGGTCCAGCCTGCCCCGATGCTGTGCGCCGCAAAGAATCCGCCGGTGAAAACCACGAGGCCCGCCAGGATCAGGACCAGCAATTGCGTCAATGTCAGGGCCAGGCCCGCGGCCATCAGCACGATTCCGGCCAGCAGGATGGTCCGCCTTCCGAACTTCAGCGTGAGAACACCAGCCAGCCGCGACGTCACCGTCCCGGACAAGTACGCCACGAAGATGAGGCTGATCACGGTGGCCGGCAGTCCGAACGGGTCCCCGGACAACCGGAATCCAAGGTAGTTATACACGGCAACGAAGCCGCCCATGAGCAGGAACGCCTGCACATAGAGGGCCAGCAGACGGGGATTGCGGAGATGGCCCGCCAACGTCTTTGCCGCCCCGCGGAATCCGCCGGCGCCGGCGGGGGTGAAGCCGCGCGCCGTGGGCACCAGGATCAGGAACAGGACCGCGGCGGCGGCGGCCAGGGCAGAAACGGCCAACGCCGCCGCCCGCCACCCCCACAGTTCGCCGACGGGACCGGCAACCAGCCGTCCCGCCAGCCCGCCCAGCGTGGTTCCTGCGACGTAACTCCCGGCGGCCATGGCCGCGTGCACCCTGTGGACTTCCTCGTTCAGGTAGGCGATGGCGATCGCGGGTATTCCGCCCAGCGCCATGCCCTCGAGCAGCCTGAGGCCCAGGAGTGCGGGAAAAGTGGGGGCAAGGGGAACCAGCAGCCCCAGTACGGTCGCGGCCGTGATGCCCAGGGCCATGGCCCGGACCCGGCCGATCCGGTCTGCCAGGAAGGACCACGGGATGACAGTGACGGCAAGCCCCACCGTCGCCAGCGAGATGGTGAGCGCCGCTTCGGCCGCCGAGATCTGAAGGTCCGAGGCCATGATCGGCAGCACGGCCTGGGTGGAGTAGAGCTGCGCGAATGTGGCTACTCCGGCGAACGCAAGCCCCGCCAGCAGCCGCCCGTAGGCCGGCGAACCCTTCGGGTGGCCCGCCCACGCTTCGGGTTGTGGACTGTTCTGCGTTGGCAGCATGTGCATTAATCCAGCGTAGATCGACGGATCGCATGCTTCCAATGCATGATTTACATAAAATAGATGCATTCGCCGGATCAGTGGGAGGGTGGCGTTGATGGACATTGAGCACAAGCAGCTTGCGCAACTGCTGCCCTTGCTTCCCGTCCTGTCCGAACTGGGGCGGACGCAGCACGTGACCGAAACAGCGGAACTGCTGGGCATGCCGCAGTCCACCGTCAGCCGGGCGCTCGCCCGCGCCAGCGCCGTAGTGGGCACTGAACTGCTCATCCGCGATGGCAGGGGAGTCCGGCTGACGCCCGCGGCCAAAGCACTGCTGCCTTATATCGACGCGGCCCTCAACGAATTCCGGACCGGCCTGGACCTGGTGCGGCACGAGTCCGAGGTGGTGCGGGGCAGGATCGCCGTGGCGTTCCAGCACACCTTTGGCGAGGCGACGCTTCCGCTGCTGATCAATGAGTTCCACCACCGGCACCGGCAAACTGCCTTCGATCTCAGCCAGGGTGCGCGGGACGGCTGCCTGGCGGAACTGGCGGCCGGGACGGCCGACCTTGCCCTGACGGCGCCCGTCGCCACCGCGGGCCGCAGCATCGGTTCAGCCGGGCTGTACCGGGAACCGCTGCGGCTGGTGGTGCACCATGAGCATGCACTGGCCGGCCGGAAGACCGCACGGCTTGAGGACATCAGGCACGATCCGTTCGTGGCGATGGGGCACGGATACGGCATGCGCTCGCTGACGGATGCACTGTTCCGCGAAGCGGGTTTCCGGCCCCGCATCGCCTTCGAGAGCCAGGACTCTCACACAGTCCGGGGCCTCGTGTCCGCCAGCCTGGGCGTCAGCATCCTGCCGCCCGGCGGTCCGGCTCCCGGCCGGACGGTAACGCCGGATACAGGGAACCTCGGCTGGGTGGAAGTGCCGCTGGACTCGGGACTCGCGTTCCGTGAAATCGGACTGGCATGGCGTGAACGCCGCAGCGGCCATGACGCCGAGCCGGACCAGGTCAGGCGGTTCAGGGAAATGGTCCTGACTGAGGGTCCTGCACTACTCGCTGGACTCATCCGGGCGCGGTCGGAAGGCTGACCCGGCGCGTGCCCGCCGGGACGGGTTCCGGGACCTGGCAGCGCGGTCGATCAGGACGGAGCCGGCCCCGCGAGCAGTCCGTCCATGATGGCCGCGACAGGGCCGGCGGCTGCCTGCCGCCACCCCGTCCCCGCCCAAAGATTCAGCTTCTCCGGATCGCCCGCCGCGGCCGCTGCCGCGCGGATCGGAGCGGTGAGATGGTGTATGGCCGGGTAGCCTTCCGGCGCATCCTCATGGTCTCGGACGAAGGAATTAACAAGGGCCCGCGCCTGCCTGCCGGTGAAGGCCCGGGTCATCCGTGTCTCCGTGAAGCGTTGTGCGGCGAGGGCGTCCTTGTGGAGCTGCCGCGCGCCGCTTTCGTCGCTGCGGAGAAATGCCGTGCCCAGCTGGGCCGCGGTTGCGCCGGCGGCCAGCACAGCGGCCACGCCGGCGGAATCCATGATTCCGCCGGCTGCAACCAGGGGAAGGTCGACGGCGGTGCGCACGGCGGTGAGCAGCTCCGCTGTCGTCGCGGGGCCGGGGGAGTCCGATGTGCTACCCGCAGGCAGGAAGGCCGCACTGTGGCCGCCCGCGCTGCCGTGCTGGACCACCAGCACGTCTGCTCCGCGCTCCACTGCGAGCAAGGCTTCCGCCGAGCCGGTGACCGTGGCAACCACGGTGGAGCCGGCGCGCTTGAACGCGCGCACTTCGGCCTGCTCCGGGAGCCCGAATGTGAAGCTGACAAACTCCACCGGATCCGCCAGCAGGGCGTCGATCTTGCCCTGCCACGCGTCATCGTCGTCGAGCCGCAGCCCGGGAAGGGCGACCCCGTACTGCCGGGCGTCCGGCTCGAGGCTCCGCCGGTAGTCTTCCAGCTGCTGCCTGACGGGGGCCGGCGGATTCAGCTGGGAGCGGTCGGGGACAAAGAGGTTCATGCCGAATCGGGCACCGGCGGAGCGGACCTCGCGGATGTCGGCTTCCATGGCCTCCACAGGTTTGTACCCGGCGGCGAGGAAACCAAGTCCTCCGGCCTGGTGCACGGCCTGCACGAACCGGGGTGTCGACGTGCCCCCGGCCATGGGCGCCGCAATGATTCGTGTCCCGAAGATGGCGCCCGTCATTCCCTGCTCCCTGTAGCGACTCAGTAGTCTGTTCTCGTGACTAATTCTGACAACCTGCCGGCAACGGATTCTGTTCCTTCCACCGGTCGTGTCCCCGCGGCCCGGCCCGCCGCGCCGCCTGCCGCACCGCCGGCAGTGACCTCCGGCGCGGTAATCGGCCTGGATATCGGCGGCACCAAGACACGCGGCGTCCGCTTTGAACAAGGGCTGGCGGTGGCTGATGAAAGCGTCGGCAGCTCCAATGTACAGAATGTCAGCCGCGAGGAAGCGGCACTGCATCTGGCCGAGCTCTTTGCGAAGATCGGCGGAGGGGAGATCGCCCAGGTGTACGCCGGTGCCGGCGGCATCGACACGGACGAGGACGCAGCTGCGCTCGCAGCACTGATAGCCCCCCATGTTCCCGGCGCGAAAATCACGGTGGTCCACGACTCCAGGCTGCTCCTGGCGGCTGGAGGGGCAAGTACCGGAGTAGCAGTCATCGCGGGAACCGGCTCCGCAGCCTGGGGCAAGAATGCCCGGGGTGAGGAAGCACGGGCAGGCGGCTGGGGTTACCTGCTCGGTGATGAGGGCAGCGGCTACTGGCTTGGCCGCGAGGCTGTCCGGCACAGCCTGCGCCGCATGAACCAGGGCCTGGAACCCGACGAACTCACCACGGCACTTCTGCGGTCCTGCAACATCGATGACCCCAACAAGCTGATAGCCCTTTTCCACTCCCCGGAGACGGGGCGCCGCTACTGGGCCCAACAGGCCCGCCTTGTGGTGGAGGCCGCCGACGCGGGCCACGTCGCGAGCCAGGCGCTTGTTGAACAGGCAGGCAGGGACCTCGCCGGACTGGCCGCACAGGCCTTGAGGAAGCTGGGAATCCAGGGGCCGGTGATCCTGGGCAGCGGCCTCGGCATGAACGTTGTGCGGCTGCAGGACTCCTTCAAGCGCGGCCTGGCCGCTGAAGGTGTGACGGATGTGCGTGTCCTGGAGCAGGATCCCGTCTTCG
>Ga0307410_10001601_pt1 | contig 10375 bp, 10 predicted proteins | sample 322Ometagenome_3_FD_203707 | JGI IMG/M metagenome (GOLD analysis project Ga0307410, IMG submission 203707) | Maize rhizosphere microbial communities from greenhouse at UC Davis, California, United States - 322HYB-O-3 | ecosystem: Host-associated > Plants > Roots > Rhizosphere > Soil | place...
GGCACAGAGGTCACCCCTCCCGAGTTCCACTGGCTGTGACGCACAGCACTGTGGCGTCCTCGGGCGTGAAACGCAACCCCCTGCGAAACCCAATATCGAAGCTGCGCAGCACAACGAAAGCAGAGAGATTTCGTTGCGTCGGCGGTCACTTTCGAAGCACGGAACGACCTAAGCTGCCGTCGTGCTCCCACGGGCGCCGTTCGGCGCGACCGGCCATGACTCCAGCCGCGTGGTCTTCGGTGCCGCGGCGCTGGCCAGCGTGTCCAAGGGCGACGCCGACCGGGCCCTGGACCAGCTCCTGGAGCACGGCATCAACCACATCGACGTGGCGGCGGGCTACGGCGACGCCGAACTGCGGATCGCGCCGTGGTTGAAGCGCAACCCGGGCACCTTCTTCGTCGCGACGAAGACGGGGGAACGGACCTACCGCGGCGCCCGGGAGGAGATCCGGCGGTCCCTCGACCGCCTCGGCGTCGACCGGGTCGACTCCATCCAGCTGCACGACCTGGTCGACGTCATCGAGTGGGACGCCGCGCTGAGCGCCGATGGCGCCCTCGAGGCGGCGATCGAGGCGCGCGAGGAGGGGCTGGTGCGCTTCATCGGCGTCACCGGCCACGGCCTGTCGGTGCCCGAGATGCACCGCCGCAGCCTGGAACGGTTTCCCTTCGACTCCGTGCTCGCGCCGTACAACTACGTGCAGATGCAGGACGCGCGCTATGCCGAGACGTTCGAGGCGCTGGCCGCCGTCTGCGCCGAGCGCAACGTCGCGCTGCAGACCATCAAGAGCCTGGCCCGGCGTCGATGGGACGGCCGGACCGCCACGGCGGCCACGTGGTACGAGCCGCTGCGCGAGCAGGCGGACATCGACCTGGCGGTGCACTGGGTGCTCGGACGGGCCGATGCGTTCCTGCTGACGACGGGGGACGTCGGGATCCTCCCGGGGCTGCTCGACGCCGCCGAGCGCTTCGAGCGCCGGCCCTCCGACGACGACATGGCGACCCTTGCCGCTCGCTCGGAGTCCGAACCGCTGTTCGTGTGACCGGACTGGCGGATCAGCCGATGACCACGTTCCACGGCCGGATCGTCCAGTCCGTGACCAGCCCGTGGACGACGTAGGGGTCCTTCGCGACGAACTCCTCCACGACCGCACGGGGCGCCGTCCACACGAGCAGGGCCCGGTCGTACGGGTCGGGCAGTGCTCCGGCGAGCAGCAGCTCGCCGCGCTCGTGCGCGGCGCGGGCCAGCGCGAGGTGCTCGTCGCGCAGCGCCGCCCGGCGCTCCAGGAAGTTGCCGGTCAGCGCGTACTCCAGCAGGAGATGCATGCGCCACTGTCACACGGCCGGCCAAGAGCGGCCCAGCCGCATCCGTCAGTGGCGAGAACCCCCGGCCCGGTCCTGGGTCGCGCTCTCGGCGTCGCGCTGGCCGGTGACGCCCCCCCGGTCCGCCAGGGTGTCGTCGCTGGACCCGCCCCCGTGCCCGTCGTCGTCGAGCATGGTCGCCTCGTCGAACGGGCGGTCCCCGGCCAGCACCGCGTCGAGCTGCTCGCGGTCCAGCTCCTTGGTCCAGGTGGCCACGAGCACCGTGGCGATGGCGTTGCCGGCGAAGTTCGTGAGCGCCCGCGCCTCGGACATGAACCGGTCGATGCCGACGATCAGGCCCACCCCGTCCAGCAGCTCCGGACGGTGCGCGGAGAGCCCGCCCGCGAGGGTGGCCAGCCCCGCTCCGGTCACCCCGGCGGCGCCCTTCGAGGCGATGATCATGAAGGCGAGGAGCCCGATCTGCTCGCCGATCGAGAGCGGGTCGCCCAGCGCCTCGGCGATGTACAGCGACGCCATGGTCAGGTAGATCGCCGTCCCATCGAGGTTGAACGAGTACCCGGTCGGGACGACGATCCCGGCCACCGACTGGCTGACGCCGGCGTGCTCCATCTTGGCGATCAGGCGCGGCAGCGCCGTCTCCGACGACGACGTCGCCAGGATCAGCAGGAACTCCCGGGCCAGGTACCTCAGCAGCGCGAACACGTTCACCCGGGCGACCATCCGGAGGAGCAGCCCGAGGATGCCGAAGACGAAGACCGCGCAGGTGATGTAGAAGGCGAGCATGAGGAGCCCGAGGCTCTTCAGCGCATCGAGCCCCGTCTCGCCGACGACCGCGGCGATGGCTCCGAACGCACCGATCGGTGCCGCCCACATGACCATCGCGAGGATGCGGAAGACGAGCCTCTGCAGGTACCCGACGGCCCGCAGGATCGGCTCGCCCGCCGGGCCCATCGACTGGATCGCGAAGCCGACCAGGAGCGCGATCAGCAGCGCCTGCAGCACCGAGCCCTCGGTCAGCGCGGACAGCAGGGTCGTGGGGATGAGACCGATGAGGAACTCGGTCGTGCCGCCGCCCTCCTCGGCGGTCGAGGCGAGATCGGCGCCCTGGCCGCGGAGCGCGTCGGAGATCTGCAGTCCCTCACCGGGGTGCAGCAGGTTGCCCACGATCAGCCCGATGGTCAGCGCGACCGTGGACATCGCCAGGAAGTAGACCAGCGCGAGGCCGCCGATCCGGCCCACGCTGGCGGCCTTCCGGATGGCTCCGATACCCAGCACGATCGTGCAGAAGATGACCGGCGCGATGAGCATCCGGATCAGGCCGACGAACGCCGTCCCGAGCCACTTCAGGTGGACGGCGAAGTCGGGGAAGACGAAGCCGACGATGATGCCCAGGATCACCGCGACGACCACCGCGATGTAGAGCCAGTGGGTGCGGTCCCGACGGGCGGGTGCGGCGGTGTCCGGGGACGCGGGTGCTGAGGCCATGGCTCCTCCTGTGCCAGGGGCCGCGGGACGCGCGGTCCGTGTTCACGGTCTTCGCGTCGGCGGCCGTCCGCAACCGGTGCGCGCGCCGTTCAACGGAGGGCGGCGGCTGCGGGGAGGACGCGGCCGAGGAGCAGGGCGCCCAGCCCGGCCGCGACCACGGAGAGCAGCGCCACGCGCAGGCTCGTGGCATCGGCGAGGACGCCGATGAGCGGCGGCGAGAGCAGGAAGCCGATCCGCAGCAACCAGTTGATGACCGCCAGCCCGGTGCCCCGGCGCAGGCCCGGGAGCTCGTCGGCGGCGTGGTAGACGGCCGGGACGAGCGTGGCCACGCCGAGGCCGGCCATGGCGAAGCCGACCAGCGTGGTCGGGACCGAGGGGAACGCCAGCGCCCACCCCATGCCTGCTGCGGTCAGCGCCCCGCCGACCCGCACGACCCGGCGCTGCCCGAACCGGTCGACGACGCGATCCCCGGTGAGCCGGCCGATGGTCATGGCGCCCTGCAGCGCGACGAACCCCAGCCCGGCCGCCGCCGCCCCGGCGGCGAGCTCGGTGCGCAGGTAGAGCGCACTCCACGAGGCCCCGGCATCCTCCACGAAGGCGCCGCAGGCCGCGAGCACTCCCAGTGCCGCCAGCGCGAGGACGGCGGAGGGTCGGCCCGGGGCCTGCTGGACGGCGGGGGTCTCCTCGCCGTCGGCTGCGGCGTCGGCGTCCCGGTCGGTGTCATCGTCGCCGGGGAGCAGCGCACGGAACGCCAGCAGCGCCAGGACGCCGAACACGAGCGCCGAGACGCCCAGGTGGACGACGAGCGGGATCGCGAGACCGGCGGCCACCGAGCCGAGCAGCCCGCCGCTCACCGCGCCGATGCTCCAGATGCCGTGGAGTCCGTTGAGGATCGAGCGGCCGTAGCGCCGTTGCACCCGCAGCCCGTGCGCGTTCTGCGCCACGTCGACCACCGCGTCGAGCGCGCCGGCGACCAGGAGCGCAGCGGCCAGCGCCGGCCAGTTGGGGGCCACCGCCACCGCCCAGACGGCGAGCCCGAGCAGCACGAGCCCGGAGGTGGCTATGCGGGCGGAGCTGAAGCGGCGGATGAGGGGCGCCGACGCGAGACCGGCCAGCAGCGCCCCGAGGGGGAGTGCCGCGAGCGCCGCGCCGAGGGAGGAGTTGCTCAGCCCGAGGTCGGCCTTCACCTCCGGCAGGCGCGGCACCAGGTTGGCGTAGAGCACGGCGTTGAGGAAGAAGCACAGGGCGACGGCGACCCGGGCATGGCGCAACTGACGGGTCGGGGCCGCGTCGGTCGGGGTACGGAAGTCGCGGCCGGTCACCGGGAGATGATGCCTGAATGCCGCGGCTGCTCCTCGTGCACCACACGCCCTCGCCCAACCTGCAGGCCCTGCTGGAGGCGGTCCGGGACGGCGTGGCGCTGGTGGAAGGTGTGGACCTGGCCATGCGGCCCGCGCTGTCGGCCGGGGCCGCCGATCTGCTCGCGGCCGACGGCGTGCTGCTCGGGACGCCGGCCAACATCGGCTACATGTCCGGTGCGCTCAAGCACTTCTTCGACACCGTCTACTACCCGTGCCTCGAGGCCACCGTGGGACTGCCGTACGGCGTCTACGTGCACGGGGGTGACGACACCGCCGGCGCCCTGGCCGCCATCCAGAAGATCACCGGGGCGCTGCGCTGGAAGCAGGTCGCGGCGCCGCTCAGCCTGACCGGGCCGCCGTCGGCCGCGGACCTCGAGGCCTGCCGGGAGCTGTCGGCGACCGTCGCGGTCAGCCTGTAGCGCCTACCAGGGCCGGGTCGCCTGGAGGACGGCCTCGGTGAGCGCCCGGGTGCGGAGACCCGTGACCTCCTGGTACTCGGGGTCGGCGACCATCGCGCTGAACGCCTGGCGGGAGGGATAGCGCACGAGCAGCACGGCGTCCCAGTCCTGCCCGGTCTCGGCCGCCAGAGGTGTCGATCCGTCGCCGGCGTAGAGCACCTCGCCGCCGTAGCGCGGCAGGAAGGTATCGGTGAGCGCCGCGGCGTACTGCGCGTACAGCTCGCGGCCCCCCTCGGCGTAGCGCAGCAGGTTGAGCATCACGACCGGACCGCCCGGGTCCTCCTGGAGGAAGCGCTTCAGGTCGGCACCGCGCGGATCGACTGCCATTCCCGGAAGCTAGCAACCGTGGCGGACAGCACGGTGGTCGGACGGCTTCTCGGTGCTCTCCGGGGCACGGTGCGGCCTCCGGAGCTGACGACCGACGAGGAGCGCACCGCCTCCCGGCTGGAGCTGTTCTTCGACCTGGCCTTCGTCCTGGTGGTGGCAGAGTTGGCCATCTCGCTCCGCGAGGACCTCACCCTGCCCGGCGGCCTGCGCTTCGCCGGGCTGTTCACCCTCGTGTGGTGGTCGTGGGTCAGTTTCACCCTGTACGCCAACCGGTTCGACCACGACGACGTCGTCTACCGGCTCTACAAGCTGGCCGGTATGGCCGCGGTCATCGGCATGGCGGCGTCGGCCGCGGAAGCCACGGGCGAGCGGTTCGGAGTGTTCGTCGGGTGCCAGCTGGTGCTCCGGGCGACGCTCTTCCTGCAGTACCAGCGGGCCTACCGGCACGTCCCGGCCGCCCGTCCCATCGTCCGGCTCTACCTGGCGGGTGCCGGTGCCGGGGCGCTGCTGTGGGCGGTCTCGCTGCTGGTGCCGCGCCCGGCGGCCTTCGCGTTGTGGGCCGGGGCCGTCCTGGTCGAGGCGCTGGTCCCGCTGCTGGCGACCCGGCACTCGACCGACGTTCCCCTGCACGTGGAGCACCTGCCCGAGCGGTTCGCCCTCTTCGTGATCCTCGTCCTGGGAGAGTCGGTGGCGGGCGTGGCGCACGGGCTCCACGACGCGAGCTGGGCGCCGTCGGCGATACCCGTCGCGGCGCTCTCCTTCGTACTGGCCGCAGGCCTGTGGTGGAGCTACTTCGACCTCGCCGGGGCCCGTGCCAAGCGGCTCCTCAACGAGGTCGGGGGGGAGCGCAGCGACCGAGCGCACGACGTCTACATCTTCGGCCAGCTGCCTCTCACCCTGGCGCTTGCCGGTGTGGGGGCCGGCGTCGAGTTGGCCGTCGTGCAGAGCGGGCAGGGCGAGGTGCCCGTCGGGACCCGGTTCCTGCTGGCCGGCGGGGTCGCCGTCTACCTGGTCTCGATGATGATCACCGACAGCGGGATGTCGCGCGGGACGCGCCGCGGCTGGTGGTGGCCACTGGCGGCCGCGGTGCTCGCGATCCTCGACGCCTTGCTGGAACTGCCGGCCGTGGTCGTCATGGGGCTGCTGGCAGCGCTGCTCGTCGCGGTCGTCGTGGTGGGGACGGTGGAGCGCTCGACCGGCCGGCTGGACGTCGATCCGGTCTGAGACGGGACGAGGATCGACCGCGCTCCCGGGAACACGGTCTCAGGTTCGTGGCAGGCTCGGCTCGTGGTGCGCGTGGGCTCGGTGCGCGTGGGCTTGGTGCTGGGTGGCGGCGGGGTCGTCGGTCAGGCCTATCACGCGGGTGTCCTGGCCGTCCTGGAGCACGACTTCGGCTTCGACGCCCGCAGTGTCGACATGATCGTCGGCACCTCGGCCGGTTCCATCACCGGAACCCTGGTCCGGATGGGCGTCTCCGCGGAGGACCTCGCGGCCTGGACGGTGAAGGCGCCGTTGTCCGGAGAAGGCGATCTGCTCCGGCGGATGGAGAAAGCGCCGTTGCCCGAGCTGGCTCCCTTCCGCCCACTGGAGCTGCTCCGCCACCCGTTGCGGCTCCCCGGCCGGCACATGCTGCAACGGGCGGTGACCCGGCCGCTGCAGTTCCGTCCGCTCGCGGCCGGCATGGCGCTGATGGCCCCCGGGCGCCACGACATCCTCGAGCAGCTGGCGGCGCTGCGCGAGGTCGAGCCGCCGGAATGGCCCGAGCGGGACCTGTGGATCTGCGCCGTGCGTCGGCGCGACGGGCGCCGTGTCGTCTTCGGTCGCCCCGGGGCGCCGCCGTCACCGATCCATCTGGCGATCGGGGCGTCCTGCGCGGTGCCGGGATACTTCGCCCCCGTGCAGATCGGGGGGCACAGCTACCTGGACGGCGGCGTGCACTCGCCGACGAACGCTGCGATCCTGCGGGGCCAGGGGCTGGACATCGTCATCGTGGTCGCGCCGATGAGCGGCCCGGCCGGATGGCGCCCCGGCATCTATCCGGCCGCTCGCAGGTTCTCCGAGCGGCTGCTGCAGCGCGAGGTGCGCGCCCTGCAGGCCGACGGAGTCACGACGGTCGTCTTCACCCCGGGGCCGGGCGAACAACAGGTGATGGGCAACGACATGATGTCGCGTCGCCGGCTGGACGAGGTGATCCAGCAGTCCTTCCTGACCGCGGGGGCCTACGCCGCGAGACCCGAGGTCTCCGGACTGATCCGCATGGCCGCCGGCCCCCGGGGCACCTGAATTCGCGGCTCAGCCGTTGAGCTCGAGCACCTGCATCGTCTCGGCGCGCACCTCGGCCAGCAGGGCGGCGTCCTCCTGCAGCCGGTGTCCGTAGGAGGGGATGGCCTCCTGCAGGGCCGGCCGCCAGGCCGGGATCCGGTCGGGGAAGCAGCGCTCCAGCAGGCCGAGCATCGCCGACACCGCCGTCGAGGCGCCGGGGGAGGCGCCGAGCAGACCGGCGATCGAGCCGTCGCCACCCACGACGAGCTCGGTGCCGAACTGCAGGACACCGCGGCCGGTTGCCGGATCGCGCTTGATCACCTGGACGCGCTGGCCGGCGGTGATCATCTCCCAGTCGTGCTCCTCGGCCTCGGGCACGAAGTCGGTCAGGGTCGCGTGCCGGTCCGAGCGCGACTGCAGCAGCTCGCCGATCAGGTAGCGGGTGAGCGCGAGCTCGGTCCGCGCCACGCCCAGCATCGAGCCCACGTTGTTCGGCCGGACGCTGCGCGGCAGGTCGAACATCGAGCCCGCCTTCAGGAACTTCGGCGAGAAGCCGGCGTAGGGCCCGAACAGCAGCGAGTGGTCGCCGTCGATGAGGCGGAGGTCCAGGTGGGGGACGGACATGGGCGGCGCACCGACGGCGGCCTGGCCGTAGACCTTGGCCTGGTGCCGGCCGACCAGCTCCGGTGACGTGGTCCGCAGGAACTGGCCGCTGACCGGGAAACCGCCGAAGCCGCGGATCTCGGGGATGCCGGAGCCCTGCAGGAGCCCCAGGGCGCCGCCGCCGGCGCCGACGAAGACGAAGCGGGTGCGGACGGAGCGGCGCTCGCCGGTGACGGCGTCCCGCACGCTGACGGTCCAGCGGCCGTCGGTGTCGCGCTCCAGTTTCTGCACGCGCTGGTTGCAGTGCACCGTCACGCCCCGTGACGCGGCGTCCTCGAGCATCAGGCGGGTGAGGGCACCGAAGTTCACGTCGGTCCCGGCGGCGTGGCGGGTGGCCGCGACGGTCTGACCCGGGTCGCGGCCGGCCATCATGAGCGGGAGCCAGTCGGCGAGTTCCGCGGCGTTCTCGGTGTACTCCAGCCCCTCGAACAGCGGCTGGGGAGCGAGCGCCGCGTGGCGGGTGCGCATGTAGGAGCGGCCCTGCTCGCCGGTGACGAAGCTCAGGTGGGGAACCGGGGTGATGAAGTCCTTCGGGGAGCCGGTCATGCCCCCGCGCACCAGGTGGGACCAGAACTGGCGGGAGACCTGGAACTGCTCGTTGATCGTGACGGCCTTGGTCGGGTCCACCCGCCCGTCCGCGCCGGCCGGGGAGTAGTTGAGCTCGCAGAGGGCGGCGTGCCCGGTGCCGGCGTTGTTCCAGGCGTCGGAGCTCTCGCCGGCTACGTCGGCCGCGGACTCGAAGACCGTGATGTTCCAGTGCGGGGCGACGACGCCGAAGAGCGCGGCCAGGGTCGCGCTCATGATGCCGCCGCCGACGAGCACGACGTCGGGGTTCGCGCTGTCGGGTACTACGCCGCTCTCGGAAGTCACGTCTGTCTCTCCGGCCGTTCAGGAAATGCGCCGAGGCGCTGTCCTCCTGATCGTCGGCCGAAGCGGGCTGTTGCATGCAGTCCGAAGGATGTGAGCTATCTCCACTTCGTGACCTTCACCATTCTTTCGACCCCGCATCGGCCGTTCGTGCAGGTCGAGACGGGGTGCGCACGGGCCATGCGGGCCTGAACGGTCACCCCTCCGGGCGACGGGGACGGCGTCCCGCCGGTCAGTCGCGGGGTGCGCGCCGGATGGCCGCCACCGTGGGGACCGGCTCGTTGGTGAGGAAGTCCAGCACGAGGGCGTTCACGAGGTGCGGCTTCTCCTGCGGAAGGAAGTGGGAGGTGCCGGGCACGACGGCCAGCTCGGCGTTCGGCAGCGCGTCGTACATGTCGACGGCGTGGGAAAGGGTCATCAGGTCGTCGTCGGAGAACATCACCAGGGAGCGCTGGGCCACCCGGGCCAGCTCGGAGGCGGCCAGGTGCGGCTCCGTCTTCATCATCTCGCCGATCTTGGCCACCACGACCGGGAAGTGACCTTCGCCGTCCGGGGAGACCTCGCCGTAGGCCGAGCCGAGGAACGAGACGACCTGGTCGACGTCGAACTCCATCTCGGGCACGGCCTCGCCGGACTTGTCGAACCCACCGCTGATCATCACGAGCCGGTTCACCAGATCGGGACGTTGTATCGCGACCAGCAGCGCGATGACGGCCCCGTCGCTGTGGCCGACCAGGTCCGCGGGTCCGGCGACGACCTCGTCGAGAAAGGCGATCGTGTCGTCGGCCATCACCTGGTAGGTGATCGGCCCGTCGACGTCCGGCGTGTGCCCGTGTCCACGCCGCTCGGGCGTGTAGACGTGGAACCTCTCGGCCAGGGCGCCGACGTTGGGTTCGAAGAACCGGGCATCCACCAGCCCTCCGTGGAGGAGGACCAGCGGCGGGCCGTCCCCGTGCTCGTCGTACCAGGTCCGGACCGCGCCGAGTTGCACATACTGCGCCATCAGGCCCCCTCCCTCCGTGCGCCGTTCGGGCACGGGCATTCGACCATCGACGCGGCCGCCCCGGTGCCCTTCGGGTCACGGAATGCCGGGCCGGTGGGGCGGCGGGTGTGCATCCGGTTCCGGTGGCCGCGCCTCTGAGGGGTAGGGCGCCACGGCTCCCGGGCCTGCGGTGCCGGAGACCCACTCGAGCGGCCGCCACGGGACGCGAGCGGTCGTGGTGCGCCGGGGAGCGAGGTGCTCGTGGACGGCCTCTGGGGCTTCCTGATGCTGACGGTCATCCTGTCCGTCACACCCGGCCCTGACGACGTCCTGGTGCTGCGCAGTTCGCTGCGCGGCGGCCCTCGGCTGGGGATGGCCACCGCTGCGGGCGTCGCCGTCGGCACGCTGACCTGGGGGGCGGCCGCGGGCGTCGGCCTCGTGGCGTTCATCGCCCGGTCGGGCCCGACGTACGACACGGTGCGCATGGCGGGTGCCGCGTACCTCGTGCTCATGGGTGCTGCGCCGCTCGTCGCCCACCTCCTGCGACGGGGCCGGGTCGCGAGATCGACCGGCAGGCATGCGCGGCCCCGGGACGCCGGTGCGCGACCCGCGTTCCTCGCCGGGCTGATGAGCGACCTGCTCAACCCGAAG
>Ga0307410_10001602_pt1 | contig 10370 bp, 9 predicted proteins | sample 322Ometagenome_3_FD_203707 | JGI IMG/M metagenome (GOLD analysis project Ga0307410, IMG submission 203707) | Maize rhizosphere microbial communities from greenhouse at UC Davis, California, United States - 322HYB-O-3 | ecosystem: Host-associated > Plants > Roots > Rhizosphere > Soil | place...
CCTGCTGCAGTTCCCAGACGGTCTGGTTCAGTTCGGCGATGGCAATGGTGCCCAGCCGGTACTTGGGGTCGGTCCCGGCCGTTGATTTGTCGCCGTAGGGCATGGCCGCGAAAGTCCACCCTTGTGCGACATCCGGGTTCGCGGCAGCCTCCACGTAAAAGTCCACTGCCATTCCGCTTCCCAGAAGCTTCAAGGGAATGTACTGGTTCCGTGGCGAGATGGCCTTGATGATGGTCCCGTCGGGCCGCCACGCCGTTCCCTCGCACTGAAAGCCGGGGAGCTCCCGGGTGAACCCGAGGTCCACCACGATCTCGACGGCGGTATCCGGAGCGGTACCCCATGAATCAGGTACCTCCCCCTGCAGCCTCAACCATTTGGTGCTCCACGGGCGCCCCCATGCCGATGCGTGTTCCAGCGGGACGAAGTCGTGGCGCAGGGCTTCCAGGACGGAAACGGGCTCGTCCGGAACGTCCCAGCTGCTCAGGTTCAGCGGGACGCTGCGGGCATACACCGCGGGGTCCACGCGTTCGCGCATGAAGCGGTCAAGACGGACTTCCGTGATGCGGCGGTCGTCGTGCAATGTGGTCCTCTTTAATGCCTGTGGTATGGAAGCTACAGCTGACCCCGCGGGTTGCGCCCGGGCGTTGGCTTCAGCTTAGGCGCTAGCCCCTGACTCAGCCGAAGGAGCGGATCGGCGCGTCCATTCGATGGATAAAATCTACTGCGCCGGGCCGCATAAACCAAGCATTTTGCCCTATCCGGGCACTGGTGCGGGAGCCGTGATGCGGTGCTGTCCGGCATAGACGTTGAGGGTAGCGCCCCTGCTGAAGCCCGCCAGGGTCATGCCGCTGGCGTCAGCAAGTTCAACAGCGAGGCTGGACGGCGCACTGACCGCCGCAAGCACCGGAATACCGGCGAGCGCCGCCTTCTGGACCAATTCGAAGGAGGCCCGGCCGGAGACCTGCAGCACCGTGCCTGCCAGCGGCAGCAGCCGTTCGCGCAGGGCCCAGCCCACCACTTTGTCCACGGCATTGTGGCGTCCCACGTCCTCGCGGAGGCACAGCAGCTCAGCGCCGCCGTCGTCGGTGATCCGGAAGAGCCCCGCCGCGTGGACACCGCCTGTGGTGTCGAAGACTGCCTGCGCGGAACGAAGCTCGTCCGGGAGCCCGGACAGCGTCTCAACCGGTATGGTCAGCGGATCCCCCGCCGGGCTGAAATGCGACGATTTACGGACGGCATCGATTGAATCGGTACCGCAGATGCCGCACGAGCTTGAGGTAAAGATGTTGCGCCCCCGCTCAGGAAGGACCACGTCCGGCCGCAGTTGCGCTTCCACCACGTTGAAGGTCTGTACGCCGTTCTCGTCCTCACCCGCACAGAACCGCAGGGAGATGAGCTGGTCCGGGTCCCAGATGATGCCCTCGGAAACCAGGAATCCGGCCACGAGGTCAAAATCGTCGCCGGGCGTCCGCATGGTGACGGTAAACGGGAGGGAGCCCAGCCGTATTTCCAAGGGCTCTTCCACAGCCAGGACATCTTCCCGGTGCCGCACAGGGAATGCGCGGGACTGGGGTGAGCCGTCCAGGACAAACTTGTGGATTTTGCGGCGTTGCGTCATGCGGGCCACGATGCGCTCCTTAACGTGCGGTTACGACCATCATTGCAAGCCCGGACCGGGTTCACCAGCCGGGGACGTTTCAGCCCAGCAGGGCGCTCCAGTCCACCGGGCCGTCCGATGCCGCGGGCTTCCGGGTGGCCTTGCGGGCGGCCGCTTTCGCTTTGGCCGCAGCAGGATCCGCCGCCGGGATAGGGGCACCCCAGGGCAGGGCGAAGGCGGGCACCGGCTCCCCCAGCTGAACGCCGTGCGGCGGTACCACAAGTACGCCGTCGGCAGCCGCAAGGCCGCGCATCATTCCGGGTCCGGCGTGCCGGGCCGGCGATGCCATGCCGTACAGCAGCCGGAAAGGCATGAGCCGGGTCCGTCCCGGTTCGGCGTCGATCATCGTTCCGCACGGCACTTCGCTGACCGGCGGGAGGGTGCCGTGACCCAGTGCGGCCAGGAGCGGCGCCCCCACCGTGCAGAGCGCCATCATTGCGGCGAGCGGATTGCCGGGCAGGCCCAGGATGAAGCGGCCGTCCGGCAGCTCCGCGAGGACCGCCGGGTGCCCCGGACGCATGGCGATACCGTCGATCAGCAGGCGGCCGCCCAGTTCCGCAACGGCACGGCGGAGGTGATCGGTCCCGGACCGGCCGGTTCCGCCGGTGGTGATCACGACGTCGGCAGGCACGTCGTCAGCGTCCGGCCCCGCTTCTACCTGCACTAGCGCAGAACCGGCCTCCGGCCCCGGCCCGGGCCCGGGGCCAGCCTGCGGTCCGATGTCCTCGGGACCGATGTCTTCCAGGGCAGCAAGCCATTCGTCGTAGTTGTCGCCAATTTTTTCCTGCCCGGCATAGATTCCGCCGAGCATCTCGACCACGGCCCCCAGCTGCGGGCCGAAGGTGTCGCGCACCTTGCCGGGCGCGGGAAGGCCTGCGGCGACCACCTCGGAGCCGGTCAGAAGGATTCTCACCACCGGCTTTCCCTGGACTTGGAGGACGTCGTGCCCGGCGAGCGCAGCGAGGGCCAGATGTGCCGGATTGAGGACCGCACCGTTCTTTACCAGGACGTCTCCGGCGGCTGCTTCCTCCCCGGCCTTCCGGATGTGCTGGCCGTTCTTCGGTTCACCGGGCCGCGCCGAGCCGCCAAGGGCCAGGACCGGGAGGCCTTCGTCATCCGTTGTGATCATGCCGCTTTCGCTGCGGAGCACAGCCTTCGCACCGGGAGGGATGAGGCCGCCCGTGACAATAGGGCTGGCCTGGTGCGGCGCCAGCCGGTGCCCGGGGTCCGCCAGGATCCACGGGCCCGTCCCGTTGACCGCCCAGCCGTCCATGGCGGATGAAGCGTAGTGCGGCATATCCTGGAGCGCCGTGACATCCGCAGCGAGGGTCCGGCCCAGCGCACGCCTGAGCGGCACCGGCCCCTGCGGGATGGGTGTTGCGCAGTCGAATGACGCCTGCCGGGCTTCCTGCCAGGTGTGCGCCGCATGGGTATGCCCTGGCTGGGGGGATTCGGCAGGCTGGGTTGCGGCAGGCTGAGTTGCGGCAGCGTGGGACTCGACAGACTGGGACTCGGCAGGCCGGGATTCGGGAGCGGCTGCGTCGCCGGAGCCTGGGCCGTCGGCGGGGGCTCCGCCTTCAAGGACGTCGCTGACGGCGTCGCCGCCGCCCGGCGGCGCAGCCGTCATGCCCCGGTGTTCCTGGTGTTGGCGGATGGTCCGGATGCCGGGTCGGTCGCCCGCCCGAATACTGCTGATTCCGGCTCCGCTGCCGGCGGCGGGGAGGCCGCCGCCGTATCCACTGCCGCGTAGTCCATCGCCAGGGCCCGTGCCACGCCCAGGGCAGCCTGCATGGAGACCGCGTCCGGAGCCTGCCCCGAGCCCGTGGCCATGCCCGCTGCAAAGCCGGCGATGAAGGTGGTCAGCGGCGCCGCCGGGCGCACAACGGAGTGCGCTGCCACCCCGGCCAGTGCAAGTACTTCATTGACGTCCACCTCGACGTCCTCCAGCTCGAAGGCTTGCAGCAGCGCCCGGCACCAGTCCTCCAGCGTTTCGTCCTGGCTCTTCACTGTTGCCTCCAAACTCGAAATTCAGTTGCGGTGCCACCGCACGGTCCACCGACGGCGCGTAGCTGACGGCGGCTCATGACCCCTGGCGGGACACCCCTAACGCGGTGGCATCGTCCCAAGTATCCACGTCATCCGTGGCACCGGCGGGGACGGTTACAGTCCGCACGTCAAGCCTAGCAAGGAGGGCGAAGACTGATGCTCCCGCAAGGCCTCCGCTCCTGGCCTTTTCCGCCACGGCCCGTTGTAGCGCAGCTGTGCTATAAAAGCCCGCAAGCGGTTGCCGGCGGCCGTCCGGCGAAGCGGACATGACTCCTTCGGTTCCAGCCGGTCCCGGGGATTCCTCGGCCAGGGCGGTCTGCAGGGCCGCGACGGCCTGGTCCACTTTGGGCATGTCGCAGGCCAGAATCAGCGTCATCCCAGCCCTCAGCTGACCCCGGGCGTGGTCCAGGGCCGCCAGTCCGGCAGCAATCGCGGCGGCAGGGCCGGCAAATTCAGGCTCCTCACGGCACGTCAGGACGGCGGGGGGCAGTGCGCCGGAATCAGGTCCCACCACCACTGCGGCGCCTGCCCCGGCGGCGGCCGCGAGCGACCGCGACAGGAGGGTGGCGCCGTCGTACACCAACTGGGCCTTGGGCACGCCGCCCAGGCGGGACGACCGACCGCCGGCCAGGATGAGGGCATCAAACTCCACAGGACCAGCCTAGCGATGGAGCCGGCCCCGCGCAGTAGCGACGCCTCAGGCGGCGGATTCGGGCAGCAGGAAAGGATCCCACGCGGGAGTGGGCTTTTCCAGCTCCTTGATCTGCCAGATGGTGCCGTGCGGAGGCGCCGGCACAAACCTGAGCTTCCAGCCCATCTCGGCCGGGGTGTGGTCGCCCTTCACGTTGTTGCATCTGAGGCAGGCGGCCACCAGGTTTTCCCACGAGTCGGCACCGCCCCTCGATTTGGGATGGACGTGGTCAATGGTGTGCGCTGCTTTACCGCAATAGGCGCAGCGGTGGCCGTCGCGGCGCAGCACGCCCCGGCGGCTCACGGCGGTGATGGTGTTGTACCGCGGGCGGATGTAGCGGTTCAGGAGGATCACGGACGGACGGCCCAGGATCTCCTGCGGCCCGACGACAGGATCGTCGCCTTCGGCCACCACGCTAGCTTTTCCGGTCAGCACAAGAACCAGCGCCCGGCGGAAGGTCACAACCGCCAGCGGTTCATATCCAGCATTAAGAACGAGAGTGCGCATGCACATACCTCTTCACGGCCGCACCCGTCAGGGGCTCGAGGGCCGGCTGCCCTCTGCTTGTCCGGGCTATGGATCGACAACACAAGAGTAAACACTCAAGTGGCCGATCACCGAATCGGACCTTTACCATACAGCCCGTGTCGGTAAAAATTCACCTGCCGGAAACGCAAAAGAACCCCTGCCCGAGGGGCAGGGGTTCTTCTGGGAAACGTGAGCCGGAGGCTTTAGCCGCCGACGCGGATGAAGACCGGGCCGGAGCCGACGTTGACGCTGAACAGGGAGGTGGTTCCACCGTTCCAGCCACCGTGCACGGCCTGGCCGTTGCCGACGTAGACAGCGATGTGAGCCAAGCCCATGCCGCCGTTCTGGTAGTAGGCGAGGTCGCCAGGCTGCGCCTCGGCTGCACTGACGGTGCGGCCGAGGGAGAGGTAACCTGCCGGCCAGCCGTGGTAGTTGATGCCCACGGCTGCAAGCGAGTTGGTGGCGAGGGCGGTGCAGTCCTGGGCAACGCCGAGCTGGGCGTAAGCAGCAGCTGCGATCGAAGCGCCGTTTCCGCTGGCAGCGGCGGGAGCAGCCGGCGCGGCGGGGGCTGCCGGGGCGGCCGGAGCGGAGACAGTGGCTTCAACAGTCGCGGCCGGAGCGGCCTCGGGAGCAGCTTCCTGAACCTCAACAACCGGCTTGGGCTCCTCAACGACCGGAGCCGGGGAGGTGGAAACAGCGGGCTTCTCGAAGGAGATGGCGATGCTGGATGCGGCCGAGATGTTGGCCGGAGCGGAAGACTGGACTTCCAGGGTGGAAGCAGAGGTTGCTTCGCGCTGAACGTTGGTGTCGGCAGCGTTGGCTGCGATACCGCTCGTCAGGACCAGACCGGAGGCAGCAGCGATAACCGCAGCCTGACGGCCCATGCCGCCGGCGTTCTCGCCGACAGCTTTGGCAATGACAGCAAGCGAGTTGGTTTTGGTAACCGCGGCGCGGTGCCGTGCGATGGCACGAGTAGTCATTAATTTCTCTCTTTCGTTTTCCTCAGACTGCATGGCAGACCGCGGCTTTTGGACGCTCCGGCATCTTGGGGGTAAGCCGGAACGGCCCGAACAGGGTTTTTAGCGAAGGACGCGCGCTTCACTAGGGGAAGCGCGTGTTTAGCGCGGCGTGATTAGCGCATGGTGTAGAACGCGGACGTGCCCGTGGCGGACACAGCGTGCAGGATGGTGCCCTGCGACGGGTTCAGCGCGCTGATCATCATGCCGTTGCCGACGTAGATGCCCACGTGCGCGCCGCCATTTTGCATGACAAGATCGCCCGGCGCCGGGGTGGCGGTGGGCGTCATGGCGTTCCATGCGTTGGTGCGGGGGATGCTGATGCCGGCCTGGGCGTACACCCACTGGGTGAAGCCTGAGCAGTCCCAGCCGCTGGGGGTGGTGCCACCCCAGACGTAGGCACTGCCGATGCCGGTGTAGGCGATGGCAGCGAGGCCCGATGCTGCTGCAGAGGAAGCGGCGTCGGCAAGCTTGCCTGCCTTGGCTTCTGCGTCGGCTTCAGTGGAGGTCTCGCTGGCATCTGTACCGGTGGACTGTGCCCGGACGGTTTCAACCTTGGGCGCTGCCTTCGTGGTCACTGCCGGACGCTCGAAGGTAACAGTCGCTGTCGGTTCCGCGGTAACGGTCAGCTGGGCCGACTGTGAGCCGGACTCCGTGGAAGCGGAAACGCCCAGGTTGGTATCGGCGGCGTTCGCCGGCATTCCAACGCTGAGGATCAATCCGGACGCGGCTGCAATGACAGCCGCCTGGCGACCTACGGTTCCGGCGTTGGCAGTAACAGCCCGGGACACGGAGTTCAACGGGTTCGTACGAACCGTTTGCGCACGGTGGCGCGCAGAATTGTGACGTGTAGACACGAAGGTAGCCTCTCCCAATGCCTACGAGGTGAGCTGTCGGATTCGGATGGGAGTCACCCGGCCGCTCGGCTTCCTGGGAAGCTTTGCGACTTAACCCCAAGGTCTTCTTGCGAAGACCAAAATTGGTTCCCCCGCCTCTGCCAGACGATGTCATGCGAACGGACCTTGAGCGGTGGCAGAGTTAGGCAATCCACTCAAGAGCGCCAACTTCGGAAAAGTTGGCGTGCTCTAAACGGTACAGGAATTCAGAACGAATGTCACATTCAGGTCACGGCATGTCACAGCAATTCGAGAGCGGCCCATCGTTTGGATCAGAGCCAGCCGGTGGGGTCGACGACTTCGCCGTTGACCATGACTTCAAAATGGAGGTGGCAGCCGGTGGAGGCGCCGGTGGTCCCGCTGAGCGCTACGAGGTCGCCACGGGCCACCTTCTGCCCCACCTGGACGCTGGAGGACGACAGGTGGTTGTACGTGGTTTCCAGGCCGTTGCCATGGTCAATCACCACGCGGTTTCCGCCGCCGTAGGGGTGCCAGCCCGAGAAGGTCACCGTTCCGCTGGCTGCGGCGAGGACGCTCGTGCCGCACTGGGCGGCAAAGTCCTGGCCGCGGTGGAACTCGCCGGAACCGCCTGTGATGGGGCTGACCCGGAAGCCGAAGGGCGAGGCCGAAACCATTTGTTCCAGCGGAGCTCCGAGGCTGCCGGCGGAGGCCGCACGGGTGATGGTTCCCGCTGACTGCGCGCTCAGGAGCTGCTTGAGCTTGCCGTCGGGATCGCCCTTGGTGGCAACGTAGGTCCGGTTGAAGTCGATTTTGGCACCTGCAGCAGCGGAAACTTCCGGCTGCGGCGCGACCGATGCGGTGGCGGCAGCGTTTCCGGCGTCAGCCGTGGACATCGCGGGGCCGGTGGACGGGACGGTCACAGTGAGGACCAGTCCGGTGGCGGCGAGCGCAATGCCTGCCTTCTGGCCCACACCGCTCGCCGAAGCGAACTCCGTTACCTGGCTGAACAGGCTGCGGCGCCGGCGCGCATCACGGTGTGCATCGCGCGGCCTGACCGTCATGACGGCTTCGGCCACTGGGTACTCCGAAGCGGGACCGGTCGCCCTGCGGCGGCCCCTGACGGTCTGCGTGGTCAAGAATTATCCTCTCTGGATAGCCTGCGAAGTTAGCTGTCGGATTCGGGTCAGAGAGATCAAAGACCCGGTCCGCCACTGCAAGGCATCCGACACAGGGGTGTCCCCTAAGGAATCCTTCGTCGGAGATGGCTTGCCGCTGACGGACTTCACCCCAAGGCCGTTTTTCAACGGCCGGTGTGGTTCCCCCGCCTCTGCCAGGAGGTAATTCGTACGCTGATCCGCTGGCAGAGCTCGGCTACGGATCAGGTAACGCTTTAGTATCGGCGCTAGTCGTCAACTATAGGTGATTAACCAGCGCGGTAATAATTCCGTTATCTGCGTCTCAGGCAGTTGTAGGTGGTCCTACGAGGTGGGCGGTCAGCTCACCGTAACAAATACGTGGGCCGCGACTTCGGGCGGCAACTCAAGGGCCCCCTCGATCTCCGGTACCCGCACCGAGATGTACTCCCCCACGCGTTCCAGGGCGAGGGACGCCCCCGGCCTGATGCCGCCCTCATCGAGCTGCACCAGGAGTTCGGGTTCAACCTGGATCGGTTCGGCCAGCCTGCTCACGATAACGCGCGAGTCAGCCCCGTACCCGGCCATGGCATCCAGGAGGTTCACCACGCCGTCAGTGAACGCGGGCGACGGCTGGCCGCCGAGAGCAGCCAACCCAGGAATGGGATTGCCGTAGGGGGAAACCGTGGGGTGGTCCAGGAGTTCGAAGATGCGCCGCTCGACGCGTTCGCTCATGACGTGTTCCCACCGGCATGCTTCGTCGTGGACGTACGCCCAGTCGAGGCCGATCACGTCGGCAAGGAGCCGCTCCGCGAGGCGGTGTTTGCGCATGACTTCAGTGGCCCGTTTCCGGCCCGTTTCGGTGAGCTCAAGGTGGCGGTCGCCCGAAACAACCACCAGGCCGTCACGCTCCATCCGGCCGATGGTTTGCGAAACAGTGGGGCCGGAGTGGCGCAGCCGTTCGGCAATCCGGGCGCGGAGAGCAACGATGTTCTCTTCCTCAAGCTCCAAGATTGTCCGAAGATACATCTCCGTGGTGTCGATCAGATCCGTCATCCAGCTCAGCTCCTCGAGCACAGTCCTTGCGTCAGGGACAAGCTTAACCTATTTTGAATTACTCCGGATAATCTTCCGGCTCCCGCACCGAACAGCCGCCCCGGTGAACTGCCCCGTCGGTGAGCTGGGCCTCCGGGACCGGACCATGTCTCAGTGACTGGACTATGACGGATGCCGTTCCTTCCCCCGCAGGCGCGTCAGGCAGAATATAGGGGATTCCACCTGCAGTACTCCGTGCACTGCCGGGCCCCTCCGCGTCCACGCCGAAAAATTGGAGCCAATGTGAGCGACACCAGCATCACTATCCCCGCCAACCTCCTGCCCAAGGACGGGCGGTTCGGCGCCGGGCCTTCAAAGGTCCGTCCCGAACAGATAGAAGCATTGTCTGCCGCATCTGCCACGCTTCTGGGAACTTCGCACCGCCAGGCACCCGTCAAGAATCTTGTGGGCTCCGTCCGCAACGGCCTCAGCGAATTCTTCCGCGCCCCGGAAGGCTACGAAGTCATCCTCGGCGTGGGCGGTTCCACCGCGTTCTGGGACATTGCGGCGTTCGGACTCGTGGACAGCAAGGCCCAGCACCTCTCCTTCGGCGAGTTCGGCTCCAAGTTCGCCTCTGCCACCAACAAGGCTCCGTTCCTGGACGCGTCCTCGATCATCAAGGCAGAGCCGGGGACCCGACCCGACGCCGTGGCGGAAGCGGGCGTTGACGTCTACGCCTGGCCGCAGAATGAGACGTCCACGGGCGTAGCTGCTCCGGTGAAACGGGTTGCCGGGGCGGATGAAGGCTCGCTGGTGCTGGTGGATGCCACTTCGGCCGCCGGCGGCCTCGACGTCGACGTGTCCGAAGCTGACGTGTACTACTTTGCCCCGCAGAAGAACTTCGCTTCCGACGGCGGCCTGTGGCTGGGCCTCTTCTCCCCCGCCGCCTTGGAGCGTGCCGCGCGGATCAAGGCCAGCGGCCGGTGGATCCCCGATTTCCTGGACCTGCAGACTGCCATCGACAATTCCCGGCTCAACCAGACCTACAACACCCCGGCGCTGGCCACCCTGGTGACCCTGGACGCGCAGGTCCAGTGGCTGAACGCCAGCGGCGGCCTCGATTTTGCCGCTGCCCGCACCGCCGATTCGGCCGGACGCATCTACTCCTGGGCAGAGGCGTCCGAATACGCCACCCCGTTTGTTGCCAAGGCCGAAGACCGTTCCAACGTGATCGCGACCATCGACTTCGACGACTCGATTGACGCAGCGGCCATCGCGAAGGTCCTCCGCGCCAACGGGATCGTGGACACTGAGCCGTACCGCAAGCTGGGACGCAACCAGCTGCGCATCGCCACTTTCGTGGCGATCGATCCGGACGACGTCTCCGCTCTCCTGTCCAGCATCGAC
>Ga0307410_10001604_pt1 | contig 10367 bp, 9 predicted proteins | sample 322Ometagenome_3_FD_203707 | JGI IMG/M metagenome (GOLD analysis project Ga0307410, IMG submission 203707) | Maize rhizosphere microbial communities from greenhouse at UC Davis, California, United States - 322HYB-O-3 | ecosystem: Host-associated > Plants > Roots > Rhizosphere > Soil | place...
TCGTGACCATCGGCGGATCGCTGGTCGCGGCGCTTGCCGTGCTTGAAAAGATGATGCCTGCGACCGAAGCCTGGGAAGCGGTCAGCCTCGATGACCGCTGGCAAATGGAGCAGTGGGGCGTGGACGCCGAAGCTGAGGCCGCGCTGGATGCACGCCGACGCGACTTTCTCGCGGGCGCGCGTTTCCTCGAATTGCTCGGCTAGTTCGGCCGCTCGACCAGTTCGCGGACAAAATCGAGGAGATAGGGCTGGCGCTCGCGGCGCTGGCGCTCCGCCTTGACGATGGCACGGACCGCCTCGGTGCACTTGTCCACATCGTCGTTGATCAAAACATAGTCATATTCGGCCCAGTGGCCGATCTCGGCCGCCGCGCGATGCATCCGGAACTGGATGACCTCGTCGCCGTCCGTTCCTCGGTCGACCAGACGGCGCTTCAGCTCCGCCATCGACGGCGGCAGGATGAAAATGCGGACCAGGTCGGTGCGGAAGGCATATTCGAGCTGCTGCGTGCCCTGCCAGTCAATGTCGAACAAAGTGTCGCGGCCGGCCCGTAGCGCTTCCTTGATCGGCTCCTTGGGGCTGCCGTAGCGATAGCCGAAGACATAGGCCCATTCGGCCAGCTCGTCCGCATCGACCAGCTGCTGGAACTTCTCGTCGTCGACGAAATGATAATCGACGTCGGCTGTTTCGCCCGGCCGCATGGGACGGGTCGTGGCGCTGATCGACATGGTGATGGTCGGGTCTTCTTCCATCAACCGGCGGCTGATCGTGGACTTACCGGCGCCCGATGGCGACGACAGGACGATGAGGAGGCCGCGGCGGGTTCGGTCGGCGGGGCCGGTGTGGGAAGTGACCATGAGCGCCCTTGCCTTGGCCATCGCTAACCCGTCAAGCGGCAGAAAAAATGGTGCGCTGCACAAAAATGCTTGAATCCGATGTTGCGATGCACTATTGTGCACTGCAGCAAAGGAGTTTCACGTGGCTGACGAGATCAAGAACGAATCCAAGATCGATGCCGTTGTCGACGCCGCCGAGGCGCCGGTGAAGGCCGTGACCGAGAAGGTGGAAGCAGTAGCTGCCGCGCCTGTCGAGAAGGCCAAGAAGGCCGTTCGCGCTCGCCGCGTCCGCAAGGCGCCGGCCAAGGTCGTCGCCGCCGTGAAGAAGAACAACAAGCGTGCGGCCAAGACCGTTCGCCGCGTGGCCAAGGCGGCGACCGCCTCGACCGCCAAGAAGATCGAAGGGACCAAGACCATGACCTATGATTTCAACAAGCTGTTCGCCGGCTTCCAGCTTCCGGGCGCCGACAAGTACCAGGACCTGATCGCCGACGCAGGCGAGCGTGGCCAGAAGTTCGCCGCCAAGTCGCAGAAGACCGCGGAAGAGTTCACCGACCTTGCCAAGGCGAATATCGAAGCGCTGGTCGAGGCCGGCCGCATCGCCGCCACCGGCGCCAAGTCGATCGGCCAGGACGTGCTCGCTTCGGGCCGTGACGGCATCGAGCAGGCCTCGGACGCGGTGAAGACGCTGGCCGAAGCCAAGTCGCCGACCGAGTTCTTTCAGATCCAGTCGGAACTGGCCCGCGCCTCGTTCGACCGCTTCGTCGCCGAGAGCTCGAAGCTGACCGAGCGCGTCGTCAAGCTCGCCGGTGAAGCAGCCCAGCCGCTGCAGAACCGCGCCAGCCTGAACGCGAACCGCATCAACGATCTGGTTGCCTGACCTCTCCCCTCCTGATTGGGCAACCCTGTTTGCGGCCGTCCCCGAGTAAGTTGGGGGCGGCCGCTTTTCATTTCGGGCCAAGTTGGGACAATCGCGGAGCAGAGCGCCTTGATGCGCGTTCCCGCCTTGCCATATTCTAGGCGCGTATGATTCATGATCCGATTCTCATGGCGGGCGATGAGCCCGGCCGCGGCGACGGGCTCGACGAGATCGAGACCGGCGTTGTCACGCGGACCCGGCCCAAGACCAAGAAGCCCAGCAATTACAAAGTGCTGATGTTGAACGACGACTATACTCCGATGGAGTTCGTCGTTCTCGTCCTGCAGCGCTATTTCACGATGGATATCGAGGATGCGACCCGGGTGATGCTCCAGGTCCATCAGCAGGGCGTCGCGGTGTGCGGCGTGTTCACCTACGAAGTCGCCGAGACCAAGGTCGCCCAGGTGATCGATTTCGCTCGCGAGAACCAGCATCCGCTCCAGTGCACGCTGGAGAAGGCGTAACAGCTCGTCATTGCGAGTGAAGCGAAGCAATCCAGCGGCGCAAACTGGATTGCCGCTTCGCTACGCTCCTCGCAATGACGCCTTCTTGTGACTCGGCGCGAACACGCTAAAGCGCGGCGATGGATTCCATTCGCATCACCGGCGGCAAGCGCCTCGAAGGCAAGATCCCGATCTCAGGGGCCAAGAACAGCGCACTGACGCTGCTTCCTTGCGCACTGCTGACCGAGGAGAAACTGACGCTCTCCAACCTTCCGCGGCTGGCCGATGTCGATAATTTCTCGCATTTGCTCAACCAGCTCGGCGTCTCGACCAAGGTGGCGGGGGTCAAGAAGGGCGAGACCGGGCGGAGCATGACGCTGGAGGCGAGCGAGATCGCATCCACGGTCGCGCCCTATGACATGGTCCGCAAGATGCGCGCGTCGATCCTGGTGTTGGGCCCGATGCTGGCCCGCGCGGGGGAATCGACCGTGTCGCTGCCGGGCGGCTGCGCCATCGGCGACCGGCCGATCGACCTTCACCTGAAGGCTCTCGAATGCCTGGGGGCCGAGATCGAACTTGCCGCCGGCTATGTGAAAGCGACGGCGCCCAATGGCCGCCTTCCGGGCGGGGACTACAGCTTCCCCGTCGTGTCGGTCGGAGCCACCGAGAATGCGCTGATGGCCGCGGTTCTGGCGACCGGCCAATCCCAGTTGTTCAACGCGGCGCGCGAGCCGGAGATCGTCGACCTGTGCAACCTGCTGGTGGCGATGGGCGCCAAGATCGAAGGGATCGGCAGCTCGCACTTGATCATTGACGGCGTCGAAGGTCTCCACGGTTGCACCTATTCGGTCATGCCCGACCGGATCGAGGCGGGAAGCTACGCCTGCGCGGCGGGCATCACCGGCGGCTCGATCGAGCTCGTCGGCGCAAGTCCGGGCGACATGCTGGCCATCACCAACGCGCTCGCGGCGTCCGGGCTGGCCATCGAAATGACCGACTCGGGCATGAAGGTGACGGCCGACAAGCCGCTGAAGCCCCTCGCCATCTCGACGGCGCCTTACCCGGGTTTCCCGACCGACATGCAGGCGCAGATGATGGCGATGCTGGCAATGGCCGAGGGCGAGAGCTTCCTTGAGGAAACCATCTTCGAAAACCGCTACATGCACGTCCCCGAGCTTCGCCGAATGGGCGCGGAGATCGACGTTCGGGGGCGCTCCGCCATCGTCCATGGCGTCAAGGAGCTGACCGGCGCGCAGGTGATGGCGACCGACCTGCGCGCTTCGATGAGCCTGGTCCTGGCGGGCCTCGCCGCCGAAGGCGAAACCGAGGTGCTGCGCGTCTATCACCTCGACCGCGGATACGAGCGGCTCGAGGAGAAATTGAGCGCGGTCGGTGCGACCATCGAGCGGGTCTCCGCGGGCTAGGCCGCCACTTCGCCTTCCGGCTCCGGCGCGGGCCGGACCGCGATGATGCGGATCCGCCGTTCCTGGCCCCCAAGGTCGGGCCAGTCGATCGACTGACCGGCCGAGAGGCCGTAGAGCGCCGCGCCGACCGGGGTCAGGATCGATATCCTTCCCAGCGCGATGTTGGCTTCGCCGGGCATGACCAGGCGTACCGTCCGCTTCTGCATGCTCTTTTCGTCGATGAAATCGATTTCCGCGCCCAGCGTCACCACGCCATCGGGCAGGCTGGCGCGATTGTGCAGCTCGGCACGGTCGATTTCGGTGAGCAGCATGGCGGCCACGACGGGATGCTCGTGCTCTACCCGCAAGGCGAGATCGCCGACGAGATCGGATTCCACGTCGATGAGATGAATGGGCGGCCGCGCTTGGCCGCCGGGAAAAGCGTCCATTTCTTCCTCTGATGATGAAAATTGCCAGGTGAGAGCCCCCGGCCCCGGCGAAAGTCAGGGCCGGGGCAGGGCTCGCGCGGGAATTTGCCCGGCATGAACGGTGAAACGTCTAAAGGCGTTATGGCTGGCCATGGATGGAAGATGGTGCAGCCCGGCGAGGAAGTCAAAGCCATGTCGGTCTTAGCGCGGCCCTTTGTTTTTTAACGACTGTTTCCAGGCTGCTTCGTTCAAGGAGCGTAGGTAGGATTCGATCTCCTCGGGCCTTCCCTTCGGGCCCTTCTCGTCGATTCCCAATAGCGGTTTGCCCTTCGCGTCCTCCAGCCCGACCTTGCCGAAGCGCCGCTTCGTCGGCGTGCGGACACGGGAGCGCACCAGCTTGAGGCCGCGGTTGCGGGCCAATTCAGCCAGTTCATCAAGGTCGGCGCTCACAGGCTGTCCAACGCATGGAGCGTCAATCCGACCAGCCCGCCGACCAGCGTCCCGTTGATCCTGATATATTGGAGGTCGCGGCCGACTGCCGATTCCAGGCGCGCGGTGATGGTCCGGGCATCCCAGCCGCGAACCGTCTCGCTGACCAGCTTGACGATGGAGGAGCCGTAGCTCGCAGCCATGCCGGAGACGGCACGGCGAGCGAACTGGTTGATGGCGCGCTTCATCCGGGCGTCCTGCTCCAGGCTATGGCCCATCGATTTCAGGACTTCGCCAAGCTTTCCGGCCATCGCGGCGTCCGGGTTGCGGGCCGCGCGGATCATTGCCTCGCGGCCCTTCTGCCAAAGCGTGTCGAGCCACAGGGAAACGGACTTGTTGTCGAGCAGCTCGACCTTCATCGCCTCGACCCGATCGCGCGTTTCCGGCTTCGTCTGAAGGTCGTTGGCGAGCTGGGCGAGCGCCTCCTCGATCTTGATCCGGACCGGGTGCGCCGGATCGGTGTGCATGTCGGCGGTGAGCTTCCTCAAGCCATCGACGATCGCGTCGGCGAGCTTGGTGTCGAGCGAGGCGAGCTTCAGCACCCAGTTCGCCCGCTTGTGTACCATGTCGCGGATCAGGCCCTCGTTGGCGTCGAGGGCACGGGCGGTCCAACGGATCGCGGCTTCCAGCATGGGTACGTGCCGGTCTTCGTTGATCGCCGAGGCGAGGGCATGGCCGAGGAGCGGCGATACCTCCATCTTGCGGATCCGGTTGGCGATCGAGCTTTTGACGAGGCCGCCCAGCCGCTCGTCGTCGAGGCTTTCGAACAGGTCGGCGATTAGGCGGCTCGCGCCCCGGCGGATTCGGGTTTCCTCGCCCTGCGGTGCCTGCAAGAAGCGGCCGACCGTGCCCGCCATGTCGATATTGCGCATCCGCCGCGCCACGACGGGGGCGATCAGGAAATTCTCCTTGAGGAAATTGGCCAGCGCCTCGCCGATCCGGTCCTTGTTGCGGGGGATGATGGCCGTGTGCGGGATCGGCAGGCCGAGGGGATGGCGGAAAAGGGCAGTGACCGCGAACCAATCGGCAAGGCCGCCGACCATTGCCGCCTCGGCGAAGGCCTTCACATAGCCGAGCCAGGGGTAGGCGGCCTCATATTGCCGGGTGACGATGAACACGCCAGCCATGACGATCAGGAGCCCGGTCGCCGCCGCCTTCATTCCCGCGGCGCCCGGCTGGGCCGGGTTGAAGCGGGCTAGCGCGGGCTGGCGGAGGGGCGGGGTCATCGCCGCCATCCTAACCCCGGACCGCCCGATGTCACTCCGCCGGTTGGGGAATCGGGCCGTCCATCGGCTTGTGGGCCTCGCCATTGTCGATCAGCTTGCTGAACTTCCGTGCGACCCAGGCCTCGATATCGATCGCGATCGAGAAGAAGGCCGGAACCAGCAGCAACGTCAGCATCGTCGAGAAGATCAGGCCGCCGATCACGGTGATGCCCATCGGCGCCCGCCAGCTTCCATCGCCGGTCAGCGAGATGGCGATCGGCACCATGCCGGCGACCATGGCGACTGTGGTCATGACGATCGGCTGAGCGCGCTTGTGCCCCGCCTCGTAGATCGCCTCGTTCTTGGTCATCCCGTGATTGATCATCTCGACCGCGAAATCGACCAGCAGGATCGAATTTTTGGCGACGATCCCGAACAGCATGAGGACGCCGATGAGCACCGGCAATGACACGGGATTTCCGGTCAGATGCAGGCCGATCGCGGCGCCCAACGGGGCAAGCAGCAGCGAGCCCATGTTGACCAGCGGCGACAGGAACCGGCGGTAGAGCAGGACCAGGACTGCGAACACGAGCAGTACGCCGCTCATCAGCGCGATCATGAAGTAATAGACCAGCTCGGCCTGCCACTTGCTGTCGCCAAGCTCGAGCTTCTGGACGCCGTCGGGCAAATTCTTGACCGTTGGAAGCTCGTTAATCTTCTTCCAGGCATCACCCGACACCAGGCCAGGTGCAAGGTCGGCACCAACGGCAAGCCGGCGAATCTGGTCGGTCCGCTGCACGGTGGTCGGGCCGGAGCCAAATCCGATCTCGGCGACGGCCTTCAGCGGGACCGAACCGCCTGAGTTGGTCGGCACCGGCAAATTGGCGAGGACCGACAAATCCTTGCGAGCACTTTCAGGGATCGAGACGGTGATCGGAACCTGTCGGTCGGCAAGCGAGAATTTGGCGCTGTTCTGCGCGATGTCGCCCATCGTCGCGATGCGGATCGTCTGGCTCAGTGCCGTCGTGGTGACCCCAAGGTCGGCCGCCAGGTCGAAGCGCGGCGTGATCGTGATCTCGGGCCTGACCAGATCGCCGACCGTACGCGGGGCGCGAAGCTCCGGCAGTGCCGTCATCTCGTCGACGATTTTGTTCGCGGTATCGTTCAACAGCTCGGGATTGTCGCTACCCAGATAGAGCGCAATGTCGCGGCCGCCGCTGCCGGGCCCGCCGCCGCCCTGGCTCATGAAATTCACCTGTGCGTCGGCGATCGCCGAAACTTTCGGGGTCAAGGCGCGCTCGAACTGGGTCGAGGTGACCTCGCGATCCTTCTTGAGAACGATATTAAGGAAGCCCGAGCCGACGAAGACGCGCTGGAACACGCGATCGACGGCGGGATCCTTCTCGATAATCTCGGCCGCACGGTCGGCGACCGCTTCGGTCTGCTCCAACGTCGTGCCGGGCGGCATGGCGATCCGGACGCGCGAGAAGTCGAGGTTGAGCGGCGGCTGGAAGGACATCGAGAGGGTTGCGAATAGCACGCCCTGGATGATGAACGCGCCGATGCCCGCGCCGACCATGGCGAAGCGGTGGTCGCGGAACAGCGATTTCACTCCACCCCAGAAGCCCGGATTCCGGCGGCGGTAATCCTCGGCCTTCTGGGTATTGAGGCTCCAGTTCAGGATACCGAGATATTTCTTCATCGCCGGGCCGCCGGCATGTTCCTGGACGCCGTGCGCCTTGAGGAAATAGGCGGCGATCAGCGGTGTGATCATCCGGGCGACGAACAGGCTCATCAGAACCGCGATGACGACGGTGTAGCCGAAGCTCTTGAAGAACTGCCCGGAAATGCCGGGCATCAGCGCGACCGGCAGGAACACGGCAACGATCGACATGGTGGTCGCGACGACCGCCAGGCCGATCTCGTCGGCGGCATCCATTGACGCCTGATAGGCGGTCTTGCCCATTCGCATGTGCCGGACGATGTTCTCGATCTCCACGATCGCATCGTCGACCAGCACACCCGCCACCAGGCTCAGCGCCAGCAGCGACAGGCCGTTCAGCGTAATCCCCATCAGGCTCATGAACCAGAAGGCGGGGATGGCGGACAGCGGGATGGCGATGGCGGAGATCACCGTCGCGCGGAAGTCGCGCAAAAACAGGAAGACGACGAGCACCGCGAGGACGGCGCCCTCGATCAGGCCTTCCATGGCGGAGCGATACTGCTCCTTGGTGTAATCGACCTGGTTGATGATCTCGACGAAGTGGATCCTCGGATCCTCCTTCTCGATCTTGTGAAGCTCCGCCCAGGCATCGTCATAGGCGGTGACCTCGGACGAGCCCTTCGACCGCTGGACGTTGAAGCTGATCACCTGCCGCCCGTTCATCTTGGCGATGGTGCGCTGCTCCGAATAGGCGTCCTTGACCTGGCCCAGGTCGGCCAGCCGGACCGAGCGGCCGCCCGGTACCACGATCTGGGTCTGGGAAAGGTCGTAGGCGGTCTTGGCGTTGCCGAGCACGCGGACCGATTGCTCCGATCCGGCGATCTCGGCCCGGCCGCCGGCGGCGTTGAGGTTGGTCTGGCGAAGCTGCTGGTTGACCTGCGCGGCGGTGATGCCCTGGGCCTGCAACGCGGCGGGATCGAGCACAACGCGGATTTCCCGGTCGACGCCGCCTTCGCGGGTGACGGCCGCAATCCCTTCGACGCCGAGCAGGCGGCGCGAGACATTGTTGTCGACGTACCAGCTGAGTTGCTCCAGCGTCATGTCGGTCGTCTGGGCCGCGACGAACAGGATGGGGTCGCCGGCGATGTCAACGCGGCTGATCTGCGGCTCGAGGATTCCGTCAGGCAGGTCGCCACGGATCTGGGTGATTGCATCGCGCAGATCGTTGACCGCGCGGTCGGTCGGCGTCCCGATCTCGAACTGGACGAAGGTGTTGCTATTGCCCTCGCGGACCGAGCTGTTGATCTCGTCCACGCCGTTGACCGAGCGAGCAGCCGCCTCGATCTTTTGCGTGATCTGGTTCTCCATTTCCGTCGGGGCTGCGCCCGGCTGGGAAATGTTGATCTCGGCCGCCGGAAAATCGATGTCCGGGTTATTGTTGACGTCCATTCCCATGAACGCGACCAGCCCGGCCAGCATCAGCCCGACGAACAGCACGATCGGCGGCACCGGATTGCGGATGCACCAGGAGGATATGTTCCGGAAATTCATCGAGTTACGCCTTCGTTTCGAACGCTAGCCGATCAGCGGGCCGCCTGCCGCTTCGGAGAGACTTTCTGCCCGGGATTGAGGAACGGTCCGGCCGACGTCACGACCGATTCCTGGCCCGTGATTCCCTGGGCGATGGTCACGCCCTGGTCGTCGACGGTGCCGATCTTGACCTCGCGGCGCTCGACCTCGTTCTTGCTGTTGATGATGTAGACATAATTGCCCTTGTCATCGCTCAGCACCGCGCTTTGCGGAAGCAGTGGAGCGGTGGTCGCGCCGGCCGAGATTTTCGCTTCGGCAAACCCGCCCGGACGGATCGCCGGATCATAAGGGATAGCAATGCGGACTTCCCCCTGCCGGCTGGTCGGATCAATGACCGGCGAGACCTGCCAGACGGAGCCGGAGAAGCTGCGGTCCGAGCCTATCGGCGTGACCGAGGCGGCCATTCCTGCCTTCACGAAGGGCAAGTCCTGCTGCGACAGCTGGGCCTTCATTTCCATTTCGCCGCCCTTGGCCAGCCGGAACAAGGCGCCGGAGCCCGGGCTGACGACTTGGCCGACTTCGATGTTGCGCGACAGCACCAGACCGCTGGTGGGCGCGCGAATGTCGAGGCGTCCGATCTGGGCGCGCGTGGCATTGAGCTGTGCCTGGGCGACATTCACTCGGGCGGCGGCGGCATCGCGCGCTGCCTTCTTGCGGTCGAGATCCGCCTTGCTGACGAACCCACGTCCGACGAGCGCCTGGCTGCGCTCATATTCGTTCTGGGCAAGCGCCGCGTCCGCGCGGGCTGCCTGCACCGATGCCGCGAGCTGCGCGGCCTGCTGACTCTGGACCGAACGGTCGATGGTGGCCAGCACCTGGCCTTGTCCGACCCAGCTTCCGGCGTCGACCAGCACCGCGCGGACCAATCCGCCCTCGCCCGCGACACCGACCGGCTGATCGCGGCGAGCGGCAAGCGCGCCCGACGCAGTGACGACGCGCGCAACCTGGCTGCGTCCCGGTACCATGACGGACACGGTCGGAATCTGGCCGCGATCGCCAGCCGCGCCGCCGCCTTCACCAGCCGCTCGTTCCTCGCTGCCGCCGAACATGAAGAAGGCGGCAAGCACGATGACCGCCAATGCGACGGCGGCGATGATGATGTTCCGCCTGCGCCGTGACCGGTCGACGACAACCAGCGTGTCGGAGCTCGCGAATTGGGTTTCCCGGTTCATAAAACGCATTCTTTCCGCCATTCATGCGCATGCCGCAGCAGCTTCATTGTGTGCCCGCTGTATTACGCAAATAAGTCACCCGGCGCAACTGCACCGGTCATGCCCTCTGTAGAAAGTCATTTTCTACAAACGGCGGCACCGCTTACACCGACGCGCGTTGTTGCCAAGCCGTAACGGGCGTGGTCCAAGGGGACCTGCACATTCTATCATATAGGAGCGC
>Ga0307410_10001605_pt1 | contig 10366 bp, 10 predicted proteins | sample 322Ometagenome_3_FD_203707 | JGI IMG/M metagenome (GOLD analysis project Ga0307410, IMG submission 203707) | Maize rhizosphere microbial communities from greenhouse at UC Davis, California, United States - 322HYB-O-3 | ecosystem: Host-associated > Plants > Roots > Rhizosphere > Soil | place...
CTGGGCCTAATGATGGCGGGGCTTCCCCCGGAAAGCGCCCACGCGGACGCCCACACCGGAACCGCCCACACCGGCGCGGCCGGCGGGCATGCGCCCGTACAGACTTCCACCTCCGGTGCCGAAGGAGGCGACCATGACTGAACAGGACAAGCCCAAGCACTTGGCTAACGAACCAGCTGACGAAAACGCGGCCAGAAGCCCCGAACCCCAGGCACCCGCCGATGACGCAGCAGCCGCGACCGCGCTGGACACAGCGGGCGGCTCAATGCAGCCCTCGGCCGTTCCCGTCTCGGCCCAGAGCGGCACCGTTCCGGGCGGACCGGACACCCTTGTCCGGCGGATCTTCACGGGCAGCGGCATGGTGTCGGTGCTGGCTGTCCTGCTGGCCCTGATCCTTGGCGGGCTCCTCATCGCCAGCACGGACAAGCAGGTGGGAGCTACTGCGAGCTACCTCTTTGCCCGGCCCTCGGATTTCCTCTCGGCTGTCTGGACCGCGGCGACGCGTTCCTACGTAGCCCTCTTCCAGGGGTCGGTGTTCAACCCCCGCGGCTCCAGCGTCGCGGTGCAGTTTGCTCCGCTGATGGAAACCCTCACCATCGCCACACCGCTGATCACGGCGGGCCTGGGCGTTGCGCTGGCATTCCGGGCGGGCCTGTTCAACATCGGTGCCCAGGGCCAGATCATCATGGCCGGCATCCTCGCCGCCTGGGTCGGCTTCGCGCTGCACCTGCCGCTGGGCCTGCACCTGCTGCTGGTCCTTCTGGCCGGCATCGTGGGCGGTGCCATCTGGGGCGGACTCGTGGGTCTGCTGAAGGCCCGCACCGGGGCCCATGAGGTGATCCTGACCATCATGTTCAACTACATCGCGCTGTACTTCCTGCGCTACCTGCTGAATACACCGGCGTTCCAGCGGCCGGGTGAGTCCAACCCGATCTCGCCGATCCTGGATCCCACCGCGGTGTACCCGCAGATTTTCGGGACGCAGTACAGGCTCCACCTGGGCTTTGTCCTGGCCATCGCCGCCACCGTTTTTGTCTGGTGGCTGCTGAACCGCTCCACCGTGGGCTTTGAATTCCGTGCTGTCGGGGCCAACCCCAAGGCGGCACTGACCGCCGGCATCAACGTGCCCCGGGCCACCGTCCTGGTCATGGCGATCGCCGGTGCCCTGGCGGGCATGTCCGGTGTGGCGCAGGTGGCGGGAACCGAAAAAGTCCTGACCGACGGCGTCGCCGCCACCTACGGTTTCGACGCCATCACTGTTGCACTGCTGGGACGTTCGACGCCGTGGGGCACCTTCGCCGCCGGCCTGCTGTTCGGCGCTTTCCGCGCCGGAGCGGTGCAGATGCAGATCCAGACCGGAACGCCGATCGACATTGTGCTCGTGGTCCAGTCGCTGATCGTTCTGTTCATCGCGGCACCGCCGCTGGTGCGGGCCCTGTTCGGGCTCAACCCGCGAAAGAAGAAGGCCGCAGCGGCCGGTAAGTCCAAGACGGCAGCCACCACCGGAGGTGCAGCATGAGCACAACAGCAACATCGCCCGTTCCGGGACAGCCGCAGCAGGGAAAACCGCAGCCGGGAACGCCGCAGTCGGCGGAGAAGGCCCCCGCGGTATCAGCAAAGCCCGTCACCTGGAAGGTACCGGTCCTCCTGGCCGTCCTCGGCGTCGTCGCGTTCGTTTTCTTCGGGGTTATGGGACCCAACCAGACGGCCAAGTTCGGCATCTCCTCGAGCGGTGACTTCTTCCAGCTTCCGGCCATCGAGGTGCCCGCCTTCCTGGGCGGAATCGTCCTGTCCGTCCTGATGCTGGGCCTCGCCGCCTATGCGGTGTACCTCAAGACACGGAATGAAGCCTCGCCCGGCTGGCTGCCCATCGTTTTCATCGTGCTCTTCGTAGCGGCCTTCCTGATCTGGGTGGTAGGCGGCGCCCGCACGCCCAGCATTTCGCTGGCCGGGCTCATCGCCGGGTCCGTGACGCTCGCGGTGCCGCTGGTGTTCGGTTCCCTGTCGGGTGTGCTCTGCGAACGCGTCGGCGTCGTCAACATCGCCATTGAGGGCCAGCTGCTCGGCGGTGCGTTCACCGCCGCGATGGTGGCCACCCTGACCAAGAGCCCTTTCATCGGGCTGCTGGCAGCGGCAGTGGCCGGCGCCGTCGTCTCCATGGTGCTGGCGGTCTTCAGCATCAAATACCTGGTCAACCAGATCATCGTGGGCGTGGTCCTCAACGTCCTGGTCTCCGGCCTGACAGGCTTCTTGTTCAGCACCGTGATGCAGGCCAACAAGGCCCAGTTCAACTCACCTGGCCGGCTGCCGATCATCGACATCCCCGTGCTGTCCAGCATCCCGGTGATCGGTCCCATCCTCTTCAAGCAGTCCGTGGTGGGTTACCTGATGTACATTGCGGTCATCGTGGTGTGGATCGGCCTCTTCAAAACCAAATGGGGCCTCCGCGTAAGGGCCGTCGGGGAACACCCGCAGGCCGCGGACACCATGGGTATCAAGGTCAACGCCACCCGCTTCTGGAACGTCACCCTCGGCGGTGCCGTTGCAGGCATCGGCGGTTCCTTCTTCACGCTGGTGGCCATCGACAGCTTCACCAAGGAGATCTCGGGCGGACGAGGCTTTATCGCCCTGGCCGCGCTGATCTTCGGCCGGTGGAACCCGATCGGCGCCTTCTTCGCGGCGCTGCTGTTCGGCTTCGCGGACAACCTGCAAAGCATCGTGACCATCATCGGCACGCCGGTTCCCAGCCAGTTCATGGCAATGCTGCCCTACCTGGTGACGGTGCTTGCCGTGGCCGGACTGGTGGGCCGCTCCCGGCCGCCGGCAGCCAGCGGCATACCGTACGTCAAGGGTTGACGGGCGTGGACGAGGAAATGCCACGCGTACGCGTAAGTGCAGGCACCGGCCCGGAACCCAGCGGTATCGACTGGACGGCACTTGAAGCAGCAGCCGTCGCAGCCATGAAGAACGCTTATGCGCCGTATTCGAAGTTCGCGGTGGGAGCGGCTGCCCTCACCGCGGACGGCCGGATCGTCAGCGGCTGCAACGTCGAAAACGCCAGTTACGGCCTGACCCTCTGCGCCGAATGCGCCTTGGTGGGCAACCTGCACATGACCGGCGGCGGCCTCCTGCGCGCCTTCTACTGCGTGGACGCCGGCGGCAACATCCTGATGCCGTGCGGGCGCTGCCGCCAGCTGCTGTACGAGTTCCGGGCACCCGACATGGAACTCATGACCACACAGGGAATCAAGACAATGGACCAGGTGCTACCCGATGCCTTTGGTCCCCAACACCTGGAGGAACCCCGGTGACACACACCCCAAGCAACACTGAAGCGTTCGACGCCGTCGACATCATCCGGATCAAGCGGGACAGGGGCGTCCTGAGCCCTGAACAGATCGACTGGACCATCGACGCCTACACGCGCGGCGCGATCGCGGATGAGCAGATGGCGGCTCTGAACATGGCCATCCTGCTCAACGGCATGGACCGCACGGAAATCTCGCGCTGGACCGCGGCGATGATCGCCTCCGGCGAACGGATGGACTTCTCCGGACTGAGGCGTCCCGACGGCGGCGTGAAACCGACGTCGGACAAGCACTCCACCGGGGGAGTGGGGGACAAGATCACGCTCCCGCTGGCACCTCTCGTGGCCGTTTTCGGGGTTGCCGTCCCGCAGCTCTCCGGCCGCGGACTCGGCCACACCGGCGGCACGCTGGACAAACTGGAATCAATCCCTGGCTGGCGGGCAACACTGAGCAACGACGAAATGATGGCCCAGCTGCAGGACGTCGGGGCGGTGATCTGCGCTGCCGGCGCAGGACTGGCGCCCGCGGACAAGAAGCTCTATGCCCTCAGGGACGTCACCGGAACCGTGGAGGCAATCCCGCTCATTGCCTCCTCCATCATGAGCAAGAAAATTGCTGAAGGCACCGGCTCGCTGGTCCTGGACGTCAAGGTGGGGAGCGGCGCCTTTATGAAGGATGAGGCCCGGGCCAGGGAACTGGCGGAGACCATGGTCGCACTGGGCAAGGACGCCGGCGTCAATACGGTGGCCCTGCTGACAAACATGAACACGCCGCTGGGCCTGACCGCGGGCAACGCGATCGAGGTGGAGGAATCCGTGGAGGTGCTGGCCGGCGGCGGCCCGGAAGACGTCGTCGAACTGACGGTCCGGCTGGCCGAGGAAATGCTGGCCTGCGCCGGAGTTCATGACGCCGACCCCCGCGCCGCGCTCAAGGACGGCCGGGCTATGGACGTGTGGAACCGGATGATCGAGGCGCAGGGCGGGGATCCCCGGGCCCAGCTGCCCGTTGCCAGGGAATCCGAGGTTGTTTACGCCCCGGCCGACGGTGTCCTCGTGGAACTGGATGCCCTGGCTGTGGGCGTGGCGGCGTGGCGGCTGGGTGCCGGCCGGGCCCGCAAGGAGGACCAGGTCCAGGCGGGCGCCGGCGTCAGGCTCCACGCCAAACCCGGTGCCATGGTCCGTGCCGGCGAACCGCTGATGACGCTGCTGACAGACACGCCGGAGAAATTCGGCCGCGCCAAGGAAGCCCTCGAAGGGGCTGTGGTTGTTGCGCCGGAAGGCTCCCGGCCGGCACAGCAGCTCATCATTGACCGCATCGCCTGATCCCGTGACGCTCTCCGGCCGGTTCCTGCGTCAGGCGCCTCTGGCGGCCCGCATACCGGCCGGGGAGAAAACGGGCAGCCCCGGCCGTTAGGAAACTGTGCAGGCTATCAACGACTTCATTCTCGCGGCGGCGGGGCAGCCCTGGGTACTTCTCCTGGTGCTGGCCTGCTGCGTGATCGACGGGTTCTTCCCGCCGATCCCCAGCGAGTCTGTGGTCGTTGGGCTGGCGGCTGTGGCAGCGACCGCGGATGTCCCCGATCCCTGGCTGCTGATGCTCATGGCTGCGCTGGGGGCATTCGGCGGCGACAACATCGCCTACCTGATCGGACGCAGGGTGGGCACCCGGCGGTGGCGTTGGATGCGCGGGCGGCGAATGCAGACCGCCTTCCAGTGGGCCGGCATGGAACTCCGGAAACGGCCGGCGTCCCTGGTGCTCGTGGCACGGTTCGTCCCGATTGGCCGGGTGGCGGTCAACCTCACGGCCGGCGCCACCCGTTTCCCGCATTTGCGGTTCGTGGGGCTGACCGTATTGTCCGCGGCGCTGTGGTCCTCATATTCGGTAGCGATCGGGCTGTTTTTCGGGCAGTGGTTCGAAGACAACCACCTGCTCGGCGCCACCATTGCCATTATCTGCGCCATACTCCTCGGGATCATGGTGGACATCCTGATCAGCCGCTTCCGCGGCCGGATGCCGGAGGAACCCGCGGCACCTGGGAAAACCTGACGGGCCGTGAGTTTCGCCGGCCGTAGCGTAGCGGATCGTGCCGCCGCCGTGGGACACTAAATAGCGATTTCCGTCACTTCATAGGAGCAGGGCCTAGCGTGGAATTTATCAATGAGGCAGTGCTCCATGCCGCAGGTCAATGGTGGATTTATCCCATCCTGCTGGTGTTCTTTTTTGTGGACGGCTTTGCGATGGTTGTGCCAAGCGAAACCCTCATCGTGGCACTTGCCGCGTTCTCACGCCAAAGCGGTGAACCCAACCTGTGGATCCTTGGCGCCACGGCGCTTGTCGGCGCCATTGCGGGAGACAACATGGCGTACCTGCTGGGCCGGAAGATCGGCCTTGAACGCTGGCGATGGATGCGCAAACCCAAGGTGCAGCGTGTCTTCGCGTGGGCCCACTACGAGCTGGAGAAGCGCGGCGCCGTCCTGATCTTCACGGCCCGGTACATCCCCTGGGGCCGCGTAGCGGTCAACTACGTGGCCGGCACCACCGCGTTCCCGCACCGTAGGTTCTTCGTCCTGGATGCCTTTGCCTGCGTCACCTGGGTGGGTTACTCGATCGGGATAGGCCTGCTGGCGAGTTCCTTCCCCTTGCTGCACCACAACCCGCTGCTCGGCGCCGGTATTGCCGTGGTGTTCGCCATCATCCTCGGGATCATCATCGACCACCTGCTGCGCTGGTGGCACAAGCGGCTGGGACGCCACGACGATGTACGTCCCGAGGGGGAAACCATTAGCGAAACCACCCGCGAAGCCAGCAAGGCAACCGCGCCGGAACACGGCGGGCGGGCCGAGCGGGACGACGTCGTTGACGTCGCACCGTTGGCTATTCCCGCCGTCGCCGAAGTCGAAACGCGGGGCTGAAGCAGGGCCGCCCGTATCCGGGTGGCGCCGGACGCCCGCCGACCCTAAGGTTGGAACGTGACTGAGCCTATTCTTGACGCTGCCCCTGCCATCGACTTCGACCTCAAGAGCCTCCCCAAGGTATCCCTGCACGACCACCTGGACGGCGGCCTGCGGCCGGCCACCATCATCGAACTGGCGGAAGCAGTCGGGCATACCCTGCCTTCCACCGATCCCGTGGCGCTGGGGGAGTGGTTCCGCGAATCCGCAGACTCCGGCTCCCTGGTCCGCTACCTCGAAACCTTCGATCACACCATCGCCGTGATGCAGACCAAAGAGGGCCTCTTCCGGGTGGCCAAGGAGTTCGTTGAGGACCTTGCCGACGACGGCGTGGTGTACGGCGAAGTCCGCTGGGCACCGGAGCAGCACCTGCAGAAGGGCCTGACGCTGGACGAAGTGGTCGAGGCCATCCAGGAAGGGCTTGACGCCGGGGTCGACGCCGTCGCCGAGACCGGCCGGGAGATCCAGGTGGGACAGCTCATCACGGCCATGCGCCATGCGGACCGCGGCCAGGAAATCGCCGAACTGGCAGTCCGCCACCGTAACAACGGAGCCGTGGGCTTCGACATTGCCGGGGCCGAGGACGGATTCCTGCCCGCCCGCTTCCGTGATGCCTTCACCTACCTCGCCCAGCACAACTTCCCCGCCACGGTCCACGCCGGCGAAGCCGCAGGCCTGGAAAGCATCCAGTCGGCCCTCGTTGACGGCCGTGCCCTGCGCCTGGGTCACGGTGTGCGCATCGCCGAGGACATCACGGTGGAATTCGACGACGAGGACTCCGCGGAAGCGGACGAGGCCGGCGAAGCAGATGAAAATATCGGCATGGTCACCCTCGGCGAGCTCTCCAGCTGGATCCGCGACCGCGGCATCGCCCTGGAAATCTGCCCGTCCTCCAACCTGCAGACCGGTGCCATTGCCGGCTTCGGCGAGGGCATCGAAAGCCACCCGCTGGACATGCTCTACCAGCTCGGCTTCAACGTCACGATCAACACCGACAACCGGCTGATGAGCGGCGTGACCCTCACCGACGAGTTCGAACTGCTGGTGGAGACCTTCGACTACGACCTCGATGACATCCTGGAGCTGACGCTGAACGCCGCAGAGGCGGCCTTCCTGCCGTTGGAGGAGAAGGAAGCCCTCGTTGAGTACATCAACGACGCCTACGCCAATCTCGCCTAAGGACGGCACCGTACCGGTCGCCTCCCTTGTCGGGGTCATTGCCGCCCTCCGGGAACATTGCCCCTGGATGGGGGCGCTGACCCACGAGTCGCTGGTGGAGTACCTCCTTGAGGAAGCGTTTGAGGTGGCCGAAACAATCGAAACCGGCGCCGACGAGGCAGAGCTCCGCGGAGAGCTGGGCGACGTCCTGCTCCAGGTGGTGCTGCACGCCCGCCTCGCGGAGGAACGCGGAAGTTTCGGTTTCGACGACGTCGTCCGTGGCCTGACGGCGAAAATGATCCGCCGGAATCCGCATGTGTTCCGGCCGGACGGTTCGCTCCAGGACACCTTCCCGGCCAGTGTGGAGGACATCGTCCGGAAGTGGGACTCCATCAAGCGGTCCGAGAAGCCCGAACGCGGTGATCCTTTCGAGGGAATTCCGCAGGACCTTCCGGCCCTTGCCCGCGCCCGGAAGTCCCTGGACCGGGCCGGGCGGGCAGGGCTGCTGCCTGATCAGCCGGCCGGCCCGGTTGTGGAGCTTGTCGAAACCATTGACTCCGAGCAACAACTCGGTGAGCTGCTGCTCGCCGTCGTCGCCGCTGCCGGAAGCAGGGGCTTCGACGCCGAACGGGCCCTCCGCGGGGCAGTCAGGCAGTATCAGGACAGCCACCGCCCTGGTCACCCGGACGGGTCCCGGACGGGATCATGACGTCCGGGTGCTGGATAGGTTTCCGTAACGTGCACCACTCTCGACTACGCTAGTCCCTGACGAGGACGTCGAGTTTTTCCGCTAGTTTCCCAGTAAATCGCTTCACCATAAGGAGCATATTCATGGCGCTTATCGATGCCATTCACGCCCGCGAGATCCTCGATTCCCGCGGCAACCCGACCGTAGAAGTTGAAGTTCTGCTTTCCGATGGCCAGATTGGCCGCGCGGCAGTTCCCTCCGGCGCCTCCACCGGCGAACACGAGGCTGTTGAGCTCCGTGATGGAGACAAGGGCCGCTACCTTGGCAAGGGCGTCCAGAAGGCCGTTGACGCCGTCATCGACCAGATCGCACCGGCACTGACCGGGTTCGACGCCACGGACCAGCGCAGCATCGACCAGGCCATGATTGACCTGGACGGCACCGCCAACAAGGGCAAGCTCGGCGCCAACGCCATCCTGGGCGTCTCCCTGGCCGTGGCCAACGCCGCCGCCGCGTCGGCTGACCTGCCGCTGTACAAGTACCTGGGCGGCCCGAACGCCCACGTCCTGCCCGTGCCGCTGATGAACATCCTCAACGGCGGCTCGCACGCCGACTCCGATGTGGACATCCAGGAATTCATGATCGTCCCGATCGGCGCCGAGACCTTCTCCGAGGGCCTGCGCTGGGGTGTAGAGGTGTACCACAACCTCAAGTCCGTCCTGCAGGCCAAGGGCCTCTCCACCGGCCTGGGCGACGAGGGCGGCTTCGCACCGAACCTCCCGTCCAACCGTGCCGCCCTGGACCTCATCCAGGAAGCCATCAAGAACGCCGGCTACACCCCGGGCAAGGACATCGCCCTGGCCCTGGACGTCGCCTCCTCCGAGTTCTTCAAGGACGGTGCCTACCAGTTCGAGGGCAAGGCCCTGTCCTCCACCGAGATGAGCGCCTACTACGCCGAGCTCGTGGCCGATTACCCGCTGGTTTCCATCGAGGATCCGCTGGATGAAAACGACTGGGAGGGCTGGAAGACCCTTACGGACAGCATCGGCGACAAGGTCCAGCTCGTGGGCGATGACCTCTTCGTCACCAACCCGTCCATCCTGCAGCGCGGCATCGACACCGCCACCGCCAACTCGCTGCTGGTCAAGGTGAACCAGATCGGTTCGCTGACCGAAACCCTGGACGCCGTTTCGCTGGCCCAGCGTGCCGGTTACACCACCATCACCTCGCACCGCTCCGGCGAAACCGAGGACACCACCATTGCTGACATCGCGGTTGCCACCAACGCGGGCCAGATCAAGACCGGCGCCCCGGCCCGCTCCGAGCGCGTTGCCAAGTACAACCAGCTGCTGCGCATCGAAGAGGAACTCGACGACGCCGCACGCTACGCCGGACGCAGCGCTTTCCCGCGTTTCAAGGGCTAGCATCCAAAAAAACAGCTGACCGGTGGCTATGGTTGAAAGACCATGGCCACCGGTTTTTGTTTGTGGTCCGCTTTTGAAGGAGTGTCATGGCCACCCGCCGTCCCAAGGTTCCACGGGCCACGCCCGCGGTACGCCAGCACAAGGACGCCGACGACGGCGCTGAAGTTATCCGCGCGGATTTCGGTGCAACGCGGCACTTGCCCGCAGACGAAGCAACAACGTCCCCTGCCAAAGCGTCCCCGGCCCAACGGCCCGCAGCCAAGGGGAAGGCCGCCGCGGCAGGACGTCTCGGGGCATCGGTGAAAGCCGGGGTTGCTGCCGGTAAGGAGGCAGCCCGCCGGCCGGCCGGCAGCCAGGTATCAGGCCATTCGTCCGGCAACGCCGCTGGCAATGCCGGCAAGGACGGAGCTGACAACCAGGATCCCGTGCCCGCCAAGGCCTTTTCCGGCCGGATGCTTGCCCTGGCCGTCGTCATGATTGCCATCACCATCATGCTGGCCCCCACCGTAAAGATCTTCATCGACAAAAGGGCCGAGATCGCCGCGCTGGAGGCGGACATCGCAGCCCGGCAGGCGGAGCAGGACGGCCTGAAACTCCAGGTGTCCCGCTGGCAGGACCCCAACTATGTGAAACAGCAGGCCCGCGACCGCATTAACATGGTTATGCCGGGAGAAACCGGCTACTGGGTGTTTGGCAGCGATCTGCCGGCCGGGACCGCCAGTGGCCAGGCCGGTACAGGATCAGCAGAGGACCCGGCCCACCTGCCATGGGTGGACTCGCTTTGGGAGTCCATCAGGCGCTCGGCAACAGACTAGAGGCGGTGCCCTCCGCCGGCTT
>Ga0307410_10001606_pt1 | contig 10366 bp, 9 predicted proteins | sample 322Ometagenome_3_FD_203707 | JGI IMG/M metagenome (GOLD analysis project Ga0307410, IMG submission 203707) | Maize rhizosphere microbial communities from greenhouse at UC Davis, California, United States - 322HYB-O-3 | ecosystem: Host-associated > Plants > Roots > Rhizosphere > Soil | place...
GCCACTTCCGGCCAGACCCGGGTCGACTCGCCCGAAAGCCGCCCGCTCGGCGGGACCGCGCAGGGCTCGGTTCAGCTCGCCGGCAGTCTGGACACCCTGGAGATGAGCGGCGATCTCCTGGTCCAGAATCTCGAATGGCAGCAACTCAGGTCGCCCCAGGTCACCAGTGCGTTCAGCTGGATCGGTGGCGAGCGCCCACAGGTTACGGCGTCGGTTGGATCGGACTCGATTTCGGTGCAAGACTGGGTATTCCGCCAGGTCGGAGCTCAGGCCGGAGGTTGGTCCGACTCGCTCGAGTGGAGCGTCGGCTCAGGTCTGGGTGAGGATTCGCGGGTAGATGGTGCCGGTCGCTGGTGGCGGCGAGGGGCGGTCCAGGTCGGCTGGTTCGACAGTCTTGCGGTGAGGCTTCCAATCCACCGCTATCGCCTGGACCAGAGCTTTGCTGTCACCCTGAGCGATTCGGCTCCTGCCATCAGTCCATTGACCCTGCGCGCGGTTGACGGCTCAGGGGTGATTCAGCTGGGCGGAAGAGTACCGGGGTCATCCGAAGGCTCTCTCGCGGTCCGGATGTTGGGGCTGGATCTTCAGGACGTGTACGGCCTGCTGCAGCGAGACACCAGCAGCGTTGCCGGTGAGGCCGGACTGGACCTGCGCATTGACGGCACCGCCGAGGCACCGACGTTCCGGGGCACGATGACGCTCGACGCAGGCCGGTTCGGCGACTTTCAGGCGCCCTTCGTGCAAGGGGTAGTGGACTACGCCGACCGGAAGCTCGAGGCCAATCTTCTGCTCTGGCGGACGGGTGAGAACGTACTCCAGATCGAGACTCGGCTGCCCCTCGATTTGGCTCTTCGCGGAGCCGAGGAACGGCAGGTCGATGGGCCGCTGAGCGTGCGCGCTCGGGGTGACAGCGTGGATCTGGGCATCATCGAAGCATTGACACCGGCCGTGTCCGGAGTCCGCGGTCTCTTATCGGTAAACCTGAACGTCGGCGGCACGTGGAAGGATCCGGAATTCGCCGGAGGCCTCGAGGTTCGCAGTGGCGCGATGTCCCTGCCCGGGTTGGGTGTGCGCTACGACAATGTGTATGGAGACGCGAGATTCGAAGGCGATTCACTGGTGCTGGACTCCGTCTTCGTGCGCAGCGGCGGCACCTTGGGCGTCACCGGCGCTATCCGGCTGGAGGATGTGGCACGACCGGTCCTGGATCTCGACTTCAGGGCTGAGGAGTTTCGGGCGCTCGACGTTCGCAACTTCCTGACCCTCACTGGTACGGGTGGGCTGCGCCTTCGGGGGCCGCTCTTCGGTTCCACCCTGACGGGTGATCTCAGCGCCAACACTGGCGTCCTCTACTTTGCCGACCTCGTAAGCAAGCGGATCGTAGATCTGGAGGACCCGACTATTGCGGACCTGGTCGACACCACCTTGCTCCGAAGCCAGAACCTCGCGATCGGCGCCAAGTTCCAGAACCGCTTCCTCGATTCGCTCAAGATTCAGGGTCTTCGGGTACGGCTGGGCTCGGATGTCTGGCTTCGATCCAACGAGGCCAACATTCAGCTGGGTGGGGAGGTGCTGCTCAGCAAGACCGCCAAAACCTACTCTCCCTCTGGCACCCTCGACGCCCTCCGGGGCAGCTATTCGCTCCACGTCGGGCCCATCACCCGCGATTTTACCGTGGAACGTGGCTCGGTCCGGTACTTCGGGGACCTGAATGCCGGCCTCGATATTCGCGCCGTGCACTCGGTCCGCGCCGTCCGGGGGGAGGAGATACCGGTTATCGCCAACATCACCGGCAGCCTTTACGCGCCAAGGGTAAATCTCGAGAGCACCCTAAATCCTCCTATTTCGGAAACCGATCTGGTCTCTTATCTGGTAACCGGCTACCCCGCCAACGAGGCCAGCCGGCTGGGTAAAGTGGACGTGCTGGAGTCCGGGCTCTCCTACTTCTCCAGTGCGCTGTCGAGCGAGCTGGAGCGCGCGCTCATTCAGGACCTGGGGGTGCCCCTCGATCTCATCGAGATAAGGCCCGGCGTGACTCAAAGCGGGGGCACGCAGTCCGTAACCCAGCTCGCCGCCGGATGGCAGCTGGGCAGCAAGACGTTTCTGACTTTGAACGCCGGCTTCTGTCCTGAGAATCTCGGGCAGTTCAGCTACAACAATCTGGGCGCGAGCCTGGAGTTCCGATTCAGCCGCGAGTGGAGCCTGCAAACCAGTATCGAACCGACATTGCATTCCTGCCGACGGGATTGGGGCATTAACGCAACCACCAACAGCTACCAGATCGGGTCTGATATCAGGTGGGAACGGGAATTCTGACCGTGACCCGCGCGCTGCTCATCGCCAATCTCGCGGCAGCGCGCACGGCCTGGGCGGGAGTGGAGCGCGTCAGCCAGACGCTCCGAAGTGGGGGGTGGGACGTTCAGGTCATCGCCACGCAGGGTCCCGGTCACGCTAGGGAGCTCGCTCAACTCGGGGTGGCCGAGAAGGTGGATGTGGTCACCGTGTTTGGGGGCGATGGCACCACGATGCAGGCCGCCGCGGCCCTGGTGGGTACCGAGGTGGCGCTGGGCGTGATTCCCGGCGGCACCGGGAACTTGCTCGCTGGTAACCTGCGGATCCCTGCCTCGCCGGTGCGAGCTGCTCGAACCCTGCTCAGCGCCGAGCCCCGCGCGTTCGATCTCGGCCGAATGGAGCGGTCCGCTGGACCTCAGTACTTCGCGGTGGCCTGCGGGGCCGGATACGATGCGCGGGTCATGGCTGCTACCCTGTCCGAACAGAAGCGACGCTGGGGTATGGGTGCCTACGTAGCCACGACGCTTCGCCTCATCGCCGGGATTCAGAGCACGCTGCATCGCATCACGATCGACGATGTCGAGTACGAAGCCCACGCTGCCATGGTGCTGGTGGCCAACTGCGGGGAAGTCATCCCGCGCGTCATGCGGCTCGGGCCGGGCATAACCCCGACCGACGGGCTCCTCGATGTCGTGGTCCTGCGGGCCGATAATTTCTCCCAGAGCCTTCGCGCCGTCTGGGATCTTATTCGGGTGTCTCCTGGGGTCCTCGGCGGTGGTACCTTCGTGGCCCGTGCCCGCGGACGCGTAGTGCGGGTGGAGTCGGAGAAGGTTCAGCCGGTCCAGCTGGACGGAGAACCGGGGGGGGAGACGCCATTCACGGCCAGTGTAGTCCCTGGTGCGATTCGTATCCTGGTGCCCCCGCGCCCCGCAGCCATGGCGTAGCCACGGCCACTGACTAATTTCTGGTGGGTCATTCTCTTCCACGCTCCCGGGAACGCTCATGGCCGGCTCGGTTCTGCTGATCGATGATGATGTCGATGTACTGCGCAGCATTGGGAACTACTTCGAGCGGCTGGGGTACGAGGTAACCCGCGAACTCAGCGGGGAGGCAGGCCTGGCCACATTCGACCGGCTCCGACCAGAAGTTGTCATCCTCGACCTCGGCTTGCCCGGAATGGACGGAATGGAGGTGTTGGAGCACCTTCGCCAACGGGATGCCTCCGTAATCCTCCTGACCGGCCAAACCGATGTCGCCACCGCCGTCCGCGCCATGCAGCTCGGTGCGGAGAACTTCCTCAGTAAACCGGTGGACATGGAGCACCTTGCTGCCGCCACTGCTCGGGTGGCCGACAAGGCAAGGCTTCGCAGGATCAATGAGGCACTGTTGGTACAGAGCGCGCCGGGCCATGGGCTCGATTCGCTCGGGACCTCGTCCGGTATGCAGGACTTTGGCCATCAGGTGGCGCTGCTGGCCCAAAGCGAGCGCACCACCGTTCTGCTGAATGGCGAGAGCGGCACCGGAAAGGGCTGGGTTGCCCGAATGATTCATGACCTGAGTCCCCGGGCCAAGGCACCCTTCGTGGAGGTAAACTGCGCCGGCCTCAACGCCACCTTTCTCGATTCCGAGCTGTTCGGTCACGAGAAGGGAGCCTTTACCGACGCCAAGGACCGCAAGCAGGGCCTCTTCGAGATCGCCGACCACGGGACGATCTTCCTAGATGAGATCGGCGACCTGGCCCCCGAGCTCCAGCCCAAGCTGCTGAAGGTGCTGGAGACCAAGACCTTTCGGCGGCTGGGGGGAACGCGCGAAATCACCGTCGATGTACGGCTGGTGGCAGCCACCAACAAGAATCTCCAGGCCGAGGTCGAGTCGGGGCAATTCAGGGAAGACCTGTACTACCGTCTGAGCGTTATGCCGCTGACTCTTCCCGCCGTCCGAGACCGATCGCGGGAGGATCGTCTTGCGCTCATCACCCGGTTGATGGGCGACCTCCGGGCGGAGCTGCCCGATGGGCCACCAGCGTTGTCCGGTGAAGTTCTGGAACGGCTGCTGGCGTATCCCTGGCCCGGCAACGTTCGTGAAATGCGCAATGTGCTCGAGCGCGCTCTCATTCTCGGCCGGGGGCAACCCGCCGTGAGCATTGAGCACCTGCCCGGCGAATTTCGGGCGCGCCCTGGTTTGGGGGACCGCCGGCACACGCCACTCAGCCTGGAAGATCTCGAGCGCCAGCACATCGAGCGTACGCTGAAGCATCACACCGGGAACCGAACCCGCGCCGCCATCGAGCTGGGTATTTCCCGGGCCACGCTCATCAACAAGATCAAGCGCTACAACCTGACGTCCTGAGCTGCGAATGGCCGAACTTCACGAACATGACGCCATGATCTGCCGAGCCTGTGGCCGCGAGGAGCGTGCCTCAGAGGGATACCCCTGCGCCAACTGCGGCACGTTTATCTGCCTGATCTGCAATTTCCGGGGGGTGACCCTCTGCCAGGAGTGCGGTAACAAGCCTCAGCCAGAGAAGAGCGCCTGACCAGCGATGACCATCGCTATCGCGCAGGCGGCTCTCGCTCCGGTGCTCGCTCAGCCGAACATCCGCGCCGAGCAGGTAACCCAGCTCGTGCTGGGAGAGACGGCAATCGTGTTGGAGCGGACCGGCGAATGGAGAAAGGTGTGCACTCAGTTCGACGACTACAGTGGCTGGATTCACGCCGGATATCTGCTGGAGGTGGAAGATCCGGTTGGGGAGGAGTGGCATTCGTCCGCAACCGGATGGAGTCAGGGCGCAAGTCTTCGGATCGGTGCCGTCCACTTGCCCCTCCCGCTCCGTGCCCGTGTGGTCATGACCGATGACGGAGTGCGACTTCCCGATGGCCGGCGAGCGCGGTTGCTGTCCGGCGGTGTACGAGAGATGAGTGAGGTCGTCTCCGCATCCCGTGCCAAGGCGCCGGAGCGGTGGGCCATGGAATATTTCTTGGGAGCTCCCTACCAGTGGGGCGGGGTAACTCCCTGGGGGGTGGACTGCTCCGGTCTGGTCCAAAGCACATTTGCCGCTCGGGGCACGGTGTTGCCCCGGGACTCCTCTCAACAGGTTCACTGTGGCGCTTCGGTGTCACTGACGGCGATTCAGCCCGGTGATCTGCTGTTCTTTCGAAGTGAGAGCGGGTCCGCCATTACCCACGTAGCTTTTGCCGGAGAAGGCGACACCCTGATTCATTCCACCCTCTCCTGTGGTGGTGCACTTTCCGAGACGTGGCTGCCGGGCCAACGGGCCGCCACGCTTCGGGAGCGTTTGGTAGCGGCGCGACGTCTGGAGGACAGGTAAGGGTGTGCTAGCGAGCTCCTGTTCCTGATGCCGGCCAAGCTCGTCCTGTTCGACATCGATGGCACCATCCTGCTGACGTCCGGTGCCGGACGGCGTGCGATGATCGCCGCCATCGGCGAGGAAGTCGACCTTGCTGACGGCTTGAGCCGAATTCGTTTTGACGGCAAGACCGACCCCCAGATCGTAACGGAATTGCTCGCAGCAGCGGGGGAGCCGGTCCCGCCCACCGCTGCGCGCATTGCCGCCGTCTGCCGCCGATATGTCGAGCTGCTTTCTGATGAGCTGAACCGTTCTACCACCCGCACAACCATTATGCCCGGGGTTTCTCCTCTCCTCGACCGGCTTGAGGCCAAAGAGGGCATCGTGCTCGGCCTTCTGACGGGGAATGTCGCCGGGGGAGCCGGCTTGAAACTGCACTCGGCCGGTATCGATCCTCATCGGTTTCGGGTGGGCGCCTTCGGCTCGGATTCGGCGCACCGACCGGACCTTCCGCCCATAGCCATTCAACGAGCGACGCGCTACTTCGGCCGGGAACTCTCCGGGAGTGAGGTCGTTATCGTCGGTGACACCCCGGCCGACGTCGCCTGCGGTGAATGCATAAACGCACGGGCTGTGGCCGTTGCAACGGGCGGCTACAGTGTGTCCGAGCTCCAGGCATGCCGTCCGCACGCTGTCTTCGAGGATCTGAGTAACACCGAAGACGTCATGAGCTCCATTCTCGATTAAGGACCTCGGAAGATCGTGGCTATCACTTCCGCTGAAGCCTGGACGGTGCCCGAGCTGGGGCCTTCACTGGGGCGGCTGAGTGACCCTCCCTATGTCCCGCCGTCTCCCGGTCCTCTCGGACTGGTGCTCGAGGATGCCAGGGTGGACCTGGTCACCCGGCTTTTTGACATCGCAGGGGCGGCTCGCGCCTTTATGTCCGCGGGAGATCGCGAAAGCGCGATTGCGTCGCTCGGGCGGGTGGCCTGGCTCGATCTGTGGGAGAGGGCCGTGGCCGCCGCTGCACAGCGATTAGCCGATCTCGTGAACACCCGTTTTCGAGAAGCGGCCGCCGAGGCGCGGCTTCCTCCCAAGAGGCTGGGTGCCGTTCTGCTGGGTGCCGAGGACGTGCGGGCTATCGGCTCGCGTCTCGGTAGTGGAGGGGCCGGCTTCGTTGGGGCACTGGATGCTCTGGAACAGACCATTCCAGCGGCCGCCGCCTCGGGTCGCCGGGGACAACTAGGGCAGGAGGAGTGGCAACTGGCATTGGCAACCACGGCGCGGAGGCTCGAATCCGCCTGGCAAGCGTTGATCGAGGCTGCCCAGGTAGAGCAGGAGCGTTGGCAGGCCGAGATCGAGCAGGTTCGAGCCTGGCGCAGACCCCAATGGCCAGTGTGGGCGGTCACCATCCTGGTGCTGGTTGCGGTGATCTATCTGGGACTAGTGCTTGGCGGCTATCTGGCCGTGCCGCCCCCACTCGGTGAGGTGGCGGAGTTTTGGTGGACTCGTCTGTGACGGTTGTTGGAGTGGGAATCGACCTCGTGGACCTGGAGCGAATCCGTGCGCTCCTGGCAGATAAGGGCGAGCACGCTATGACACGGCTCTTTTCCGATGATGAACGACAGTACCTTGCCACCCGAACCGACGCTACCGGTCATGCGGCCGCACGAATTGCGGCCAAGGAGGCCGTGTACAAAGCAATGCAGGCTCTACCCGGTGCCCGCGGTGTCGGCTGGCGGGAGATCGAGGTAGCCCGCGACGCCGAGGGCCGGCCCGCCATCCGTCTCCATGGTCTGGCCGCACGGGTTGCGGAGCAGCGCGGCGGGCTTCGGATCCAGATTTCTCTCACTCATTCCGCAGTGTCGGCAGGCGCGATTGCCATCGTCGAAGCTCCCTGAGCCCCACACTTTCAATTCCGACCAACTTACTCTAGTTTGAGTCGTCGCAACTCCGAACTGGTGAAAATGATTCTCATCGGCGCTGCCCTCCTTGCCACATCCTTATTCGGCCCGCTCCAACGCTCCGATCCGAATCAGGCTCCGCTGGTTCGCCGCCTGGCAGCAACTGCCCAGCTGGCGGCTCAGGAATATCGAATCGGTATTGTCGATGGGAAGGTGGTTGCCCAGGCCGAGGTGGATGAGGCCCGCCTGTTTCTTCAGGAGTCACGCCGGTCTGCCGCTCTCCTCCCTGCCGAGGCGCGGAAAGAGGCCCTCGGTCAGATAGACTCGCTCCTTCACCTGGTCAGCCGACTCGCCGAGCCCGACTCAGTGGACGCCAGAGTACAGCGCCTGGCCCGCTCGCTGGCTACCCGCTTTTCCATTTCACTCGATGAGATTCCCTCGACTCCGCCCTCCCTGGCACGGGGAGCGGCGGTGTACCGCACCAACTGCGCGGGCTGCCATGGCAACCTGGGTCAGGGTGACGGCCCGCTGGCTAAGGACCTCGAGCCCAAGCCCGCTAACCTGGCTGACGCGCGCGCCCTGAGCGACCAATCGCCCCTCGACTACTTCCGTCGGATAAGCATCGGGGTAGTAGGAACCGCCATGCCGGCTTTCGAGACCCGGCTATCGCCGAATGACCGCTGGGCGGTTGCGCTGTATGCAACCGTGCTCCGACTGCCGCCGGATTCTGGTCTGGTACCGCCGGGACTTCAGTCCTTTGCAACGACAGCCCGGATGTCGGATGAGGAGGTGCTTGCGGCATTGGGGCCGCGCGACCCCACGGTCGGCTTAGCTGCCGTGGCCGCGGTGCGGAGTTTCCAGCGGGACGCCTCGGTCGATGCAGATGCCCGGGTATTCGCCCGGGTCCGGGCCCAGATCGACTCGACCTATGCACTGGCCCGGCAGGGCGACACCGCCGCGAGCACGCGAGCCTTTGATGCGTATATGACGTTCGAGCAGGTGGAGCGCTCCGTCAGGGCAAAGAACCCAGCCCTCGCCGCTGAACTCGAGGCGGCATTCGCGGCCTTTCGGACGCGCGCTGCCGGTGGTGCCACGGGGGCGGAGCTGGATCGCATACGCCGCCAGCTGGACGCCGGCTTGGAGAATGCTGAGCGGACGCTGGTGGACGAGATCTCGCCGGCAAACCTGTTCCTCCAGTCCTTCATCATCCTGCTCCGCGAAGGCCTGGAGGCCATCCTGCTGGTCGGCGCGCTGATGACTTTCCTGGTCAGGATGGGAGCGGCCCACCGGAAGCGAGACATCAACATCGGGGTTGGGGCGGCGATCGCGGCCAGCCTGCTCACCGCGTTTGCACTGGAGACCATCTTTCATCTCTCCCCTGCGAACCGGGAGGCGCTCGAGGGCGCCACGATGATTGTGGCTACCGTAGTGCTGTTCTATGTGAGCTACTGGCTATTGTCGAAGATGGAAGTCGTCAAGTGGAATCACTTCGTAAAGAGCAAGGTTCAGGACGCACTCACCAGCGGGTCCGGCCTGGCGCTGGCATCAGCGGCGTTCCTCGCAGTCTACCGTGAGGGATTCGAAACCGTGCTGTTCTACAAGGCCCTCTTCCTGGCAGGTGGCTCGGCTGCGGCAACCATGCCCATTCTGGGCGGCATTATCCTCGGATCGGTCGTGATGGTGGTGATCTATGTAGCAATCAGTCGGTTCGGCCTGCGACTTCCGTTGAAGCCCTTTTTCGGTGTGACCAGTGCATTCCTGTATTACATGGCATTCGTTTTTGGTGGAAAAGGAGTGGCGGAGCTGCAGGAGGGAGGCTATCTCCAGACCACGATCGTCGAAGGGGCACCTCGAGTGCCTGCGCTGGGGATCTATCCCACCCTGGAATCCCTCCTGGTGCAAGGGATCCTCCTGGGGCTGCTCCTCGCCGCCTTGGTTTGGACCTTTCTCATCGAGCCGAAGCGCAGGAGGAACAGAGCGTCACCGCCCGAGCCGCTCAGAGCGGAGCCTCAGCCCGCTATTCCTCCTCCAGTCCCTCAGGAGGCCAGTAAGGAGTTGTTGCGCTCGCTCGAGCGGATGGAGGCCGACCTTGGCGAGATGAGGGCCGAAGTGGAGCGGATGAAATCCAACCTCACTGAGGCGCCCGAATCCCGCGCGCGAAAGGAATAGGTGGGGTTTACTACGCCCGACCTGTGTGATGCGTACCCCGATCACGTGCATGTCCTGGAGCCGGTGTTCCGCGCGTTCGGTGCCGAGACCACGTTCAGCGGCCCGGTCGAGACTCTGAAGGTTTTCGAAGACAATGCCCTGATTCGCCAGGTTCTGGAAACCGCAGGCGAAGGAAGAGTTCTGGTGGTGGACGGTGGCGGGTCGCTTAGGTGCGCTCTCCTGGGCGGGCGCCTGGCCTACCTGGCTCACACCAACGGCTGGTCAGGGGTGGTGGTGAACGGTGCGGTACGAGACGCGGCTGAGTTAAACCAGGTGCCGGTTGGCATACGGGCACTTAACACTGTACCCCGGCGAAGCGATAAGAAGGGAGCGGGTGAGCGGGGCGGAACGGTAATGTTTGCGGGGGCAACGTTTCGTCCGCATATGTACCTGTATGCCGACGATGACGGCATTCTGCTGGCGGAGCGAAATCTTCTGGCATAGGAGCATCGGAGCACAAAGCAAAACGGCCCGTCAAATGACGGGCCGCTTGCGTAGGAGAGTGGTAGATCGCCCCCTGAGTTTACGGAGACGGGCCGAAGTGCCCGCTCCACCCTTCTTCGACCTACCACTTTGTTTGAAGCCGTCTGGCTTCCCGACCCTATTTAAAGCAAGGTGAGTGCCAAACGGTCTTCAGCGGCAAGTCGTTGAGGTA